>Ga0316620_10000075_pt1 | contig 40663 bp, 32 predicted proteins | sample OWC_Aug_M1_C1_D5_FD_207651 | JGI IMG/M metagenome (GOLD analysis project Ga0316620, IMG submission 207651) | Wetland soil microbial communities from Old Woman Creek delta, Ohio, United States - OWC_Aug_M1_C1_D5_B | ecosystem: Environmental > Terrestrial > Soil > Wetlands | place: USA: Ohio...
AGACGAGGCAGTTCCGCCCGCGGGCACTCCCAACGGCACCCGAGCCATGGCTCCACTCACGAACACGCCGTTATAGCGAGTGCCGGCATAAACAGCTGTCGGATCGTGCGGGTCGATCGCAAGCGCCAAAATTACCTCAACATGATAATACTGCGGAAAATGCTGCGGCAGGCCGGCATTGACGACCTTCCAGCTGGCGCCTCCGTCGGTGCTTTTGATGATGTCTGCTTCGAATGGGACGTTAGATTCATGGTTTACAAGGGCATACAACGTCGCTGGATCTTGTGGATTGATGGTCAAGGCGACGACCTTGTCCATGTTCACTAAGGTCAGTCCAGTAATGATTGGGCTCCAGCTGTCGCCTCCATTGGTGCTTTTGATGATGCCTGCGTTGGCTCCGGCATACACAGTCACAGGATTTTTCGGGTCGATGGCGATCGACCTGATCTCTGTTAGATCGGTCGGTGCAGGTCCGGGCGATTCAGGGGTGACATAGCGCCACGTGAACCCGCCGTCGATGCTCTTAGCGAGTCGACGGGATACGGTAACAGCATATAGCGTCGTCGGATCTTCCGGGTCGATGGCCAGACCATATCCCCAATTTTCAAGGTTTTGCCGGCTGGTGAGCATGATCCAGGTGGTGCCGCCATCGATGCTTTTGGCCATGCCGCGATTCGTGTCGGCATAAACCGTCATCGGGTTCAGCGGATCGATGGCCAATACACCCACAATGAGGGGAAGAGTCAGGCCGGCATTGGCGGGACTCCAGCTGCCCCCACCGTTGGTGCTTTTATAGACACCACCCCCTTGACCCCCATAAGGAGAAATCCCAGCATAAAGCACTGTAGGGGTTCGCGGGTCGACCACAAGGGCGGAGATAGCATTGTTCGGCAGACCGGTATTGATCGCGGTCCAGCTGTAGCCCCCATTTAGGCTTTTAAACACGCCCTGCGCGCCAGTACCAGCATACAACGTCGCCGGGTTTTGCAGATCGGTAGCCAACGCATTGATGGTGGTTTGCGTCAATCCAGTATTGACGGCGCTCCAGCTGGCACCGCGATCGTCGCTCTTGAAGACGCCTGATCCAGGGGCATAGAGCGTGGCCGAGTGCTGTGGATTAATTGCGAGGGCATTGATATTGGCGTTTATCAGGCCTAAATTGACACTATTTCAGGTGGCACCACCATTATTGCTTTTGAATACGCCCCCATCAGGAACTCCCGCATACACTGATGTCGGATCTTGCGGGTCGATTGCCAAGGCATTGACTTCCATATTCGTCAAGCCCGTGGGACTCCAGGAAGTACCGCCATTGTTGCTCTTATACACGCCCCATTTGCGCAACCCGACATACAGAGTCATCGGATTCTGCGGGTCGATCGCAAGGGCGTGGATGTCGAGGGGGAAGGAGGTCAAGTCCGGCAGACCTGTATTGATCGCAGTCCAGCTATTGCCCCCGTTGATGCTTATAAACATGCCCATTAAATCAGTGCCAGCATACAACTTCGCCGGGTTTTGCGGATCGATGGAAAGGGCGCTGACCCAACCGTATGATAAGCCGAAATTGGTAGTAATCCAACTGAGACCGCCATTGGCGGTCTTATAGATATTCCGTTCGATCCCAGCATACAAAATCTCCGGGTTTTGCGGATCCATCACCAAAGCACTGGCTGCATGGAGCCCTAAATAATTCCAACTGGCTCCGCCATTGATGCTTTTATAGAGGCCCCCATTGCTCCCGACGAACCCTGCATCAACGCTGGCATACAGTGTCTTCGGGTTTCGTGGGTTGATGGCTAAAACTCTGAAAGATCTCCACAGGCCGGTTTTGATGGCTGTCCAGCTGGCGCCACCATCCGTGGTTTTGATGAGGCCGTCTTTCGGATGTTGACAGCCCGCATACACCGTGGCTGGGTTTTGCGGATCGATCGCCAGGGCAAGTATATTTCCACCCCCCGGCCCTCCGGTTTGAAGCCACTTTTGCGTTGTTGCCGAAGATACGGCTGTGCTCAGGATCATGGCACCGAGCAGCAGCACCGCAGTCCCAAAATTGCCGAAGCCCATTCTCTCCAAGGCATTATCAAGCTGCCTATCTTGTCGCATCTTCCAGCCCATTGAGCCACTCCTTTGTGCAGAACATCCTGGCACAGATCATTTTCCAGCCTGCTAGCGGGGCTGCTGCCGCCATGAGCTGTGGAATCCCGAGGGACCGTCGCAGCATATCACGACGGAAACAGCAAAACGGCGCGATTCGGCCTTCAAGCATACTTCCGATTGAAGGCAAATTCCCGGTGCCTCCTGGGAGTGTCCTGCAAATCATGTGCGCCGAAAACCAAAGTCGGCCCGCTAAAGAGCCAAGCCATAACGTATAGACGTAACAAAATGGCAGATATGACGTTGCAGCGAATCCTGCTGCTCCTTCGTTGGAAGGATATAGATCTCGTGAATGACGTGCAGACGGTTGCAATGACGTCGCGGTACGCCCACCCGGGCGCCACAGAGCGCCGCAGCGCCGTATCTCTGCTCGGTGATGGACACCATATGGACACCATGAAGGAGAACGTGGTAGACTTCATAGCTATTAATAGCCGCAGGATCAACATGTTGGGCGGTTAGCTCAGCTGGCAGAGCATCGGTTTTACACACCGGGGGTCACAGGTTCAAGTCCTGTACCGCCCACCAACAGAATCATGATTTATCGGCGGAACTGGTAGGCCAGCTTCACGAAGAAGCCGTCGCTGCTGCGCTGCAGGTCGCCAATCCCGAATGTCCGGTCCGAATCCAGCGAACTCCCATAGCCGAAGAAAGCAACGGTCCCCGGCGTAGGTTCGTACGACGCGAGAAAGTCGATGCGGAGGCTGTTAATGCGTTGTGGCGCGCTGGGCACGCCGGCCACGATCAACGGCTCTCCGGTTCGCGGATCCTCCAGGGCCGCTTGCCTCTCGGTGCGGTATTCCAAAACCAGGCGGAAAAAGAGCGACCGGTGGGGCTGATACTCCGTTTTGATGCGCGGAATAATCGTGCGGGCGAACTCGCTCCCGTCCCGGGCACGTGCCAGACTCGAGTATGTTCCCGTCGCATCCACGCGCACGGTGTCCGTCAGCCTCATGCTTGCCGACAGGCCGGCTCTGGTCTCCAGGCCTTTTGCCGCTTCGGCAAAGATGGGGCTTTGGACGCGGCGAATCTCGAATTCCCCGTTGATCATGCGGTATGTCGGCGTGCTGACCGAAACGGATTCCCCCCATGCGCCTTTCAACATTTCGGGCACCGGGAAGGCAACGATCTCTCCTCCCGGCCGCAGGATCTGATATTCGTCGTACATGGCCGGATCGAAGCGCACAAACTCGCGCTCGGTCCTGCTGTTCAGAATCCAGCCGCCTCTCAGTTGAAAGGAGAAATTGAGGGAACCGCCGCCTTCGATGGCCGGGTCCGACAGAAAATTCCGGTAGTTCCAGATCTGTGAAAGCCCCACGTGGGTTGTGAAGCTCTCCAGCAGCGCACCTCGTTCGCCATAAAGGGTGAACCTGTTGAATGCGTGGCCCTCGACGATGTTGTTGCGCGGCACATAACCCGAGCGCGCCGCGAAGGACTCGCCGATGCCGTTGAGCTTGTAATTGAATCCCCAGGCCCTTCCGGTGCGGTCGAACTCCGCGCTCCACAGGGGAGCGCCGGTGGTTTTGCCGGAGGCCTCGTCCCAGGAGCCGCCCAGCTGGCCCTGAACGTAGTACAGCTTCTTGAAAGTGACCCGCGTGTCAGCTGCCAGCACCCGGTTGGCGCCGTCGCTGGTGGTCCGGTCCGTGTAGGTGATTCCAGCCACGGAACTCTTGCCGAAATCGGCGCGCACCCGTGCGATGTTAAAAAAGGCGTGGCCGCCCCCGGGCAGATCATCCACCGAGTTCAGATACGCTAGACCGAAGTGGCCGAACTTGCCGGTCACCTTCCCGCCGACCATGGGATCGGCAATCTGCCTGGTATATACGAGCTGGTTTGGCGTGGAAAAGAGCTCGATCCCTTCGAGGAAGAACGGGCGCTTTTCCGGATAAAAGAGGGCGAATCGCTCATTGACTGTGACCTGGCCCGCATCCGATTCGACCTGGCTGAAATCCGGATTCGCTGTGGCGTCGATCGACATATTGGTAAAGCCCAGCCGCAGATTGACGCCGGGATTCCAGGCAATGTTCTCACCCTGATAGCTTCCGTCCTCCTGCCGGAATCCGTTCTTGCTGGCGGTCAGAAAGGGTTGCACCTCGGTGACCACCCCGCGTTTCAGGTCGTGGATACCCTCCATGACTCCGGACTGCCCCAGGAAACTGTTGCTTGCCCGGCGCACATCGGTCCAGGTATCCACATAGCCGGTACGCTGAATCCTGCGTTGGATATTGATCCCCCAGCGCTGCGGTCCGCTGCCGGGATAGCGCAGGCTTTTGAAGGGGATCCGGATCTCGACCGTGTAACCCTGGTCGGTGATCAGCCCGCTGGAATCCCATTTGTAGTCGGGATTCCGGTCCAGGGTGCCGCCCTGAAAGTTGCCGCCGCCCCAGGCGCTGCCGGCATTGAAAGCACCCTCGGACTGCACCCCGTCTTCCTGAGCGCCCAAGGGATTAACCCCAAAAATGAATGCACGGCGGCGGTCGTTGAACGTGTCGAGAAAGATCATGACGGTATCGTCGTTGCCGAGATTGTCCCGATCCGCGATGGTGGCGCGGATCGAATCGGGATCGGTATCATGTGCGATGATGCCGAAGTAGATAGATGAGGGCGAATACCAGACAAGCACCTCCGTCTTCTCCTCGGCCGGCCGGCCGTCGACGGGCTGGTACTGAGAGAACCCTGCCAGTCGTATCGCCTGCGACCATACGGGTTCATCGAGCCGGCCATCTATGGATACGTCCGCCTCGACACGCGGTGCGGAGAAAGTGGGGGCGCCGCGCCCTTCGACAGCCTTGGGCACACCCACTTGCTGCAGCTGTGCAAACAGTATGAAAAGCGCGATCATGGCCCACTCCCGGATAAAATCGTGCCACTATAGCACGGCCGGCGCGCGGGAATAGACGTCATTGCAAATCGCATTCTCAGAGAGTGCCGCGAGACTCGGTCTCGGCAGATCCACTGCCCTGGTTCGCTAAAGAATCAGCCGCAGAAGGGCGACAGTAGCTTTTGTTTTGCTCAGTCCGCCAGGTCCGAGCCCGCAGCCTTTCCGGCGGTTTCTTTTGATTCCTGTTCTGCGGTCATCTAGAATGACAGCATCGCGGATAGCAGCCATCGCGCAAGAGGTACGGTATCCGGTTCTGGAAACGGAGGGCGGCAATGGACAGGCTTCAATCTTGGCTCAAGGATGATCCGGTTCTTCTGGCCGATGGGGCCATGGGCACCATGCTCTTTGAGGCGGGATTGCAGTCGGGAGAAGCGCCGCAGACATGGAACAAGACGCACCCGGATCAGGTGCGGGCGATTCACCGTGCCTATCTGGACGCCGGTTCACGGCTGGTCCTGAGCAATACCTTCAGCTGCAACCGGTTTCGCCTTGCCCGGCACAACCTGCAGGCCCAGGTGGTCGAGTTGAATCAGGCGGGCGCCGCACTGCTGCGTGCCGAAGTGGACAAGGCGGGTGACAAGGCTCTGGTCGCGGGTGACATCGGCCCCAGCGGGGAACTGCTGGCTCCGCTCGGCAGCCTGCAATTCGCGGATGCCGTCGAAGCGTTCGCCGAACAGGCGGGAGCTCTCATTGGCGGCGGGGTCGATGTGATCTGGCTCGAGACCATGTCGGCATTGCAGGAGATTCAGGCGGCCATCGAAGGAGTACACAAGGTCTCCAGGGATGTGCCCATCGTTGCCACCCTGACCTTCGAAAAGCATGGGCGCACGATGATGGGCGTATCTGCCGGGCAGGCGGTGAAAGCCTTGCAGGACTGGGGTGTCAGCGCTCTCGGCGGGAACTGCGGGACGGGGCCGGACGAGCTGTTGAACATCATCCGGGAAATGAAGAACAGCGGCGCGACCGTGCCGCTGGTGTTCAAGCCGAACGCCGGCGTCCCGGAACTGATCGGCGGCCGGACCGCTTACAGCGCGACGGCTGCGATCATGGCACAATGCGCCCTGGCCGCCGCAGAAGCTGGGGCGAACATTATCGGCGCTTGCTGCGGAAGCACTCCGGATCATCTGCGGGCGATGCGGGATGCTCTGAAGAGTAGATGATCAGCTTGCGCTTCTCCTCTTTCTCCACATAGTCTTCCAGAAGCCGCAGCGACACCTGCGTCATGGTCCTGCCCTGCAGGGTGGAAACGATTTTCAGCCTGCGGTGCAGCTCGTCGGGGATGTTCATCACGAGGCGTTTCATGGCATATACATATATGCATGAGATACACCAGTCAAGAAGAACCTCCCTGAATGCAGTCATACGAGAATATTCAACGCGGGAAAGAAAAAACCGCCGGGGATGCAGGCGGCATCCCGCGGCGGTCCTTTGTTCCCCGGGTCGATGGGCGGACTCGGGAGGCCGGGCTAGATTTTCCTTGTGCGATCCATGATCGCCTGTACGACAAGGTAAGCGCCTACGAGGATCAGCGCGGCCGGCCACCAGCGTCGCAGCCACTCGAGCGAGTAGCCGAAGATCGTGTGGGAGGAGATCACGATTCCGGCCAGGACCAGCAGGGAGCCGATGAGCAGCGAGCCGTGCTTTTCGGGCAGCCGGAAATCCTGCGGCAGTTCCGTAACAGCGGTGCCGGACAGAGCCTGGTTGTAGAAAGAGGCGCGCCGGTAGGAATCTACCAGATTGAAAAGCCAGAAAAACACCAGGAAGAACACCAGCAGCGGCATGACGCCTTGAATGTTCTCCTCGGGACCGCTGAGAATTGCGACGAGGGATCCCACGACCAGTATGTTTATGAATCCCTGCCTGTAATAACCGGTGTACACCTGTCCGAGACCCGGGACCAAAGACAGCGCGGTTGCGAGGGCGGGTGACTTGAACCTCTGGTCCTCCGGGTACAACGGCTTGCGCCGGAATGCGTGGTCGGCCTGCGGGTGCAGGCGAGCCTCCGACATGTCGATTCGCTGTGTTTTGGGTTCCTGCTGCGTTTCGGATACGTTTTCCATGGTCTCCTCCTGGTACATGCGGTCCAGTTTGTTTTTTCCCTTCACTCGATGGAACGCATCACGCGGGCCGATGGTTCGGTGCCGGCGGAGGTTGCTGTCGATTTTGTGGCTGGGGGACGTCCTGTCGTTCCTTCACAGGGCTGTTTCCGAGCAGGTTCCGCATGAGTCTATCCAGCATCGAAGATGCCTTCCGGCGCACAGCCGATGCGGTTCGGCCCTGGGATTGTGCCGTTGCCGTCAGAACAGTTCGGGTCTGGAGCTGCAGATCCCGGATTGAGCGGGTGGCGGTCTTTCCGCGTTCGGTCAGCGCCGCGGCAGTCTCCTGCAAGATCTGCCCGCCGCTCCGCATCACTGCTCGGGATGCTTGGGTCACTTCCGGCGCGTCCAACGGCAGCCGGGCCGGACTACCGAGCGCCGGCAGGAACAGCAATGCCCCGATATATGCCGCTTCCCAGGCGAAGCGCGGGCGGCGGAGCAGCCGGCGCCACCATTGCAGGGAATCCGGGCGAGGGCGGTCGTGCCAGGCTCTGCGGGGCAGGCCCACCGTTGCCGCGAGCACCCGGTCTGTGAAGGATTCATCGGGCTCTATCTCCGCCATTCCGGGCAGGCACTCCTTCAACTCCTGCAGCGCGGCAGCGAGGGCCCGGCAATCCCGGCAATGGTCGAGGTGCAGCGAGAGCATCTCACAGTCGTCTTGCGGGAGGCACGCGTCAATCCAATCGCAGAGGAGAAGGGTGGCATTGGCACAGGCCGTACCGCTCGTTGTGTTCAGGATGGAGAGGATCAGTCCCTCCTCCTCCTGGGGCGCAAGGGCTTCCTCGCCGCGCACCAGGCTCAGCAGCGTGCGGCAGCGGGCGCATTCGCCGAGGTGCTCCTCTGCGGCACGTCGTTCCTCGGCCGGCAGGTTGCCGGCAACGAAAACATCCAGACGCTCCTCAAAAATCCGGCATTCCATGACTAACGCTCGCAGCTCAAGGCCATTACCTTCTGCGCCAACTCGATACGGGCCCGGTTGGACCTGGACTTGACGGTTCCCAATGGGACTTTGAGAAGAGAAGCGATCTCATCCAGCTGCATGCCCTGGATTTCCTTCAGCAGGATCATCTCGCGATTCAATTCGGTGAGTTCCTGCAGGGCACGATGGATCAGGCGTTTCCTGGAGTTGTCCGTCCATTGCTGTTCGGGAGTGTCCCTCGAGTCCGCCGGTTCGGCGATTTGATCCAGCGCGACGTCCTTGCCGTGCGCCCTCGCCTTCCGTCTGCGCAGATGGTCGATACACGCGTTGCGGGTGATTCGTATCAACCATGGGAGGAACAAGCCGGCGTCGGTGCATGTCTCGAGATTTTCGTAGATGCGCACGAAGACCTCTTGCGCCAGATCCCGCGCGTCTTCAGGGTTCCCCACGTAGTGAACGGCGACACCATAGATACGGCCCTGAAACCGGCGGACCAGTGCCTCCCAGGCAAGCGCGTCACCCGATTTGCAGCGGTTCAGAATCAGCGAAAGGTCCATTTTGCGCCGGCGCTCGACAGAATCCACAGGGCTCCCGGGCCGGACCTTTTCCCGGCCAGGATCATCCTACCCGGTAACTGTAACGCAAAACAGTTCCTCATGGTTCTGTGAGCCATAGAAAAAGTGGAGTAAAATTATTCTGCATGCAAAGCTTAGCCGAGGTGCTCCGACAACAGACGAAAGAGGGCGAGCTGTATGAAAAGCTCGACCGCGACCGGGTGCGCTGCTTCGCCTGCGGCCATTGCTGTGCCATTCCCGAAGGAGCCCAGGGAGTGTGCAAAGTCCGTTACAATGCCGGCGGCCGGCTGATGGTGCCATATGGCTATGTATCGGGCGCTCAGTGTGATCCGGTCGAAAAAAAGCCCTTTTTCCATGCCCGCCCGGGAGCGCTGGCGTTCAGTTTCGGCATGCTCGGCTGCGATTTTCACTGCAGCTATTGCCAGAACTGGGTCACCTCGCAAGCGTTACGCGACCCTCAGGCGGTTGCCGCGGCCTGTCGGACGACTCCGGAAAAACTGGTCGGGCAGGCCCTTGCTGCCGGCGCTGAGATTGTCGTCAGCACCTACAACGAGCCGCTCATCACCAGCGAGTGGGCGGTTGCCGTTTTCAAGGAAGCCAAAGCGGCAGGTCTGATGACGGGTTTCGTCTCCAACGGCAACGGCACACCGCAGGTACTGGAATATCTGCGGCCATGGGTGGACCTCTACAAGGTCGATCTGAAGGGCTTCGACGACCGCCGCTATCGCAAACTCGGCGGGCGTCTGGAACCCGTTCTGGATACCATTCGAGGGCTGTACAGGGAAGGTTTCTGGCTGGAGATCGTGACCCTTCTGGTGCCCGGCTTCAACGACGCCGAGGACGAATTGCAGCGTCTGACCGGGTTTATCTCCGGCGTTTCACCGGACATCCCGTGGCACGTTACCGCCTATCACCGGGATTACCGGATGAACGACAGTGCCGACACAAGCTCGGCGGACCTGGCTCGTGCGGCGGATGTGGGCCGGCGCGCAGGATTGCGCTATGTATATGCGGGAAACCTTCCCGGCCGGGTGAAGGGGATGGAAAACACCTTCTGCCCGGATTGTGGAGAGGTACTCATCGAACGCCGCGGATATCAGGTTCTCCGCTACGTTCTGACGAGTTCGGGTTGCTGTCCGTCCTGCTCCCGGGTCATACCCGGGAGATGGGCGGAGTCTTTTCGGGCGCAGGCTGCCGACCGCCCGTTCTTCCTCCGCCTCTGATCCGGTTGCGCCGCGCAGATCAGCGGAGAATCACCACCGGCAGCGTAGCAAACACATCGTGCTCCAGGTTGTCGTAGCGCAATGCGACCGCGCTGACGGGCTGGGTGGCGATGACCTCGAGAATTCCTTCAAAATCCCCCGTAGGTGTGAACCACGGCGGCGTTGTAGGCAGGGTAAAGAATTTGGCCAGATGCCCGCCCGGAGGCAGATCTTCAGAGACCGTTGCGAAGATCTCTCCCGTGGAGCGGCGCAGGTTCAGCGTGAGGGTCGCCGTCATGTCGCTGGGATTGCAGATGGCAAGGCCGGACCAGGCGGAATTGACGCTTTCGACATAAGCAACCAGGTGCTGCGCCAGAGGTGAAGCGCCCACCCCTGCTTCCGAAACGATTCTGCCGCCTGCACGAATCTGGAAGATCGACGAGCCGAGGATTCGGGTGCGGCTCGTGACCTTGACCCATCCGACACGAAGATCTGCAGAAGTTCCGTCGGTCAACAACCGGGCTACTCCCCGGGCGTCCAGTGCCAGATCGAAGTTCGTATGGGGTACACCGCCGATAGAAAGGCTCAGCGGGGTGCCGTCGCTTTGATAAAACTCCAGCCGCACACTGGTGGCGGCCTCATCCAGCGGGTTGATGAGAATGAAGTTGGTCCGATAACCGGCGCCGTCGGCGACCTGCGGGAAAAAGAGGATGGTGGATGCCTCGTTCACCAGCACCGGGATTGTAGAAAACACCTGCGAGGTCACATCGAGGTTCATGTTGTCGTAGCGGAGTGCGACCGCCGTGACATCCTGGTCGCTGATGAACTCGATGCTGCCTTCAAAGCCGGCCGGAGCAGTCAGCGGGAAGCGCTGATTGGCAAATTCAGCGAAATGGCGGCCGGGCTGAAGGGTTATGGTGGTCCGCTCCCTGATGCCCCCGAAGTTATTGCGCAGGATCATCTCGATCGTGGCCGGCGTACTGCCGCTGTTGGCGACGGCATATCCCGACGAGGCGTTGTCCTTGTTGTCGATATACACCGTGAAGTCCCTGGTGGGCTTGGACATGCCGACACCGGCCTCGCTGAGAATGTGGTTGTTTTCGATGCTCTTGAACAACGCGGTGCCGTCGATATGGGTTTTGCCTGAGAAGACACCGTATCCCGCAAGGGTATTGCCGGGAAGAGTGACCTGCACCTGCGCCGTTCCCATCGGCGGAATATTGAAATGCACAGGCTCCGATGGTTCGCCCTGAGGCGTCGGGAAACGAGTGCCGTTCGATTGGATGAGCGAGACCAGAATATCGGCACTTGTCTCGCCGGTATTGATGCCGGTCAGCACGGTCTGATAATGGCCGCCGGCGGCCACTTGAGCAAACACGCTCAAAAGCGAGGTTCCCTCGGTGAAAGACTCTGCGATCGACCCCGACCCGTTGCCGTGGCCCGTTGCATGGTAGCCGCGCGCGCGGATCAGAATCCTCTGGCCCATCGGCAGGCTGAGGCCTTTCAATTGCCAGCCGCCAAGGACGCGGGTGCCGCTGCCGAGCGAGGAGAAGCTGGTGCCGTCCGGGGAAGACTCAAAGATTACGCGCTCCACGTGTGGGCTGGTGCCGCTGCGGTACCAGGTAATGGTGCTGCCGGCGCTGTCTATCGCGAGATTCTGGAGTGCCGTGCCCCCCGGGCTCAGCCGGCCGAGGTTGTGCCGGGCCGTGATACCTGAGCCGCCGTCCCCCAGCGTGGTGAATGAGCCGCCCACCAGGATCTTGCCGTCGGCCTGCAGCGCAAGGCCCTCGACGGGGCCGTCGGCGCCCGGGTCAAAGGTGGCATCGAGACTGCCATTGGCATTGAGCCTGCCGATGCGGTTGCGCGTCGTCGTGCCGGTGCCGCCACCGCCCAAGGTCGTGAAGGCGCCGCCCACCAGAATTCTGCCGGCAGCATCCAGTTCCAGAGACACAACGGAATTATTGGCACCAGGATCGAAGGCGGCATCCACGGTGCCGTCGGCTGCGAGTCTGCCGATGCGGTTGCGCGCGGTCGTGCCGGTGCCGCCCCCGAGCGCGGAGAAGCTGCCGCCGACCAGAATCCTGCCATCCGCCTGCACGGCAATTGCGGAAATCGCATTATCCGCGCCCGGATCGAAGCTGATATCGAGGCTGCCGTCGGACTGGAGTCTGCCAATTCGGTTCCGTGTTACCGCGCCCGTGCCCCCGCCACCCAGGGTTGTGAACGCACCGCCTACCAGAATCTTGCCGTCGGGCTGGAGGGCCAGCGTGTTGACGACTCCGCCTGCCCCGGGATCGAATGTCGCATCGACGCTGCCATCGGCATTCAGTCGTCCGACGTTGCTGCGGGGGATGGTCCCGGTGCTGCCACCGAGGCCCGTAAAACTGCCGCCGACCAGGATCTTGCCGTCCGGCTGAACGGCGAGCGCGACTACTGAAGTTCCCAGAGCGCCGGGATCAAAGCCGGGATCGAGACTGCCGTCGGAATTGAACCGGCCGATACTGTTGCGTGTGGCCGTGCCCGCGCCTGTGCCGATCCTGGTGAAGGTGCCGCCGATCAGGATCTTGCCGTCGGGCTGCAAGGCTATGGCAAGGACATCGCCGTTTGCTTCCGGATTGAAATTCGTATCGATCGTGCCGTCGGCATGAATCCTGGCCAGGTGGCGGCGCACTGTGCCGCCGCCCCCGGTAGTTCCGAGGGCCGTGAAGCTGCCGCCGACCAGAACGTTGCCGTCGGGCTGCACGGCAAGAGCCAGAACGCCGCCGTCGGCGGTCGGATTGAAATCAGCATCGAGGCGGCCGTCCTCATAAAGGCGGCCGAGGCGATTGCGGGGAGTGTTTCCCATCGCGCCGCCTCCCAGGTTGGAAAAAGCTCCCGCGACCAGAATCTTGTGATCGGCCTGCACCGCGACGGCGTAGATCGGCGCATCGGCACCGGGATCAAAACCGGTATCGAGGCTTCCGTCCGGCAGGAGCCGGCCCAGGAAGCTCCGGGTCGACAGTCCGTTGGATCCGCCACCCAAGGTCGCGAAGGAACCCGCGACCACGATACTGCCGTCGGCCTGCAATGTGATGGCGCGCACGATGGCATTGGCCCCCGGATCAAAATCTGCGTCCAGGCTGCCGTCGGCATTCAGCCGTGAGATATGGCTGCGCTGGGTGGCCCCGGTATCGCCTCCTCCCATCGTGGTGAAATCGCCGCCCACCAGGATCCTCCCGTCGTCCTGTAATCTGACGGCACGGACCTGATTGTTGGCTCCGGGATCGAAAGTCACGTCAACGGCACCGTCGTAGTGGAGCCGGCCGATGTAATGGCGGGGAGTCGCGCCCCTGCCGCCACCCAGAGCCGTGAACGCTCCGCCGGCGATGATCTTGCCGTCGGATTGCGTGGCAAGCGTCAGCACATCGCCGGTGGCGCCCGGGTCAAAATTCGGATCGACCGTGCCGTCGGCAAGGAGGCGGGCAATGTACTTGCGAGGTGTCATGCCTAAGCCGCCGCCTCCCAGCGACGAAAAATCGCCTCCGACCAGAATCTTGCCGTCGGCCTGTAAAGCCAGGGAATAGACCGTATTGTTTGTGCCCGGATTGAAGTCGGCGTCCACGGTGCCATCCGGATTGATCCGCCCGATGTTGGAGCGCACCACGTCGCCGATTATGCCGCCGAGCTTGGAGAAAGTGCCCGCAACCAATATCTTTCCATCGGGCTGCACAACGATCGCCCGAATCGTACCAAGGGCTCCCGGATTGAATCCCGTATCGAGGGTGCCGTCAGAATTGAGCCTGCCGATATTGTTGCGCGGGGCCATGCCGGCATTGCCGCCACCCATCAACGTGAAACTCCCGCCAACCAGTATTTTGCCGTCAGGCTGCTGGGCAAGGACATAAATGATTCCATTGGTTTCGGCAGGAAAGCCGTCAATGGCCGATTGGGCATGGGCGGCAGCCAGCGGCAGCGCCATTAACGCCACAAGCACGGCCAGGTGTGAGCTCCAATGCCGCACCGGGCAGAAAAAACGCATCCAATCACTCTGTCGTGGCACAAGTCTTCCGTCTGTCCCCGGCGTGCTTGCTGCAGTACGGAATAAAATTGACGGCATCGATTTTTGCATCATGATTCACTCCCGCCCCAACGGGGCTTTGCTATGCAGTTGTGCAGTGTCCGCCCTACAAGCCGCGAACCCTCCGAGAGCACACCAATGTCTCAATCCCTGCTGCCGGGGTCCGGGGATTTCGGCTGGCCGCAACCCTTAATCTTAGCGCAGAATTTCGTCCGGCAAAGTGCGAAATGCACAAAGATGCCAGGCTGCGGGAATGCGGATCGCCGGGAGGAGTGTGTCGGTCGCGGTTCGTTTCGGCATGTCTTCTTCGACTGCCCCGGCCCTGGCCGGGCCCGCTGTTCTCGCCTGCGTTTGCAGCAGAGCGAAGAAGCCGGCGGTGCCGTTGCTGATTTCCGCCGTCGATGCCCGGCCTGTCCTCGAAGCTCCGCATTTTACGGCAGGATGCCTTGGGCCTGGAAAAGCGTGCGTATGCGGCCGCAATATTCCGCAATGCGGGGCGCGATCGTCCGGTCCATTCGGCGCGGGCGAGGCAGGTCGATCGGGAACTCCTGCAGGATTCTTCCCGGACCCTGCGACATGACGGCGACGCGGTCGGCGAGCACGACCGCCTCCTGCATGTTGCCGGTGCAAAGAACGGCCGTGGGTTTCATTTCCTGCCACAGATGCTGAAAACCGTCCAGGATCCGCTCCAGCACCAGGGGATCCAGCAGGCGAAAAGGTTCGTCCAGGAGCAATAATGCCGGACGGTGAACCAAAGCCCGGCATAGCGAAACGAGTTGGGCGGCGCCGGCAGGCAGGTCGTCCGGACGGCAATTTTCGCACTCCGACAGGCCGAACCAGGCGAGCAGGCGGCGCGCACGGTTCCGGCTTTCCGCAAGATCCAGCCCGCGCAGTTGCGCCTGTAAGAGGATGTTCTGCATGACGGTACGCCAGCCGAGCAGCGCAGGATGCTGCAACACCAGGCCAAAATCCCGCTCGGGCGGCCGGACGCGGGCCCCCGTGATGCGGATCTCCCCGGATGTGACCGGCAGGGTCCCCGCAATCATTCTCAGTAAGCTCGTCTTGCCACTGGCCGGCGGGGCCACGATTGCGAGAAATTCCTCTGCGCGAATGTCCAGCGACACCGGGCCGACGACCGTGCGAAGCCTGGCGCCGACGGCACGGGCGTGACAGGCCTGCTGGATTTGAATCCGGAGAATTTCGGCCGTCATTTGTTTTGCTCTCCAGGGAATCTGCCGTGGGCGCGCCGTCATGTCCTGGCGGGAACCCGTCAGCTGCCGGCCTTCTGAAAGCTCGCTCCCGTGCCGGCGGGATCGGCTGCGGGCCAGAACAGGAACCGCTTTTGTATCGCGTCGACAAGATAGTACAGCCCAAGGTCCATCAGCAGCAGCACCGCCAGTGAGGCGAACAACCGGTTGGTGTCCAGCGTCGCTCCGGCATAAAGCATCAGATAACCGAGTCCTGCATCGGAACCGATGAACTCCATCACTGAGGCTCCTGTCAGCGCCAGAGGGATCGAAGTCTTCACAGCCGCGACGATAGAGGGCAAACAGGATGGCACCCGGACCTTGAGGAAAACAGTCGTCGGACTTGCGCCCATCGTCTCCACGATCTCGATGGTCTCCGCCGGCAGGGAATCGACGCTGTTGCGGACGCTCGCCGCCAGGTGCATGAAGCACGTGAGAAAGGACAGGGCGACGGCAGCCGAGTAACCGTATCCGAACCAGATGACGATCAGGGGGGCAAGCGCGACCAACGGAAGTTTGTGCAAAAAGGAAACGGCGGGCGAGGCAATGCGACGAGCCCCTGTGGATCGGGCCGCAAGCAAGGCCAGCAAAAGCGCGCCGAACAGGGCGAGGAACAGTCCCTCCAGCGCTTCGAAGCCTGTGATCAGCGCGTGCCTCCCCAGGATTGCCCTCTCGCGCCACAGCTCAAGCAGCACGCGCGACGGCGACGGCAGCGATGAGTGCCGGACGCCGAGCAGGCGCACGATCAATTCCCATGCCACCAGCACGGACAGCGCGCCGACCCATATAGTGATCGGACGTGCGGTCCGGTGTACGGGCCTGGGCGGTCCAGGTGTCGGCTTGCGAGTATTGGCCATGCTCAGCCTGCCGCTCTCGCCGGGAAAGCGGCGGAGTCATCCCAGTGTGCTGACATGTTCCGGGGCGATCCTGTAGAGCACCCTCACCTCCGCAGGCGCGTGATGAGGAAACGTCTCGACGTTCAGGTACTTCCGCGCCAACGCGTCGATGTGTTCGACTGCCCCCTCTTCAGTGATATCCGCGACTCGTCCCCGAATTTCGAGATAGCGGAAAGCATTTCGGGGATCCACGATGCACAGTGCCACATGGGGACGATCGCGCATGTTGCGGTCCTTAACGCGGCCTTTGACCGAGTTGAGGCGAACGAAGCGGCCGTCGTAGTCAAACCACATAGGAGTGACGTGCGGGCTGCCGTCCTTGAGGATGGTTGCCACCAGAGCCAGGGCCGGCTCCCGGACCAAATCCATGAAACTCTCAGGTATCTTGACCGTCATATTGCCTGCCTCGCCATGTGCCGATCTTATGAAACGGCACCATCTCTGTTCAGGATCCGGAGTCCTGCCGCAGCGTACCGGATCCGCTTACCTGAACAAGTCGTCTTCGGCCGGACGAATCATCTCCCGGCCGCTGCCTGCCGTGCATCCGTCGTGAAAGCCCTCGATGAGGGCGGCCGGAACGCCGGCAGTCTTGCCCATGACCAGCTCCGCGGCGCCGGCAAGCTCGTCTGCCGTCGCCATCGTCGTTGCCTGGAGGGAGCGTCCGAACGAGTCTACCTGTCCGCGATAATCGATGAAAGCAGAAAGACCGGAAACGCCGATGGCGACGTTGGTCAGCCCCAGGCGCCATGGCCGTCCGAAGGTATCCGAGATGATGACTCCCACCTGTCTGCGGCACCCCGCCTCGAGCACTTGTCTGAGATCCTTCGCCGACTTGTCGGGATCCGGCGGAAGCAAAACCACAGTGCCTTCAGGGGCGTTCGAAGTGTCAACGCCGGCGTTTGCGCAGACAAAGCCGTGATGGGTTTCCGCGATCAGAACGCCGCGATCCATGCGCACCACGCGGCGTGCCTGCTGCAGCACGACCTCCACGACGCGCGGATCCTTATGGTGGGCGCGAGCCCAGGCCCGGGCCTGGACCGAGGGAACTACTTCGTCGAGGCGTATCAGGCAACCCTCTGATTTGCTGACAACCTTCTGTGCCACGACGACAACGATGGCATCCGCGGGACCGGCGGATCCCGCACTGCCGGCGATTTTGATGCCGGCCTGTTCCAGTGCAGACAGAATTTTTTCTCCCAGGTTCATACCCGGGAGGATCTCGGGGATGCCTTTCAGTCCGCGGATACAAATTGTGTCAGCCGCCATGGCAGGACAACCGCTCCTTTACTCGAAGTTTCAGCAGGACGCGGCAGGTTTCACCCGCCGCAGCCTGAGTGAGAAAATGGTTAATGTCGGCAGGATCGTCGAGATCGAGTGCAATACGGGGATTCACGATGATTCTGGTTCTGGCTCCGGCTGCCAGGGCTTCGCGGATGTGTCCGGCAAAGCTGTCGGGACCGAACAGGGAAGGGAAGATTCCCGGCGGATGACGCAGGAGCGCGTTGGTCCCCGTGCCATCGCGCGAGGGCACTATGACGGCACCTGGGGAGGGAATGGATTGGGACAACAATTCCGCTGCGTCTGCCGTCGATATCAGGGGCAGATCGGCCGGCAAACGCAACACGGCATCGAATCCGCGGGCCGCGAGCTGGCGGGAAGCTTCGTCCACGGATGCGCTTTCCGAGGTTTGGGTCTTCTCGTGGATGATCTGCCATCCTAGCCTGCGGATGCGGGCCTCGGTGCGTGCTGAGCTGGTTGCGACCACAACCGGCCAGGGCAGGGGCAGCAGCGCGGCAATCAGGTCCTCGAGCAGCGCACACGCCACAGCAGCCCGCTCGTCCGCGTTCAGAAGCGGGGCAAGGCGCGATTTGGCGTGCACCGGATCCTTGACCGGAACCAATATGGCGGGGTTCATGGCAGCATCCTCAGCAGGGATCCGGCTAGAGCCAGCCGGGCGGATGGGCTGTCCATGACAGTCTCGACCGCGTGGACGGTCAGTCCGAGCGAACGGACCGGCCCGACAAGGGATTCGTCGCGGCGATCGAGCACGAAGATGTCAAGGAAGTCACGGTAGAGGCGTGCGACCGTCGTCGCGCAGGATTGCTCGCCGAGTTGCCGCATCATCGCGGCCGCGGGACCCTTGAGCGCTTTTCCGGCCACAATCGGGGAGACGGCGAGCACAACGGCCCGAGTGGCGCGCAGCGCATCCCGTATCCCCGGCACGGCCAGGATGGGGCCGATGCTGACATAGGGGTTGCTTGGGCACAGAACAACGGCATCGGCATTCAGGATAGCGTCCAACACTCCTGGAGCGGGGCAAGCAGTCTCGATGCCCAGGTACTGAAATCCTCGGACATGAGGCGCGCATTGCCTGCGGACGAAATAGTCCTGAAATTCCAATGTCTCTTCGTCCGTGTGCACCAGGGTCGGCACCTCAGAGTCGGTCATCGGCAACACCGCGACTTGGATGCCACTTCGGAGGCAGATCATCCGGGTCACGCCGGTCAGGCTGTCGCCGCACCTGAGGCGATGGGTGCGAAAGATGTGGGTTGCCAGGTCCCGGTCTCCCAGGCGGAACCATGTTTCACATTGAAGGTCCGAAAGACGCTTGAGGCAGTGGAGCGTATCGGCGCGAATGCCCCAGCCGGTTTTCGGATCGGCCACCCCGGCCAGCGTATAGACGACGGTGTCCAGATCGGGGCATATGTAGAGTCCCAGGTAGCGGAAGTCGTCGCCGGTATTGACGATGACGGTAAGTTCTCCAGGGGACAGCAGTCCGGCGAGCCCCGATAAAAGCCTGGCGGCCCCGACGCCCCCTGCCAGAGCGGTCATCTTCATGCGATTTCCTGGTTGTGCCGATCACGCACCGCAGGCACTGCTATGACCCGCAGCCGCGTTTGATCAGATACCCACGACGCGGAACCTGGCGCCCTTTGCGCGGTGCCGCCGGTTGAGCTCCGCCGCCAGCACCGTCATGCGCTCCAGCGTGCGCGCCGTACGCAGGGAGCCGCAATCGAGAGGACGCAGCGACGGTATCAAAGCCGCGGCCGCCATTACGGACTGTTTGGCGCCGGCGACATCGCCGCACACGAACACGTCGCAGTTCAGCGCGATGTGCAAGTCGGAAAGGACGGAAGCGGGAATGGTCTTGAACGCGGCTACCAGAGGTACGTCCTCCGGGAGATGACGGGCTATGATCTCGGCATTCGATTCGACATCCGGCCTGCCATACTCGGCAAAACCGGCCTTGAAAATCAGCGGCACGGTCACATCGACCAGAATATGGTGGCGCCGCAGCATGGAACGGTACAGCCCGACGGCTTCGACCGCCTGAGCGTACGGAACCGTGATGAACACGATTTCGGAGTCTTCGAGCATTTCCGGGTTGGCAAGTCCAAGAAGCATCGGCCGGCCGAGGATGGCATTGCCGGCTGCTGCCGCCGCCGCCGCCCGATCCTGCGAGCGGGAACCGAGGATTACCCGCGCGCCGGCGGATGCAAAACGGATGGCCAGGCCTGCCGCCTCTATTCCCGTACCCCCCAGAAGTCCAATCCTGACCATCGCGAATTCCCGCGCTACTGTTCGGACCTTCAGCTTCGGAAAGCGCCATGCCCCCGGGCCCCTGCCTGTGCCGGGACGCCAGAGTGCGGCGGGCTCTCCCGGCCCGGCCTGAGCAGGTTGCCCAAGCTTTCCTGAACGGAGATCTGAACTCTTGGTTCCATATCTGCGAAGATACCATAACTGCCTTCTGATACACCATTGCGGGCATCTCCTGACCCGAAGCGTGTCGACCTGCCTGCGGGTGCAAGGCAATGTTGTCCCTGCTGCCGGCAGTTTGGACTTATAATGCCTGTGGCGCGGCTGGGGCCGCGGCATATACGATCAAGGAGGATCATGATGGGAGCAAGGGAACAACGAATTGCAGAGGAAAGCACCTGGACGCGCCGGATGATGATCACTACGAGCGGTCTCGCTGCGGCCGCCTGGGCGCTGCCCCTGAAATTCCGCGCGGCGGCGGCCGGCGCTCAGGTGCCGATCGCCGTGCAACTCTATTCGGTGCGGGAGGATTGCGCCAAGGACTTTGACGCGGCACTGGCCCAGGTGGCCCGCATGGGCTTTTCGGGTGTCGAGTTCGCCGGCTATTACGGTTACGCGGGCAAGGCGAAGGAGCTGCGGCAGCGGCTTGACAGTCTGAACATCAAAGCTGCCGGGACTCATATCAGCATGAATGCGATCCGCGAGGCGTCGATCCGGAACACGATCGATTTCCACCAGACCATCGGTTGCCGATTCCTCATTGTACCGAGCGACGCCGGTTTCACCGATCCGGAAAAGAGCAGATTGCTGGCCGATGAATTCAACCAGGCAGCCGAAATCCTGAAGCCGCTGGGGATGGCCTGCGGCTATCACAACCATACCGGAGAATTTAAAAAGGACGGTGACAAGACGTTCTGGGAGCTGTTTGCCGAGCGCACCACGAGGGATGTGATCCTGCAGCAGGATTGCGGTTGGTCCGCCACGGCCGGAGCGGATCCGGCTGCCCTGATCAGGAAATACCCGGGGCGGACCCGGACGGTTCACTTCAAGCCGGCCGTTGTGGGCGAAGACAAGGCAAGGAAAGCCATTCTCGGCCAGGACTCGGTAAACTGGGGCGCTGTCTACGACGCCTGCACATCCGTCGGCGGGACGGAGTGGATCGTCATTGAGCAGGAGCAATACCCGGACGGCAAGCCGGCCATGGAATGCACGGAGCAATCTCTGGCGGGGCTGAAGAAGATTGTCGCCGGGCTGAAGTGACCGGAACGCGTGCCTGACCGCCGCAGCGTGTTTCGAAAACAAGACAACAACCGGGGTAGACCGCTTCAAAGGAGCAGATCAGCGCCCCGCCCTTGTTGGATGAGCGGGACGTAGGTTTCCAGTTCCTGCAGCACGGCGGCGTCGGTCAGGTCGATCGTGCGCCTTCGCTCCGCTGACAGGTAGGCGGCCATGACCAGCCGGGTGATTTCGAGGCCATAGCTCCAGGACAGCGTGCCGTCGCGACCCGCCATAAACGCGCGCAAGGCATCCGCGTTCTCATCCGTATATCCGTACAGATCCGGTTCGTTATGCTGGACCGCGAGAAGTCCGCGTGAAGCGGTAGCCTTTTCCAGCGCCGATTCGGCATCCTTGATGGCCTCGGCCGCCACATCGCCGATAAATATGGTGAGGGGCGATATCAGGCTGTTGATCTCGAATGCATATCCGGGCCCCATGCCGTCCATAAACAAGCGGAGTCCCTGCTTTTCGAACATCCATGAATTGGTAAACTGGGATTTCACCTTCTGCCCGGTCTCGGGATTTTTGTAGGTAACCATACCGGTGGCGAAGTCCTCGGCAGGCGTCTTGCGGTAATCCACCCCCCGCTCCTTGAGCAGCTTCTCACGCCAATGGGGCTGTCCCCATTTGAGCAGGGCGATGTCGGCGCTGACGCATTGCGGCTGCAGGAAGGTGACCTCCTTCCCGACGGGAATCAATGTGTACCAGCCGACGGCAATGCTGTGGCACCCCATGTCGCTGAGCACGCCGCCGCCCTGTCGAGTCGGGTCCCAGAACCACGCTTCGTGAGGCCCACCGTGCTCCTCTGCGGACCGGGTGAGCGACAGGGGCCCCATCCGTTTCTGTATCGGCTCCAACTGAGCCATTTGCGTGCGGATCGGCTTCATGAAGATCTGGTTCTCGAAATAGGCGGTGTGCAGATCCACCGATTGAGCCAGCGCCACAAGGCGCCGTGCTTCAGCGACCGTCCGGCCGAGGGGTTTTTCACAGATTACGCCCTTCAATGCGGCACCGGCTTTCACGGCGTCGACAATCTGCTCCATGATCGGGACGCGCACGAAGTTAGGCGCATAGATGGCGATGCAATCGACCTGCTTTGCCATCTCCGCGATGCTGTCATAGACGACGGCATCGCCGACGCCGAGCCGCCGGGCCAGGGCTGCCAGTTCGGGCGCTCCTTGCAGGGCCGTAACGCCGGCCAGTTTCATGCCGCGGACCTGCTGCATTGCCATCACCTGAAACCGGGCGACGAAGCCCGCCCCGACGGTGCCAATTCTCAACGCATGTGAGTGCACGGACCCTCCCAAGAAATTACGGAAGCCCGGATCCCAGGTTTGCCGAACGACGTGCCTACCATCACGACGGCCTCGGATGCGGAACCAAGGGGGACCGGGCTCAGGACTGCAGCGACCACCCTGCCCGATATAGGCGTTTGACCGGATCATGGGCGGCAGGGAAGCTGGTTGCCTCTGCTATTATCATCGATTCCACGCGGCGAAAAACACAAAAATCGCAGCGGGAACAGCCGATTTGGCGAACCAAACACGCCGGCCCCGGTGCGGCAGGCAGCGATCACGACACCCTGGCACCGCACACTCCTCGCCTTGCGGCTGCCGGGTTTCCGGCGGAAGTTCAGCCTTCCGGACATTTGCTCCGGAAGGAGGCCGCGTGGTGGTATGCTTATGTCAGGAGATATGCATATGCCCGTAACTGGCCGGTACCACATTGCCATGACGCAGGTCCGACGATGCCTTTGCCCGGCTGCCGCCGTCTGGCTTCTGCTCTGGGTATTTGCCTGGCCCGGGCCCGCGAAAGCAGAGGCTGCGGACGTAACAGGCACCTGGCTGATGACCGTCGAAGCGCCGGAGGGGACCGCGCACCCCACGATCCTGTTGAAACAGGAGGGAGAGAGGATCACGGGAACCTATCGGGGACGCATGGGGGAGAGTGATCTGTCAGGCTCAATCAAGGGGAACGACATACGCTTCACCGTGACGCTGAGGTTCCAGGACGTGTCCTACGTGGTCGTCTATACGGGCACCGTCAGCGGCGACAGCATGAAAGGCTCTGCGCGCTTCGGTGAAGCCGGCACCGGCAACTGGTCCGCAAATCGCAGCAGAAGGCCGGCCGGAGAGCCGGAGAGGTAGCCCGGGATGCAGGGCAAGAGCCGCGCCAGGACGATTTTTGGCGGGATGAAACCGTATCTGCGACGGACGTTTTGGGTTCTGGCCCTGACGGCGCTGATCGGTGCCCTCCCGGAACCCCCGGCGCTGCAGGGGGAGCGTGGCGGGGGCGCCCGCGAGACCGCGATCCCCGCGGCAGAATTCAGCCGCATCATCGGCGAGTTCTCAGAAACAGGCGGCTATTTCCGCTCGGACAATCTGGTCTCCAATGAGACTGCCTACCTCCACGTTGTCGACCAGTTGCGGGAATTAGGAATTTCGGGCGGCGCTTACCTGGGCGTCGGCCCCGAACAGAATTTCACCTATATTGCCAAAATCCGCCCCCGGATCGCCTTCATCGTGGACATCCGCCGCCAGGCTGTCATCCAGCACCTGATGTATAAGGCACTCTTTCACCTGGCCGAGACGCGCGCTGAATTCCTGTCCCTCCTTTTCAGCAGGCCGCTCACCGGAGCAGCGGCGCCGGGTCCGGACGCGTCCGCCGAGGAAATGGTCGCCTATTTCGCACGTGCCGCCCCGGACAACCTTGCCTACCGGCGCAATCTCGCCCGCATCCGCACCACGGTCATCCGTGATTTTCGCATTGCGATCGATGCCCAGGACCAGGCGAGCCTGGACTATGTGTACGGCGCGTTTCGGGACGAAGGCCTGGACCTGCGGTATCAGTCCGGCGGGTTCAGCGGGCGATACGGCGGCTACGGGCACCCGGCACGATTCGGCTGGGGATACTTCCCGAGCCTGCGGGATCTGATCCTGATGCGAGATCGGCACGGCAAACCCGGGAATTTTCTCGCCAGTCGAGGCGATTACGAGTTTCTCCGCTCCCTTCACGAGAGCAACCGCATCATCCCGATCGTGGGCGATTTTGCAGGCAGGAAGGCGCTGGCCGCGGTGACCGCGTATCTGAAAGCGCACGGGCTCGCTGTGACCGCCTTTTATACCTCCAATGTAGAACAGTACCTGTTCCGCAACGGAACGTTCGACGCGTTTGCGGGAAACGTTGCCGCGTTGCCGGCGACGCCAAACAGCATCTTGATCCGCGCGTATCCCAACAATCCGCGCATGCCGCACCCGGCGCAGGCTGCGAACCACCGGCTGACGACTCTGCTGCAGAAAATGGCCGTCTTCGTCGATGACTATCGGCAGGGCCTCTACACCGATTACTGGACACTGGTGACCACCCACTACATCGCACCGCAAGGCTACTAATCTGCCGGTTTCGCGCGAGATCCGGGCAGGATCGGTTCTGCCACGCAGGCGTGACGGATGAATCCGTTCTTTCCAACGATCTTCCGCGTCCCTTCGTGCTGTTGTGCCCTGATCTTCCTTAGCTCTCCTGTCCAGGAATTCGATCCGGGAATTGTTTTTCCTTACCGCGGTCATTATTCGTATAATCCCGTGCACTATGGAAACACCAATTCTGCTGCCGCCTGATGAGGGCCCGAAAAAGAGATTCTGGAAAACCTGGAAATGGGTCGGCCTGCTGATTTTTGGCGCCGTGCTGTTTCTCAATCGCTGGCTGCCCGGCCCGCTCGTGGCTGCCGGTTACCTCTACGGCATCGTCGTCATTGCCAATGTGCTGTTCCGGGGCTTCCGCTACCTCAGAGACCGGTTGTTCTGGCGCGTCCGGAATCGCATTATCGGTTCCTTTGTTTTCATCGGCATCATTCCGATCGTTCTGCTTCTGGCGGTAGTCTTCCTCTCCGCATATCTGCTTGCAGGGCAGTTGGCGGGCAGATACCTGGATACCTCATTACGGGAGATCGAACATCAAATTACGGAAATCAACGAGGAACTGACGGGCGAGATCGGCCGCAGCGATCTGAAGACCGCCTTCCCCGCGGTTGCAGCACGGATCTGGCCGGCGCATGCCGGGCATTTCCCGGGGTTGGCGGCGCGCCTTTTGCGCCGGCGCCCCGACGGCATCCTGGAGATCCTCTCCGCGCACGATCCCGGCAGCACGTTGAAGAGCCCGGAGGAGCACCCGGGCGACAAATGGCTGGCCGGCGCGGCAGCTTACGACGGGCTGATCCGGCGCGGCGAGACGGCCCTGATCACCAGCCTGAGACCCGTACCGCATGCAGCCGGATTCTACGTGGAGGTTTCTGCTCCGCTCGATCATGCTGTCGAGGAGCGACTGCAAAAGGAAAGGTCGATCTATTGCGCGCTCATCGGGGTCGGTCAGACCCACGTAACGTATTCCAACAGGGGCGTCCGGATTTCGCTCGATGAGTCAGGATCGGGCGCCAGGGCCCGGGACTCACAGGCTGAGAAGAAAATTGCGGATGATGTACGCGCGCTGGATGCGCGCCGGCAGAACGACCCGCGGCGCATGGTGATGTGGGCCGTGCCGCTCCGTGGCCGGAACTACGAAACCGGCCAGAATGAATCCGTCGGCATGATGGTGCTGTATGTCCCGCTGCAGACGGTGTATGACGTTTCGTTCGGGCCGGAGGACGAGCAAGCCAGGATCATCGTCATTATCATCTATTCGCTGGCCGGCATGTTTTTGTTTGCCGAGCTGGTCGCCCTGATCATCGGCTTTGCCATCAACCGCCGGATCACGCGCTCTGTGCACGACCTGTACCAGGGCACGCTGGCGCTCCAGCAGGGCAATCTGCAGCATGTCATTCCGGTGCGGCGGAAGGATCAGCTCGGGTTGCTGGCCCATTCCTTCAACCAGATGAGCGTTTCGATATCGCGCTTGCTGCAGGAAGTCGGCGAAAAAAAACGGCTGGAACAGGAGCTGGAGATCGCCCGTGAGGTGCAGGCCACGCTTTTCCCCAAGCAACTGCCGCAGCCGAGGGGCATGGTGTTGTTTGGCGGGTGTGAGCCGGCCCGCGTTGTGAGTGGCGACTACTATGATTTCATCGTGGAGGACGAGGCTCACCTGGACATTGTTGTGGCCGACATCAGCGGCAAGGGCATTTCGGCTGCCCTGCTGATGGCGAACCTTCAGGCGGCGATGCGCAACCAGTTGCTGGCCGCCAAGCTCGAGGATCCCGAGAACATTGCGAAAAGCCTGGCGGGCGTTGTTGCCCACCTGAACCAGCAGATCTATATCAACAGCCCTTCCGAGAAATATGCCACTCTGTTCTTGAGCCGTTACGATGCCGGATCACGTCGGCTGTGGTACTGCAACGCAGGACATCTACCTCCGATCCTGCTGAGCACGAAGGGGACACAACTGCTCGAGGCTACCGGCATGGTGATCGGCTTGCTGCCGAACGCCAGCTACGAAGCGCGATTCATAGAGCTGACTCCTGGTTCCGTCCTGGCCATTTTTACCGACGGGATTACCGAGGCGGTCAACCAGGCTGACGAGGAGTTTGGCGAAGCTCGCCTCCTCGAGGCATTACAGAAGTCGCGGCAGGGCACTCCGGAGGAGATATACAAGTTTGTCATCAGCAGGGTCCGTGATTGGCAGGGAGATCTTCCGCAGCATGATGATATCACGTTGATCGTCGCCAAGGTCGGCTAGCCTGGCCGCGGGCGCGTTTATTTCCTGATCTCGACGACTGTTGCGCCGGCCCCTCCCTGGTTGGCTGCCGCCAGGTGAAAGCTTTCGACCTGCGGATGTCCCGTGAGCAGCCCGGCGATGGCCCGGCGCAGGATGCCCTTCCCATGTCCGTGAATGATGCGAATGCTTTGCACATCCGCGAGGAAGGACTCGTCGAGGAACTTGTCGACCCGTTGCACGGCCTCGTCGGCCGTCATGCCGATGACATTCAGTTCGGGCGTGAACTGCGGCTCGAGAGTGAGCTCCGGCGCGGGCTTGACCGGTTGGGGACTCCGCCCGGCAGCCGGGGCCGACTCCAGCAGCTGCAGTTCGTCGCGCAGCGCGCGATACTTGAGGGCGCCAATCGTCACATGGTAGGTATCGCCGTGGAGCTCCGCCACGGTGCCCGGCTGACCGAGAGGCTTGACCCAGACCCGGTCTCCCTCGACCGGCTCTCCGGAAGGCTTTTCTGCGGCGGCATGGCCGCCTGACGGCGCCGTCATGTTTGCCTGCGTCTCTCCCGCGTCCAGGCCGATTTCGGCCGCAATCTTGCGGCTTGCCTCCGCTCCCGTGCGGCGCAGCCGGGAAACGCGGCTTTGCGCGGCCCTTCGGAGTTTGTCGCCCGCGATCCGGTCTTTGATCCCCTGGATCAGCTGTTCGCTTTCCCGGCGGAACTCGTGAACGGCCCGCTCGAGAGCCGTATCGAATTCCGCGCGCCGGGCAGCCTCGCGGCGTTCGAAATCCGCTGCAAGACGGGCATGTTCCAGGGCGGCTGCGGCCCGCTCCGCCTCGAGGGCCGCGCGTTGCGCGACCTGCTCGTCTGCCAGGTTCTTGAGTTTTTTCAGGTACTCGCCGGCCTGGGATTGGCCGGGATCGGTCAATTGACGTGCCTGGTCCAGGATGACATCCGGCATGTCCATCCGGCGGGCGATCTCCAGGCCGGAGGAGGCGCCGGCAACTCCCGTGATCAGACGATACGTGGGCCGCAGGGTGCGTTCATCGAATTCCACGGAAGCATTCAGCACGCCGGGCGTCCGCGCAGCCCACATTTTAAGCGGATTGTAGTGGGTGGAGGTGAGAGTGGTAGCTCCCGTGCGGCGGAAATAATCGATGATGGCCACAGCGAGAGAAGCACCCTCTTCCGGGTCCGTGCCGGTTCCCACCTCGTCGATCAACAGCAGGGCGGGCAGCACGATTTCTCGTGCCATCTCCGCGATATTGCGCATGTGAGCCGTAAAGGTCGAGAGGTTTGCGGCGATCGATTGCTGGTCCCCGATGTCGGTGCTGACCTGGGCGAACACCGGCAGCACGGCCTCTTCAGCCGGCACATGGAGCCCCATCTGCGCCATGAGGACGATGATGCCGACGGTTTTCAGCACGACGGTCTTGCCGCCGGCATTGGGACCGCTGATGACCAGGATCTGGTGCGCGTCGTCCATTACCAAAGAGATGGGCACGGCCCGTCCGCCCGTTTGCCGGAGGGCGTGATCGAGAAGAATGTGGCGCGCGGCGCGCAGCCGCAGCTCGCGGGTGGCGGTCAGAGTCGGCCTGGCGCAGCCGAACTCGAGCGACAGGCGCGCCTTGGCCTGAACAAGGTCGATTTCCGCGACGGCATCGACCAGTTCGCGGATTGCGGCCTCATGGCGCCGAAAGGCCTCGGTGATGGCGGACAAAATGCGGGTGATCTCCATCTCCTCCTGTTCGCGCAGCCGGACGAGTTCGTTGTTCTGGTCGATGACGGTGAGGGGTTCAATGAAAGTGGTCTGTCCGCTCGACGACAGCCCGTGCACTACTCCTGGCACCTGCACGCGGGCATCCGTGCGCACGGGAATCACGAACCGTCCGTTGCGGAAGGTGACGATATCCTCCTGCACCGCCCGCGGCTGCTGGCGCAGAAGGCCTTCGAGTGCGCGATATATACGGCTCCGGCTGGTCTGGAGCTCCCTGCGAATGCGGTACAATTCCGGGCTGGCGTGATCATCGATCTCGCCGCCGGGAAGTATTTTGCCGCGGATTTCAGCCAGCAGGCCGCGCATATCCGGAATCCGGTTTGTGACATCCGCCAGCCAGGGGTACTGCGCCCGTTCCTCGGATTCCCGCAGGCTGTAGCGCAGCCCCATACCCACGGTGACAAGGTGCTCCAGTTCCAGAACCTGGCGTGCCTCGAGGATACTTGCGGCCACGTGAAGCCGGGACAGACTGGATTCCGGCTCCTCAACACCCGAGAGGCCGAAACCCCGGCCCGAATCCAGGAATGCCGCGCATTCACTGGTCATTGCGAGCGCTCGGTCGATCGCGCTGCGATCCCAGACCGGGCGCAGGCTCATGACACGGGAACGGCCGAGGGGTGTTTGCACGTGACGAGCCAGGAGAGCAAGCAGCGCGCCATGCTCCAGAGTGTCCAGTGTGCGCTGGTTCATGGCCGCTCCATGCCCGCGATGGCCGGGACCTGAAGCAGCCGCCGGCCGTGTACTGCTTTTGCCCCGTCCTTGTCCTGTCTCGATTCCGTCGGGCTTTTGCGGCAGAACAGACGCGCTGCGGGGAGGGTTCGTGCTGCGTCACAGAAAGCTGGCAAGGTACTCCCCGGTAGGGTATATTGACTGATTCTGTGCCTCAAGCGGTCCATCGCGGGGCCATTTTTCATTTACTGGGAGCCGTTTCATGATCATCAAGCAGAAAAAGGTTATCATAATGGGGGCCGCGGGAAGAGATTTTCACAATTTTAATGTGTACTTCCGCAACAATCCTCAATACAAGGTCGAAGCATTTACCGCCTTTCAGATTCCGGGCATTGCCGGCAGAATCTATCCGCCCGAACTGGCCGGCGAGGCATATCCCGGGGGCATCCCGATACATGACGAATCCGAGTTGCCTGGCTTGATTGCGAAATTCCGGACGGATGAGGTCGTCTTTTCCTACAGTGACGTGTCGCATGTCGATGTGATGCACCGGGCTTCGCTGGTCAATGCTCTCGGTCCGGATTTCCGGCTGATGGGTGCGCAAGCCACGATGCTGCAATCGACGAAGCCGGTGATCGCCGTTTGCGCGGTGCGCACGGGATGCGGCAAGAGCCAGACTTCCCGGAGCATCACTGAGCTGCTGCGCCGGCGCGGCAAATCGGTGGTGATCGTGCGTCATCCGATGCCGTACGGGGATCTCCACGCGCAGCGCTGTCAGCGTTTTGAGACGCTCGCGGATCTCGAGCGCTACGATTGCACCATCGAGGAGATGGAGGAGTACGAGTCGCATATCCGCGAGGGGCACATCGTCTATGCCGGGGTGGATTACGAAGAGATCCTGCGCCGGGCGGAACGTGAGGCTGATATCGTTCTTTGGGACGGCGGCAACAACGACATCCCCTTCTATCGGCCCGACCTCCACATTGTCGTCGCCGATCCGCACCGGGCAGGGCACGAGTTGCTGTATTACCCGGGAGAAACCAACCTGCGAATGGCTCAAGTCGTGATCGTGAACAAAGTCAACACCGCGGCGCCGGCCGCAACTGACGAGGTGGTTGCGAACGTGACCCGGACCAACCCGCAGGCGGCCGTCATCCGTGCCGCCTCCGTCGTCTCGGCCGAAAGGGAGGAGACCATCCGGGGCAAGCGGGTGCTGGTGGTGGAGGACGGTCCGACCCTGACGCACGGCGGGATGGCCTATGGCGCCGCCCACGTTGCGGCCAGGCAGTTCGGCGCCGCCGCCATCGTCGACCCGCGTCCCTATGCCGTTGGGACAATCAAAGGGGTGTATGAAAAGTACCGGCACCTGACCGATATTCTGCCTGCCATGGGCTATGGGGACCAGCAGGTGCACGACCTGCAGGCCACCATCGATGCCGTGCCCTGCGACCTGGTGCTGGTGGGCACGCCGTTCGATCTTGCGCGCCTCATCAAGACCAGGCACCCCATGCTGCGCGTCAGCTACGGGCTGGACCAGGCCGCCACAGCCGCGCTCTCGGAAGTCCTGGAGCATTTTCTGGCCGGTAAGTAAGGACGGAGGCGATATGACCAAGAGAGACTTCATCACGATTCGCAGCTTCACGCCCGCGGAAATCCAAAAACTGGTCGAGGATGCCATTCGCATCAAGACAAATCCCGCGGAGTATGATGAAGCGCTCAAGGGCAAAGCACTCGCGATGATTTTCGAAAAGCCATCGTTGCGCACGCGCGTCACATTTGACGTGGGCATTCACCAGCTGGGTGGCTTCTCCATCTACTTGTCCCCCGCGGAAATCAATCTCGGCAAGCGGGAATCCGTGGCGGATGTGGCCAGGAACCTCGAGCGCATGGTGCAAGGGATCATGGCCCGGACATTCAGCCACCGCGTCGTGGAGGAGCTTGCGGAACACGCGCACATTCCGGTGATCAACGGGTTGACCGATTTCAACCATCCGTGCCAGGCAATGGCAGACTACATGACGATCCTCGAGGTCAAAAAAAGGCTTGCGGGAATCAAGCTCGCCTATGTGGGGGACGGCAACAATGTGGCGGTCTCTTTGATCAAAGGAGGCGCCCGCCTCGGAGTGCACCTGGCGCTGGCGACGCCTCCGGGCTATGAGCCCGATGCCGAGGTGGTCCGGTGGGCGCGCGCCGCAGGTGAGGAGAGCGGCTGCCGGATCGAGCTGACGCACGATCCGGTCGCTGCGGTGACGGGCGCGGACGCAATCTATACGGATGTCTGGACGAGCATGGGCCAGGAGGCCGAGACGGCTGCCCGCCTGCAGATCTTCCGCCCGTATCAGGTCAACGAGGCCCTGTTCGCACATGCGCGCCCGGATGCGATCTTTCTGCACTGTCTCCCGGCCCACCGCGGTGAGGAGGTGACCGACGGCGTCATCGAGTCGCCGCGCTCGGTGGTCTTCCAGCAGGCGGAAAACCGGCTGCACGCCCAGAAGGCCATCATGCTGATGCTGATGGGACAGAAGTAAATGGCGGCACGAACAGCGGTTATTGCCATAGGCGGAAATGCCCTTGTACGGGCCGGGGAAAAGGGATCCATTTCCGAGCAGATCGCCAATGCCCGTCGGATCAGCAAGGCGATCGCGTCCCTGAAGAAGACCGGGATGCACCTTGTGATTACGCATGGCAACGGGCCGCAGGTGGGAGCGCAGCTGTTGCGCTCAGAGCGCGCCGCGGGCCAGGTGTACGAGCAGGGGCTGGACGTTTGCGTGGCTGCCACCCAGGGCGAAATCGGATATATCCTGCAACAGGCGCTGCAACTGGAACTGCGGCTGGCCGGCATCCATCAGCCCGTGACGACGGTCCTCACCCAGGTGGTGGTTCGTGCCGACGATCCCGGCTTTCAAAAGCCGACCAAACCCATCGGGCCATTCTATTCGCTGTCGGCTGCGGAAGAAAAGGCTCGCCTGTCGGGCTGGAAGATGGTCGAAGATGCTTCCCGAGGCTATCGGCGCGTCGTTGCCTCACCCGAGCCGGTGGAGATTGTCGAACTGGAGGTCATTCGCAGCATTCTGGACCAGGGTATACTTGTGATTGCCGCCGGCGGCGGGGGCATACCGGTCGTGCGTGAGAACGGCCTTTTCCGCGGCGTCGATGCCGTCATCGACAAGGATCGGGCATCCGCGCTTCTGGCGATGGCGCTGGCAGTCGACACACTGGTGTTCTCGACGGACGCCGACCACGTGTACCTCCGCTTCAGGCAGCCCGGCCAGTGTGCCCTTCATCGAGTCCATGCCGACGAGTTGCAGACCTATTACGATGCCGGGGAGTTTCCTCCCGGGAGCATGGGCCCCAAGGTGGAGGGCGCGATGCGGTTCCTGCATGCCGGGGGCCGGGAAGCTGTCGTCACTTCGCTCGACGATCTGGCGGGGGCGGTAATCGGGCAGGCCGGGACCCACATACTGCCAGCGAGGAGGGATGCATCATGAACCTTCGCCACGTGGTCGAATCGCAGCAGTTCACCGTACCCCTGCTGCTCGAGCTCTTCGACCGCACGCGTGCCATGGAACGCATCGTGGCCCGTGGCGGTACCCTCGACTATCAGCACAAGATCATGGCGTCGCTTTTTTATGAACCATCGACCAGGACGCGGATCTGTTTCGAGGCCGCCATGCACCGCCTGGGAGGCCAGGTCTGTTCAACGGACCAGGCCAAGGTCTTCTCTTCCGAGGTGGCCGGGGAACAGCTGGAAGACACCATCCGCATCATCTCCGGGTACACCGATGTTATCGTCCTGCGCCATCCGGAGCGCGGCGGCGCTGCGCGCGCCGCTGCTGTTTCCAGGGTTCCGGTGATCAACGCCGGCGACGGCAGCGGCGGACAACACCCGACACAGGCCCTGCTGGATCTGTACACGATCTTCAGGGAGCGCAGGACGCTCGACGGGCTCAGCATCGCCATGGTGGGCGAGCTCGACCGGGGACGCACGGTCCGCTCACTGGCCTATCTGCTCAGCAAGTTCGAGCGCGTCAAGATGTACTTTGTCAGCCCTGCCGAAGTGCAGATGAAGGAAGACATCCTCGAGCATCTGGAGGAACAGCGGACCTGGTATTCGCGGGAGTCGGCCCTCGATCCCATCATCGGCAACGTCGACGTGATATACGTAACCCAAATTCACCCGGGCCGCATGCCCGACCAGGACCGGCTGCAGAGGTACTTCATGGATACGACGGTTCTGCAGAAGATGCGGCCGAATGCCATGATCCTGCATCCGCTGCCGCGCACCGTGGAACTGGACAAGGCTGTTGACAACGATTCCCGTGCTTTTTATTTTCAGCAGGCAACCAACGGGTTGTATGTGCGCATGGCGCTTCTGACCATGGTACTGGACGCCGGATAATCGGCCACCCATGCCTGCGCTGCCGTAACAGGAGGATTTATGAAGACTGAACTCACCGCCAAGGACCTAATCGAGCTCGAAGACCGGTATGGAGCTCACAACTACCACCCTTTGGATGTCGTGGTGCACAAGGCACAGGGGGTCTGGGTCTTCGATGTGGAGGGAAAACGCTACATGGATTGCCTGGCGGCCTATTCGGCAGTGAATCAGGGCCATTGCCACCCGAAGATCCTGAATGCAATGATGGAACAGGCGCATCGGGTCACCTTAACCTCACGTGCGTTCCGCAACGACCAGCTGCCGCTTCTCTGCCGGGATCTGAACCGGATGGCAGGGATGGACATGGCGCTGCCGATGAACTCCGGCGCGGAAGCTGTGGAAACGGCTCTCAAAGCGGCTCGCAAATGGGGATACCAGGTAAAAGGAATCCCGCCGGAAAAGGCCGAAATCATCGTCTGCAGCAACAACTTTCACGGGCGCACGATCACCATCGTGAGCTTTTCCACGGAAGACCAATACCGCGACGGCTATGGGCCATTCACTCCCGGTTTCACCGTGATCCCCTATAACGACGCCGATGCCCTGAAGCAGGCGATTACTCCCCATACATGCGCCTTTCTTGTGGAGCCGATCCAGGGAGAAGCCGGCATCATCATCCCCGACGAAGGGTATCTCAAGAAATGCGAGTCTCTGTGCCGTAAGCACAACCTGCTCCTGGTCCTCGACGAGATCCAATCCGGTCTCGGGCGGACGGGGAAGCTGTTCGCCTATATGCACGAAGATGTTCATCCGGACATGGTGATCATCGGCAAGGCTCTCTCCGGGGGCTACTATCCGGTTTCCGCGGTGCTTGCGCCGCGCAGCGTTCTTGGAGTTTTCCGGCCCGGGGACCACGGCAGCACTTTCGGCGGCAACCCACTGGCGTGCGCCATTGCACGTGCCTCGCTGCAGGTCCTGGCCGAAGAAAATCTGGCGGACCGGTCTGCCGAACTCGGCGCTTACTTCCTGGGGCGGCTGAAAGAACTGCGGTCGCCTCACATCGTGGAGGTTCGCGGGCTCGGGCTGTGGATCGGTATCGAATTGCGCGGCCCTGCCAGACCGTATTGCGAGAGGCTGAAGGACGAGGGGATCCTCTGCAAGGAGACACACGACCACGTGATCCGGGTAGCTCCGCCGCTCGTGATCACCCGGGAAGAAATCGACTGGGCCCTGGAGCGCTTTGCCAAAGTGCTGCGATAGGAGGCTTTCGATATCGATGCCGACCCCGACATCCAGGTCGGAAGTCGGAGGTCTGGGGTCGGATGTCGGTATTTTCGAAACAGGGACTCGGCAGCCCTTATGGCAGCAGCAGCACCTTTCCCGCAGTCTCCCTGGCTTCGAGGGCCCGGTGCGCCTTCGATGCCTCCGCCAGCGGATAGGTGCGGTCAATCCGCAATTGAAGTTTCCCCTCCGCCATCCAGCGAAATAGATCGGCGGCCCGCCACTCGATCTCCTCGGCAGTTGCGGTATAGTGCGCGATACCGGGCCGGGTTACGAACACCGAGCCTTTGGCGTTAAGGGTATTCAGGTCAAGCGGCGGCACTACGCCGCTGGACTGGCCGAACAAGACCATCATCCCCCTTCGTTTCAGACAATTCAGGCTCTTGTCAAAAGTAGCGCGCCCCACGGAATCGTAGACCACGTCAACGCCGGCGCCGATGAACCGCTTCACTTCGCTCTCGAAATCGGCCTGATCGTAGCGGATCACATGGTCCGCGCCTGCCGCGCGCGCAAGCGCCGCCTTCGCATCTGTCGAAACCGTGCCGATCACTCGGGCGCCGATCATCTTTGCGACCTGAATCAGCAGCAGTCCGACGCCGCCGGCAGCGGCATGGATCAGGGCGGTCTGGCCGCCCTGCAGCGGAAATGTGGAGCGGGTGAGGTAGTGCGCCGTCATGCCCTGAAGCATTACGGCGGCTCCCTGCTGAAAGTCGACGTCGGCGGGAAGTTTGACGAGCTGCCACCCGTTGGCCAGCGCGTATTCGCCATAAGCGCCCAAGTTCATCGCATAGGCGACCCGATCCCCCGGTTTTACCCCGGCAACGTTCGCGCCGACGGCATCGACGACGCCGGCGGCTTCCATTCCGGGAGTGAAGGGGAGCATTGTTTTATAAAGACCGGTGCGAAAATAGACATCGATGTAATTGAGGCCGATTGCCTGAACTTTCACTCGCGCCTGATCCGGCCCCGGTGTCGGCACCGGCACATCCTCAAAGACGAGCTTTTCGGGGCCGCCCGGTTCGTGTACTCGAATGGCTTTCATCCTGTAGTCCTCCAGATGGATTCAGAAGATCCTGGGCCACAGCGCGTCCACGCGCTTGACGGTATCAGGATCGGGCTCAACGACCTGTGGAAACCAGGGTTTCACGCGGCAATCCCAAACGATGGGACAGGTCAGGCTGACATGAAAGCGGTGCAGCTCCTCGTGGCAACCGTAAATATCGGCGGCGGGCTCGAAGCGGGTGAAGACCGTCCAGAGAAACGATGCGTCATCCCGGGTGCAGCCGACGGCGTCATCGACCAGACACACGAGGCGGAAGGGCTGGACGGCGGGTTCCTGGAGAAGTCGCCGCGCAATGCCGTCATGTTCCCGCCAAGCCGGCCCCTCGACAACCAGGACCCCGGGAGCGAACACCTTCTGCCTGCGAAACATCGCGTTTTGCAGATCGGCCCGGGGCTCCGCATCGAGGGCATAGCGCTTCTCCCCCAACCCCATCAGGATCGCCTTGCTGCCTTCATTCAGTGTCCGCGAGGAATAGTCCAGGGAATCCTGCGAGACATGGGAAAAAACAAACAAGTCGCTGGAGAAATCCGCGCGCTCAAGGATATGGACCAGCAGCGGCCGAAAATCCTTGAGCGGCAGCCGGGTGTCGGTGACGAGCAGAAACTTGGTGAGGGACAACTGGCCCTCACCAAGAATCCGCAAAGCCGCCATGAAAGCTTCCCTGCGGTAGCGTTCACGCACGATCGCCGCGGCGAGGGGATGCATTCCTGCCTCGTCATAGGCCCAAACGGCGACAACCCCGTTCATTACCAGCGGGAAAAGAGGAGCAAAGAGCTCCTGCAGGTATTCCCCGATGTAGTGATCCTCCTGTGGCGGACGTCCCACGACGGTCGCCGGAAAAATGGCGTCCGCGCGGTGATACATGGATTCGACCTGCAGAACGGGGAATTCATGGGCAAGGGAATAGTATCCATAGTGGTCGCCGAAAGGACCTTCCAGCCGGCGTGTGGCAGGCGGTGCATTTCCCACTAGAAGAAAATCGGCTTCCGCCACAATCGGCAACGGGCTGATCGCAGGGGCGTGGAGGATCCCCACACGCCCTCCCTGGAGCAACGACGCCAGGACAAGCTCGGAGACATTCTCCGGCAACGGCGCGATTGCCGACATGATGAGGGCGGGAGGCCCTCCCAGGAAAAGGTTTACCGGCAATGCACGGCCGTGCCGTTCCGCTTCATGATAGTGAAAACCGCCCCCCCGGTGGATCTGAAAGTGCATGCCGAGCGTCCGGTCATCGTAAATCTGATTGCGGTACATGCCGAGATTGCCTTTGCCCGTAGCAGGATCTTCCGTGTAGGCAAGCGGCAAAGTCAGGAATGGACCGCCGTCTCCCGGCCAGCTCACCAGTTGGGGCAACTCACGCAGACAGACAGGATCTATACGCCTGTCCAGCACGCGGCCGGTTGTTTGCGTTCTGGTACCCAAGGCAAGGCTGGTTCCGAGCAGGTCACGAAAACGCCACACACCGGAAATGCGCGGCGGCATCGCGGACTCCGCGGCTTCGACGATCCTGCGCACGAATCTCTGCGGATCCTCGCCGAAGGCCAGCTCGATGCGCCTGGGGGTGCCGAACAGGTTGGTGACCACGGGAAACCGCGTGCGCTCGACCCGGGTGAACAGAAGCGCCGGCCCCTGGCGCGCCACTGCCCGCCGCTGGATTTCGGCCAGTTCGAGGTGAGGATCGACGGCCTCCTCGATGATGTGCAACTCCCCCTCGCGCCGCAGTGTGTCAAGGAAGCTTTTCAGGTTCGGATGCTTCATGCAGTTTTTCCCCGATGCCGGACCGTGACAGGATACACTTCCCGGCGCGGCGGCACCAAGTGTTTACCCTGACGGACCGCGGTTCAGCGGCTGTCATCCAGGAAGGGGTTGCCGGCCGTGGGCCCCGCTGCGGCATTCATGCCGGGCCGGGACAGCCCGGCGGCATTCCGTCAGTGCTCACGTTGTCTCATGCGGAGGATTCGTGGTGGAGGCCAGATATTCGGTGAGGGCGCGGGCATACCGGCCATGGGTATGCCGGTCAAAGCAGACGATCCTCACCTGTTCCGGGAGGTCGTGCGTTTCCAGAAATGCCATGATTTCGCGAATCGCGATGCGGCACGCCAGCTCGATCGGATAGCGGAAGGCTCCGGTACTGATCGACGGGAATGCGACCGTAACGGCGTGGTGCTGCTGTGCGAGCTGCAGGCTGTTCCGGTAGCAGGATGTGAGCAATTCAGCTTCCTGATATTCGCCGCCCTGCCAGACCGGCCCGACGGTATGTATTATCCATTTGGCCTGCAGGCGGTACGCGTGTGTTATCTTGGCGGCGCCGGTGGCACAACCATGGAGCGTGCGGCATTGCTCGAGGAGTTCCGGTCCGGCGGCATGGTGAATGGCGCCGTCGACACCGCCGCCGCCGAGGAGGGAGCTGTTGGCGGCGTTCACGATCGCGTCCACCCGTTGCCGGGTGATATCGCCTGTGACAATCGAGATTCTGGCCGTCGGATCTTTCATATTGATGCGTCGGATGATAAAGGAATTTGCTTATGACGCGCTGCGAAATCAGGCTCGACCATCTCGCAGGTCGTCGCGTCCAGGGCTGCCGCGGTAAGACGGTTGAGATCAAGCATGCTTTCGGCACGTGCGACCTGTGCCGTGTTTGCCCCGGTCTCAGGGTGTTTGGGGACAAACAGGGTGCAGCAATCCTGGTCCGGGAGGATGCTGACCTCGTAGGTTTCAATGCTGCGGGCTGTCCTGATGATGTCCTCCTTGTCATCGCCCACCAGGGGCCGGAAGATGGGGAGTTCGGCAGCGGCCGCCGACACGACGCGCAGGTTTTCGAGAGTCTGGCTGGCCACCTGCCCCAGGCTGTCGCCGGTCACCAGCGCAGCCACGCCTTCCCTGCGCGCCAATGCCTCGGCAATTCGCAGCATGAAGCGCCGATAGAGGATCACACGCAACGGCGGCGGTGTGTAAGCCACGATCTCGCGCTGCACATCGGCGAACGGAACCAGGTGAAGTTTCCCTTGCAGCTGATAGCGACCCAGGATGCCGACGATCCGCCTCACCTTGTCTTGGGATGCCAGCGTCGTGTGCGGGAAACTGTGATAGTGGACGAACTGCACCTGGCAGCCGCGGCGCAACATGCGGAACGCAGCCACCGGCGAGTCAATCCCGCCGGAGAGCAGGCATAGGACCTTGCCGCCGGTGTGCGGCGGCAGCCCGCCTCCGCCGGCGATTTTCGAGAAATAAAGAAAGGCCCGTTTCCCCACGATCTCGACAAAGCAGGTCAATTCGGGATCATCCAGGCAGACCCCGGCCCCGCTCAGCGCGCGGACGAAACCACCCAGGTCTTCATTCACCTGCTGTGAGTTCAGCGGGAAGTCCTTGGTCCCGCGACGGGTGTCGATCTTGAAAGTGGCGAACTGCCGTGCCTGAAGCAGGCTGCCGAGGGCGACGCGGATGGCCTCCAGATCCGCCGGCACCTCCCAGGCAAAGGAAAAATTGGCGATGCCCGAAACCCAACGCAGGCGCCGCTCAATTTCCGCCTGGGGCGAATCGGGGCCGAGGGAGATGATCAGCCTGCCGAAAAACCGCTTGACGCCATTGTGGGAAAGACCGCGCAGCAACAACTCGACGTGCCGATGGAGGTGCTCCTCGAACCAGCCGCGGTTGTTCTTCTTAAGGTTGATCTCGTGGTAATGTGCCAGCACAAGCTGATTCACTTGCCACCTATTCCAAAAATTTGAGTGCCGCAACTGCGGCGTCTACACTTCTCAGGACCCGCCGGCGTATCCGATCGTGATCCGTGTTCCCTCTACAATGACCGGGACCTGCCTCTGCCCCCCGCCAAACTTCAGCATCCTGGCCATCGCCTGCCGGTCTTTCACGACGTTGTAATATTCAAACTCAACCTTCTTTTTCTGCCAGTCCTCACGGGCCTGGGAAGTGTAGGGTCAGGTATCTTTGCCGAAAATCAACACTTTTTCTTGCATAACGCCTCCTTCATCTGGATAACATGAAGGCCATGAAGCGATCCAGGAAAATGTTGCCTTCAGCGCGCCGCATCTCGCGCAGGGAATTTGCGGTGCGCGCCGGGCTGGGCATGACAGCGATTGCAGTGGCTGGGAACCGGGTATTGGCGCAGGATACGCCCCGGTCGTCTCTGGCGCTGGCAAGAAACCCGGATCGCGGCACGGCACTCAGGGAAGCGTTGGATCTGCTGGGCGATATCCATTATGGCGGCAAAGACATTTATCTCAAGGCGAATTTTACGAGTGCCGATCCCTTTCCGGCAACGACTCATCCGGAAACGCTTCGGCTGGTTGCGGGGCTGCTCCGGGAACGCCATTGCGGCAAACTGGTGCTGGTGGAAAGAAGCTCCATGGGGTCGACGCGCGATGTCTGGGAAGCACTGGGAATACCTTCCCTGGCCCGGGAACTCGGTATAGAACTCCTTGCTCTTGATGAACTCGGCGCCGATCATTGGCGGAAGGAGCCGCTGCCGGATTCCAACTGGAAAGCAGGGGTCGAAGTGCCGAAATTCCTTGACCGCGAGTGCTGCCTGATCCAGATATGCAACCTGAAAACCCATCGCTTCGGTGCAGTCTTCAGCGCCAGCCTTAAAAATTCCGTGGGGCTGGTGGCCAAATACGGCTTGTTGGAGGCCGGCTACAACTACATGAAGGAGTTGCACGACTCTCCCCGCCAGGGTGCCATGATCGCCGACCTGAACCTGGTCTATGAGCCCAGACTCATTGTCATGGATGCGATGCAGGTGTTTATCAACGGGGGCCCCGAAACAGGCGATCTGGCGGCACCCGAAGTCGTGCTCGCTTCCGCAGACCGCGCTGCCATCGATGCCGCCGGCGTAGCGCTTCTCCGGCTTCACGCGACCGGGATTGGACAGCCCTTGGCCTGGCGCACAGTGTACGAATTGGAACAGCTGAAGCGCGCGGTGGCACTTGACCTGGGAGCCGCATCCGGTGCCGAGATCCGTTTTTTGACGGCGAACATCCGGAACAACCGGCTTGCCACTC
>Ga0316620_10000076_pt1 | contig 40600 bp, 52 predicted proteins | sample OWC_Aug_M1_C1_D5_FD_207651 | JGI IMG/M metagenome (GOLD analysis project Ga0316620, IMG submission 207651) | Wetland soil microbial communities from Old Woman Creek delta, Ohio, United States - OWC_Aug_M1_C1_D5_B | ecosystem: Environmental > Terrestrial > Soil > Wetlands | place: USA: Ohio...
GAGGCGCGCGGCGGAACGTTGACCGTGAGTTGGGCGGGCGGCGACAATGCCGTCTGGATGAAAGGCCCTGCGCAAAGCGTATTCGAAGGTGTGCTCGAGCTCGAGGAAGATCAATGACCGGTGAAGACGTCGCGCAGTTCCTGAAGTCCCATCCGCAGTTTTTCGACCAGCACCCGGAACTGCTCGAGTCGATCTATGTGCCGCATCCGTACGGTGGACGGGCGATCCCGCTCGCCGAGCGCCAGACCATCACGTTGCGCGAGAAGGTGAGGCTGCTCGAGGGCAAGCTCTCCGAGCTCATCCAGTTCGGCGAGGAGAACGACGCCATCAGCGAAAAGGTGCACCGGCTTGCCGTGGCCATTGCGGGCGCGCGCGACTTCCCGCCCCTGACGCAAGCGGTGTATTTCCATCTGCGCGAGGACTTCGCCGTGCCGCATGTCGCGCTGCGCGTCTGGGGCAAGGCCGTGCCGGCCGATTTTCTCGAGGCGCAGCCGGTCTCCGAGGAGCAGCGCCGCCATGCGGAGACCATGGGCGGACCGCAATGCGCGGCGCTCGCCGGCAACCCCTTCCTGCCGTGGTTCGGCGAGGTCGCCGAACACGTACGTTCGATGGCTCTGGTACCGCTGGGGCCGACCACGGTGTTCGGGCTGCTCGCGCTGGGCAGCGAGGACCCCGAGCGTTTCTTTCCCGAGATGGGCACGCTCTATCTACGCCGCATTGGCGAGCTGTGCGCCGGCGGCGTCGCGGCGCGGCTCTAGCGCAGGCCGGGCAGCGTGGCAGACGCGGCGCGCGCCACGCATCCTGACGAGGCGCTGGTGCGCTCCTATCTGGAGGCGCTCGCGCACCAGCGGCGGCTTGCGCGCGGGACGGTGACAAACTACGCGCGCGACCTCGGTGTGCTGCTGCGCCTTGCGGGCGAGGCGCGACTCGACGCGCTGGATGCGGCGCGGGTGCGCCGCTTCGTCGCGCAATTGCACGCGATGGGCATCTCCGGGCGCTCGCTCGCCGGCACGCTATCGGCCTGGCGCGGCCTCTACCGCTGGCTCGCGCGTCATCGCGGCTTTGGCGCCAATCCTTGCCAGGGAGTGCGGGCGCCGAAGGCGCCGAAGGGTTTGCCCAAGGCGATCAGCGTGGAAGGCGCGCAACGGCTGCTCGACGCTCCGGACGCGACCTCGCCCGCCTTGCTGCGCGATAGGGCGATGTTCGAGCTGATGTATTCCTCCGGCCTGCGCCTCGCGGAGCTCGTGGGGCTGGACGCAGGCGGTCTGCTCGACCTCGCGCAGGGCGAGGTGACCGTGACGGGCAAGGGGAGCAAGACGCGCACTGTGCCGGTCGGAGCCAAGGCGCGCGAAGCGCTCGCCGCCTGGCTCGCGGTGCGTGCAGTGCTTGCGCGGCCGGGCGAGCGAGCGATGTTCGTTGGTGCGCGCGGCGCGCGCATTGCGCCCGGAACGGTGCGCGCGCGCCTTGCGGCCTGGGCGCTGCGCCAGGGCGTGGATACGCCGCTCCATCCGCACATGCTGCGACACTCGTTTGCAACCCACGTGCTGCAATCGTCGCAGGACCTGCGCGCGGTGCAGGAGATGCTCGGGCATGCGAGCATCGCGAGCACGCAGGTGTATACGCACCTCGATTTCCAGAGCCTCGCCAAGGTTTACGACGCGGCGCATCCCAGGGCGAGGAAGAAATGATCCCGGCGCTGCTGCTCAAGCCGGGGCGCGACAAGTCGCTCCGGCGCCGCCATCCATGGGTGTTCTCGGGTGCGGTGGGCCGGATCGAAGGCCATCCGGCCGGAGGTGACACGGTCGAGATCCGTGCCGCCACGGGCAAGGCCCTGGCGCACGCGGCCTACAGCCCCAAATCGCAGATCCGCGCGCGCGTCTGGAGCTTCGATCCTTCGGCGAGCATCGACGCGGCGTTCCTGCGCGCGCGCCTGAAGCGCTCGCTCGCCCTGCGCGAGGACCTGCCCGCGGCGCGACACACCAACGCGATGCGCCTGGTGCACGGGGAATCGGACGGGCTGCCCGGCCTGGTGGTCGATCGCTATGGGGACGTCCTGGTAGCACAGTTCCTTTCCGCCGGCACCGACCGCTGGCGCGACGCGATCCTCGACGCCTTGGTCGAGCTGACCGGCTGCGAGGCCGTGTTCGAGCGTTCGGACGCCGAGGTGCGGAGGCTGGAGGGCCTCGAGCCGCGCGCCGGGTTCGTGCGCGGCGACCGTGCCGCGGCACGTTGCGCAATCGTCGAGTACGGGCTCGATTTCCACGTCGACGTCGAGCAGGGGCAGAAGACCGGGTTCTTCCTCGACCAGCGCGACAACCGCCAGCGCGTGCGGGCCCTTGCCTCCGGCCGGGCGGTGCTCGACGGTTTCTGCTACACGGGAGGCTTCTCCGTAGCCGCGCTCGCAGGCGGCGCGGCGCGCGTGCTCGCCCTCGAGAGCTCGGCCCAGGCGCTCGCCGTGGCGCGAGAAAACGTGGCCGCCAACCAGGTCGACGCCTCGCGCGTCGAATTCGAGCAAGCGGACGTGTTCGCGCGCTTGCGGCAGTTGCGCGACAGCAACGCGCGCTTCGACCTCATCGTGCTCGATCCGCCGAAGTTCGCGCCGACCGCGGCGCAGGCGCGAAACGCCGCGCGCGCCTACAAGGACATCAACCTGCTTGCATTCAAGCTCCTTTCGCCGGGAGGGATGCTTGCGACCTTCTCCTGCTCGGGCGGCGTCACGGCCGAACTGTTCCAGTCCATCGTGGCGGGGGCCGCCCTTGACGCGGGGGTCGAGGCGAAGATCATCGAGCGCTTCGGGGCCGCCGCTGACCACCCAGTCGCGCTGGAGTTCCCCGAAGGCGAGTACCTGAAGGGGCTTCTGCTGCTTCGCTCGTAGCGGGCGGTCCCGCGGCGGTAGAATTCGGCCCTTCACCAGGAGCCATCATGCAGCAGGAAAACATGGTCCCCGTGACCATCCTTACCGGATTCCTCGGCAGCGGCAAGACGACGCTCTTGAACCGCATCCTGAAAGAGGACCACGGTCACCGGATCGCGGTGATCGAGAACGAGTTCGGCGAAGTCGGGGTCGACAACGACATCATCGAGAAGTCCGACGAGCAGATCGTCGAGATGAACAACGGCTGCATCTGCTGCACGGTGCGCGGCGACCTGATCCGCATTCTCGGCGAGCTGAAGGACAAGCGCAGCCAGGGGGCGCTCAAATTCGACCGCGTGGTCATCGAGACCACCGGCATGGCAGATCCGGGACCCGTGGCGCAGACTTTCTTCACCGACGAGGAGATCGGCAATTACTATCTCCTCGATTCGATCATCACCCTGGTCGACGCCAAGCACGCGGAAAAGCAGCTCGACGAGTTCCGCGAGGCGCAGGAGCAGGTCGGCTTCGCCGACCGCATCCTGGTGTCGAAGACCGATCTCGTCGCCGAGGCCGACGTCGAGAGGCTCGCCGAGCGCATCAAGTTCATGAATCCGCGCGCGCCGATCAAGAAAGTGCACTTCGGCAACGCGCCGATCGCCGAGGTGCTCGACATCCGCGGCTTCAACCTGAACGCCATCCTCGAGCTCGACCCGGAGTTCCTCGCCGACTCCCACCACGAGCACCACGACGAAGTGGAGTCGTTCGTGTTCCGCTCCGACAAGCCGTTCGACGGCGACAAGCTCGAGCAGTTCCTGTCGGGAATGATCCAGGTGTACGGCCCGGACCTGCTGCGTTACAAGGGTGTGCTCTGGATGAAGGGCAACGCGCGGCGCGTAGTGTTCCAGGGCGTGCACATGATGATGGGCGGCGACCTGGGCAAGCCCTGGGGCAAAGGAGAGAAGAAGAGGTCGATCATGGTGTTCATCGGCAAAAAGCTGCCGCGGGACCTGTTCCTCGCCGGGCTGGAGGAGTGCCTGGCCAAGTGAGCGGGGCGGGCATGGAACAGCTGCACGGCACCACGATCTTGTCGGTACGTCGCGGCGCGAGCGTGGCGCTCGGCGGCGATGGCCAGGTCACGCTCGGCAACATCGTGCTCAAGGCCGGCGCGCGCAAGGTGCGCCGGCTGTACAACGACCGCATCATCGCCGGCTTCGCCGGCGGCACCGCGGACGCGTTCACCCTGTTCGAGCGCTTCGAGGCCAAGCTCGAAAAGCACCAGGGCAACGTGATGCGCTCGGCGGTCGAGCTCGCGAAGGATTGGCGCACCGACCGCATCCTGAGACGGCTGGAGGCGATGCTGGCGGTCGCCGACCGCGAGCATTCGCTGATCATCACCGGCATGGGCGACGTGCTGGAGCCCGAGTACGGCATCGTGGCCATCGGCTCGGGCGGTCCCTATGCGCAGAGCGCGGCGCGCGCGCTGCTTGAAAATACCGAGCTGTCGGCGCGCGATATCGTCGAAAGGTCGCTAGCCATTGCCGCCGACCTGTGCATCTATACCAACCAGCAGCGCGTCATCGAGGTGCTCGAATGACGCAGATGACCCCGCAGGAGATCGTCCACGAGCTCGACAAGAACATCGTCGGGCAGGATCGCGCCAAGCGAGCCGTCGCCATCGCGTTGAGAAACCGCTGGCGGCGCCAGCAGGTCGCCGAGCCGCTGCGGCAGGAGATCACCCCCAAGAACATACTGATGATCGGCCCGACGGGGGTCGGCAAGACCGAGATCGCGCGCCGCCTCGCGCGACTGGCGGATGCGCCGTTCATCAAGGTGGAAGCAACGAAGTTCACCGAGGTGGGGTACGTCGGACGGGACGTCGATACGATCGTGCGCGACCTGGTGGAGATCAGCGTCAAGCAGACGCGCGAGAGCGCCATGCGGGCAGTCCGGACGCGCGCCCAGGATGCGGCCGAGGAGCGCATCCTCGATGCGCTATTGCCCCCCGCACGAGGCGTGGACGCCGAGGAAAGCGCGACGCGTCAGAAGTTCCGCAAGAAGCTGCGCGAGGGGGAACTCGACGACAAGGAGATCGAGATCGAGGTCTCGGCTATGCCGCAGCAGATGGAGATCCTCGCGCCGCCGGGAATGGAGGAGCTGACCTCGCAGATCCAGGGCATGTTCCAGAACCTCGGGGGCGGGCGCAGGAAGCTGAGGAAGCTGCGTATCCGCGAGGCGCTGCAGCTGCTTACCGACGAGGAGGCATCGCGCCTGGTCAACGACGAGGACCTGAAGGCGAAGGCGCTCGCCAATGCGGAGCAGAACGGGATCGTGTTCCTCGACGAGATCGACAAGATCGCGAGCCGCAGCGAGGTTGCCGGCGCCGACGTCTCGCGCCAGGGCGTGCAGCGCGACCTGCTGCCGCTGGTGGAGGGCACTACGGTGTCGACCAAGTACGGCATGGTCAAGACGGACCACATCCTGTTCATCGCTTCGGGCGCATTTCACCTCGCCAGACCCTCGGACCTGATCCCGGAGCTGCAGGGGCGGTTCCCGATCCGCGTCGAGCTCGACTCGCTGTCGGTGGACGACTTCGAGCGCATTCTGACCTCCACCGACGCGAGCCTCATCAAGCAGTACCAGGCGCTGCTGGCGACCGAGGGCGTCGCGCTCGACTTCCGGCCCGAGTCGCTGCGCCGCCTTGCGCAGATCGCCTACGAGGTCAACGAAAAGACGGAGAACATCGGTGCGCGGCGCCTGTACACTGTGCTGGAGAAGCTGCTGGAGGGAATTTCGTTCGAGGCCGGCAAGCGAGGCGCGCAAGAGGTGGCCATCGACGCGGCCTACGTGGATGCGCGGCTCGCCGAGCTGGCCCGGAACGAGGACCTGGCGCGCTACGTGCTCTGAATTCGCGGCGCTCGGCCGCCTTATGAGCGTTCCGGGTCGCCCAGCTGCTTCACCGCTTCGCGAAGAAACATCACCTGACGATTGAAGTTGCGGCAGCCCCTGCACACCGCAAAATGCAGGCGCAGCGCCACCCGCTCGCCGAAGCCGAGCTTCCGATCCAGCCCGTCGGAAACCAGCCGCGTCACTTCCTTGCAGGACAGCATCGGTTTCACTTTGCGGGGGAGTCCTTGGCGCCGAACCACCGGCCCTCGAGGCACAGCCGCAGCGCCATGCGGGCTCGGTACAGCATCACCCAGCAGTTAGTCGCAGTGATCGCAAGTTCCTTACAGATCTCCTCAGTTTCCAGTCCCATGTGCTCCCGCATCATGAAGGCCCGCGCCGTCTTGGCGGGAAGCTGGCCGAGGCAGCTCTCGAGCACGGCGAAGAACTGGGCCTGCTCGAGCGCCGCGTCGGGACGGTCCCAGGCCGAGGGGTATTCGGCCCAGTGGCCGCGCGCGTCGAACAGATCGTCGAATTCGGGTGTCTCCTCCGCCTCAAGCGACACCTGCGGCTCCCGGCTCGCGCGCCGGATGGCGTCTACGATCTTGTGCTTGAGAATGCCGGTGAGCCACGTGCGCAGGTTGGAGCGGCCGGCGAAGCCGCCCTCCCCGCCGAGCGCCGCGAGCAGGGTCTCCTGCACCACATCCTCGGCCGCGTCCTGGTCGCGCAGTTGAAGCCGGGCGTAGCGCAGCAGGTAGGCACGCTCCTGTTCGACGCGGCTGCGAAAATCATCGGGAGGCTTCATCTGGGGCTTTTCGCGGACTGTACCGGCGGGGTGTGTCGGCGGCAACCCGGTGCCGGGGGCTTGAAACGCTGGCACGTCGCCCCATCTTCCGGGTTGCAGGACAGGTTACAAGCATAGGAGAGCATAGGAGAAGCACATGGCAAACATTTCACGCATCGATCCGTTCAACGAACTGATGGACGATCTGTTCAAGGGCTTCCTCGTGCGCCCGATGTATAGCGAGGGCCGCGTCGAGCCGGTACGCGTCAAGGTGGACATCCTGGAGAAGGATGGTGCCTATCTGGTGAATGCCGAGCTGCCGGGCGTTCGCAAAGACGACATCCAGGTTACGGTCGACGGCTCGCAGGTCACCCTGAGCGCCGAGCTCAAGCGCGAGAGAGAGGTCTCCGAGGACCAGCGACTGCTGCATTCGGAGCGCATCTTCGGCAAGGTGACGCGCAGTTTCGCATTGCCGCAGGAGGTCGACGAGACCAAGGCCGAGGCATCGTTCCGCGACGGCGTGCTCGAGCTGACGCTGCCGAAAAAGGCCGCCGCCACGCGCAAGCAGATCGCGATAAGTTGAAATTCAACGCAGTTCCCTAGAAGGGGTCGGCAGATGCCGGCCCTTTTTCTTTGTAGAATCGTCACGCCATGAGCCCAGTGACCGACGCCGCAGCCAAGGCGCGCATCCTCGCGGAAGCGCTGCCCTACATCCGCCGCTTCCATGGCAAGACGATCGTCGTCAAGTTCGGCGGCAACGCAATGGTGGACCCTTCGCTGCAGGCGGACTTCGCGCGCGACGTGGTGCTGCTGAAGCTCGTAGGAATGGACCCGGTAGTGGTGCACGGCGGCGGGCCGCAGATCGAGCAACTGCTCACGCGGCTCGGGATCAAGAGCGAGTTCGTGCAAGGGATGAGGGTGACCGACGCGGCGACGATGGACGTCGTCGAGATGGTGCTGGGCGGCGCGGTCAACAAGGACATCGTTACGCTGATCAACCAGGCTGGCGGCAAGGCGGTCGGGCTCACGGGGCAGGACGGCGCGTTCATCCGCGCACGCAAGCTCATGATGTCCTCGCGCGAGCGGCCGAACGAGCTGCTCGACATCGGGCAGGTCGGCGAGATCGAGTCGATCAATCCCGGCGTCATCGATTCGCTCGAGCAGGGCGGGTTCATTCCGGTGGTGGCCCCGATCGGCGTAGGCGCGGACGGCCTGTCCTACAACATCAATGCGGATCTGGTCGCCGGCAAGCTCGCCGAGGTGCTGCACGCCGAGAAGCTGGTGATGATGACCAACACGCCGGGAGTGCTGGATGAGGAGGGCAGACTGCTTACCGGAATCACGCCTCGCCAGATCGACGAGATGGTGGCGGCCGGAACGCTCTCGGGGGGAATGCTGCCTAAGATCGCTTCGGCGCTCGAAGCGGCGCGCGCGGGCGTAAAGAGCGTGCACATCATCGATGGCCGCGTTCCGCACGCACTGCTCCTCGAGGTGCTGACCGATCAGGGTGTCGGCACGCTGATCCGGTCGAAGTAATGCGCGTCGCGCGCCTCCCGCCGTCGAGGCGGGTATGGATTTTCGATCTCGACAATACGCTGCACGACGCAGGGGCACGCATCTTTCCCTCGATGCACGAGCAGATCAACGCCTATCTGATGCGTCATTTCGGAGTGGACGAGTCCGGAGCCAACCGGATGCGGCGGGGCTTCTGGGAGCGCTATGGGACCACCCTGAACGGCTTGATGCGGCATTACGGCACGGACCCGCGCAAGTTCCTCGCAGAAACCCATCGTTTTCCGGAACTCGCCGACATGGTGGTGCACGAGAACGCGCTGCGCCACGCCCTGGGACGCCTTGCCGGCAAGAAGCTCGTCTTCTCCAATGCACCCCGACACTACGTCGAGGGCGTGCTGCGTGCGATCGGCGTGGCGCGTTGGTTCGACGCGGTCTATACCATCGAGGACGCGCGTTATCGCGGCAAGCCCGCGCTCCACGGATTCCATTTGCTGCTGCGCAACCACGACCTCGATCCTCACCGCTGCGTGTTTATAGACGATGCGCTGGAGAACCTGGGCACGGCAAAGCGACTGGGCATGAACACGGTCTGGGTGAGCCGCGAGCGCCGACGCGCCCCCTTCGTCGACTTGCGCGTGTCGTCGGTGCTGGAATTGCCCGGGCTCGTGTTCCGGCACGCATGAGCTAGAATCCGCGCAGACTCCCGCTCTCTGCCCTATGCCCCGCGCCAAAGGCGAACGCCGGCTCGAGATTCTCAAGACCCTCGCACAGATGCTCGAGGCGCCCAGATGGGAACGCGTGACGACCGCCGCGCTCGCCGCGAAACTCCACGTTTCGGAAGCCGCGCTCTATCGCCACTTTGCCTCGAAGGCGCAGATGTACGAAGGGCTGATCGAGTTCATCGAAAACTCGGTGTTCTCGCTGGCGAACCGCATCTCCCAGGACGAGACGGACGGGGCCGCGCAGGCTGCAAAGCTGGTGGAGATGCTGCTTGCCTTCGCGGAGAAGAATCCCGGCATGGTGCGGGTCATGACGGGCGACGCGCTGGTCGGCGAGCACGAGCGCCTGCAGGCACGCATGAACCAGTTCTTCGACCGCTTCGGCGCGACGCTAAGGCAAGCGCTGCGACTCGCGGCGACGGCGGCAGAAGGCACCGATAACGATGCCACGGCGCGGGCAGGCGTGCTGCTTTGCTACACCATCGGCAGTCTGCACCAGTTCGCGCGCAGCGGCTTTACGAAGAAGCCCTCGGAGAGCTTCGCGGCCGAGCGCGGCTACATGCTCGCCTGAATCTTCGCGGCGGCGCAAACTGGGCAATCGGGGTCCTTGGTCACGCGTACCGAGCGCCACTCAGAGGACCTGGCGTCGACCATCAGCAGGCGTGCGCCCGCCGGTTCGCCAGCGCCGGAGACGATCTTGATCGCTTCCATCGCCTGCATCGCGCCGATCATGCCGGTGAGCGGGGCGAACACACCCATCACCGCGCAGCGCAACTCCTCCGTTTCGCCGCCCTCGGGAAACAGGCAGGCGTAGCACGGCGCGTCGGATTTGCGCAGGTCGAATACCGCGATCTGGCCGTCGAATCGAATCGCCGCGCCGGAGACGAGCGGCCTCGCATGGCGCACGCAGGCGCGATTCACCGCATGGCGTGTGGCGAAATTGTCCGAGCAGTCGAGAACCACGTCGGCGCCCGCGACCAGCCGGTCGAGCGCTTCGCCTTCGAGGCGCGCAGCGAGCGGCACGACTTCCACGGCGGGATTCAGGGCGCCCAGCGTCGCGGCGGCCGCGTCCACCTTGCGCGCGCCGACCGAATCGGTGCGGTACAGGATCTGGCGCTGCAGGTTCGTGAGGTCAACGCGGTCCGGGTCGGCCAGCGTGAGCCGGCCGATGCCGCTGGCGGCAAGGTACAGCGCCGCCGGGCAGCCCAGGCCTCCGGCGCCCACGACGAGCGCGCTTGCGCCGCGCAGGCGCTCCTGACCTTCCACACCGATTTCCGGCAGCAGTATGTGCCGGCTGTAGCGCAGCAGTTGTTCGTCGTTCAAGTCCGCGCGACTAGCTGCCGGATTTGACCTGCTGCGCCACGGTCTTCGACGGCTGGCCCTGGACCGGCTCGCCCTTCAGGAACGCGACCGCCTGCCCCAGCTGAAAGTCGTCCTTGGAGCCGAACTCGACCGGCTTGGCGGGCGTCGCGGGCGCGGCGGGCGGCGTGGTCGAGTTCGCGGTGCCCGGTTCGGGCTTCGCTGGCGCAGCGCGGGTCTGGTTGTTGTCGAGATGGCGCTGCAGGTCGGCCTCGCGCAGTCGCGCGGCCAAGTCGCCGGGCTCTTCGACGACCAAGTCGGGCGTGATGCCCGTAAGCTGGATCGAGCGCCCGCTCGGCGTGTAGTAGCGTGCCGTGGTCAGCTTGATCGCGGTATTGCTGGTGAGCGGCATGATGGTCTGCACCGAACCCTTGCCGAAGGTCTGCGTGCCGATGAGCTCGGCGCGCTTGTGATCCTGGAGAGCGCCGGCGACGATCTCCGAGGCCGAAGCCGAGCCACCGTTGACCAACACCACCATCGGCACCGTCTTCACGCCGGCGGGCAGGCCCTTGAGGAAGTCGTCATGTTCGCCGCGCAGATAGTCATCGGGCGTCGCGAAGTACTTCTTCTTAGCCTCTTCGACACGCCCATCCGTGGATACCACCAGCGAGTCGGGTGGCAGGAACGCGGACGACACCGCCACCGCTCCGTACAGCAGGCCGCCGGGGTCATTGCGCAGGTCGAGCACCAGCCCCTTGAGCGGACCCTGGCGGTACAGCTGCTGCAGGTGCTTGACGAGGCTTTCGGCGGTCGCTTCCTGGAATTGCGACACGCGTATCCAGCCATAGCCCGGCTCGATGAGCTTGGACTTCACGCTGCGCACATGTATGACCGCTCGCGTCAGAGTCACCACGAGCGGTTGGCTCTCACCCTTGCGCGCGATGGTGAGCGTGATCTTGGTGTCGGGCTTGCCTCGCATGCGCTTGACCGCCTCGTTTAGCGTCATGCCCTTCACGGGCGTGTCGTCCAGTTTGACGATCAGGTCCCCCGGCTTGATGCCGGCCCGGAATGCGGGCGTGTCCTCGATCGGCGACACGACCTTGACGAAGCCGTCTTCCATTCCGACTTCGATGCCCAGGCCGCCGAACTGCCCCTGCGTTCCGACCTGAAGCTCCCGGTACGCATCCGCATCGAGATAGGCCGAATGCGGGTCGAGATCCGAGAGCATGCCATTGATCGCGCCCGTGATGAGCTTCTTGTCGCTGACCGGCTCGACGTAGTTCTGCTTGATGGTGCCGAACACCTCGGTAAACGCGCGCAATTCCTCGACGGGCAACGGCCCCGCCGCTTCGCGCTCGGCGATCGCCTGGAGGTTGAGGCTGATCAGGACGCCAGCGACCGCGCCGAGAAGAATGAGTCCTAGACTGCGAAATTTACTGCGCATAGCGTTCGATTCCTTACGCGGCGGGCCGCCGGTCCGGATTTACTTGAGGTCGACCCATGTCAATGGATCGAACGGCTTACCCAGGTGCCGCAGCTCAAAGTATAAACCGGTTTCCTCTATGCCACCCGTTGCTCCGACCGTGGCGATCGGCTCGCCCGCAGTTACTATGTCACCAACCTGCTTCAACAACGTCTCGTTGTTCGCGTACACCGATAAATATGCCTCGCCGTGGTCGAGGATGAGCAGGTTGCCGAACCCCCTCATCCAGTCCGCGAACACCACTTGTCCCGCGGCAATCGCCCTGACGGGCTGGCCTTCCGGGGCGCGGATAAAGACGCCCTTGAGCCCGATTCCGGTGTTCCCTCTTGGAGCGCCGAAACGCCCCGTCAGTTCCCCCCGCACCGGCAGGCGCAATTTGCCGCGCAGCTCGTCGAACGGCGCGGCGGGTGCGCCACGCTCGGGCACCTTCTCGACCCGCGCGTAGCCCGCCCCGGGCTTCGTGGCGAGCACGCGCCCGATTTCCTCGACGAGGCGCGCAAGGCGGGCCTCGTCCGCACGCAAGACCTTGATCTGTTTGCGGTCACGCTGGATCTCATCGGCGAGCTTCGCCAGCACCTGGCGTCGTTCCTGCCGCTCCGCGAGGACACGCGCGCGGTCGGCGCGCTGCTCCCGCGTGACCTCCGCCAGGCGCGCCGTGCGCGTGTCGATCTCACGCCGCAGGTCCCCCAACTCGCCCAGCACGCCGCGCAACGATGCCACCAGCTGCGCCGAAGCCTGCGAGACGTGGGTGAGGTAGTAGAGCTTGCGCGAAACGTCGGCCGGATTTTCGCCCGAGAGCACGAGGCGCAAGGCGCCGGGTGCGCCGCTCGAGTAGCGCGCCGCCAGGATCTTGCCCAGCGCCGCCTGCTGCACGGCGAGCTGCGATTGCAGGTTTCGGCGCCGCGCCTCGAGCGCTTCCGATTGCCTGCCCAGCACCCGGCTCTCGGCATCGAGCCCGGCGAGAGACCGGTTGGCGTCGGAGATCGCGCGTTCCGAGTCCCGCAGCGCATCGCGCGCCTCGCGCCGCGAGGCTTGCTTCTCGTTCAGCTCCGCGTCGAGCTTCGCGATGCGCGCCCTAAGCGCCGCCAGGTCGCTTTCGCGCGAGCCCGCTACCGCGGGCGCGGGTAACATTGCCGCGACAAGAACGAGCGATACGATCGGCGCGGGCTTCAGGCCTTGGCCTTACCCTGCGCGGAGACGGCCAGGATGCGCCGGGCGACTTCGTCGGCGTCGCCGAGGTACTGGTGCCGGAGCGGCCGCAGCCGGTCGTCGAGCTCGTAGACGAGGGGCACGCCCGTCGGAATGTTCAGGCCCACGATGTCGATGTCGGAAATGCCATCCAGGTACTTGACCAGCGCACGCATCGAATTGCCGTGCGCCGCGACGAGCACGCGCTTTCCGGCGCGCATCGCGGGCGCGATCATTCCTTCCCAATACGGCAGCACGCGCGCCACCGTGTCCTTGAGGCATTCCGTGCGCGGAAGCTCGGCGGGCGTCAGCCCGGCGTACCGCCGATCGCTTGCCGGGAGGCGCGGATCGTTCGGTTGCAGCGCGGGCGGCGCCGTGTCATAGCTGCGGCGCCAGACGAGCACCTGCTGATCGCCGAACTTGGTTGCGGTCTCGGCCTTGTTCAGTCCCTGCAAGGCTCCATAGTGGCGCTCATTGAGGCGCCAGCTCTTCTCCACCGGGAGCCACATCGCGTCCATTTCATCCAGCACCAGCCAAAGGGTCCGGATCGCGCGCTTGAGTACCGAGGTGAAAGCAAGGTCGAACGCAAATCCCTGCTCACGCAGCAGCCTACCGGCCGTGCGCGCCTCCTCGACACCCTTGGACGACAGGTCCACGTCTGTCCAGCCGGTAAAGCGGTTCTCGCGGTTCCAGTCGGACTCGCCATGGCGCAGGAGAACCAGCTTGTGGGCGGCAGCTTGCATGCGCTCGGCTCGATAACCCAGCTATTCTATAATACGATCTTCATTCACTTGGTGGCCTCGGCACCGTGCCCCTACCCTATACAGATGAAGCGCGACCAGTTTGATCTGATCGAAAAGCAGGAGCACATCGAGCGGGCCGCGCGCGCGCTGAAGTCGATGTCGCATCCGCTGCGGCTGAAGATCCTGTGCGTGCTCGGTCCGAGCGAGATGAGCGTGCAGGGCATCGTCGACGCGGTGGGGACCTCCCAGTCGAACATCTCGCAGCACCTGGCGATCCTGCGCGACAAGGGCGTATTGCGGGCGCGCAAGGAGGCCAACAGGGTTTTCTATCGCGTAGGCGATGAGCGCACGCTGCAGCTCATAGGGATGATGCGCGAAGTCTTCTGCGGCGTGACTCGCGACTGAGAATCCGCGAGCCGGCGCCGCTGCCGGCGTTTCAGCAAATGTTCATTCAATTCGTTCAAGACAATCTCCTGCTTTTCGCCGTCGCGATCGTTTCGGGGGCAATGCTGATCGGGCCCATGCTGCGCCGGAGCGGCGGTGGCGCGGCGGCCAACACCTTGCAGGCCACGCAGATGATCAACCGGCAGGACGCGGTGATGATCGACGTGCGAGAAGACGCGGAGTACGCCAAGGGGCACATTGTCGGATCGCGTCATATTCCGATGTCGCAACTCGATTCGCGGGTGGGGGAGCTGCAGAAGTTCAGGTCCAAACCGCTGATTGCCTACTGCGAGTCGGGAAACCGGTCGTCGCGGGCGGTCTCGGTTCTCCGCAAGCATGGCTTCGAGAGCGTGTTCAATCTCACCGGCGGATACGCAGCATGGCAACAGGCCGGGCTGCCGGTGGAGAAATGAGATGGCATCGGTCATGATGTACTGCACCGCGACCTGCCCATACTGCCAGGCTGCGCAGCGGCTGCTCGAGAAAAAGGGCGTCACGGACCTGGAAATCGTCCGCGTCGACCTGGATCCGCAGCGCCGTGCCGAGATGATGAAGAGATCGGGTCGCCGAACGGTGCCGCAGATATGGATCGGCGAGCGTCACGTCGGAGGCTGCGATGATCTGTACGCCCTGGATCGGCAGGGACTGCTGGACGAGCTGTTGCAGGCCCACGCCGCCTAAGAGGGCAAAACCCGCACCTTCGGAGACCGATTCGCAATGAGCGACAACCAGCCAAGCTTCCAGATCGAGAAGATCTACGTCAGGGATCTCTCCCTGGAAATCCCCAATGCCCCGCAGGTGTTCATGCAGGCCGACCAGCCGCGGCTCGAGGTGCAAATCGGTAACGGGGCGTCCCAATTCGGCGAAGGTCATTTCGAGGTCACGGTGTCGGTCACGGTGACCGCCCGCGTCGGCGAGAAGACGATGTTCCTGGTGGAGGCCGTGCAGGCAGGGATCTTCTCGGTGCGCGGCGTGCCCCAGCAGGACCTCGACGGGCTGCTCGGTATTGCCTGCCCGACGATCCTCTATCCCTATCTGCGCGAGGCGGTTTCGGACGTGATTACGCGCGGAGGTTTTCCCCCCGTGCTGCTCGCGCCGGTATCGTTCGAGGCGCTCTATGCGCAGCGCCAGCAGCAGGCTGGCGCCGAGCCGCGCATCGAGATCGCCTCCTGAACGGGATGCTTCGAGCCCTGCTTGCCGCAATGCTGCTCGCCGTAGCGGGCGGGGCATACGCAGTCGATTACCGCAGCGTGGGCGATCAGCCCGCGGTGCTCTACGATGCGCCTTCCAAACAGGCGACGCCGCTGTACGTGGTTTCGCCCAAGTATCCCCTCGAGCTGATCGTCGAGCTGGAAGCCTGGGTAAAGGTGCGCGACCAGACGGGGGCGCTTTCCTGGATCCAGAAGAGCGCCCTGAGCGACAAGAGAACCGTGGTCGTTACGGCGCCCGCAGCCCCGATCCGCGTGCGGCCCGACGACAGCGCCCCGGTCGCCTTCACCGCGGCACAAAACGTCGTGCTCGACCTGCTGGAGGTCGTTCCGGGCGGCTGGCTGCGCGTGCGGCACGCTGACGGTGCCAACGGTTACGTGCGTCCGACGCTCGTGTGGGGCGGTTGAAGCGCCGGACCGTATGAGCGCGATCGCGGTGCTCGGCGCCGGTGCCTGGGGAACGGCGCTCGGCGTCGCCCTCGCGCGCTCGGGGCGGAACGTGGCGCTGTGGGCGCGCGATGCCGCGCAGGCCGAGGCCATCGCGCGGGAACGCCGCAACGTCCGCTACCTGCCGGAAGTCGAGCTTCCAGGTGTGTTGCCCGTGACGGCGCAGCTGCCGGTCGCGCTTGATGGCGCCGAGCTCCTGCTGGCCGCAACGCCGGTCGCCGGCCTGAGAGACCTTCTGCGGCAGCTGCGCGCGCAGCACCTCGCGGCGCCGCTGGTGTGGTTGTGCAAGGGCTTCGAGCAGGGCAGCGGCCGGCTTCCCCACCAGATCGTGGAGGAGGAACTCGGCGAGGGATTCGAGGGCGGCGCACTTTCAGGGCCTTCGTTCGCGCTCGAGGTCGCACGGGGATTGCCGTGCGCGCTTACCCTGGCGGCACGCGACACGGGCTTCGCGCGGCGCGCTGCGGCCCTGCTGCACGGCGGGCGACTGCGCGTCTACTACAGCGCCGACCTGATCGGCGTCGAAATCGGTGGCGCCGTGAAGAACGTGATGGCGATCGCGGTCGGCATCTGCGACGGGCTGGGCCTCGGGCAGAACGCGCGCGCCGCACTCATCACGCGGGGCCTGGCCGAGATCTCGCGCCTCGGCGTGGCGCTCGGCGGCAGCGCAGAGACCTTCATGGGCCTCGCCGGCGCGGGTGACTTGATCCTCACGGCGACGGGCGATTTGTCGCGCAACCGCCGTGTCGGGTTGGAGTTGGCGCGCGGGCGCGCGTTGCCGGAGATCCTCGCCGGACTCGGGCACGTCGCCGAAGGGGTTCGCTCCACCACCGAAGTTGCGCGCCTCGCGGCGCGGCTGGGCGTGGACATGCCGATCACCGCCGCGGTCAATGGCGTGCTCGACGGTCAGCTCGCGCCCGCGGCCGCAGCCGAGCTTCTGCTCGCCCGAGATCCGAAGCGCGAGGCGTTCAGCTAGCGCCGGCGAAGCCGAGCTGGCGCCAAGCCTCGAACACGATCACGGCGACGGCATTGGACAGGTTCAGGCTGCGGTTGTCCGGGCGCATGGGCAGGCGCAGGCGCCGCGAGGACTCGAACTGATCGAGCAGCGCCTGCGGCAGGCCGGCGGTTTCCGACCCGAATACGAACACGTCGTCCGCTGCGTAGCGCGCATCCGCGTAATGGCTCTCACCGCGCGTGGAAATCGCAAACATGCGGCGCCCCGAGAGGCAATCGCAGCACGCGGACCAGTCGCGGTGGGTGCGCACGGTTGCGAGCTCGTGATAGTCCAGTCCCGCGCGCCTGAGCTGCCGGTTGTCCATCGAGAACCCGAGGGGCTCCACCAGGTGCAGTCGCGCGCCGGTATTGGCGGCGAGCCGAATGACGTTGCCGGTATTGGGCGGAATCTCCGGACGGTACAGGACGATGTCGAACACGCGGACTTAGGAGGGGAACGTCCGCGCGACCACCCAGTTCACCACTCGGTCGGCACCGGCCGCCTTGAGTGCCGTGGCCATCTCGTCGAGGGTGGCGCCGGTCGTCATGACGTCGTCGACGACTGCCACGGAGGTTCCGCGCAGCGAGGCCGTGCAGCGAAACGCCCCGCGCACGTTTTTGGCGCGATCCATCCAGCGCAGCTCGCTCTGAGGGGGCGTATCGCGGCTGCGTTCGCACACGCGCGTATCAAGCGCAGCACCGGAAGCGCGCGCGGCGTGGCGCGCAATCTCGAGCGCCTGGTTGTAGCCGCGCGAGCGCAGGCGCGCCGCCGACAGCGGCACCGGTAACACGCAGTCGACACGCTCGGCGGCGGCGACGTACTCGCCGAGCAAGCGTCCGAGGAGCGCCGCGAGCGATAGCTCGCCACGGAATTTAAGGGCGTGCACCAATACGTCGGTCGGAAAGCGGTATTCCAGCGCGGCGAGCGTCGCGTCATAGGCGGGCGGCCGGCTGAGGCAGCGACCGCACAAGGCCTGCCCGGGAGAGGCAAGCGCGCAGCGCGGGCAGAGCGACCCGCCGAGCCGCGGCAGTTCGGCGTCGCAGGCCTTGCACAGCAGGGCTTCGCCGCGCGACAGCTCCGCGGCTCCGCGACACAGCACGCACGTGCCGCCGAACACGTGATTGGCGATGCTTCTGAAGGTGCGCGTGAGCATAGGCGCGGGGCGGGTGACCGGATTATGCCTGTGGCGCCTTGACGTGTGCGCAATGCGACCGCGAGAATCGCCGCGAGGTCAGACCGGGGGGACAGGTGACGATGTGGAGCGTGGCGCGTTTGGCGGCGGATCTCGCCGCAAAGAGGGTCAGCAGCCGGGATCTCGTGGAACAGGCGCTGGCGCGCATTGCCGATGCTGCCGGCGAAGGACCGCGGACCTTTCTCAAGACCTACGCGGACACGGCACGCGCCGAGGCAACGCTCGCCGACCGGCTGCGCGCCGCGGGCATCGTGCGTTCGCCGGTCGACGGCCTGCCCGTGTCGGTCAAGGACCTGTTCGACGTCGGCGGCGACGTCACGCGTGCGGGATCGAAGCTGCTCGCCGGCGAGGCGCCGGCGGAGCGCGACGCGCCGGCGGTGGCGAGGCTGCGCGCCGCGGGGGCGGTGATCATCGGCCGCACCAACATGGTCGAGTTCGCATTCGGCACGACGGGGATCAATCCGCATTACGGCACCCCACGAAATCCGTGGGATCGCAAGACGGGCCGCGTACCGGGCGGCTCGTCGTCCGGGGCCGCGGTCGCGCAGACCGAAGGCATGAGCGTCATGGCGTTGGGCACCGATACGCGCGGCTCGATACGATCGCCCGCGGCGCTGTGTGGAGTCGTGGGATTCAAGCCGACCGCGCGCCGCGTACCGCGTGACGGGGCGTTCCCGCTGTCCTACACGCTCGACTCGGTCGGGCCGCTCGCCAACACGGTTGCGTGCTGCGCCGCTTACGACGCGGTGCTGGCCGCCGAGACGTCGGGGCCGCTGCCGCAGCGGCCCGTGAAGGGCCTGCGGCTGCTGGTGCCGCGCTCCAGCGTGCTGGAGGATCTCGAGCCGCAAGTGGCAAAGGCGTTCGAGTCGGTACTCAAGGCGCTGGCGGCAGCCGGAGCAGTGCTCACCGAGCGCGACGTCCCGGCGTTCGACAGGCAGGCGGAATACTTCCGCAACGGCGGCTTCGCAGGAGCGGAGGCTTATGCCATCCACCGGCGCTGGGAGGATCGACTGGACGAGTACGATCCTCGCGTAGCGATGCGCGTCCTGTACGGCAAGCAGGTCTCGGCGGCCGATTACGTCGAACTGGGCCTGATGCGTGCCGCCTACATACGGGAGGTCGAGGCGCTCGCCGCTCCCTACGACGCCTTCCTCATGCCGACCACGCCTTGCGTCGCGCCGCCGATTGCCGAGGTCGAGCGCAGCGACAACGACTACTTCCGCTGGACGATGCACATCCTGCGCAACGTCGGCATCGTCAACTTTCTCGACGGCTGCGCGGTGTCGCTGCCCTGCCACGAGCCGGGCACGGCGCCAGTCGGGTTGTCGATTTGCGGCGTGGCACTCTCCGACCGTAGCGTCCTCGCAGTGGCCGCTGCCTTGGAGCGCGCGTTGGACCCGATCACGAAGCGCGCCGCAGCGGTGCGTGACTGACACGAGCGACAGGCTCGAGCGGCGCGCCGCGCGGCGCCGGTTCGAGCGCGCTGCCGCGACGTATGCGGATGCAGCGCGCCTCGAGGCCGAAGTGGGCGCACGCATGCTCGAGCGGCTCGACTACGTGCGTATCGCTCCGCGCCGCATACTGGACGCGGGCGCCGGCACCGCGCGCGAGGCACGGCGCCTCGCCGAGCGCTATCCGGAGGCCGAGATCGTCGCGCTCGATTTCTCGCTGGGGATGCTGCGCGGCGCGCGGCGCAGGGGCGGATTCCTCTCGCGTTTATTGGGCGGGCGGCGGCCGCTCGCCGTATGCGCGGATTTCGTGCGATTGCCGCTCGCGACGGGATCGGTCGGACTGGTGTGGTCGAATATGGCTCTGCATGCGCTGGACGAGCCGATCGACGCGCTGCGCGAGTTTCAGCGCGTGCTCGCCCCGGACGGACTGCTGATGCTCAGCACGTTAGGCCCCGATACGCTTAAGGAGCTGCGCGCGGCCGCCGGACGCGGGCGCGTGCATCGCTTCCTCGACATGCACGACCTGGGCGACCGGCTGGTCGCGGCGGGCTTCGCCGCCCCGGTCATGGACATGGACATGATTACCATTACCTATCCAGGCGTCGAAGCGTTCCTGGGCGAGCTGCGCGCGACCGGCCAGACCAGCGTACGCGCGGATCGGCCGCGGGCGCTCGCGGGGCGGCGCTTTCTCGCGCGTCTGCACGAAGCGCTTGGCGCGCAGATGCGCGAATCGCGCTTGCCCGCGACGTTCGAAGTCGTGTACGGACACGCATGGAAGGGTACGCCGCGCGCCGCGGCGGGCTCGCCGGCGGTCGTGCGACTGGAGCTTTCGCGCCATAAGAAAAGTTGAGCGCGGCAACAGCGAGAACCCATGGATTTGCCTTGCGTTTTCTTGATGCATGGCACTTGACTGTGGTAACTTACCGCGGCTTTGGCGGCACCCTAGGGCGCGAGAGCGCTTCCTCGAGCATGGCGAGCACGACAACCCCGCAGCACGAGTTGGCGCTCCTGGGGCAGACGGACGATTTCCGCCTGCTCATCAAGCGCAACTGCTCGATCTCCCCTGCTGGCCTGTTCCGCGTGTTTGCGTTGCTCGCGCTTGCGACGCTGGGAATCGGGGCAGGGTTCGCGGCGGCGGGCGCGTGGCTGATCCTGCCGTTCGCCGGGCTGGAAGTGGTGGTGCTTGGCGTGGCGTTTGTCATTTGCGGGCGCCACGCAACGGATTACGAGCGCATCGAGCTCGCCCGTGGCCGGCTCACGGTCGAGGTGGCCGATGGACCGCGCACCGCATGTTACGCGATGAATGCGCGCATGGTGCGCGTGGGGTTGGAGGGTGAGGGGAATTTAGTGCCGCGCGTGCGGTTGCGGGCGGCGGGTGGGAATCTGGAGGTCGGCCGGCACCTCGAAGCGCAGGCGCGCACCGAGTTTGCCGCCGAGCTCAGGAAGAGACTGAGAATCTGATCCAGGAAAGGGCAACGATGCCAAGCAAGTCGCTACACCGGGCCGCACGATGGGCGGCCGCCGCGCTTCTGGCGGCATTTTCCGGCCTCGCGCAGGCGCTGGAGTGGAACCTGCAGCCACCGGCAACGCCGATCGCGGCCGCCGTCCACGGTCTTCACGAGTACGTGATGATTCTGGTCATCGTGATCTTCGTCGGCGTGTTCGCAGTGATGTTCTGGTCGGTGTATGCGCATCGCAAGTCGAAGGGCCACCAGGCCGCGCAGTTCCACGAGAACACCATGGTGGAGATGCTCTGGACGGTCATCCCGCTGGTCATCCTGATCTTCATTGCCTGGCCCGCAACCAAGACCGTGATCGCCCAGAAGGACACGTCCGGTGCGGACATCACGATCAAGGCGACCGGGATGCAGTGGAAATGGGGTTACGACTACGTCAAGGGCGAGGGCGAGGGCATCAGCATAGTCTCGCAGCTCGCTACGCCGCGCGACCAGATCGAGGGACGAGCCGTCAAGGATGCGCATTACCTGCTGGAGGTCGACCACCCGTTGGTCGTGCCGGTGGGCAAGAAGGTGCGCATCCTGACCACGGCTGTGGACGTGGTCCACTCATGGTGGATGCCGGCCTTTGCCGTCAAGCAGGACGCAATTCCTGGATTCATCCGCGACACCTGGTTCAAGGCGACCAAGACCGGAACCTTCCGCGGACAATGCGCCGAGCTTTGCGGCAAGGACCATGGCTTCATGCCGATCGTGGTCAAGGTCGTGACCGATGCAGAGTACACGGCATGGGTCGGTCAACAGAAGAAACAGCAGGTCGCGGCCGGCGAGCCGGTACAGACCGCCGAGGCGAAGACGTCCAAGTAACCGTCAAAGAATCCAGGGAATCAGGAGACTCACGATGAGTGCAGTTATCGACAGCCACGGTCACGCACACGGCGACCATCACGGCGGCTACACCGGCATCATGCGGTGGATCACCACCACCAACCACAAGGACATCGGGACGATGTACCTGTGGTTCAGTTTCGCCATGTTCATGGTCGGCGGCGTGATGGCCATGGTGATCCGCGCGGAGCTCTTCGAGCCCGGGCTGCAGATCGTCGATCCCGACTTTTTCAACCAGATGACCACCATGCACGGCCTGATCATGGTGTTCGGCGCGATCATGCCGGCGTTCGTCGGCTTCGCGAACTGGCTGATCCCGATGCAGATCGGCGCGCCTGACATGGCCTTCGCGCGCATGAACAACTGGTCGTTCTGGCTCCTGCCGTTCGCCGGCTCGTTGCTCATCATCTCGTTCTTCGTTCCCGGCGGCGCGCCGGGGGTCGGCTGGACCATGTACGCTCCTCTGACGGTGCAGATGGGCATGGGCATGGACCTCACCATCTTCGCCGTTCACCTGCTCGGCATGAGCTCGATCATGGGCTCGATCAACATCGTGACCACGATCCTCAACATGCGCGCCCCCGGGATGACGCTGATGCGGATGCCGCTCTTTTGCTGGACCTGGCTGATTACCGGCTATCTGCTGATCGCCGCGATGCCGGTACTGGCGGGCGCCGTAACCATGACGCTCACCGACCGCCACTTCGGCACGACCTTCTTCAACGCTGCGGGCGGCGGCGACCCGGTCCTTTACCAGCACATCTTCTGGTTCTTCGGCCACCCCGAGGTCTACATCATCGCTCTGCCTGCGTTCGGCGTGATCTCGCAGGTGATCCCGGCGTTCTCGAGGAAGCCGTTGTTCGGCTATGCCTCGATGGTCTACGCGACCTCGGCGATCGCGATCCTGTCGTTCATCGTGTGGGCACACCACATGTACACCGTAGGTATGCCGGTCACGGCGCAGCTGTTCTTCATGTACGCGACCACGCTGATCGCGGTACCCACCGGCGTCAAGGTGTTCAACTGGGTAGCCACGATGTGGAAGGGTTCGCTTAGCTTCGAGACGCCCATGCTGTTCGCCATCGGCTTCCTGTTCCTGTTCACCATGGGCGGCTTTTCCGGCCTCGTGCTCTCGCTCGCGCCCGTCGACATCCAGCTGCAGGATACGTACTACGTCGTGGCGCACTTCCACTACGTGATGGTCGCCGGCGCGCTGTTCTCCGCCTTCGCCGGAATCTACTTCTGGCTGCCGAAGTGGACCGGGCGCATGTACAACGAGACCCTGGGCAAGTGGCACTTCTGGCTGTCCATGATCTTCTTCAACATGATCTTCTTCGTGCAGCACTTCCTGGGGCTGGCGGGCATGCCGCGGCGCATTCCGGACTATCCGCTGATGTTCGAGACCTGGAACAAGATTTCCTCGATCGGCGCGTTCGGCTTCGGTCTGACGCAGCTGCTGTTCCTTTACATCGTGGTGAAGTGCATCACGAGCGGGGAAAAGGCGCCGGACAAGCCGTGGGATGGAGCGGACTCGCTCGAGTGGACCCACCTCCCGACGCCGGCGCCGTATCACTCGTTCGAGACGCCGCCGGTGATCAAGTAGGCCGCGGGCGAGGGGACATGACGCAGAACGCGAGGACGGCGCTGGTGCTGGCAACGATCGCGCTGGCGGCGTTCCTCGGCATCATCGCGAAATTCTGGCTGCTCGGCGGATGAGCGCGATGCACGCCGCGCGCGGCGCGGAGAACCGCCGGCTTCTGGTCCGGCTGACGATCGTCGCCGTCGGCATGTTCGGCTTCGGCTTCGCGCTGGTGCCCTTCTATCAGCAGATCTGCGAGGCGTTCGGACTGAACTATTTCTACAAGCCGGACACGATCCCGCTCAACACCCAGGTCGACGCTTCGCGCAGCGTTTCCATCGAGCTCGATGCCAATACGCACGCCCTGCCCTGGCGCTTTCGCCCCCTTACGCGTCACGTTTCGGTGCATCCGGGCGAGCTGGTCACAGTGGAATACGAGGTGGTGAATTCGAGCCCGGAGCCGGTCACCGGGCAGGCCGTGGCGAGTTACGGCCCCCAGCTCGCGGGGCGCTACTTCAAGAAGCTCGAGTGCTTCTGCTTCAGCCAGCAGACGGTCGCCGCGGGAGAGACGCGCAGGATGCCGGTCGTGTTCCTGGTCGATCCGTCGTTGCCGCGCGATGTTCACACCATCACGCTGTCCTACACCTTCTTCGAGATTCCGGGTGCGGGAGGGCGCACGTGAGCGCCGGGGAGGCGGAGATGGGACAGGATCGCCGGCCGGGGCTGCTCGAAGTCGCGAAGACCGTGCTGTTCGGCGCGCTGGGGATCCGCCGCAAGGCCGATCACGAGCGCGAGACGCAGGCGGTGAAACCCGTTTACCTGATTGTCGCGGGGCTGGTCTTCGCGGCGCTGTTCGTACTGACGTTGATCACGGTCGTTCGCATCGTGGTGAGCTGAGCCAAAATCCGAGAATTCAAGGCAGGGAGAACGCAACATGTCACAGTCCGCAACCACCCGACAGCACTATTTCGTGCCGCAGCCGATGCCGTGGCCGATCATGGGCTCGGTCTCGCTGTTCCTCATGGCGCTCGGCGCCGTGTTCGTGTTCAACGACTCGTCGGGCGGGTGGTTCTCGATCGCGGCCGGCGCCGTGATCCTGCTCTACATGTTGGTCCGCTGGTTCGGCGCCGTGATCCGCGAGTCGGAGGGCGGAAAGTACGGCGGGTGGGAGGATGTCTCGTTTCGCTGGGGCATGAGCTGGTTCATCTTCTCCGAGGTGATGTTCTTCGCGGCGTTCTTCGGCGCCCTGTTCTACACGCGGCAGATCTCGGTGCCCGACCTGGCGAGCCTGCAGAGCCAGGCGCTGCTGTGGCCCAACTTCTCCGGCCACTGGCCATCGCCCGGCCCGGGCTTCCAGGAAAAGTTCTCGCCGATGGCCGCATGGGGCATTCCGGCGATCAACACGATGCTGCTGCTCTCTTCGGGCGTCACCGTGACCATCGCCCACTGGGCGCTGAAGGCGAACAGGCGGGCGCTGCTGAGCCTGTTCCTGTTCTTCACCGTCGCGCTCGGTGCGCTGTTCCTTTCGTTCCAGATATTCGAGTATGGCCATGCCTACTCGGAGCTGAACCTGAAGCTCAGTACGGGCGTCTACGGGTCGACGTTCTTCATGTTGACGGGCTTCCACGGCTTTCACGTGACACTTGGCGCCATCATGCTCAGCGTGATTCTGGTGCGCAGCCTGCTGGGCCATTTCAAGCCCGATCACCACTTCGCCTTCGAGGCGGTGGCGTGGTACTGGCACTTCGTGGACGTGGTGTGGCTCGGCCTGTTCATTTTCGTTTACTGGATGTAGCAGCCGCTGCACGCTGCAACCGACAACAGGAGGAAGGCGCCCGCGAGGCGCCGCGCAGGAGGAGAAGCTTGAACGCCGCACCGGGTGCGGCGTATTTTTTTGTGCCGGCCGCTAGCTGAGGCGACCGGGAATGAAGCCGAAGTAATACCCGGCCATCAGCAGCAGGAACAGGGCGATCGACAGGCCGACGCGAATCGCGAGCGCCTTGACCGCGCGGTTCGAGCCGCTCTGGTCGCGGTACATGAAGAACAGCGCCGAGCCCAGGCTGGCGACGATCATCAGGAAGACGACGAGCACGACGTATCGCATCGGGAAGCGGGAGTTTAGAGGAACCGCGCGTCGGATTCCACGCAAAGGTATGGCGTTCACGATTTCAGGAAGAGCGTTCCGTCCGAAATGGTGGGGATTTGCGCTCGCGGCGGCAGGCTGCGCCGCGTTCGTCGCACTCGGAAACTGGCAAACGCGGCGCGCCGAGGACAAGCGGGCGCTCGCCGGGCAGTTGGCGGCGGCTATGGTCGAGCCTGCGCGCGAATTGCCGGCGCGACCGGTCGCGGCCGGCGATTACGTGCAGCACAGGGTGGCCGCGCAGGGGCGATTCCTGCCGGAATTCACCGTCTTGCTCGACAACAAGATCCACGACGGACGTCTGGGCTACGAGGTGGTGACGCCCCTGCGGCTGGGGGAAAGCCGGCTGCACGTGCTGGTGGACCGCGGATGGGTGGCGGCGGGCCCGCGGCGAGATGTGCTTCCGGAGATCCGCACACCGCAGGGCGAGCTGCGCATCGAAGGGCTCGCCGTCGAGCACCTGCCGCGCGCCTTCGACCCGATGCGACGCCCGCCGCAGGGTCGCGTCTGGCAGAATCTCCAGCTTGGCGAATTCAGCGCGGCAACCGGGCTTGCCGTGCAACCCTTCGTGGTCGAGCAGCTTTCGCGCGTGGATGACGGGCTGGTGCGCGACCGGGAGCGTCCCGACAGCGGCGCCGAAAGGAACGAGAGCTACGCCCTGCAATGGTATTCGTTCGCGGTGCTCGCGATCATCCTATTCTTCGTGCAGTCCTTTCGCCGTGAACAACCGTCCGAGCGCTGACGCAATAAAGAGCGGCCGTCTCAAGCTGCTGCTGCTCGCCGCGTTTTTCGCGGCGCCGTTCTTGCTCGCATGGCTTGCCTATCGCTTCGACTGGGGGACCGGCGCCGCGGGCAATTACGGTGAACTCCTCAAAGCCCCCGCGGCGATGCCGGATTCCGCATTCACGGCGCTCGACGGCGCCCCATTCTCGCTCGCGCGGGTGCGGGGTAAGTGGGTGCTGGTCCAGTTCGATGCGTCGCGGTGCGACGCCTACTGTGAGCAGAAGCTGTACTTCATGCGCCAGGTCCGCAGGGCCCTGGGCAAGGACATGGAGCGCGTCGAGCGCGTGTGGGTCCTTACCGACGGCGGGACGCCCGACGCGAAGCTGCTCGCGGCCGTGGAAGGGACGTACGTAGTGCGCCCGCATGACGGCAATTTTTCGGCGGCCTTTCCCGCCGCGGTGAGTCCGGCCGACCACATTTACCTCGTCGACCCCATGGGTAATGTGATCATGCGTTTTCCGCGTGATCCCAACCCATCGAAGATGCTCAAGGACCTCCAGCGCTTGCTCAAGTATTCCCAGATCGGCTGACGCAGGCGAGTCTCCCAGATCACGCGTGGTAAAATTCCGCCCTCGCCGCGAAGCTCGCCCGCGGCCATTCCTCCAATGAATACTGAAGTCCTTTCCACCGGCACCGTACGCAGCCTCGCGCAACGCGCGCGGGCATTCTATGCATTGACGAAGCCGCGGGTTGTATCCCTTATCGTGTTCACGGCGATGATCGGCATGCTGCTGGCCACGCCCGGCATGGTGCCGCCGCGGGTGTTGCTCGCCGGGACGCTCGGCATCGCGCTCGTGGCGGGTGCGGCAGCGGCGGTCAACTGCCTCGTCGAGCAAAGGATCGACGCCCTGATGCTGCGTACGCGCTGGCGACCGCTCCCGCGAGGGGAGCTCGGCGCGCTGCAGACCCTGATGTTCGCCGGCCTGGTGGGCGGAATCGGCCTGTGGATCCTGGTGTACTTCGTCAACGCGCTGACGATGTGGCTCACTCTCGCGACCTTCGTCGGCTACGCCATCGTCTATACGGTGATCCTCAAGCCTGCGACGCCGCAGAACATCGTGATCGGTGGGGCTTCGGGGGCCATGCCCCCTGTGCTCGGATGGGCCGCCGTCACGGGCCAAGTGACGATCGACGCGATGCTGCTGTTCCTGATCATATTCGCATGGACGCCGCCGCATTTCTGGTCGCTTGCGCTGTACCGCACCGAGGACTACGCGCGAGCCGGCCTGCCGATGCTGCCGGTGACGCACGGCAAGGAGTACACGCGGCTGCAGGTGCTGCTCTACACCGTGATCCTGTTCTGCGTGAGTTTGCTGCCGTACGTGGTGCGCATGAGCGGCGTCCTCTACCTCGTGGCTTCTTGCGCGCTCGGAGGCGTGTTCCTGGGCTACGCCGTGAGGATCTATCGCGTCTACAGCGATCGCCTGGCGCGCAGCATGTTCCGTTATTCCATCGTCTATCTGGCCGCGCTGTTTGCGGCCCTGCTCGTTGACCACTATCTGGCGCTCTAGCGTCGCGGCGCTGCTCGGCGCATTGCTGCTCGCGGCCTGCGACGCGGGCGGTCCGAAGTTCCACAGCACCGACATCACCGGTGTCGACTACGGCAAGGAGCTGTCACTCACCGACTTTCACGGCAAGCCCCGTACGCTGGCCGACTTCCGTGGCAAGGTTGTAGTGGTGTTCTTCGGTTATACGCATTGCCCCGATGTGTGCCCGACGACTCTCGCGGAGCTGGCGCAGGTGATGAAGAAGCTCGGCGCGGATTCCGACAAGGTTCAGGTGCTGTTCGTGACGGTCGACCCGGCCCGGGATACTCCTGCGCTGCTCGCGCAGTACGTGCCCGCGTTCGACCCGCGTTTCCTGGGGTTGTACGGCGACGCGCAGGCGACGCAGCGCGCCGCCAAGGAGTTCAAGGTGTTCTACGAGATCAAGAAGGGCGCGACACCGGCCGAATACACCGTCGACCACAGCGCCGGAGCCTATGTGATCGACACGAAAGGCCGCTTGCGCCTGTTCGTCGGCTACGGTCGCATCGGCGCCGACGATCTCGCCGCCGATATCCGCACGCTGCTGCGCGAATAAGGCTTAGGCCGCGGCTCTTAGGCCGCGGCTGCCGGAAGCGCCGGGACCGGGCCTCGCGCCTCCATCGCCTTGCGCATCTTCTCGAGAGCCTTGGCCTCGATCTGCCGGATGCGCTCGGCCGAAACCTTGAATTCCGCCGCGAGGTCGTGCAGCGTGGCCGCGTCCTTCTCGCGCAGCCAGCGCGTTTCGATGATGCGACGGCTGCGCGCGTCGAGCGCTGCGAGAGCGCGCTCCAATCCTTGCGCCCGGAGCCGCTCGTTCTCGTCCTGCTCGAGCTGCTGCGACGGCTCGGCCTGCGGGTCAGCGAGGTACTGCGCCGGCGAATAGGCGTCCTCGTCGCTGTCGGACTCGAAAGCTATTTCCTGGCCCCCGAGGCGAGTTTCCATCTCGAGCACTTCCTCGGGCTTCACCTTCAGCTCCGCGGCCACTCGTTTGACGTCCTCGCTGGTGAGCGGGCCGAGTCCGGGCCGCATGGAACGCAGGTTGAAGAACAGCTTCCTCTGCGCCTTGGTCGTGGCGACCTTCACCAGTCGCCAGTTGCGAAGGATGTATTCGTGCATCTCCGCCTTGATCCAGTGGATCGCGAACGATACGAGGCGCACGCCACGCGACGGGTCGAATCGTTTCACCGCTTTCATCAGGCCAACGTTACCCTCCTGGATGAGGTCGGCGTGGGGCAGGCCATAGCCGAGATATCCACGGGCGACGGCGACGACGAGGCGAAGGTGGGACAGCACCAGGCCGCGGGCAGCCTCAAGGTCGTCGTGCTCGCGGTAGCGCCGCGCGAGCGATTGCTCTTCCTCGACGCTGAGGATCGGGAAGCGGTTGACCGTCTGGATGTAGCGCTCGATGCTGCCCGACCCCATGGGAACGGGAACTGCCATCGGCAGAGTCGCGGTCGCTTTCATACGGCTTTCTCCTTTAGGGCTAAATCTTAGCACTCGCGATATTAGAGTGCTAAGCGCCGCATGAGTTCCGTGTAGCCCTTCACCAGAGCCATTTATTTTGGCTGTATTTCACGTAAGTATTTACTTACTGACAAATTGGCGCCAAGCCAACCCAGCCCCGCAGCGAACAACACCACCGCCAGCGCATCCCGCGGCGCAAGGAAGGCGAAGCTAAAGTTGGTGCCGTACGTCGAGGCGAGCACCTCGACTTGCCGGTTGAGCAGCGCCAGGGTTGCCCAGACGATGGCGAGCGCGAGTCCTCCGCCACCTATACCCTGAAGCAGCCCGAGGTAGAGAAATGGGCGCCGGATGAACGCGTCGGTCGCACCGATCAGCTTGGAGACCTCGATCTCATCGCGTTGCGTCAGGATCTGAAGCCTGATGGTGTTAAAGGTTACGGCCACCAGGCCGAAGGCGAGCAGCGTGGCGAGCAGCAGGACCGCGAGTCGGCCGAGGCGTGTCAGGGCCGCGAGCCTGCGCGCCCAGCCCGTGTCGGCCTGTACATGCGCGACCGCGGGCTCGCGCTGCAGGTCGCTCGCGAGTGCGTTGAGGACTTTCGCGTCGGGTTCATGCGTACGCAGCACGAAAGCATCGGGGAGCGGATTGGCCCCAAGCGCGGAGACTACGTCGGAAAGGCCTTCCACCGAGGCCAGTTCCTTGAGCGCTTGCTCGCGGGGTACGAAGCGCAGCGCCGCGACGCGCGGGTCGGATTTGATGCGAGCGGCCAGGGCATCGGCATCGGGGCGCGTCGTGCCGCTGCGCAGGAACACCGATAGCTGGGGATCGAGCGCTATGTGGCCGGTCAAGCCACCAACGCTCTCGAGAAGCGCGTAGCCGCCCGCCGGCACCGCCAGCGCGATGCCGATGACGAGCGCGCTGACGAGGCCCGTCGCTCGTTGTGCAGCGAGCTTCCTCGCTGCCGCGACGAAAGCCTGCCGATGCTGGCGGAGCCAGGTTCTCATGGGCCAGCAGGCCGGTCCGCGAGGCGGCCGTCGGCGAGCCGCAGCACTCTTTTTCCGAGTCGCGTGACTAACGCCTGGTCATGGGTGGCGATAAGTACCGTGACGCCCACCTGATGGAAAGCCACGAAGATCTCAAGAATGCGTAGCGCCGCCTCCTGGTCGAGGTTGGCGGTCGGCTCGTCCGCGACGAGGAGCGCAGGCCGGTTGACGACGGCGCGCGCAATCGCCACCCGTTGCTGTTCCCCGCCGGAAAGCTGGATGGGGTTCGACCTTTCTCGCGCAAGCAGCCCCACCTTGTCGAGGGCCGCGCGCGCGCGCTTCGCGGCTTCTCGCGGCGTGAGCCCGGAAAACGACAGCGGCAACAGGACGTTGTCGTACACGCTGCGGTCGTAGAGGAGTTTCTGATCCTGAAAGATCAGCCCCAGGTGACGCCGCAGGTACGGAAGCGCGCGCGGCTTGAGTGCACTGACGTTCTGGCCATTGACGATCACGGACCCTGCGCTGGGGCGCTCGATCGCCGGAATGAGCTTCAGCAGCGTCGACTTGCCGGCCCCCGAATGACCGGTCAGAAAAACCATCTGCCCGGCGTCGACGGCGAAGGTAATCGCCTTGAGCGCCTCCTGTCCGCCGGGATAGCGCTTCGAAACGTTCGAGAAGCTAATCAAACAACGCCTCGACGAAGTCGCGGGCGACGAACGGCCGTAGATCGTCTATGCCTTCTCCGACACCCACGAACAGCAGCGGGATCGGCCGCTGCCGGGCGATTGCGGCCACCACGCCGCCCTTTGCCGACCCATCGAGCTTGGTGAGCACCAGACCGGTGAGCCCGAGGGCATCGTCGAACGCCCGCACCTGGGCCAACGCATTCTGACCCGTGTTTGCGTCCAGAACCAGCAGCACCTCGTGCGGCGCGCCTTCCATCGCCTTGGCGAGCACCCGCTTGACCTTGCGGATTTCCTCCATCAGATGCAATTGCGTCGGTAGCCGTCCGGCCGTGTCAGCGATCACCACATCTATGCCGCGGGCCCGCGCTGCGCTCACCGCGTCGAATACCACCGCACCCGGGTCGCCGGACTGCTGCGCGATCACGGTCACGCCGTTCCGTTCGCCCCAGGCCTCCAACTGCTCCCGGGCCGCCGCACGGTACGTGTCACCCGCTGCGAGCAGCACGCTGTGACCCTGCCCTTGCAGCCATTTCGCCAGCTTGCCGATGGAGGTGGTCTTGCCCGAGCCGTTGACGCCCGCGATCATGATCACGCATGGCTTCGCGCGCGAGACGTCGAACTTACGCTCGAGCGGCGCCAGAAGCTCGACCAGCGCGTCTTTCAGCGCGGCGGACAGGGCGACGCCGTCCTCGATGCTCCGCGCTCGCGCACTCTCGCGCAACCGCGCGAGCAGCGCGCGCGTCGCCTCGACGCCGCAGTCCGCGCTGAGCAGCGCGGTCTCGAGGTCTTCGAACAGTGACTCGTCGATTTTGCGCCGGCCGATGAGGGCGCTCAGCCCGCCGCCGATCGCGCTGCGCGTGCGCGCCAGGCCAGACTTGAGGCGTGCGCGCCAGGAAGAAGATTCGTCGGAGGATTTTTTTGCTAGGCCGAACACGCTGGTGGCGGCGCAAAAGCCGCTAAGATTGGCGCCCAATTCTATCAAACGAGGTTGCAGTGCCCGCAGGATCGCGCCGCGAGAGCAGCAAGCCCCGTGGCCGGGTGCGAATCGTCGGCGGCGCATGGCGCAGCCGGCTGATCAGCGTGCCGGCAAGCCCCGATCTGAGACCGACGCCGGACCGCGTGCGTGAGACGCTGTTCAACTGGCTTGGCGGAGACCTGTCGGGGCTGGCGTGCCTCGACTTGTTCGCCGGTAGCGGCGCACTCGGCTTCGAAGCGGCCTCGCGCGGCGCCGGGCACGTTGTGATGGTGGAGCGCGATCCAGGTGCCCTCGCGCGGCTGCAGGCAAACCGCGCAGCGCTCATGGCGGATCAGGTCGAGATCGTCGCAGGAGATGCGCTCGCGTATCTGGCTCGCGCGGCGCGGCGCTTCGATGTGGTTTTCCTCGACCCGCCGTTCAGGCAGAATGCGCTGCCCGCCGTCCTTGCGGCGCTTCCGTCGCACCTGAATCCGGAAGCGCGCGTGTATGTCGAGGCCGCGCAGTCGGTCGAGCTGCAGCCCCCTTGGAAGGAGCTGCGGTGCAAGCGCGCGGGGCGGGTGAGCTATCAGCTGCTGCAATTGGGGGGACGATGATCCGAGCCGTCTATCCGGGGACGTTTGACCCGTTCACGCGGGGTCACGAAGACCTGATTCGTCGTGCGAGCACGCTATTCGGCGGGATCATCGTCGGGGTCGCCGACAGCCGGGCCAAGCGGCCGTTCTTCACGCCCAGCGAGCGTGTCGAGATGGCACGCGAAGTGCTCGCCGACCTGAAGAACGTCGAGGTCGTCGGCTTCTCAGGCCTGCTGATCGACTTTATCCGCGAACACAAGGCGCGCGTGATATTGCGCGGTCTGCGCGCGGTATCCGACTTCGAGTACGAGTTCCAATTGGCCGGCATGAACCGTAACCTGTATCCCGACGTCGAAACGATTTTCCTCACGCCGTCGGAGCAGCACATGTTCATCTCGGCGACGTTGGTGCGCGAAATCGCCATCCTGGGCGGCGACGTGTCGAAATTCGTGCACCCGCTGGTGCGAAAAAGGCTTACCGAGAAAGTGAGCGCGCTCGGGGGGTGAGGCCCCCCTACCGCTGGCAGGCGGGGCAGTAATACGTGGCGCGCTGTCCTTGCAGCATGCGCCGGATTGGCGTGGCGCAGCGCCGGCAGGGTTGACCGGCGCGGTCGTAGACCCAGTAGCGCTGCTGAAAATAGCCTGGCTTTCCATCGCTTCCGACGAAGTCGCGCAGCGTCGAGCCTCCGGCACGAATCGCGGCACGCAGCGTCGCCTTGATCGCTTTCGCCAGCCGCGCGCAGCGCTCTGGCGACAGGCGGCGCGCAGGCGTGCCGGGATGAATGCCGGCGTGATACAGGCTTTCATTGGCGTAAATGTTGCCTATTCCTGAGATGCGGCGCCCGTCCATCAGGAATTGCTTGATCGACGCCCGAATCCCGCGCGTGAGCGCGTGCAGGCGCGGTCCATTCAATGCGCGCGACAGCGGCTCGATACCGAGATGGCGAAGCAGCGGGTGCGCTTCGATGTTTCCCTCGTTCCACAGCACCGCGCCGAAGCGGCGCGGATCACGCAACCTGAGGAGCACATCGCCGAGCAGCAGATCGAAGTGGTCGTGCTTCTGCACTGGCGCGCCGATCGGCAGCACGCGAAGGCTGCCAGACATCCCGAGGTGAACGATGAGGTGGCCGTTGCCGCAATCGAGCAGCAAGTACTTGCCCCGCCGGCGGACGCTGCGCACCTTCTGACCTACCAGGCTGGCGAGCGAGCCGGGTATCGGCCAGCGCAGCCGCGGCTCACGGACCGCGACGCCGGTTATGACGCGGCCGGAGAGGCGCGGCCCGATGCCGCGCAGGGTAACCTCGACTTCGGGGAGTTCGGGCACTTGAACTTGGACGGTCTAAATGGGTCCATTGAGAGCCATGCTGAACACGGGAGCGTGGCTTGTGCGGAGCATCAAATATACCTAAGATGAGGCCGAAACCAGTTGCCGTCCGCGGCGCGCTCGTGCCGTTGCACGGACCATAGGAAATACGATGGTCTCACTTTCCCCACTCGCACGCCGCGTTTTCCTGGCGATGTCGCTTGCCCTCGCAGCCGGTGGTGCCAGCGCGCAGGCCGGCGGCGACGACACCGAACTGCCAGCCGCGGGTGCCGCGGGGCCCGACGCCGACGAGCACCTCCCCAGCCAGCAGCTTAGCGAGCAGGTGCTCTACGAGCTCTTGCTCGGCGAAGTCGCCGCGCAACGCGGCAACCCCGAGCTCGCCGCGCAGACCTATCTCGATCTCGCCAAGCGCACCCGCGATCCGCGCATCGCGCGCCGCGCGGTGGAAATGGCGAATTACGCCCGCATGCCGGAACTTGCGCTGGAGGCGGCGAAGCTGTGGCACGAGACCGATCCGGACTCCCCGGCCGCCCTGCAGATGGTGACTGCGTTCCTGGTGAGCACGCGTCGAATCGACGAGGCCGAGCCGTATCTCGAGAAGCTGCTCGCGTCCAAGGGCGCGCAGACCGAGAATGGCTTCATGCAGCTCAACCGGCTCCTTGCCGGAAATCCTGACAAGCAGGCGAACTTGCGCGTCGTGCGCAAGCTTGCCGCGGGCTATCCCAATCTGCCGCATGCGCATTTCGCCGTTTCACAGGCCGCGCTCCTGGCGAAGGACGAACCGCTTGCATTGTCGGAAATTCGCCGCGCGTCGGAGCTGAAGCCCGATTGGGACATCGCCGCGGTATTCGAGGCACAGATCCTGCAAGAGAGTCAGCCGGACCAGGCGGCCCGGCGTCTCAAGCGTTTCCTAGACAAGTATCCGGACAAGCGCGATGTCCGTCTCACCTATGCCCGAACGCTGGTTGCCGACAAGCGCTACGCAGAGGCGCGCGTGCAGTTCGAGAAGCTGCTCGCTGACAACCCCGACAATGTGGACGTCGTCTATGCGGTGGGGCTGCTTGCGTTTCAATTGCGAGACTACGCCACGGCCGAGTCGAGCATGCAGCGCCTGCTCAAGCTCGACTACCGCGATCCGGACGGCGCGCGTTACGTGCTGGGACAGATCGCCGAAGAGCAGAAGCAGTGGCCGAAGGCCGTCGACTGGTACGAGAAGATCCAGCGCGGGGAGCATTATTTTCCCGCTCGCCTGCGAGCCGCCCAGGCGATCGCGAAGCAGGGCAAGGTCGAGGAGGCCCGTGCTTACCTGCATGCCGTCAAGGCAAGCGACGACCTGGAGAAAGTGCAGCTGATCACCGCTGAAGCCCAGATTCTGCGCGACGCGGGCATGGCGGGCGAGGCGCTTACGTTGCTCGGCAAGGCGCTCGAGTCACAACCCGACCAGCCCGAACTGCTCTACGACATGGCGCTTACGGCCGACAAGCTCGACCGCTTCGACATTCTCGAGGAGAACCTGCGCAAGGTCATCAAGGTGAAGCCCGATTATGCCCACGCCTACAACGCGCTGGGCTATTCGCTCGCGGATCGCAACGAACGCCTGCCCGAGGCGCGAAAGCTCATCGAGAAGGCGCTTGAGCTCTCCCCTGACGACAGCTTCATCATCGACAGTATGGGTTGGGTGCTTTACCGCGAGGGCGATTTGAAGGGTGCCGCGCGCTATCTGCGGCGCGCCTACGACGGTCGACCAGATGCCGAAATCGGCGCGCACTTGGGCGAGGTGCTCTGGATGGGCGGCAAGCGCGATGAGGCTCGTCGCGTCTGGAACGAGGCGCTCAAGATCCACCCGGATAACGATACGCTCCAGAAGACGGTCAAGCGCTTCATTCGATAGAGACGGCGCGGTGGGAACATCCATACGCGTTCTCGCCGCTGCATCGCTGCTGGCTCTATGCGCCTGCGCGGAGCTTGCGCCGCGCGAGAGCACCGAGGCGATCGAGTTCGAGCTGAAGGGCCGGATTGCCGTGCACTACGGGCACGATGCGTCTAGCGGCAATATTGCGTGGCGTCATGCTGCGCATGACGATGAAATGCTGATTACCTCGCCACTCGGCCAGGGAGTCGCGCGCATCGTGCGCCACGGCAACGCGGTCGTCCTTACCGCCTCGGACGGGCGCGTCTATCGTGCACATGACGCCGAAACGCTGACCGAAAAGGTGCTCGGCTTCCGCGTCCCGCTGGAAGGCCTCGCCGACTGGGTGCGAGGCCGCGAAGCGCCCGGTCCGGGGAAGGAGACGCGCGATGCGAGCGGGCGCCTCGTCGGCTTGCTGCAGAACGGCTGGCGGATCGAGTATCTCGCGTACGGGGAGGACGGCGCGCTGCCGTCGCGCCTGCGCCTGACCTATCCGGGCATCGACCTACGACTCGCGATCGGCGAGTGGCGGCTGGCACCGCAGCGAAAGCCATGAAATGGTATCCGGCCCCAGGCAAGCTGAATCTGTTCCTGCACGTCGTCGGCCGCAGGGACGACGGTTATCACCTCCTGCAGACGGTGTTCCGCCTGATCGAGCGCGCCGACCGGGTCGGCATCGGGCTGCGTGCCGACGGCGAGCTGAGACGCGTCCGGGCGGATGCACGCATCGCAGCCGAAGACGACCTTTGCCTGCGTGCCGCAAGCCTGCTGAGGGATCACGCGCGCTCGCGCGCCGGTGGCGACGCCGGCCGGCTTGGCGCGGACATCGACCTGGAAAAGGTGCTGCCGATCGGCGGTGGACTCGGCGGCGGATCTTCCGACGCGGCCACCGTGCTGCTGGTGCTCAACCGGCTTTGGGGCCTGAAGCTGCGTCGCGACGAGCTCATGGGTTTAGGGGCGCAACTGGGTGCCGACGTGCCGGTGTTCGTGTTCGGTGAAAGTGCGCTCGGCGAGGGAATCGGGGAGCGGCTCACGGCGCTTTCGCTGGCCCCGTCGTGGTACCTCGTTTTGGTGCCTCAAGTGTCGGTTTCTACGAAAGAAATCTTCGCCGCCGCCGCGTTGACACGCAATACGAAACCGCTCAAAATACCGCCCTTTTTCTCGGGGCAGGGGAGAAACGACCTGGAAGCGGTCGTGGCCGCCCGTTACCCCGAGGTTGCGGCACATCTGGCGTGGCTGAGGCAGCGCTGTCCTGCGGCCCGTATGACGGGCTCCGGGGCGTGCGTGTTCGCGGAGTTCACGCAGGAAGCCGAAGCTCGCGCCTTCCAGTCGCAGTTGCCGGAGACGATGCAGGGATTCGTGACGCGATCCCTGGAGCGCCACCCGCTGCACGACTGGGCGGAATGATTTTTTGGGGAGTCGCCAAGTTGGTTAAGGCACCGGATTTTGATTCCGGCATTCCTAGGTTCGAATCCTAGCTCCCCAGCCATTTTTATTTTCGATCTTGGACCTAGGTTCCATGGCCGGCACGCCGCTTGAGCGACTGATGGTGTTTACGGGGAACGCCAACCCGCGCCTTGCGCAGGAGGTGACGCGCCATCTGAACATCTCGCTCGGACGCGCGGTCGTCAGCAAGTTCTCGGATGGCGAGGTGATGGTCGAGCTGCTGGAGAACGTGCGCGGCAAGGACGTGTTCGTGCTGCAGCCGACCTGCATGCCGACGAACGACAGCCTGATGGAGCTGCTGATCATGGTCGACGCGCTGAAGCGCTCGTCGGCTGCGCGCGTGACGGCCGCCATCCCGTATTTCGGTTACGCGCGCCAGGATCGCCGGCCACGCTCCGCGCGCGTGGCGATCAGCGCGAAGGTCGTGGCGAACATGCTGACTGCGGTCGGCGTCGCGCGCGTGCTCACGATGGACCTGCACGCCGACCAGATTCAGGGATTTTTCGACATTCCGGTCGACAACATCTATGCGGCGCCGGTGCTGCTCGGTGACGTCTGGAAGCAGCGCTACGAGGACCTGATCGTGGTTTCACCCGACGTCGGTGGCGTGGTGCGCGCTCGCGCGCTCGCCAAGCGGCTCGAGTCCGACCTCGCGATCATCGACAAGCGGCGCCCGAGAGCCAACGTGTCGGAGGTGATGAACGTGATCGGCGAGGTCGCGGGCCGTACCTGCGTGATCATGGACGACATGGTCGACACCGCCGGCACGTTGTGCAAGGCAGCGCAGGTACTGAAGGAGGAGGGTGCGACGAAGGTGGTTGCGTACTGCACGCACGCGGTGCTCTCGGGCGGGGCGGTCGGGCGCATCGTGGCATCGGACATGGACGAGCTGGTGGTGACCGACACCATTCCCTTGAGCGACGAGGCGCGCTCCTGCGGAAAGATCCGCCAGCTTTCGGTGGCGACGCTGCTCGCAGAGACGATTCTCAGGATCTTCACCGAAGAATCGGTGAGTTCGCTGTTCATAGAGTAGAGATTTCCAACGCCGTTCGGATCTGGTCGCGGATCGGGCGGATCAACCAAGGAGCAATGCGATGAAAATCGAAATCAGCGCGCGCAAGCGCGAGGCGCAGGGAACGGGCGCGAGCCGCCGTCTGCGTCGCTCGGGCAGGGTCCCGGGCATCCTGTACGGCGGAGACAAGCAGCCGGTCAACATCGAGCTCGACCACAAGGATCTGCTGCAGAAGCTTCATACCGAGGCATTCCACGCCTCGATCCTCGCGCTCAAGCTCGACGGTACGCCGGAGCAGGTGCTGCTGCGCAGCTTCAACATGCATCCTTTCAAGGCGCAAGTGCAGCACGTGGACTTCCAACGCGTTTCGAAGGACAAGAAGATCCACATGAAGGTGCCGCTGCACTTCGTAAACGCCGAGAAGTCACCGGGCGTGAAGGAGCAGGGCGGGGTGGCGAGCCACATCATGAACGAGCTGGACATCACCTGCTTCCCGGACGACCTGCCGGAGTTTATCGAGGTGGATCTCGGCGGTCTTTCGGTCGGCAGCTCGATTCACATCCGCGACCTTCAGTTGCCCAAAGGGGTCGAGATGGTGCTGCACAAGGCGGAGAATCCGGTGGTGGCGACGGTAATCCTGCCTGCGCTGGTGAGCGAGGAGGAGGAAGCCGCCGCGGCCGCGACTGCACCGGCGGCCGGCGAAGTGCCGGCCACGGCGCAAGCGGCGCCCGAGGCCGCAGCCGAGCCCGCGACGCCCGAGAAGGCGGAGAAGGCCGAGAAGACCGAGAAGGCCGAGAAGGCAGAGAAGAAAGAGAAGAAATAGCGGGTCGTGGGGGCAGGGGCGGCAGGGACCGCTGGGTCCTTGCCGCTCTTTCTTTACAGGCAAGCATGTCGGCCATCCGTCTGATCGTCGGTCTGGGCAATCCCGGCAGGGAGTACGAGCGCACGCGCCACAATGCGGGCTTCTGGCTGCTCGAGCGGTTCGCCGTTCGGGAAGGCGTCGCGCTGCGCCGGGAGCCCAAATACAGCGCCTTCGTCGGGCGGCATGAGCCGAGCGGCGCCTGGCTGATGATGCCCCAGACGTTCATGAACCTCAGCGGAAAGTCGGTCGTGCTGCTCGCGGGCTTTTTCAAGATTCCCGCTTCGGAGATCCTGGTTGCGCACGACGAACTGGACTTCGATCCGGGCGTCGCCAAGCTGAAGCAGGGCGGCGGCGTGGCCGGCCACAATGGGCTGAAGGACGTTGCGGCGCGCATCGGCTCGCCCGATTTCTGGCGCCTCCGGATCGGGATCGGACATCCAGGCGAGCGAAGCGCCGTCGCCGACTATGTGCTTGGCAAGCCTTCGCCCGAGGACAGGGAGGCGATCGATTCCAGCATCGAAAAAGCGCTCGGAGTTCTGCCCCTGTGCATCTCGGGGGACGTGCAGAACGCAATGCTTAAGCTGCACACGAAGGACAAGACTTGAGCCTGAAATGTGGCATCGTCGGACTGCCAAACGTCGGCAAGTCGACTCTGTTCAACGCCCTCACCAGAGCGGGTATCTCCGCGGAGAACTACCCGTTCTGCACGATCGAACCCAATGTCGGGATCGTCGAGGTGCCCGATGCGCGCCTTGGCGCGCTTGCCGCCCTCGTCCGTCCGCAGAAGGTCATTGCCGCGGTGGTTGAATTCGTCGACATCGCGGGCCTTGTCGCCGGTGCCTCGAAGGGCGAGGGCCTCGGCAATCAGTTTCTCGCCACCATTCGGGAGACCGACGCGATCGCGCATGTGGTGCGCTGTTTCGAGGACCCGAACGTAGTGCACGTCGCGGGCAAGGTCGATCCCATGTCGGATATCGAGACCATCAACACCGAACTTGCGCTGGCTGACCTCCAGACGGTCGACAAGCAGCTCGCGCGCAGCGCCAAGCTCGCAAAGGCAGGGGGTGACAAGGAGGCGCAACGCCTGGTCGCCGTGCTCGAGAAGGTGCGCGCGGCGCTGAACGATGGACGCCCTGCGCGCACCGTGGCGCTAAGCAAGGAGGAGCTCGAGGTACTCAAGCCCTTATTTCTGCTTACCATGAAGCCCACGATGTACGTCGCGAACGTGAACGAGAACGGATTTCGCGACAACCCGCTTCTTGCGCAGGTGGAGGCTCGCGCGGCGACGGAAGGGGCCCCGGTCGTGGCGATCTGCGCGGCGCTCGAGGCGCAGATCGCCGACATGAGCGACGAAGACAAGAAGGTGTTCCTCGCCGACATGGGCATGGACGAACCTGGCCTAAACCGGGTGATCCGCGCCGGCTATCAGTTGCTGGGCCTGCAGACCTATTTCACCGCGGGACCAAAGGAGGTGCGCGCCTGGACGGTGCAGACCAGGGCGACGGCACCGCAGGCGGCGGGCGTCATTCACACCGATTTTGAGCGCGGCTTCATACGCGCCGAGGTCATTTCCTACCCCGACTACGTCGCCTGCAAGGGCGAGCAGGGAGCCAAGGAAGCCGGGAAGCTGCGGGTCGAAGGAAAGGACTATGTGGTGCAGGACGGCGACGTCATGCACTTCCGCTTCAACGTGTAGGGACGCTGCTGCGTCCCCCGAGTCACGACAGGGACTCGACCCGTCCCTTTAGGAACCTGACCCGGTCTCCCGCTTTCCACTGCGGGGCGACCCCGAG
>Ga0316620_10000077_pt1 | contig 40462 bp, 31 predicted proteins | sample OWC_Aug_M1_C1_D5_FD_207651 | JGI IMG/M metagenome (GOLD analysis project Ga0316620, IMG submission 207651) | Wetland soil microbial communities from Old Woman Creek delta, Ohio, United States - OWC_Aug_M1_C1_D5_B | ecosystem: Environmental > Terrestrial > Soil > Wetlands | place: USA: Ohio...
CTGCTCCAGGCACTATTTCCGATCGGGGAGTGTGGCGCAACGGCCCCTGGCCAGCTCAGGGAGCACGATGTGATGGTGGTCACAGCCGCGGCTCAGGCCGGAACCCATCCTCGCCTCAAGAGCAACCGCCCTCGTGCGGCCCGCCGGCTCATCGCGGCCGAGGCCTCCCCAAGCCCCAGCCGCTCGCGGCGGCGCGGGAGGGCAGAAGGGGGAACATCATGGAGGCCATGAGTTCGCTGGGGATTCCGCTCAACCGATCTCGAGTGCTCGGAGTCGCTGCGGCACTCGCGTTCGCTGCCGTCATGGCGATGGCGCAGTCCGCCGGTGCGGCTGGCACGCTCTGGCTCTACCCTGACTCCGAGGACCCGAGCCAGGGTGGACATGTCGTCACCACCGGCAGCTTCGTCCTCAACCTCGAGAACCGCGGCACCGGTGGCGGCGACACCACCGCCTACGACGTCTTCCTGGTGCTGGCGGTCGACGATCCGCAGCTCCTCACCGGAGGAACGCTGGGGTTGCCTGATGGAACCACGGTCACCCTCGACAGCGGCGCCTTGGGGTTCGGAACGCCGGTCCTGCCCTGCAGCGGCAGAGACTTTCCCCGCCACGGGGTCTACCCGGCGTACTTCGGCGCGTTCCTCGTCGGCGACCTCGCCGCGGACGAGGTCGTCCAAATTGCGGTCGATCTCCAGGGAGAGGACGGCCTGCACGCCCACTTCGACGCCTACGGCATCGGATACCGGGAGGTCGCCGGCGAGACCCGGTGCTACGACGCGAGCAACCCGCCAGGGCATGACGTCGAGGTCGTGCTCGGGGACGGCGGCGGCACCTGCTACGAGCTGGCGATCGAGAAGCTGGCCAGCGCGACCGGGGTCGACATCGGCGACCAGGTCGACTACGTGATCACGGTCGAGAACACCGGCACCTGCGACCTGACCGGAGTCGTGGCCACCGAGGACATCCCCACGATCGGGGTGGCGATCGGCGACCTCCCCACTCCGGCCTTCACGGTGGTGGCGGTTGACCCCCCGCCGACAGCTCAGAACGACCAGGAGATCCTCTGGGAGCTCGGGGCTCTGGTCGCCGGCGACGCGGTCGAGCTGACCGTGACGGTGCTCTTCGACCAACCTGAGGCGGATGGCAGCAACGTGGTCAACACCGCCTGCGTCACGGCGGTCGAGGTCGACGAGGAGCTGTGCTCGAGCGCCGTCGTCGCGGTCGGCGACGCGCCCGGGGACGGGTCCATCGGCGGACCCGGCTTCTGGTGCAACCAGATCCGCTTCGCCCTCGAGGGATGGGACAACGCCAAGTTCACCGTCGAGGAGCTGGAGGGCTGGCTGCTCGAGATCAACCAGTCCTCGCTGGTCTTCGTCGAGCTCTGGGACACAGCCACTCTCGAGCTCGCGCGGACCCTGCTCTGCCGACCCAACCAGGCCGACACCGCAGCCGACCGGCTGGCTCGCCATCTCCTGACCCTGTGGTTCAACGTCGTCAGCGAGCGCCTCAACAGCGAGCTCACGCTGGGTGAGCTGTGCCCGGGGTCGGAGGAGCCGCCCGAGGGGATGGACCCGGCGATGACCGTCGCCGCGCTGCTGATCGCGGCCGAGGACGCGCTCCTCAACGGCGCCGACGACGCCACCCTGGGGTTCTGGCTCGAGGTGATCGACTTCGTCAACAACTCCAGCGTCGTCGATCCCGAGGACTGCCAGCGGCTGGCCCCGCGCCGCACCTCGGGCCACCGCCCGGGCCGGCCCTGAGGACGGCGCCTCCGGCGGGCGAGGCCGGCTGCTCGACCGATAGCGAGCAGCACCGGCCTCGTCCCGGCCGGCCGGCGTGACCGGCTCCGGGCGGCAGTGCAGCCATGCCGATCCGCGGCGACCCCTGGCCCGGATATCTCGCCGTGTTGCTGCTGTGGGCGCCCTTTGCCCATCATGGCGGCGCTTCTCGGTCGGTGGCGCCCGCGACGTGCTGTCGAGCACGCCTCGGCGCCGCCTCCGTGCGAATCGCACCCTGGCAGGCATCTCGACGGCCTCGCGACGCACCTGGTGAGAGATCCGGGCCAGCCCGGGTTCTCCACCGGTCTTCGAGGTGAGCGCCGCGAGATCGCGTGAGATGTGGCGCTCGCGCTGCGCAAACGCCACGGTTGAGGTACCTCGCGACCGCGCGACGAACAGGGTGAGAAGAGCGGGCTGGCTCCGCCAGCAAGCGGAACGGATCGGTGCCCGGTACGCACTTCCGCAGTCAGAACGGCTGACTGGGAATCGGCGACTCCGGCCCTGCGGGGCCAGCACCGATCCGCGCCTCGGAGCCCTCCGGCTCAGTCGCGGTCGACGACGCCGAGCTGGAGAACCACCCGACCCCATCCGCCGCAGCGGACGCCGACGTCGAAGCACGCGGCGCGCTTGAACCGCATCTGGTTGGGGTCGACGCCGGCGTAGAGCAGCTCGTTGGCGGCGAAGATCATGGTGGAAGCAGCGCTGAGGGCGTAGATGCACACCTTCTTCGGGCTGCGCCTGGTGAGGAGGTTGCCAGCCCCGTCAAAGAAGAGCTTGTCTCCGACCTTGTGCTGACTGTTGCACCCGGCTGACTCGACCACCTCGATGACGATGGTCTTGGCGAGCAGGGCGGGCGCCTTGGCAAGGACATCCTGGTTGCGGGGGTCGGCGCGGAAGAGCTCCATCTCCTCGTCCGTGTACCCGAGGTGCCTCTTCATCAAGGTCCACTTCATCGTGTCCCAGGCGATATCTCGAATCCCCATGGCTCACTCCTGTCCCGCTGCCTCGAAAGGCGTGCCGCCGACTATACAGCAGGGGCGCCAGACGACGGACGGGGCGACACGCAAGGTCGCCGTCTCCGACCGAGCCGTGCGACGATGCCGGGCGAGCGCGGCGGGAGCAGCTCACGCGCTGCGCCGCGAGGAGGTCATGGGCTACTACCGCGAGAAGCTGGCGGCGGAGCGGCTCCGGCGCTGCTACGAGGTGGCGCCGCCGGCCGCCCGGGCGTACCTCGAAGCGGAGATCGACCTCGTGCTCGGGTACTGCACGGCCGCGTCGACCGTGCTCGAGCTGGGCTGCGGCTACGGGCGGGTGCTGGAACGCATGGGTGAGCGGGCGCTGCTCGCGGTGGGGGTCGACACGTCGCTCGCCAGCCTCGGCCTGGGTCGCCGGCTGCTGGCCGGCCGTGAGGCGATCCGCCTGCTGGCGATGGACGCCCTGCGCATGGGTTTCCCCGACGGTCGCTTCGACCTCACGGTGTGCGTCCAGAACGGGATCTCCGCCTTTGCCTGCGACCAGCGCCAGCTCGTCGCCGAAGCGGTGCGGGTGACGCGCCCCGGCGGCAGGGTGCTCTTCTCGAGCTACGCGGAGCGCTTCTGGCCGGGGCGGCTGGAGTGGTTCGAGGCCCAGGCGGCTCACGGCCTGATCGGGGAGATCGACCAGGAGGCGACGGGCGACGGGGTGATCGTGTGCCGCGACGGGTTCCGCGCCACCACGGTCGACGCGGCCGGCTTCGCGGCGCTCGCCGCCGGGCTCGGCGTGGAGCCGCGCATCGTCGAGGTCGCCGGGTCGAGCCTGCTCTGCGAGCTGGTCGTGCCCTGAGTGGCGGCGCGCAGGCGGGCGAGCCCGCATGCGGTCACGGATGGAGCGCCATGATCCTGCCGGCACGGCAGGCGAGGTTCACCGCGACGATTCGTCGGTTTCGAGGCCCTCGACCCAACCGCGGAGGCGTGCCACCAGACCGCGAGCGACTGCTCGCTCCAGGGCTTCCTCGCCTTCGATCGGAAGCAGGTCATAGCGCCAGTCGGTCGCGTATGGCGTGAGCTCGTGCAGGGGGTCCAGGTCCGAGGGCGGTGGCCGGCCCGAGTCAGCGAGAAGCACCATGAGCTCTCTGAGATTGTGCGTGCGGCGGTAGGCCACCCGGAGGCGCGAGAGCGCCGCCTTGAGCAGCTTCTCTGCGGCCTGTTGGAGGTGGAAGCCGATGACCTCGTCAGGGCTGTCGGGCAAGGCCATGAGCTGGTCGACGACATACTCGTCCTGGGCGGCCTTGGCGAGGAGCAGCTGCCACAGCTCAAGCTGCTTCGAAGACAACGGATCCTTCCCGAGCGGCCTCGAACACGACCGTGCCGGGCACGTCCTTCCAATGCTCGAAGAAAGCCTGGCTCGTCACGACGACGTCGGCAGCGATGTGGTGGCGGGCCAGGATGTCGAGGAGGCGCGCTGTCTCTGCCCGCCGGCTGCGGAGAGACGAGACGATGACCAGAAAGTCGAGATCACTGTCAGGCCGGGCATCGCCCCGAGCGTGGGACCCGAACAGGATGATCCGCACCGGCGTCGCCGCCGCGGCCAGCAAGCGCGTTGCCTCCCGGACCTTGCCCTCGTTCTCCATCTGCGACCGCAGCCTCGCTTCATGGTACACCGTCGTGCTCGAGCAGTGCGACTGCGTTTCGGCAGTCCTGAGGAAGAGGTCTTCAGCCGGGGATAGCCCCCGGCCCTCCAAGTCGATGGGGGAGGGTGGCGGATGCGCGCTTCTGAGGCGCGCCCCGAGGGCGAAGAGGTGACGGAGCGCGATCAGCTCCCAGGGGGTCCAGGGTACACGCAAGAAGAGGGGCCGACATTCCGGTCCTCATCGCCCGGCTGGCGGCTGCCTGCCGCCACAATCGCCCCACCTACACGAAAGCTGTTCGAGCCAAGCAGGCGCTCAGCGCATCGAGCGCACCCGCACCTCGATGCCGGTGTCACCGGCCAGCATCTCGACCAGACGCTGTGGGTCGGTGTCGCCGTAGTGGTAGGGGTAGAGGATCTTGGGGCGGAAGGCGCGGGCGGCGTCGGCGACCATCTCCGGGGTCATGGTGTAGGGCAGGTTCATCGGCAGGAAGGCGACGTCGATCTTCCCCAGCGTCTTCATCTCGGGGGTGTTCTCGGTGTCGCCGGCGATGTAGACCCTGGTGTCGCCAATGGTCAGCACGTACCCGTTGCCCTGGCCCTTGGGGTGGAAGGGCGAGCCGTCGGGCCGGGCGTGGACCAGGTTGTAGGCCGGCACGGCGGTGATCAGGATGTCGACCTCCTTGCGTTCCTCGCCGTTGGCCATGGTGACGGCGCCCGCGACCCGATCTCCGCAGGCCGGGGCGACGATGACCCGGGTCGAGTCGGTGCGGATGGCGGCCAGGGCGTCGCGGTCCAGGTGGTCAGAGTGGTCGTGGGTGATCAGCACCAGGTGGGCCTTGGGCAGGGTCGAGTAGTCGGCCAGCTTGCCGAAGGGATCGACGTGGATCACCGTGCCGCCGACGCTGAGCACCAGGCTGCCGTGGCCGACGAAGCTGATCTCGAGGTCGCCGACCGAGGTCGCGACGACGTCCTTCTCCAGAGCTCCCGCGGCGATGGGAAGAGCCGCCAAGATCAGGACGAGGGCGAGACAGACGAGCGATGAGTGCATGGTCACCTCCGCTTCGAGTCCCTGTCAGGGATTGTGGCATGGCTGGATGGGTGCCACACCGTCAGTGATTCTCACCGCGGGCCACTGCCTCGCCATGACGAATGACCGAGCGCGCGAACCTGGCGCGCTATGCGGGGTCTTCCTCGGCGCGCGCAGCGACCCACTCCCGCATCCCGGAACGCCACAGGCACGAGCTCTCGATCCGAAACCCGCCGAGCAGCCGCTCGAAGTCGCCGGGGTTGAACAAGCGGCGACGGCGCGGCTCGCCGGCGCCCGGCCGACACAGCAGGGTCGACTCGTCGCGGATCGCGAAGGCGGTCCCGGGTCGCAGCATCTCGACCTGGGAAGCGGTCAGGGCAAACAGCCGCCCACGGTGGCGGCACAGCCTGAGCAGCCGGGCGGCGAGGACCCGGGCCGGCTCGGGGTCGAGGTGGTCGAAGACATCCCAGGCCAGGGTCAGGTCGAAGGCCTCCAGGTCATCGGGCAAGATGCGCGAGATCGCCGCCGCGAGTCGGTCGGCCGGCTGCGATCCTCCGCCGGCGGCGCCGGCCAGCTCGTTCTGGAGGTCGACGACCCGCAGGCGGCAGCCGAAGCGCGAGAGGTACTGGATGGTGCTGTTCATCGCCGGCCCGAGGTCGAGCACGCTGCAGTGCCGACCTTCGCGCACCCGGGCCAGCGCCTCCTTGAGGCCGGGGGAGTGGTGAGACTCTTCCCTGGCTCCGCCCGGCGGATCGGAGCCCGAGTCGGGCGGCGTCCCGGCGGGCGCGGGGGTTCGATGAAGACGCCAGCGCATCACTCGGGACTCGCGGCCGCGCCGGCGCCTATCCCTTGCGCTCGGAGTCGGGCGGCTGCGCGGCGGTCGCGGGGCCGGCGCCTGCAGTCTTGGGCGGAGGGGCAGGTTGCTCCTTCACCTGCCAACCCGCGGCCTTGGCGGGCGCGCGCGCGGCCTGCGCGGAGCCGACATCCATGTCGATCCCGCCCTTGAAGTTGGCGCCGTCCTCGAGGGTCACGCGGGGCGACACGATGTTGCCCTTCATCCTCGCCGTCGGCCGGAGCAGGATCTGCTCCTCGGCATGGACGTCGCCCTCGACCTCGCCTTCGATGGTCACGCTCCGGCCGTGGATCTCGGCCTTCAGCTTGCCCTCCTTGCCGATCGTGACGTGGTTCTTCCGGAGGTCGATGGTCCCTTCGATCCGCCCCTCGACGAGGAGATCCTCGTCGCCGCTCACGTCCCCCTTGATGATGATCGACGAGCCGATCGTGGCCCGTTCCCCACCCTTTCTCGGGGGAGCGGGCTCGGGGCCGATCGCCGGTCTCGGTCGTGCGGCTTCGGGAGCTGCGGGTTCAGGCTGGTTCGGGTCATCCTTCTTCCACATCGTTCCACCCCCCTTGGTTGCGTTTGCGCGGCTCGCCCCGGACGGCGTCGCGAACAGGAGACGGTCCTCCGGGCGTCGTCGTCGACCACCCGTTGCCGCCGGACGCCACGAGGCTCGCGGCTGCTTGGCACGGCTGCTCGCGGGCCGTTCCTCTCCGGACGGCCCGCTCGTCAAGGGTCGAAGGTCCCGCGAACGCCTTCTCGGAACCTCGACCCTGTTCCCTGTCGATCCTCATGAGTGTCGAGCCGGCCATCAGACCTGTTTCCACACGTTGACAATGTAGTATCCAGGATGAGAACAGGCAAGCGCAAGCAGGCGCCGCAGATCGCGGCAGATCACGGCCCGTAGTCGAAGATCGGTGACAAGGTCGGGCTAGAGCTGACGGTGGGTGGCGGTGGTGATGCGGGGTGACGCGATCGACACCGTGCCAGCCTTCGAGGGGTTCGACGAGCTGGCGAGCGAGCTCGCCCCGGAGCCGCACGTCGTCGAGGGCGCGGGCTCGAGCCTGCTCTGCGAGCTGGTCGTCCCCTGAGTGACGGCCCGCAGGTAGGCGCGAGTCTCACGCGCGCCCCGAGGCCGCCAGGGTGTCGAAGCGAGCTCGATCTCGAAAGCGCTTTGGCGGCGCGCGAAGGTCGCGCGCCTACACCTGTCGACGCTCCAACGGCGTCCCGCCCGATCGGTGGGGACCGAGATCCACCACAGTCAGTGCCGATGGCGGGAGACCCCGGCCCTGCGGAGATGACGACGCTGCGGCCTCGCGGCCCAAGCCTGTGTGTCGGTTCAGTCGCTCGGCTCACGCCACCCGTTCGGCCGCCGCCTTGAGCTCCGCCACCTTGGACGTCGCTTCCCAGGTGAAGGCGGGCTCGGTGCGGCCGAAGTGGCCGTAGCTCGCGGTGGCCTGATAGATCGGCCGCAGCAGGTCGAGGTAGTCGATGATGCCGCGCGGGGTGAGCGGGAAGACCTCGCGCACCAGGCCGGTGAGCCGGTCGTCGGACAGCGTGCCGGTGCCGGCGGTGTCGACCATGACCGAGACCGGGTCGGCGACGCCGATGGCGTAGGCGAGCTGGACCAGGGCCTCGCGGGCGAGCCCGGCCGCGACCAGGTTCTTGGCCACGTGGCGGGCCATGTAGGTGGCCGAGCGGTCGACCTTGGTCGGGTCCTTGCCGGAGAATGCGCCACCGCCGTGGGGCGCCCAGCCGCCGTAGGTGTCGACGATGATCTTGCGGCCGGTCATGCCGGTGTCCGACTGGGGGCCGCCGATGACGAACTTGCCGGTCGGGTTGACGTGGAAGCGGGTCTTGGAGTCGAGCATCTCCCGCGGCAGCACGGCCTTGCCGACTTTCTCGATGATCTCGTCGCGGGCCGCGCCGGTGATCTGGTTGCCGGTCGAGTCGAGGATGTCCTCGGTGTGCTGGCAGGAGATGACGACGGTGTCGATGCGCTGCGGCGCGCCGTCCCGGTACTCGACGGTGACCTGCGACTTGCCGTCCGGGCCGAGGTAGGGCAGGATCCCCGCCCGGCGCACCTCGGCCAGCCGCCGGGTGAGGCGGTGGGCGAGCACGATCGGCATCGGCATCAGCTCGTCGGTCTGGTCGCAGGCATAGCCGACCATCAACCCCTGGTCCCCGGCGCCGCCGATGTTGACGCCCTGGGCGATGTCCCCGGACTGGCGGCCGATCGCGCTCAGCACGCCGCAGGTCGAGTGGTTGAAGCCGTACTTGGCCTCGGTGTAGCCGATGCCCTTGACGACGCGGCGCACCAGGGCGTCGACGTCGACCCAGGCCTGGGTGGTGATCTCACCGCCGACGATGGCCAGCCCGACCGTGATGAAGCTCTCGCACGCGACCCGGCTCTTGCCGACATCGTGGTTTTCGAGGTCGTACTGCAGCACCTCGTCGAGCACCGCGTCGGAGATCTGGTCGCAGACCTTGTCCGGGTGCCCCTCGGTGACTGATTCTGAGGTGAAGACGTAAACGCCGCGCTTGTTCATGAGTACCTCCTCTACCTGCGCGCCCGAGCATGATAGCTGGGCGGCTTCACTCTTCCCAGAGTGCCGGCTGGAAGCCGGCGCTACAACCGAGTCCTGACGCTGGCGAGACCCGAGCCGCGGCGGCCAAGGCAAGCCGGCGTTGCGACCGGCCTGTGACGGCGGCGAATCGAAGCCGGCGCCACAACTCCCGCCCGCTCGCTTCGATCCGCCATGTGTTGTAGCGCCGGCACCTTGCCGGCACTCGAGCGCCTCGATGGCCCCAAGATGCCGGCTGGAAGCCGGCGCTGCAACCGGGCTCTGGCGGCCGCAAGACAGACGCCGTGCGAATGTCGCGCGCCTACTCGGTCTTCACCGGATCCGGCGGGCGCTTGGGCAGGGCCATCGGGTGCTCCGCCATGGCCTTGAGCACCTCCTGAATGCCGCGCTCGAGCTGGGGGTCGTGGCCGGCGATGACCGAGGCCGGGTCGTTGTCGACCTCGATGTCCGGGTCCACCCCGTGCCCCTCGATGATCCAGTCGCCCTGCTCGCTGTTGGTCGCGTTGCGCGGCACGTAGACCGTCCCGCCGTCGATCAGCGGGCCGGTGTCGGAGATGCCGACGACGCCGCCCCATGTGCGCTTGCCGATCAGCGGCCCGAGCCCGGCCTTGCGGAAGTAGTAGGGGAAGATGTCGCCGTCCGAGGCCGAGGTCTCGCTGATCAGGCACACCTTGTGGCCGTGGTGCACGACCCCGGGGTAGGTTCCGGGCTCGTCACTGTCGTAGCCGAAGCGGGTCCCGAGCAGGCGGTTGTCGAGACGCTCGATGATCCACTGCGAGACGTTGCCGCCGCCGTTCGAGCGGACGTCGACGACCAGGCCCTCGGTCTTCACCTGGGGGTAGAACCACTTGATGAACTCGTAGATGCCTTCGGCCCCCATGTCCGGGATGTGGAGGTAGCCGACCCGCCCGTCGGTGGCCTTGCTCACCGCCTGCCGGTTGCGCTCGACCCGGTCAAGGTAGATCAGCGACCCCTCGCTCGCGACCGGCAGGTAGGTCACCTCGCGCGCACCGTCGAGGGAGGGCTTGGAGTTGAGCTTCAGGGTTACCGGGTTGGTCTTGTTCTGGAGCAGGCGGTAGGGGTTGTCGGAGCCCTTGAGCTCCTCGCCGTCGATCGCCAGCACGTAGTCGCCGACCTTCGCGTCGACCCCGACCTCGGTCAGCGGGCTGCGGTACTTCTCCTCCGCGTTGTGCCCGGTGAAGATGGTCGCGATCCGGTAGCGACCGGCGGCCTCGTCAAGCTCGAAGCGCGCGCCGGGCAGGCCGACCGGGGCCCGCTTCGGGATCTCGAAGTCGCCGCCCTCGATGTAGGCGTGACCGACGTTGAGCTCGGCGACCATCTCCCCGAGCACGTAGTTGAGGTCCGAGCGATGGGCCACGTGCTCGACCAGCGCCCGGTAGCGCGTCCCGATCGCCTGCCAGTCGTAGCCGTGCATGTTGCGGACGTAGAAGAAGTCGCGGAAGCGGCGCCAGACCTCGTCGAAGATCTCCTCCCACTCCTCCGCCGGCACCCGGTCGACGGCCAGCTCGCTCAGGGAGACGACCTTGGCCTCCGCTGCGGGTGGCGCCGGGGCGTCCTTCTTCTCGGCCCTGACCTCGAGCAGCCGGTAGCCCTTCTCGTCCTGGACCAGCGCTTTCTTGCCGTCGCGCGACAGGGCCCAGCCCTGGATGTCGTCGGCCAGCACCGAGCTCTTGCGCTCCTCGAGCGATAGCACCCGGAGCTTGGGCCGATCAGGGTTCTTGCGGCCGTAGAACGGCGCCCCTGCGGTTGCGTAGAGGACGAGCTCGCTGGTGGCGGCGAGCCCGCCGATGTTGTCCGCCTCCACCGGCACGCGCACCAGGCGCCCGGCGAGCCCGTCGAAGTCGATGACGACGGGCTTGGGCGGCTCCTTCTTCTCGTCCTTCTGCTTGTCCTGCTCGGTGGTCTTCTCGTGCTTCTCGTCCTTCGCCTCCTCGTCGCCGAGGGTGACCTCGTCGCTCTCCGGGGCAAACGGGTTGGGCACGTCCCGGCGCAGGGTGAGGGCGAAGATGCCGGTCATCCGGTTGCCGGCGAAGTTCCACTCGACCGCCGAGATCTGGGGGGCGAACTGGCGGTCGGAGAGGAAGTAGAGGTACCTGCCCTCCGGGTCCCAGACCGGCGAGTAGGCGCTGAAGAGGTCGTCGGTGACCCGGTGCAGGGTGGCGCCGGCGACGCTCCAAACGTAGAGCGACCGGGTGCGGTTGCGATTGGCCTGGGAGAAGGCGAGGTGGGCGCCGTCCGGGGACCAGGCATAGTCCTCGATCTCACCGTAGGCGTCGTCCGCCACCTCGACCACCTTGCGGTCGTCGAGCTTCAGCGCGTAGAGCCGCCCGTCCTTGTCCGAGACGGCCAGGCGAGCGCCGTCCGGGGACCACTCCGGCCAGTAGAGCATGGCGGCGAAGTCGGTTGTCAGCTGCTCGGCCTTGCCCGTGCCGCGCTGGTCGACGACGAAGACCTGGTCCTCGCCGGGGGCGTCCGAGATGAAGGCGATCCGGGCCCCGTCCGGGGACCAGCGGGCCCACTTGTCGTGGGCGCCCGAGGTGCGGGTCAGGTTGCGGCTGGGGCCCTTCTCGATCGGCACGGTGAAGATGTCGCCGCGGGCCACGAACAGGGCGCGCTCGCCCTTGGGCGAGAGGCTGAAGTCTTCGACGTTCTCGGCAACCGAGATGTGCGAGGGGCGGCGGGCCAGCCCGTCGTCCGGAACCTGGATCGCGACCCGGCGGTCCTGGCCGGTTGAGGTGTCGAAGACCTGGAGCTCGCCGTCGAGCTCGTAGACGATCCGCCGCGCGTTGTCCGAGCTCGCCCAGCGCACGTCCCAAGTGGCGCTGTGGGTCAGCTGCCGCACCGCGTCCGAGGCCAGGTCGTAGGCGTAGAGGTTGAGGGTCCCGTCGCGGTCCGAAACGAAGTAGAGCGTGTTTCCGATCCACATCGGGTCGCGCTCGGTGCGCACGCTGGGCGCGATCGGACGGGCCTCATGGCTCGCCAGGTCGAAGATGTAGAGGTCCTGGGCCCAGCCGCCCTGGTAGCGCTTCCAGGTGCGGAAGTCGCGGAACAGGGGCGAGTAGACCAGCCGCTTGCCGTCGGGCGAGTAGTCGCCGGCCCCGGCCGAGGGCATCGGCAGCTTGACCGGCAGGCCGCCCTCGGGGCTGACCGTGTACAGGGCCGAGTCCACCGAGATGCTGTCCGCGTCGCGCATGGAGCGGAAGAGGATCTTGCGGCCGTCTGGCGTCCAGCCGTAGACCTGGTTGTCGTAACCCCAACGCGGCGTCAGCGGCCCGTGGGCCGGGTAGTAGGTCAGCCGCTTCGGCTCCCCGCCCCCGCTGGGCATGACGTAGACCTGCTCGTCGCCGTCGTACTGCCCGGTGAAGGCGATCCAGGCGCCGTCGGGCGAGAGCTTGGGGAACAGCTCCTGCCCCGGGTGAGCGGTCAGCCGGATCGCGGTCCCGCCGTCGGCCGGCGCCCGCCACAGGTCCCCGCCGTAGCAGAAGACCAGGGTGTTCTCGTGGATGTCGGGGAAGCGGAGCAGCTTGGTCTGGGCTCCGGCCGTGGCAGAGACGAGGGCGGCACTCAGGGCCGCGAGCAGGATCGGACGTCGCATGGTGAACCTCCCAGGATCGGTACGGCGCCCGGAGCCGCGGGTTTTCCCGGCCGACGCCCGGTTCGCCGCCAGGCCAGGCGCAGGGGCAACCATACCACCCCTGCAGAGCTCCTCTGCGGGGGTGGCTGCGAGATGGGTGCCGCCACGGCCTCTCGCCCGCTCCGGAATTCCGGCTGGACCCTGCCGACGACAGCGACTCGTGGCCGTGACCGAGGGGGTTTGCGCCCACCCTCCTGGCCGGTCGCGCGGCCCCCTCCTCGCCCTCCCCCCACACCTCCCCGCGCGGTCGCAGGGCCGGTAGGGCCGACCCGAACAGGGGGACGGGCGGCATACGGTCACCCGCTGACGGCGGCGAGACAGGAGCCGCGGAGCGGCGACGTGAAACCGTCGCTACAACCGGGCTCTGACGCCGGGGACCCGAGGCGCAGCGGCGAAGGAAAGCCGGCGCTACGATTTCGCTCACCCGCTTCGATCCGGCATGTCTTGTAGCGCCGGCATCCTGCCGGCACCGGAGCGCGCCACTCCGCAGTTGACTGGGCTCCCGCCGCGCCTACTATTGGCCGGGGCAGGGAGACCATGCGGATCACGCCGTTCGCCATCGAGCGCTACTTCGCTCTCCACGAGTTCACCGCGCGGCACGTGCTGTCGTGCTCCGACTGCGAGGCGCTGACACTCGCCGAGGTGCTCGCACTCGCCGACGTCGAGACACGGGCCCGGTGGGATGCACTGCGTCTGGCGTACACCGAGTCGCAGGGCCATCCCCTCCTGCGGCGCGAGGTCGCCGGTCTCTACCCGGCCGTCGAGCCGGACGAGGTCCTCGAGGTGGTCCCCGAGGAGGGCATTCTCCTCGTCATGCACGCGCTGCTCGAGCCGGGAGACCACGTCGTCGCGACCTGGCCGGGGTACCAGTCCCTGTTCCAGGTCGCCCGTGACCTCGGCTGCGAGGTCACGCCGTGGCGCCCCGCCGAGGACCGCGGCTGGCGCTTCGAAGTCGACGACTTGCGCGCGGCGCTCCGGCCGACAACCAGGCTCGTGGTCGTCAACTTCCCGCACAATCCGACTGGGGCCCTGCCGACGCGCGAAGAGCTCGTTCGGCTGGCGGCCCTGGTCGGGGAGAACGGGGCCTTCCTGTTCTCGGACGAGATGTACCGCTGGCTCGAGCGCGAGCCCGGCGATCTGCTGCCGTCGGCCGTCGAGCTCTCCCGCCGCTCGGTAGTCCTGGGTGGCCTCTCCAAGTCGCTCTCGGCGCCCGGCCTGAGGGTGGGCTGGCTGGTCACCCACGACGCCACGCTGCGCCAGCAGCTCGCCGTCGCCAAGGACTACACGACGATTTGCGGCAGTGCCCCGAGCGAGGTCCTGGCGCTCGCCATCCTGCGTGCCCGCGACGAGATCTTCGCCCGCAACCGGGCGCGCATCCGGGCCAATGTGGCGGCGTTCGACGCCTTCGTTGAACGCCACCGCGGGCTACTCGGCTGGACCCCGCCGGCGGCCGGTCCGGTCGCCTTCGTCAGGCTCGCCGCGAGGGAAGGCGCCGCCGCGTTCTGCCGGCGCCTGGTCGAGGAGGCCGGCGTCATGCTCCTCCCCTCCACGGTGTTCGACTACGGCGACGCCCACGTGCGGGTCGGGCTCGGTCGTGCCTCGCTCGGCGACGGGCTTTCGGCCCTCGAGGGCTGGATCGCGCAGCGCGCGTAGAGGCGGGCGCCACCTGTCGCCAAGGTCACGGTGTTGACCCCGCGGCGGGCGGCTCGAGATCGCAAGCCGCTCGGCCGCCCGGCGCAGCGGCCTGACGGCTCCCCGTCCGGCAGCTGCGTGGCGCGCAACCAGAAACGCCGGGGCGGCCCGGTCAGATGGGTCTCTTCGGTTCTTTGTCTCGCTTCTTCTTCTCTGCCTGATCGTGCTTGTGCTTCTTCTGCTTCTGACTCTTGTCCTTGTCCTTCTTGCCCTTGTCTCCCATGGCGCTTCTCCCCTTTCGACGAGCCGGGCTGCCCACCCTCGGATGCGCTCCCGTGCTCCGGATCCAGTCTAGCCCGGATATCTCACCGGGCTGCGTCGGCGGCTGGGGGCACCTGCGCTCACTCGTCCGGGCGCATGATCTTGACCCCGCGGACGAAGTAGGCGTCGTTGGTGGCGTTGTCGACGACCGAGGCGTAGCCAAAGGCGCCGCTGCCGGGCTCCTCGGCCTCGACCCGGGCGGTGTACGAGCTCCACTCCCCGCCGGCGACTTCGGCGAAGGGGTCGCTGAGCTGGATCATGGAGTAGGGCGGCAGCTGCACCTCCACCGCCCCGCTGAAGCCGGGCGGGTGGTTGCCGGTCGCATCGAAGATGGAGGCCCAGAAGCGGGACGCCACCGGGGTCGGGTTGACGATGCCGATGTTCACCCGGTAGCGGCCGTCCGCGGTGTGCTTCATGGCGAACATCCACTGGTCTTCGACGGTACCCGGGTAGTCCGGCGAGTTGTACGCCATGGTCATGTCCGCAGTGGGCACGCCCTCGATCACCTGCCCGTACGTCTCGCTGCCGTCGGACGATATCGAGTAGACCCTGGCGTAGACCTGCACGTCCGAGGTCGACACGTAGTGGATGGCCCCCAGCCAGCCCTCATCGCCGACGTCGAGGAAGTGGTCGACGACGTCCTCGACGTAGACGGTGTCGAGGCCCTCCCCGAACTCCAGCGCGTAGCCCGGGGCACTGCTCCCGTCCTCGCCCGCCTCGCAGAAGTACAGCGTGGCAGCACCACCGTGGGAGACAGCCTTGACCCAGAGGTCGGTGCGCCAGATCGAGCCGTGCATCCCGGGGGTGTGGGCCGCGGCCAGGATCCAGCCGTCGTTGTGCAGGGTCTGGTTGAGCTGCGCCGCGGCCGTGACGGGCAGCAGGAAGAGCACCAGGGACGCTGCGCACCAAACCAGGACGACCACTCCGGCGCGCCGCGCGCCGACTCCGGAACTTGACCGAGACTGTCGCATCGCATCCTCCCTTTGAGCTGGTTTCGCTTGGTGGAAGCATAGACCATGACCCCGGATCGGGGGAAGGCTGGCGACGTCCGAACCTGCACGAGCCCGACCGATAGTCACTGCCGGGGCCGCCGGCCGGCGGTGCGCCGGGGCTCGGCGTGCCGGACCGTGGTGCTATGATCGCCTGGGGTACCGCCGTGGCGAGACGACCTGGTCCACGCGCTGCGACAGACCGCGGAAGGTCGGCGGGACGTGCGGCTCACTCATGCGCGTTCTGATCGCAGACGACAGCGAGACGGTACGGCGCCTCCTGCGGGCTCACCTCGAGGAGTGGGGTTACGAGGTCGTCGAAGCCGAGGACGGCAATGCCGCGTTGCAGATCCTGAGCGACGAAGACCCTCCTCTGATCGCGGTGCTCGACTGGATGATGCCTGGTCTCGAAGGGGTAGAGGTGTGCCAGAGGCTGCAGGTCATCGGGGGCCGACAGCTGATCTACCTCCTCCTGCTGACCAGCAAGTCGGCCAAGGAGGACCTGGTCTTCGCCCTCGACTGCGGAGCCCACGACTTCATCTCCAAGGAGGTCCCCCCCGAGGAGCTGCGGGCTCGCATCGAGGTCGGACGCCGGTTGGTGGAGCTCGACCAGCTGAAGAACAAGTTCCTCGGTATCGCGGCCCATGACCTGCGCAACCCCCTCGGCTTCATCATCGGCATGAGCGAGATCCTGCACGGCGGCCGGGCCGGCCCGGTGACCGAGCGGCAGATCGGGATCCTGCGGCGGATGGCCGACAGTGGCCAGCAGATGTTGGCCCTGGTCAACGACCTTCTCGACGTCGCCGCCATCAACAGCGGCAAGCTGGCACTGCGGATGACGGTGGGACCGCTCGCCGGCGTGGTCGAGGAACGCGTGCGGTTGATGGAGCTGACCGCCGCCCGCAAGCAGATCGAGATCGGCCTGGACATGGCCGACGCCTGCCCCACCCTCCACGACCCGATGCGCATCGCGCAGATCATGGACAACCTCCTCAGCAACGCGGTCAAGTTCTCGCCGCCCGGGAGCTCGGTACACGTGTCCCTGGCCAGAGAAGGCTCGCTGGCCAGGGTCTCGGTGCGGGACCAGGGACCGGGCATCGCCGACGAGGACATCCCAAAGCTGTTCGGCGAGTTCCAGCGGCTGAGCGGGCAGCCCACTGGCAACGAGAAGAGCACTGGCCTCGGACTTGCCATCGTCAAACGGATCGTGGACGCGCACCACGGCGCCCTGAGCGTCGAAAGCCGGCTCGGAGAGGGCTCGACCTTCTCGTTCACTCTGCCTCTGGCCTGAGCAGGGCACGGCCCGGCGCCGCGTGCGCTCCGCAGTAGCGAACATCTCACGCGCGCCCCCGGAGGGTGCTCAGGGCCCCAGCCGGCGACCGGACACCGTCCCGTCCATGGCCACATCGAGCGACAGCTCGCCGCCCAGCCGAGGCTGCGTCCAGCTCCACTGGATGAGCCAGTAGAGGCCCGGCTTCGGCGAGCTCTCGTCGTAGCGGAGGGGAGACGCTGCTCAGGTACTGCCCACTCGTGTCGAGGCCCTGCTCGCGCACCCAGACCTCGGCGAGCTCGAGCGCCCGCTGAAGCGACAGGAGCGGCGCCAGGTCGGGCAGCGGCGCCGGAGACTCCGGCGGCTCGAAATAGACGAAGGGGAGCTCCGCAAGCCCGGCAGCGGCCAGCCTGACCAGGGGGTCGCGATCGCCGGCCGCGGCCTCGCGGTGGGCCAGGTAGGTTGCGGTTGCCCGCTGCACGCCGTCGGCGTTGCCCTCGGCGGCGAGGGCCTCGGCCGCGCAGCGGCTGCGGTGGGCGACGAAGAGGTGGAGGAAGGGGCGGAGTGGGCTGTCGCCATGGGCGGCGAGGTAGTCGCGGGCGAACGCCGCCTCGGCCAGCGGACCCTCGCTCGAGCCCTCCCACTCGTAGTAGAGCTCAGCCTCGCGGGCGTATCTCGAGGCCAGGTCGGCGATTCCAGGGGTTCCGAGCAGGCAAACGATGGCCCTCTCGACCTCTCGGCGCTTGTCGGTCAACCAGCGCTCAGGTCCATCAGGGAGGTCGCGTTGGGGGATCTGGCTCACGAAGTGCGCCCGGCAGCGGTTGTAGACATCGACCCTTGCCTGCTCGGCCGCCGCCAGGCCGGCGCCGGGAATCGGCCCAGTCTCGAAGCCGAAGAGCGACCGGGCCAGGGCGGTGGCGGCGCTCTCCGGCGCGGCGCCGGCCGCCTCGCTCGTTGCCGTACCCGCGAGAAGCAAACAAACGAGCAGGGTCACGGTCAGCTGGTGTCCCATGCGTCGGCCCGCCTTTCACCTCAGTATGACGCGACTTCCAGCGGTCAGCGCCAGCGACGCCGATCCGACGCGCCAGGCCGGCTGGCCCGAGCTCTGGTCGACGACGAGCTCCTGCGGCTACACGCGGAGGGCAGCCAGCACGGCGACCGCGTCGCCCGCAGGCCCGGCCTCGAGCCGGAAGCCCGGGACCGCGGTGGCGGCGCGGACCAGGCGACGGAAGCGCTCGCCGGCCTGTGGCCCACGGTCGAGGAAGCTGGTCTGGGTCACCAGCTCGCGCACGACCTCGGTCGGCGGGATCGGGACCAGCCGGCTCGGTCCCTCGCCGACAATCGTGGGGCAGACGATGGCTGCCAGGGGCGCGTCGTCGACCGTCGGCGCCGGCACCGGCTCGGCCGGCCAGCCGCGTGGAAACGCCACTACCCGGAACCCGGCGTCACCCTCGCGCAGCCACACCAGGTCGTCGGAGAGCACGCCCAGCCCGGCCGCGGCCGCGGCCCGGAAGATGGTGGTCTTGCCCGAGCCGCCCACCCCGGGGAGCAGCACCGCCCCGCCCCGGGGGGAGACGGCCGCGGCATGGAGGCCGACCCAGCCGCGGCTGAGGCCGAGCTCGAAGAGGAGCAGCGGCACCGCCCGGGTGGCGAAGACCGTGAGGACGAACGGGTCCGCTCCCTCGACCACCAGGCCGGCCTGACCGACAGCCGCGTCGCACCAGGCGCGCAGGCCGGGCAGCTCGAAGAGGAGGCAGCCGGCGGCGCGACGGATGACGAGCGGCGGCTCGTCGAGCACAGGCTCACCGGAGCCGGTCCGCCCAGGCGGCGCCAGGCCGCCGCGGATCAGAACCGCTCCTGCCGCCGGCTGGTCGCGCAGGTAGTGGGCGCAGTAGCTACGGACCGCGTCGGCCAGCTCTCCCGGTACGTCGCGCAGCGTGAAGGCGAGGTCGGCGCCGACTTCGAGGTGGACGTCCATCAGGGGCTCGACGCTTCGGCCAGGCCGTCCGCGATGAGCTGGGCGACGAACTCGAGCAGGTCTTCGCGTGCCTGCTCGACCGGGACCTCAAAGTGGTCGGAGACGGCAGCCGCGACCGCCGCCAGGTCGAGGCTGCCGTCGAGCCGTTGCCAGATGAAGCCGCCGACCTCGCCGAGCCCGAAGTAGCGCCCGCTCGAGAGGTCGAGGACGAGGTAGTCGTCGGGCGACGCCTCGCCAGCGGCGTGGGCCGAGCGAGCAACCCTGTCCTGGAGCATGACCACGCCGACCTCCTGCCCGCGGGCCTGGATTGTAGCGCCGCCCGCCACGCGGGCAATCCGCCGTGCGCCACCGCCTGTCTTCTGGTATCCTGTCTCGCAAATGGGCGTTCGATACGCGACCGAGCTGGCGGCGGCATGCGTCGCCATGGGCGCCCTGATGTCCCTGGGCTGCGTGACCGCCGACTGCCCGGAGCCACAGCCGGTGGCGGCGGCCGACCCGACAACCGAGCAGCGCCTTGCCGAGGAGATCGCTGCGCTGCGCGCAACTGCGCAGGCGAATGAGGCGGAGCTGGCGCTGGAGCAGCTCAAGGGTCAGGAGCTGGAAGCCCGGGTCGCCGAGCTGGAGCGCGAGCGGGACAGCGCGAAGCAAGAGCTCGAGCAGAGCGAGCTCGCCCTGACCTCGCTCGAGGAACGCTACGCCGCCCTCGAGATCGAGCTCACGAGCGCGGTCGAGGAGGTCCTCCGTGCCATGGCCCGCGTGCGTACGGTCAAGACCCGGGCCCTGGCGGTGTCGCGCATCGCCGAGGTCCGGGTCCAGCTGGAGGCGGTCCCCGACGCCGATGACCAGGAGGTGGCGGCCCGGCTGCAGCGGGCCTCCGACTTCCTGACCCGCGCCGACGCCGTGCTCGAGGAGGGCAACTACGGCGGCGCCTCGTTCCTGGCCGAGCGCGCCAACGACCTCGTCCGCCAGGCGCGCATGGTGCGCGAGATCCGCGCCTCGGCGAACGGTCAGCCGCAGGGAGTGATCGCGATCGTTCCCCCACGCCCCATGGAGGTGCTCGAGAGCTCGAACCTGCGCGAGGGACCCGGCGCCGACACCCGCCGCGTCGGCAGTCTGCCGCAGGGCAGCGAGGTCGTCGCCGTGGCGCGTTCCGGGGAGTGGTTCCAGGTGCAGACCGAGTCCGGCCTCAAAGCCTGGATTGCTGCGCGCCTGGTTCGGTAGCTCTCGAGAACAGGACGACCTGGTTGCGACCGTCGGCCTTGGCCGCGTAGAGGGCGGTGTCGGCGGCCCGGATCAGCTCCTCCTCGGTCCGTCCGTCCTGCGGCCAGGCGGCGACCCCGACGCTGATCGTCAGTGGAGTCACCCCGTTCGCGACGGCGTAGTCGCGCTCCGCGAAGCTCTTCCTCATGCGCTCGCCGATGACCGCAGCTGCGACCTTGTTGGTCGCCGGCAGCAAGGCCAGAAACTCCTCACCGCCGAAGCGCACGACCACGTCGGTGGGGCGGAGCTGGGCGCGCAGGAAGTCCGCGATCTCGCGCAGGCAGGCGTCGCCCTCGAGGTGGCCATGGCGGTCGTTGAAGGCCTTGAAGTGGTCGAGGTCGATCATCAGCAGCGACAGGCTCTCCTGGGACCGGTCGGCACGGCTCAGCTCGCGGGCGAAGACCACGGCCAGCTGGCGGCGGTTGTAGAGCCCGGTCAGCTCGTCGGTTGTGGACAGCCTCTCGAGCTCGGCGTGGGTCTCCCTGAGGGAGCTCGTCATGCGGTTGAAGACCCGGGTCAGGTAACCGAGCTCGTCCCCCGACCGGACCGGGATCTCATGCGACAGGTCACCCTTGGCCACCGCCCGGGCGCCGGCGATCAGCGCCCGCAACGGCCGCGACACCTTGAGCGCCAGGGCGACGCCGAGGGCCGTCATCAGGCCGGCTGCGGCCAGGCTGATGAGGAGGATGCGGTCGCGCAATCGGTAGACTGCGGCAAATGCCTCCGCCCTCGGAACCTCGACCACGAGACCGAGGCCGGGCGCGGGGAGGAACCGGTAGCCTCCCAGGACCCACTCGCCCTTGGCGTTCCGGTAGTCGCCGATGCCGCTGCCCTCCTCGAGGCACAGCACGACTCCCTGTGAGGCGAGCCTGTCCTGCGGGAGCGACGGAGCGCCCCGGCTGTCGAACAGCACCTGTCCGCCAGCGTCGATCACTGCCAGGTGCTCGGCGTCCGACTCCTGTCCGGCGGCGAGGTGCCGCCAAAGGGTCTCCATGGAGGCGCCGGTGACCAGAGCGCCGATGGCCTCGCCGTTCTCCAGCCGGATCGAGGCGCGGGAGTGGACAATCGCCTGGCCGCCGCCGTGGACGCGGACCACCTGGCCCTCTTCCCCGGCCAGCTCGGCCGCGCACTCGGAGGACGGCGCCCACCCGGCCGGCTCGGTGTGCGCCACCACCTCACCCGAGGCGTCGACGATGGCCAGCTCGAGGCAGTCCGGATCGCGCTCCCTGACCTGCGCCAGGTACTGCTCGACTCGGGTCCTGGCCGCCGCGGCGATCGGGTCGCCGCTCTGCTGCGCCCGCCGCCAGAGGTCGAGGTTCTCGGTCACGATGAACGAGCTGGCGAAGATGTGGGCATCCTCGGCCCGCTCCCCGAGCCAGAGCTCCACGCGCTGCACGGCCGAGGCAACGCGGCCGGAGAGCTGGCGGTTGACCTTCTCGAGGAGGATCTTGCTCGCGGTCAGGTACGAGGCCCAGCCGACGAGCAGGGCTGGCAGCAGCGCCGACACCACCACCAGCGCCACCAGCCTGGTCCGGATCTGCACACCCGGCCGGCGGCGGCCGCGCCCAGGGCGCTCCGCGCTCGGCTCCTGACGGCTGGCTTCCTCCGCGGGCGTCGTCATCTTGTCGAGCACCCTTCGTCGAGCTGTACCGTACGCCGACATGGTAGCCGACAATCGCCGCAAGCGGTAGTCGGGGGCTCGGTCGCGGCTTTCAGCTGCGACCGTCGCGCAGGTCAGAGGCGGGCAACCGCGTCACTGGGCCAGGGTCTGGCACACGCCCTCGCGCCGGGGCTCGCGGCGCGCGGTCAGCACCGCCTCCGCGTCGGGAGGGCGGACGTCCTCGACCACAGCCCAGGTGTCGGGCAAGGGCAGCTCCTGGCCACAGCCGCGCGGCACGGCGCCGCCGATGCTCTGCATGACGTCCAGGAGCCACGACTGCTCGACCCGGCGCCAGTAGTGAAGCCGGTTGCCGGCCTGCTGCGCGGCCACGCAGAAGAGCACCTCGCCGTTGTCGTGGTTGGTGAAGGTCCCGGCCAGGACCGCCACACCGTTGTCCGTGATGCGCAGGGTCCCGGTCTTGGCGGCCACGGTGCGCGCGTGCTCGCCCGCCGAGAGGAGCGGGAAGTTGCGCGCCGCCGGGCCCGGGTCACAGCCGGGCAACGGCAGCAGGTCCTGCGGGCTGAGGCCGAGGCGGCCGACGCTGCGATGGAGCTCGCGCATCAGGCTGACCACCATGCGCGCGGTCATGCTGTTGTGCCCCTCGCCAGAGGCGGTTTCCAGCTCGACCTCGCCCGCGCCGACCCGCTGCGCCAGCCAGCGCTGCAGCTCGGCGGCGCCGCCGAGACCGTCGGCGACCCGCACGATGTCGTTGTTGGAGTAAACGTTGAAGCGCTTGAGCAGGGACGTGAGGGGGCCCGAGAGGTGCTGCACCAGCGGCGAGCTCGCGGTCGCGTCGACCACCGAGGCACCGTTGGCGATCTTGACCGCCGGCGGGTGGGCCGGGTCCCAGCCGCGACGTTTCGACATCTCGTACCACGAGCCGCGCGTGAACCGGTTCCAACGCGCCGGGTCGAAGGCGTCGCGCAGCCGGCGCGCCATCTGCACCGCCCGCTGCTGTGGATCGGCCAGGCGCCCCTCCACGCCGCGCTCCCAACCCATGCTGAAGGGCCCGCTCACGACCAGGCCGTCGCTGACCTCACGCACCCCCAGCTCGTTGAGCTTGCGCGCGACCAGGATCGCGTTCTCGGCCTGGAAGTCGGGGTCCCAGCCGCCGACGACCACCAGCTGGCCGTCGATGCGCCCGCGCACGGGGTCCCATGTCCCGCGATAGCCGATCCGGGTGGCGTAGCGGTGCTCGGGGCCCAGCAGCTCCACGGCCCACAGGGTGGTGGCCACCTTGATCACCGAGGCCGGGTTGAAGGCGAGGTCGGCGCTGTGGCTGGCGAGCACCTTCCCGTCGAGGGTCTCGACGTGGTAGAGCAGCCGCTCCGGCACCGGCCCGCGGCCGGCCGCGCCGATCGTGCACAGGGCGAGGCCCAGGGTACCGAGCAGACGCCAACTCATGCGGTGGAGATGATAGCAGCGTCCACCCCCGGTTGGGGAGAGGGAGCGTCTCTGTCCAGCGCCGGGTGCTGTTCCGCGCGCCGGCTGGGCCCATCGGACGCTGTCCAGCTGGCAGCGGCCGGACTGCATCGCGCGGCGCGGCGCTCAGGCGCCGGCGCCAGCTATCCGGAGCGGCGGCCGCGCCTCACCACAGCGGCTCAGGCAGCTCGGGCAGGACGGGCTCGGTGCAGGGCGCCAGGTGACGCTGGTGCCAGGAGCCGTCCGGGCACTGGGCGAGCACCTTGTCGGCCGCGGCCTGGCGCAGCGCTTTCGCCCGCTGGTGCTCCTCGTAGTACCTCTTCCCGAGGCTCTCCCGCTGGTCCCAGCACCTCCGCGTCGATCGCGGGTTGGTGCGACAGCGGTTCGTCAAAGCCTGGAAAACATGCCGCACCTCGGTCAAGTCGTGCATGCAGCGGTCGAACGCGCGGGCCACGGCGAGCGAGTCGATCTGCCCGACCAGGGCGTCGTAGCGCGCCGGGTCGGCGACGTAGGTGTCCAATCTCAGCTCGTCGGAGACGACGCTGCCGTCGTCGATGACAACGTCGCCGTTCTCGCCAGGCGCGCGCCCGAGCTCGACGGTGCGGGCCAGGCCCGCCAGCCCCTCGCGGTCGCGCGTCACCGGCGGCGGAGGGCTGCCTTGCGCTGGGGTCGGGGACGGCGGCGGCGCCTGCTCCCCCACCGCCGCCTCGCCCGCCGCGACCCGCGCAGCCGGAATCACGTCGAGGCTGACCTCCCGGCGGTAGCGGAGGGTGCCGCCGCCGTCGAGCACGCGCAGCTCCGCGACCACGCGCTCCGCACCCGCGAGCACCTCCGACGGTCGCTCGAGGGCCGCGCGCCAGCCTTCCCCATCGCGCCCCAGCGGGACCTGTGCCCGGTCCTCGCCCTCGACCAGGAAGTGGACGCTCCCGGTCCAGTCCGAGGCGATGTCGCCGAGCGGCTCCAGGGGCGCCAGCCGCACATCGATCGGCTGCGCCGGGTCGAAGATCGTGCCCGGCTCGACCCCGACCGTGAGCAGGTCGCCGATCACGAACCGGCTCACCTCGTCCGTCGTCACCACCGTGACCCGACGGTGCTCGGCCTCACCACTGCATGCGGCCAGGCCCAGGACCTCCCCGGCTGCGCCGATCACCGGTCCGCCGCAGTGTCCGGCGTCGGACACCAGGTCGGTCGGCAGCACGCGCGGGTCGACCGTGACCCCTGCCGCGACCTCCACCGCCTCCCCGGCAATGAAGGTCAGCCGGTTGTCGCCCGGGCCAGGGATGGAGCGGATCCACGCCGCGCCCGAGGAGGGGAACCCGACCAGGGCCAGCGGCTCGCCCGGCGTTGCCCGGGCCTTGCCCAGGATGTCGAGGGTCGCCGGCAGAGGGTCGAGCGGACGCAGGAGGACGAGCCCGCTCGCCGGGTCTCTGGCCACCAGCTCCAGCTTCACCTCGCGCACGCCCCGGCGCTCGTCGACCACCCAACCGGTGTGGCTGACGACCCTGGTCTCGACCGTGCCGTCGATGCGCAGGCTCGCGCCCGGAATCCAGCTCTCGACGGCCGAGCCGTCGCTGACCACGAGCCCGCCCGGGCTCACGGCTACCCCGGTGGTGACCGACACGACCTCGGCCGTGCGGCAGCTGCGCAGGGTCCGCACCTCGACGCAGGCCGCCCGCAGCTGGCCTGCCACCTCGGCCGGAAGCTCGAAGGCGCAGAGGGGCGGGGCGATCGCCAGCGCCACGGCGACCCACGCCCACCGTCCTGGGCTCGCGGCCCGGCCCGCCACGGCCGATGCACGCCTCGATCCACCCTGCCCGGTGAGGACGACCGCGGCCATCGCTTCAGTAGACCTCCAGGGACAGCACGCGCTGGCACGGCCAGGCTTCGCGCGGCATCAGGTAGGGCAGGAAGTAGGTCCCGTCCTCCGCGCAGCGGTAGACACCGAGGTCATAGAGCTCGAAGCTGAGCGGTTCGAGGACCCTAGCAACCTCCCACAACCGGTTCTCGAGGTCGATCACGGTCTGCGCCGCGACTCCTTCCGCCTTCCCCTGGCGCGCGTGGCGCAGCGACTGCTCGAGCTGTCGGGCCTCGCGCAGCAAACGGTGGTAGAGCTGCACCGCCTGTCGCAGGTCGGGGTCGCGGATGAAGCGGAAGAGCTTGGGGTCGAGCGCCGGCTGGCCGAGCTCCTCGACGACGTGGTTGTCGATCACCAGGCGGCCCTGGGCGTCTCGCTGGAGCTGGGTGGAGCGAGCCAGGTCGGAAAGCGACCTCGGGCTCGGCGCTCCCTCCTCGACCGGCTGCGACCGGGTGTGGTCCTCGAGGTCCAGCTCGTGGGAGAAGACCTTGCGGTCCTCCATGATCAGCGCCGGGTCACGGGCCGAGCCGAGGCTGACCATCGAGGTGGGCACCGCGTCGAGCCGGAAGCTGCGCACGAGCGCGGCCCTGTCGTCGCGGGCCGTGATTGCCACGGTCAGGCTGTACTGGTTCGCCCGCGGCCGCCCGTCCAGCCGGGCGGGGACCGCCACCGTCGCGGCCAGGCCGTTGCCGGAGGGCTCGAGCGGAACGGCGAGCGGCGCGATGTCGGAGCCCTCCAGCCGCACCTCGCCGGCGCGACCGCTGAGATCGGCCAGGATCGGCGAGACGCTGACCGTGATCGGCGATGGCGGCTCCAGGATGACCTTGGGGTCGATCGCGACCGCGATCGCCTGGGCGCTGATGAACTCGCGCACCTGGGGACCGGCGACGCCGAAGCCCACCCCCTGACCGCCGGCGATCATGGCGTAGACGACCCCGGCCAGCCGCCCCTGGGCGTCGACCATCGGTCCGCCCGAGCTGCCCGGGTTGACCGCCGCGTCGGTCTGGATCGCCTTGAGCCGGCCCTCGGCGTCGTGGCGCAGCGAGGTGACCATGCCCGCGCTGAGCGACACCTCGGGGTTGACGCGCTCGGCGGCGCCCTCCTGCTTCTCCAGGGCCAGCAGCTCGCCGAACGGAAACCCGACCGTCCACACCTTGTCGGCCAGGTCGACCTCGGCCAGGTCGTCGGGGTCGAGCCACGCCTCGGGTCGGCAGTCGAGCCGCAGCAGGGCGAGGTCGCGGACGCGGTCGCGGGCCACGATGCGCGCCTCGAGCTCGCGCTCGCGCGGGGTGCCGCTGGCGACCACTGCGGTCAGCGAGACGACCTTGGCGCTGACCTCGTGCTTACGGCCCCAGACCTCGGTCGAGACCTGATCGGAGACCACGTGCCAGTTGGTCAGCAGGTAGCCGTCCGGGTGGATGAAGAACCCGCTGCCCGAGGCGGGGAACTCGTCGTACTTGAAGATGCGCTCGCTGCGGATGAACACGGTGGCGTTGACCGCCCGCTGCAGCGCCTCGCGTGAGATGTCCTCACCGGCCCAGGCGTGGCATGCGGCGAGCAGCGCCAGAGGCACGAGGCAGCACACCAACCCAACCGCGCCTGGGGCCAACGCACGCCTCCCTCGCCCCGGCGCCGCGTGCAGTCTCGGCCGCTCCTCAACGGGGGCTGGCAAGGTTGCGCCCTCGCCGCGACGGTCGGTTCCTGCTCCAGCTCGCATCGATGTCGGGAGTCTACCACCGGCCGCTTGGAGCTGCCGCGGTGCAGCTGGCCTTCTGCCTTGCGACGACGCCCGACACGGGGAGGCTGGCCCGTACGATCACGCTTGACGCCCGAAGCTGGGAGTCCTCTCAGTGGGTGCGTCCGCATCACGCCGTCGCTCTCGGCGAATCATCGCGGCGAACTCGATCGCCTGCTCCAGCCACTCGAGCCGTTGGGCGGGGGTCGACTCGAGGCGCAGCATGCGATTCTGTCGCTCATGCGCTTCCCATGCCTGCGAACGCTCGGTCGAGCTCATGTCCCTTGCTCTCCTTCAAGCAGCTTGCGGATCTCCTCCAGCTCGCGAATGTCGTCCATGTCCCGGTTGCGGCCGGCGATCCTCTTGAGCTGGATGAGGTCGTCGAGGGACGCGACCCGGACCCGGACAGACTGGAAGCTCACGACGGTAGAGCGGGAGTACAGGCCGTCGAAAGCTACCGGGCTCTCCAGCAGCACGTCGACGAGCAGCAGCGGGTTGTCGGGGTCGCGCAGGGAGAACACCACCATGTTGCGTTGCTCGGCCCACTGGCGACGCAACGCGGGGTTCGCGAAGTCAAGCGGATCGACGGGCACGACGGGCCGCAGCCCTCGGCTGACCAGCGCGCCCATGGCGCGGCGCGCCCCTTCCGGTTCGGGATCGAGCACCAGATCGAGGCCCTGGGTGAAGCGTGTGTAGCCGTGGAGGACGACAGCCACACCACCGATGACCACATAGCGGGCGCCGGCACCTTCCAATGCCCCGAACAGCGGCGCGAAAAGGGCCATGGACAGAGTATACGGCCGTGCCCCCCGGGGTCCCGGCTGGCCTCCCGTCACAGCTCGGCGATCTCGACCGGGTCGAAGTCCAGGTAGTCGCAGGCGGTCAGCCAGTAGCGGACGCCGCTGCGTTCGCCGTAGAGGGGGTTGACGCGGACCGGATCGAGGCCGTGGAGGTGGCCGAACACACAGTGGTCGACCCGAGCCGCCTCGAGCAGCGCCGAGGCGCGCGAGGGCGCGAGGTCCGGGGCCAGGGGCGGGAAGTGGACGAGCGCGACCCGCAGCGTGGCCGCCGGGTCGAGACGCCCCAAGGCGCGCTGTAGGCGGCCCAGCTCGCGCTGGAAGATCTGCTCGGCGCTGTCGACGTCCATGAGCTGGAAGTTACTGGCCAGCGCGCCCCTTGGCCGGCGTAGCCTGAGCTGGCCGTAGCGAATCTCGAGGTCGTCCCACAGCCGGGCGCCGGCTACCGCCACCCCGTCGACCAGGATCGCGTCGTCATGGACCGCCAGCATCCCGGCCGGCAGGGCCCTCCGCACCTTGGTGGCCGAGCTCCACCAGTAGTCGTGGTTGCCGCGCACCAGGACCTTGCGGCCGGGCAGCGCGGCCAACAGCTCGAGGTCTGGCCTGGCCTGCTCGAGGCGCATGGCCCAGGAGATGTCGCCCGCCACCAGCACCAGGTCGTCGGGCGCGACCCGCGCCCGCCACCGCTCCTCGATCCGCTGCGGGTGGTCGCGCCACTCCTCGCCGAACACGTCCATCGCCTTGCCGGGTGTGGCCTGCGACAGATGGGGGTCGGCGATGGCGAAGATCTTCACGGCAGCAGGCGATCGCCGAGGGCGGTGCGAAAGACGTGGTCCGGGTCGAGCTCGCGCTTGAGCGCGGCCAGCCGCTCCAGCTCGCCGGAGCGGAAGCTGGCGCGGTAGAGCTCGGCCGGCAGCGCTGCGTCCTTGGCCGGGTAGAAGCGGCCGCCCGCCTCGACCACCGGCTCGGCCAGCTCGCGCACCATCCGCCACAGCCGGTCGCGTCGGCTCGCGATCACCGGGAAGTCGAGCGCGAGCGAGAATCCGTCGAGCCCATGGCCGAGCAGGAAGCGGTCGGGACGGTGGCGCTTGAGCACGGCCAGGAACGACGGCATGCCGAAGCGCTGGCAGGTCTCGAGCTGGCGCCGGAAGACCGCCTCGGCGGCCGCGGCCGGCACGAAGCTCTGGTGCTGGATGAGCCCGCCGGGCAGGTAAACCTGCTTCCAGCCCGGCACGTAGTCGAGCAGGAACGAGAACTCGGCCAGGGACTGGCGGTAGCGCGCGTCGCGGCCGAGGGCGCTGCCCGCGAGGTACTTGGCGAGGTTGACCAGGCGCATGCCGGGCCGGTTGCTGAAGGGCTTGAGCAGGCGCCACATCACGGCCTTCGGCACCACCCCGGCGAGGGTGTCGGGGAGGTCCTGGGTCTCCACCCGCAGGCTCTGGGCCGGCGCCGGGTCCTCGCCCGGCTCGAGGTGGAGGAGACCGCGACCCAGCCCGCGGCCGCGGGCAAAGGCGTCGAGCCAGCCGACCACGTACTCCCAGCGCTCCTTGGCCTCGTCGGCCGCCCGCAGCGCGGCGCCGAGGTCGGGCGCGGCCACGGCCTGCACCTCGAGCAGGCCGGAGTGGACCTGCTTGAGGCGGAGGCGGGCGCGGGTGATCACGCCGAGCTGGCCGAAGCTGCCGACCACGGCCTCGAAGAGCTCGGCGTCGCGGTCCTGGCGCAGCGTGCGGACCTCGCCCGAGGCCAGGACCAGGTCGAGCTCGAGGCAGTGCTCACCGAAGCAGCCCCGCCGCCAGTTGTTCTTGCCGTGCACGTTCATGCCCAGGCTGCCGCCCACCGTCGGCTCCATGGTCCCGGTGACCACCGGCGGCCACCAGCCGTCGCCCAGGGCGTGGCGCCAGAGCTCGCGCACGGTGACCCCGGCCTCGACCTCGACCACGCCCGACGACGGGTCCCAGGACAGCACCCGCCTGAGCCGCTCGAGGTCGAGCACCAGCGACTCCGCGCGCAGGGCGGCGTCGCCGTAGGAGCGACCGGCGCCGCGCAGGGCCACCGGCAGGCCGCTGCTGCGGGCCATGGCCAGCGCCTCCTGGACGCCGGCGACCGTGCTCGGGCGGAGGACGTAGCCGGCCGCGCCCACGGCCATGCCCCACCCCTCCACCCACTCCAGCCGGTCGGCGGGCAGCACGGTCACACCTTGAGGCGGCGGAAGAGGAACGACGGGATCGAGCGGATCACCCACATCAGCGGCCGCCAGCGAGCCGGCACGTAGGCGACCACCGCCCCGCGCCGGGCCTTGGCGAGGATGATGCGGGCCGCGCGATCGGCCGAGATCAGCCAGAACAGGCCGCCCATCCCCGCAGTCATGGCCGTGTCGACAAAGCCGCACTTGACGGTCACGACCTTGACCCCGCGCCGCGCGACGCGGTTGCGCAGGGCTTCCAGGAAGGTGGCCAGGCCGGCCTTGGAGGTGTTGTAGGCCGGGTTGCCGGAGCGGCCGCGGTCACCGGCCACCGAGCCCAGGCCGACGATCGTGCCCCGCCCGAGTCGGCCGAAGCGCTCGGCCGCCGGGTCGAGCCAGCTCACCGCGCCGAGCAGGTTCACGGCCAGCATCTCCCGGTCCTTGGCCGGGTCGTACTCGTCAAAGGCGACCCTGGCCTGCACGCCCGCCGCGTAGACCACCAGGTCGAGACCGCCCAGGCTGCGGGCAACCTCCTGGAACAGCTCCGGCACCTCCTCATGGCGACGGACGTCGTGGACGAAGACCAGCGCCCGCTCCTCGCCAACCGCGGCGTTGATCGCGGATGCCACCCGCTCCAGCTCGGCCCGCCGCCGCGCCACCAGGGCGACCCGGGCGCCGTCGGCGGCCAGGCGATGCGCCAGGGCCTCGCCGATGCCGGACGAGGCGCCGATGACGAGCGCGTGCCGGAAGCTCCCTGCCACGGGTCAATTCATGACACAGCGGCCGGATTGGCGCAAGGTCGGGAGGGCTCTCCGATCCCAATCCCGATCCCGATTCCGTTGTCGTTGCCGTTGCTGTTGCGGCTGCCGGGCCGCTTGCAGGATGGCGGTGACCGCGTCGGAAGCGGTAACGACAACGGCAACGGGCTCGGGCTCGGGTACAGGCGCCACCGAGACCGCTCGGAAACGGCCCTCCTACCTCTCCGCCAGGGTCAGCCGCAGCCGCGCCATCTCCTCACCCACCCGGGCCTCGTACTCCTTTTCGTCGAGGATCCTGGACTTCAGCCTCTCCGAGACCGGCAGCACCATGGGGAAGCCCTGCCACTGGAAGGCCGCTCCGGTTGTCTCGTCGCGGATGCCGCCCTCGGCCACGAGACGGGTCGCCGCGGCCATGGGCAGCTTCGCGACCAGCTCGCGCACCCGGCGGAAGCGCGCCTCGTGCTCGGGCTCGAGGAAGCGCACCAGGCGTCGGCTCTGAGCCGCCACGTGATAGTGCGAGGGCACGTAGTAGACCCCGTCCAGCTCGAGCATCTCGCACACCACCAGGAGCCAGCCGAAGACCCCTTTGAGCAGGCCGAGGCCGGGGTGGATCTGGCCGGGCAGGGGTCGACGGTATGGCCCGAAGGCGGCGCGCGGGTTCTGCAGCAGGAGCCACTCGATGACCAGGACCTCCATGCCCGGCACAGCCCGCTGGCTGCGGTCGACCCGCAGCTCCATCAGCAGCTCGTCGTGGTCGAGGTCGCCGAAGATGCGCAGGGTCTGGCCCTGGGGGTGGTCGAGGTCGAGGTCGAGGCAGGGGTTGTCGAAGCCGCGGACCCGGAGCTGGTCGAAGAGACCGAAGCGCTCCAGCACCAGCTCCAGGCCGTGGCGCGAGAAGTAGCCGAGGAACCTGGTCTGGCGCGGCGCGCCGGGGATGATCCCGACCAGGTCCTCGGGGGTCAGCTTCCAGCTCGAGTCGTCAGGCTCCGAGGTCAGGTCGAGGGGGTCGAGCTTGCGCCAGATTCGGCGATAGCGCATGAGGGTCATCTCCTCGTTGGCCGGGGGCTCGATGACGTGACCCGCCAGCAACCACGAGAAGAAGCGCGCCGAGTAGCGCCAGGCCGAGTCGCCGTAGCCCCCGGCCAGCACCACCACCACCGGGATCGGCCGCGTACGGCGGCGCAGCAGGCCCATCACGTAGCGGTCCCGGCTGAGCAACCCGTCGGCCGTCACCTGCCAGGTCCCGAGCGGGTCGCCGGTCACCAGGTCCACACCGGCCACGTAGAACACGAGCCCGGGCGCCACCGACTCGACCACGTCGGGCAGGGACTTGACCAGGGTGCCGAGGTAGTGCTCGTCGGACACGCCGTCGCCGAGGGCGATCGAGGTCGAGGCCACCGCCTCGGTGTCCGACCAGTGCTGGTTGTGCACCGAGTAGGTGTGGACCGACGGGTCGAGGGCGAAGATCGAGCGCGTGCCCGAGCCGTCGTGGAGGTCGAGGTCGATGATCAGGATCGGCTCGGAGAAGCCGCGGTCCCGGATGCGGGCGATGGCCACGGCCACGTCGTTGAAGATGCAGAAGCCCTCGCCCCGGTCGCGGTAGGCGTGATGGAAGCCGCCGCCCAGGTTGACGGCCACGCCGCGCCTGGTCAGGGCCAGGCGGGTTGCGTAGAGGGTGCCGCCGACCATCAGTCGCTGGCCCTTGATCACGTTCTCCTGATCCTCGTCGGTCATGGTCGCGCCGAAGATCCGCGGCATGGCCTCGGGCAGGGCCAGGCTCTCCAGGTACTCGGCGTCGTGAACGCGGAGCAGGGTCCTCAACGACGGCCGGCGCGGCACCGCGATGTCGCGCTCGTCGAGCAGGCCTTCGCCGGTGAGGAAGGCGAGGATGCGCTCGCCCCGCACCGGGTCGTGGGGCACGTTGGTGACCGCTCCCGAGTAGCCACGGTGGAAGACGAAGTGCACGCCGTGTCGGCCCCAGCGGGTGTGCAGCCGTCGCCCCAGCCGCAACAGGTAGCGTGCGGCGCGGCGGCAGAGGCCCGGCCGTGGCTCGGCCGCTTCACGCCCGTGCGGGCCGGAGGCCCTGTCCGCGACCACGCTGGCAGTATAGCGGCGCCCCGCCAGCGCGCGGTCCCGGATCCGTCAGCCCCCCGTTGCCGACCAGTTCGAGGTGTCGCCCGACTCGAAGCCGTCCCTGAAAATCAGGGCCTGGCTGACCTCGAGCGAGTACCACTCCTCGTCGTTGGCGGGGTTGTCGTCCGGGAAGTCGTTGTTGAACGCCACCCCGCGCTCGTCCAGGAAGTAGGTTCCGGTCGGCGCCACTCCGCCCATCCGCATCGCGAGGCCGGAGCCGGCGTCGGCCTCGAGCAGATCGCCGTCCTCCATCGTGACGAACACAGCCGGGATGGTCACGACCGAGCCGAAGGTGCCTTCGCCCATGATGATGAGGCCCCCCATCGGATCATCGAGCGGATAGCTGTTGCTGATCACCGCGCCGACCGCACCGGCAGCCTCGGCGTTGAGGGCCTTGAGACCGAAGTCACAGTCGCCCCTGCGGATCAGGGCGATGCTTCCGGGGGTGAAGCCGGTCAGCGCGTTGCAGCCCGCCGTGGGGTTCGCCGAACCATCATCGACTACCTCGGCCGGAGCGGCGATGTCCAGGGTGATGTAGTCCGAGGCCGGCGAGTTGGTCCAGTCGCCGATGGTGAAGTCGAACTCGCGCGGGGTGGGCGCGGTCTCGAGCAGGACCGGCATCGTCGGCGGCGGCATCGCGAGCGGCACCTCAACCCACACGTGGTGGAGGGCCCCTGGGTCCATGATGCCGTGGTCACACCAGATGTACCATTGGCCGGTGCCGTCCTCGTTGATGTTGGCGATGCCACAGCCCTGGCCAGTGTCCGGGCAGAGGTCGCAGCCGCCCGGGTAGCCCGTGCCTCCCGGCGGCTGGAAGCCGTAGAGGGGCAGGAGAATGTTCGAGTAAACCTGCGGGTGGACGGAAGGGCCGAGGTTCTCCACCTCGAGGGTGAAGGTCACCAGGTCGCCCGGGATCGCCGGGTCGATGTCGGCGTCGAGGTCGACGGTGGCGTCGAACTGCGCCGCCACAGGCGCCGCACCCAGGGCGACGATCACCACGACGGTGAGAGACACGACACACGACGGGTATGACGCCAAGCTCCGAAGTTGAGCCCTGCTCACGATCTTCCTCCCCTTCCCGGCCTTGTCCTGATCGATTGGGTCCGCCAACCATCGTACCACTGCCCCGCTCGTGTGCTGCCGCCTCGGCGTCCGACCATGGCGCCATGTCGAGCTGGCCCGCCGATGCCGCGCGCGAGCTCGTGGTGCGCGTTCCGCGCTCGTCGAGCGCGCCTGGTTCTGGGTCCGTGTCCTGCCGGCGCCGCTACCACGCCGACCGGATGACCGATAAGCCGCCAACGTCGTCAACCTGGAGAGAGGCGTACCGGCGCTACCGGGAGCACCCGCCCGAGCTCGAGCTGGACCGAAGGCGGGCGAGCTCCGGCACCAGTCAGGCGGGCCTTACAGCCCGGGTGGCGAGGAAGGTCGCGATGTGAGCTGCCAACGCGACAGCGGGCGTATCAACCGCGCCCCGATCGCGACCTCTGATCAGGTGGAAGAACGCAGATACCGAGGACGCGGAAGGCTGCAGCGGCTCCCCTGCGCGGCAGCGAAGGGCGACGGACAGCGGATCGCGAGCACGCGGAGACGGGCATGAGGATCTGTGCCAGGCTGGAGAGGCAGCACGCGATCGAGGAGGAAGGGCAGGGAATGGGTAGCCCACGAGGCTGGCGCTGGTTCGCCCCTGGTACCCTCTGGCTCTGGATCCTTGGGCTCGCCTTCCCCGCTGCCGCGCAGACCGACCCACCGTGGCGGCTGCTCAACCCTCTCCCGACCTCGGCCGACCTCGCGGACATCGCCTTCGGGGACGAGACCTATGTGGCGGTCGGCGAGCTGGGCACGATCCTGCGCAGCGCCGACGGTCTCGCCTGGTCGGTGGTCGCGCCACCGGTCCAGGCCGACCTCGAGGCCGTGACCTGGAACGGGGCGCTATTCGTGGCTGTGGGCGCGGGCGGTGTGGTGCTCACCAGCCGGGACGGCGAGACCTGGTCCATGGGTACCTCGGGGGTCGCTGTTGACCTGCACGGCGTGACCTCCGGCCCGGGCGGCCTGCTGGTGGCGGTGGGCGATCAGGGCACCGTGCTCGTGAGCGCGGACGGCGGGCGGTGGAGCGCACGGGCATCCGGCACCGAGTACGCGCTGCGAGCCGTGACCTGGGCCGGCGAGGCATTCGTCGCCGCCGGCGACGGAGGGTGCATGACCGGAACCGGAACCGTGCTCAGCAGCCGCGACCTGGTGAGCTGGGTTCCGGCCCAGGGCGAGATCTACGACGACCTGGGGTCGGTGGCAGCGCACGGGAGCACGGTCGTCTTCGGCGCTGCCCTCTGCTGGAGATGGCCCGAGGGGTGGTACTGGAGCTCTTCGCATTACGTCGGTTCGTTCACCGACGGCGGGCTGGTGGTGACGCGAGCTCGCCCTGGATGGGGACTTGTGCCACCGCATGACCTCGCCTGGTGTCTGGGACAGTTTGTGAGCGTCAACCAGGAGGGCGTCCACTCGTCCAGCAGCGACGGGCTGGAGTGGCACGCCACCCCGAGCCTGAGTCAGGCCTTGCCGCTCGACAGCGTGGTCTGCGGACCGAGCGGCCCGGTCGCGGTCGGCCTCGGGGGCCACATCGCCTCGAGCCCGGACGGGGCACACTGGCGAGCGTCCAACAGCCTGGTCGAGCACGACCTGGCCGTGGCCTCGGACGGCGTGAGCCTGGTGGCGATCGCCGAGTCCACGCCGCACGTCCTCTCCAGCCAAGATGGTCTTGCCTGGGGCGGTCCGGCAGACCTGCCCTCGGAGTGGGTCTCCCGGGGAATCGCCTATGGCAGGGGCCGATTCGTCATCGCCGGCTACGCCACCTGGTGCGGGCCCTGGGTTGGGTGCTGGGACGTGGAGGGCGTCGTGACTAGCACGGACGGCCTGACCTGGGAGGACCCTATCCTGCTTTCCGGGGGCAGTGAGCTTGAGGCGATCACCTGGGACGGGACCCGCTTCGTCGCCGTCGGCTGGTACTCCCTGGTCACCAGTGCGAACGGAGTGGAGTGGGTGGTGAGCGAGACGGATTGGGGCTGGAGGGTCGCGGCCGTGGCCTCGGACGGCGCGACCCTGGTCGCCGTGGACGAGTACGGGGGCGTCCGCCGCAACGCCGACGGCGCGACCTGGGAGGAGGTCGAGCTGCCGGGGCTGACAGCGGCCCGTGACGTGGCCTTCGCCGCCGGCCGCTTCGTCGTCGTGGGCGATTCAGGCGCGATCTTCACCAGCGCGGACGGTCTCGCCTGGCAGGCTGAAGGCTCGGGCACGGAGCGCGACCTGTTGGGAGTCGACGCCGTCGGTGACGGCCTGGTCACGGTCGGCGTCGACGGCGCCTTGCTGACCAGCGCCGACGGGAGCGAGTGGCGGCTCGAGGAGACCGGCCTCGCCGGCGACTTGCTGGCTCTGACTGCGAGCGGGTGCGGCGCGACCGTGGTCGGGCGTCACGGAGTCATTGCGCGTGCACCATGCCCGGACGACGAGCAGCCACCGCGCGCCGCCTTTGCCTGGCGGCCGCTGACGGTCATCGCCGGCCAGCCGGTCGAGCTGGTCGACCTCTCGACCGGGGCGCCCACCTGGTGGCGCTGGGAGCTCGGTGACGGGTCGACCGCCACCGGGCCACAGACGGTCCATGCCTGGGATGCGCCCGGCGCCAACTCGGTCCAGCTCATGGTCGGCAACGCGCGGGGCGCCGACGCGATCACGAACGTGGTCGAGGTCATTGCCCCGTGCGCCGCCCCGACCACGCCTCGGGGCTTGACCGGTCCTGAGATGGCTGGCAGCAGTGAGTACTTCACCATCAGCTGGGACGAGGTAGAGGGAGCGACCTCCTACCTGTTCCAGGAGCGGGGCGGCGAGCCCCCTCCCCGGGACGACTGGCACAACGGTGGGGTTACGTATGACACGGTTGCCAGCCGAATCCAGAATTGGACACCTCCGTGTACGATTTATGGCTACCGCGTGCGGGCGGTGCGCGAGTGCTTCGACGGCGCCTGGCAGTCGCCCTGGTCGGAGCCGATCGAGGTCGAGGTCGTGCCGACCGTGGCCGAGCCCGGCTGGCGCCCGCTGGTGGTGCCGGCGGCGGCGTTCGGCGCGGGCCTCGGCGGCCGCCCCTGGACCACCGACCTCAGCCTACACAACCCGGGCTCGGAGGTCGCCTACGCGGCAGTGCTGGCGCTCGACGGGGCCCAACCCGTGGGCCGGCTGGCCGCGGTCGAGCTCGAGCCGGGTGGCTCGGCGCGGCTCGCCGACGTCCTGACCCAGATCCCAGGCCAGACCCCCGCAACCTGCGGCCTCCTCATCGCCTGCAGAGTCGAAATCGCGGCGGTGGCGCGCAGCGCGGGTGCAGCGGGCGCGGGAGCCGTGCCCGCCGTCCCCCTCCAGGAGGCGCAGAGCGGTGACCAGGTCCGCTACCTCCCCGGTCTGGTCCGCGGCCAGGGCCTTTACACCAACGTCGGCGCCAGCAACCCGTCCGGCGAGCGGCTCGAGGTCGTGTTCACGCTCTTTGACCAGGATGGCTGGTTCCTCGGCGCCAAGACGCTGGCGCTCGAGCCCTACGCCTCGGCCATGGCCAGCGACCTCTTCGCGCAGCTCGGGCACGAGGCGGTCACGGCCGGCTTCGCCACCGTGGCGAATCGCACGGCCGAGGGCTGCTTCGTGGCCTGGTCGTCCCTCGTCGACTCGAGCTCGGGCGACTCCCTGACCCAGGTCGCCACCACGACTCCTCCGGTCTGGCACCTCGACGAAGTCGCCGTCCAGGCGATCAGCGTCAGCTTCGGCAACGGCCTCTACGTCGCGGGCGGCTACGGCTTCTCCTGGAGCCCGGACGGCCGCGAGTGGCAGAGTCAGGATGGGCAGACCCTGGCCTGGCAAGGGGCGGTGCGTTGGAACGGGCGCGAGTTCGTCGCCGTGGGCTACGACCACACCGCCTGGAGCGCCGACGGCAGGGAGTGGCACGAGCAGCCGCTGGCTCGCGGGCAACTCGAGGATCTGGTGTGGGGCGACGGGCAGTGGTTGGCGGTGGGAGGCGATGGTGAGTTCGGCGGCCGCCGGGCCATGGTCGGGCACAGCCCGGATGGCCGCGAATGGCAGCTCGAGGACCTCCCGGAGTGGCGGGACCTGGTGGAGGTGGAGTGGATCGGGACCGGCTTCGTCGCTGCCGAGGGGGAAAGCAACAACTCGGACACGCACCTGCTGTTCAGCCCGGACGGGGTGAGCTGGTCAGCGACGGCGGAGTGGTGGGACCGGAGGGTCGAGGATCTGGAGTGGAACGGGTCGCTGGTGGTTGCGGTCGGCAACCTCCTGGCCACCTCGCCGGACGGCATCGAGTGGACGAGGAACTGGGAGGGGGAGCGCTTTCGAGCCGTCGTCTGGGCCGGCGAGGAGTTCATCGCCTGGGGTGACGACGGCCGCTACACCAGGGCCTTCTACTCAAGCGTCGACGGAGCCTCTTGGCAGCCCCTCCTGATCGAGGACGAGCCGCCCGGGGTCTCGGAGTCTGGGCAGATCGACCTCCTGTGGGACGGCGCCAAGGTGGTGGCCGCGCACAAGTCGAATTCCGGGATTGGCCTGCACTGGCTGGTCGGCCACGGCCCATCGCAGGTGGTTCCGGGGACCGCCCATCGGATGGACGAGCAGGGCCGGAGCTGGACCACCGACCTCCTGCTGACCAACATCGGCCCGAATCCGGTCAGCTGCCAGCTCGAGGCCCTCGCTGCGACCGGAGTCCTCCCCGGCCGGCCAACGCTGACCGTGCAGGCCCAGCAAACCCGGCGCATCGACGACGTCCTCGGCTCGCTGTTTGACTTCGAGGGCGAGGCGGCGGTGCGGATCGTGCCGAGCGCCGCCACCGTGGTCGCGTCCGGCCGCACCTGGGCGACGGGCGCGGCCGGCGCCGTCGGCCAGCTGGCGCCGGCCCTGCCCGAGGCGGCGGCGGTCTGGCACTTCGCCGTCGGACACCTGATCGGCCTCGAGCGCTCGGCCCGCCGGCACACCGACCTCGGGCTCATCAGCCTGTGCGACGAGCCCATGCGGGTCGACATCGCCCTCGTCGACGACGCCGGCGCCTCGCTCGGCGAGCTGGCGTCCGACCTGCCGCCCTTCGCCGCCACGCTCGAGCGCGACGTGCTCGGGGCGGTTGCCGCGCCGGAGCAGATCGCCGCCGCCGCGCTCCTCACCACCCAGAGCCTGCGCTGCCCATTCGTCGCCTACGCCAGCATCGTCGACCTGGAGTCCGGTGACCGCGTGCTGGTGCCGGCGGTCGCCTTCACCCCGCGCTGAGCTCACGGTCTGCGGCGAGCGCCATCGCTGGCCAAAGCGAGGTCGCAGGCTGGCGCCGCCCTACCGCGACAACGCGTAGTCGGCGAGGTTCTCCCACAAGCCCAGGTTCTCCGGCTGGTCGAAGTCGTTGCCGAGCAACCCCAGGTCGGCCAGCACCAGCACCTCGCCGGCGGTAGTCGGCACGAGGACCACGGCCGGTGCGACGCCGGCCCGGGCCAGCACCTGGCCCTGGTCGTGGGCGAAGGCGACCCCGTTGAACGGGGCTCCGGCGAGCCAGGTCAGACCCGAGACCAGCGGGTGCGAGCCGGTGACCTGGAGCGTGGTCGTGTCGATTTCGTCGTCCATGAACTCGACGCCGAACCTCCCGGCCAGGGCGTTCATGTCCAACGAGTCCTCGTTGGCCTCGTACACGTAGTTGGAGTACTTGAGGCGGTGGGCGCTGTTGGTGACGACCAGCAGGCCGCCGCTGCCGGCGTAGGCCTCGAGCGCGTCGAGCTCGGTCTCGGTGAAGGCTTCGTCGTAGAGGTCGACGTCGCCGTCCACGCTCGGGTAGTCGTGGACCGGCAGCACCACCACCAGCGCGGCGTCAGCCAGGTCGCCACTTGCGACCGGCTGACCGTAGGGGACCAGGTCCAGGTCGAGGCCGTGCCAGGCCAGGGCCATGCCGAAGTCGACCAGGTGGGTGGGCGTCATGTGCGGGCACTCGGTGTGGCTCGCGACCACGACCGCCCGGGCGACCGGGGCCGGGGTCACGCGCAGCAGGGGGTTGTCGCGGCCGGTGTCGAGAGCGGCGGCGAGCGCCAGGGTGGCCATGTCGACCACGGTCGAGGCCTGGCTGCGCGCCAGCTCGGCGGTGTCGTACGGGTCGTGCATGTGGCCGGCGTAGTGGACCTCGGTCGGGTCGTAGGGGTTCATGAAGATGAGGTTGGCGTTGGGCACGTCCCAGGCGGTGTAGTTGGAGTTGTCGGAGACCAGGCCGTAGTAGCCGAGGGGATTGGCGTAGATGCCGCGGTCGGCGGCGAGCTGGGACAGGTAGTCGGGCCACAGCAGGCGAGCGTCCCCGAAGCGGCCGAACGGCCAGGTCTCGAGGTTGAGGAACATCTCGATCCCGTCCAACGGCACGCTCAGGCAGTCGACCTGGAGCACGGCCAGGGTGCGGTCGAGCAGCTCCTGGTGCTCGGCGACGAACACCGACGAGCCGTACACCCCGCGCTCGTGGCTGCCGTAGAAGACCAGGTAGACGTCGACCGCCGGAGGATCGCAAGACGAGTCGAGCGCCTCGGCCACCTGCAGGATCGAAACCACGCCGCTGCCGTCGTCGACCCCGCCGAAGGAGTTGGGCGAGTCGACGTGGGCGCCGAGGATGACCGCGCGCGAGCTGTCCTGGCCCGGGATGCGCGCCGCCAGGTACTGGGAGTCGCCGGGTGAGTGCACGTCCATGTCCCAGGTCATGCGCACCTCGTCGACCAGCTGGAAGTCGCTCCACTGGCCGATGCCGGCGCCCGCCGCGTCCTCGATTCGCAGGTTGAGGATCGGAGGCAACGGCCCGTCGCTGCTCATCCACGCCGGCACGTCGCCGGCAAAGGTGCCATGGCTCGAGCCGTTGACGTTGGAAAAGCTGGTGACGCAGACGATGCCGAGCGGGTCGCGGTCGAGGATCGCCTGCGCGCGCTGCCAGGCCACGTC
>Ga0316620_10000078_pt1 | contig 39210 bp, 47 predicted proteins | sample OWC_Aug_M1_C1_D5_FD_207651 | JGI IMG/M metagenome (GOLD analysis project Ga0316620, IMG submission 207651) | Wetland soil microbial communities from Old Woman Creek delta, Ohio, United States - OWC_Aug_M1_C1_D5_B | ecosystem: Environmental > Terrestrial > Soil > Wetlands | place: USA: Ohio...
GAGGCAGTCGTGCTCTCTGCGGTCGTGCTCGACCCTGCACGGTACATCCCGCTCATCGAGCACCTTCCGGCGCACCACTTCTTTTCGCATCCGAACCGGCTGATCTATGAGGCCGTGCGTTCCCTGTGGGCGCAAAGCAAACCCATCGACCTCATGCGGGTCAAGGGCGCGCTCACCGATTCGGACAAGCTCAAGCAAGTCGGGGGCGTCGAGTACCTTGTGCAGGTGGTGGAGGCGAGCCCGGCGGTCGCGAACCTGGTCGAACACGCTGGTCGAATCTCGGAGAAGTGGAGGGCGCGGCAGGTCATCCAAGCCTGCCAGAACGCGGCCGGAGAGGCGTACTCCAGCACCGATCTTTCGAAGATCCTCGAGACGCTCCGCACCACCCTCGACGCCGACCTGCCAGTGAATGGCGGCTCGAGGTGGGGTGAGTCGCTCGGGTGGCAAGCAGCGTGTTCGTCGCGCGCCACCATGCAGTGGCTCTGTCGCCCGCTCGGATGGTCCACAGGACTCGTGTGCGGAATCGCAGGGTACGGGTACGCCGGGAAGACGGTGGCCGCAGCCGCTGCCCTCGTGCAGAGCTCGGCATCGCTCCCCATCTGGGGGATGTACGGCGTCGAGAAGCCGCTCCGGTGGCTCTACCTCGATTACGAGCAGGGCCCGATCCTGACCCTTCAGAGGATTCAGCGGCTGCTCCGTGGACACGCGCTGGGTCCGCTCGAGTGCACCCCGGTCGATGTCCGATGCCTGCCACCGAGCTACCTCTCCGACCCGGGCACGGAACGCGAGCTCGTGCGCGCGACCGCTGGCTTCGACATGGTGCTCATCGACTCGTTCCGAGCGGCGTTCCCCGCTCTCGACGAAAACTCCAGCGAGGCCCGGAGCGGCATCGACATGCTGCGTCGGGTTGCGGCGACCAACAACCTGTGCGTGCTGCTCCTGCTCCACGGGCGCAAACCGAGCAAGGACGACGTTGGCGGTCAGAAGACGGCGCTCCGTGGCTCGAGCTCAATCTACGATGCTCTGAGCTCCGTGCTCATGCTCGAGGGGAGAGGCAAGGACGCGCAAGGACGCAATACCTCCTGCGTCACACACACCAAGAGCCGAGAAACCGGCATCTGCCTCGACCAATTCGACCTCACGATCGAGGACGTCGGGGACCAGTGGAATCCTCGAGACGGTCTGATGGTGGCCGCGCACTCCACGCTGAAGGCGCACGAGACCGATGAGAACAGAACACGTCGCGCCGCACTGCAAACGCAGGACGACGCGCGCTCGATCGTAGAGGCTATGCGGCACGAGCCGCCCACCTCATGGCGCGGAATGCTGGGTCTTTGCAACGAGCGCTTCGGGTGGAGCCGGGTCCGGACCGAGCTGGTGCTCGGGGCCGTGACTGCAAACGGGCGCCTGGTTACCTCGCTGGGAAGGCGGCGGGCCACGCTCTATCACCATCCGGACGTAAAGTCGGAGCTGTTCAAGGAACAGGAGCATGCAGATGGCGAACAGTCGGTCTAAGTGCGTTCGCACTCAAGCGACTGCGATCGCACTCGCGTGGACCGCCCAAGCGCACTCGGGCCGTCAGGCCCCAGTGAGTGCGCTGGGCCCGGTCCTTGGGGTATGGGGGAATGACGCACTCACAGTGGCCCAGTGGCCGGTAACGAAGTTGGAACGACCAGCCGTATCATCTAAATCACTTGGGCCCGTTGGCCCGGACAGGAGAACTGGGTTATGAGCAGGCCATCTAGTCGGTCTAAGTCAGGTGGGGGCTCCAGACCCCAGAGCGCGCGCGGCTCCAAGCCACCGACCGTGCGCGAGCTGCGAGCGGAGGCCAAGGCACGCAACCGAGCACTCGCTCGAGCGGACTGGGAGGGCGAGCTTGCGCGGCGTGCAGCGTGTAGAGCTCGTAGGACTGGCAGCACGCTGGACATAGCACGCGAGCTCGTTGCGACCGAGCCTGGACCGATCGCAGCGCGTGCTCTGAGTGTGCTCGCCCGGCTCGAGTCGGAGCAGGAGACGATTCGTCAACTCCGAGCTCGCGTAGTGGAGCTCGAGGAAACGCTCTCGCGAGTCGACCCGAACACGCTCACCCCGGAGCAGCGCGTTGTGCTCTCGATGGCTGACCCGGTGCACGGTCCGCTCCTCAGGCAAGCGGCACTCGAGTTGAGCGAGCGAGAGGAGCAAGACAAGTGAGCTACCCCGTAATCGTTCCGCGATCGAGAGGCCAGTGCATCGTGTGCGGTCGGTGGCACTGCCCTGATCGGCAACGCAGGAGAGTGCGCAAGGTGCGATTTGTTCCGGGGCGGGGCATCGCATGTCTGAGCCACTCGCAGGAGCAAATCGATGACCGCCGGTGAATCACTCAAGGCGTGGAAGCGCACGCACGGGTTCAGTTCGTTCCAATTGGCGTGTGCCATCAGCATCGCACCGTCGAGCGTGCCGAAGCTCGAGGGAGGGTACTTCAAACCATCGTACGCACTGGCCGAGAGAATACGCGCAGTGACGGGAATCCGAGTCGAGGACTGGGGAAGACTGACTGGACGGGGCTGGGTCAAGAAACACCGTGGTCCCGCACCCCCGAACTTCAGGGGCCGAACGGAAGCGCGAGCACCGGTGGATGCATCACCAGCACTCAAGCCGCACAGACTCTGTCAGTTCTGCTCGTGCAAGCCGGCCAATTGCAGCGACGACTCGTGCGTGGTTTGGCCGATCAGATTGGAGCGATGATGCCCGAGCTACAGCGGGTTGTGCGTTCCTGGTTTCCGGACTTTCACGATAGTGGAGAGAAAAACATGAACATCAAGAGGTTTCATCCGCGTCAGGTCATCTCGGTTCCCGCAACGCTCGGTGTGAGGCGAGCGGAGTCGTTCGCGGTGGGAGAGCAGTGCTGCGTGTCGATCGACCGCATCGAGTCAGATGGCTCGGTGTTGGTGGTGCTGAATCAGGCTCCTGGCAAGAGCGTAGCTCTCAACTACACGGGCATAGGCGTTGTCGAGACTGTGGTTGAGCTCGAGGCAGCGAATTCAAGCGCGCAAGCAGTGCGCACCACGCGCGAAGTGGAGATCAAGAAAACCAGGAGAGACAAGTGATGACCGCGATCAGTGAGTACTTCTATGAGCAACTAGACAAGGAGCTTTCCGCTCGAGGACTGCTTACTCGAGCTCAAGAAGCGGAGGTGAAAGAAACCGTGTCACGGTACTCGCTCGCATTCTGGGACCGCGTGAGCGAGGACGTCGAGCACGGACGACTCACTCTCAGGTCGGACAACGTGCTCGTGCGAATCGATGATGACCAAGGGGACCTCCGTGCGGGAAGTCGCATCGTGGTGCCTCAGACAGCCAAACGCACACTCTCGCTCGGGCTGCTAGGAACCGTAATCGCCGTTGGCCCCGGGCACCACCCGGAGAGACCGACGCTGCCAGGGCGCAAGGACAATCGAGGTCACTGGCCCACATCGAGGATGATCGCAGGAATGTTCCTTCCCACCACCGTGCGTCCAGGCGAGCGAGTCGTCCTCGAGTCGCAACTCGCCGGTGATGTTTGGCCGCTTCGGCAGGGTGAGCACCGGCTCGTGCGCGAGTCGGAGATACTCGCGGTCATCGACGAGCACCATGACACCGAGCCGGCGCCGGACACGATGAGGGACGGTGCTTCGTGAAAACCATCACAGAACACATCCGCGAGCACGCTCTACGAGCTTGTGGATACAGCGATAACCCTGCCTGGGACGCCTATCTGTTGACCATGCGGTGGGTGGCGAGTGCCAACTGGTGAGGACCGGCGCGTGAACCGCAAGCCACGCGAAGGCTCGAAGGCGGAACGGGTTATGGTGCGGAGGATGGTGCGCCAGGCCACTGAGCTGGACGAACGTGAGCTCCGGATGGTCGATGCTCGGATGCGTTTCCTGATACGAGCCGAGCTCGAGCGCGCCCGGTATCGGTACGATGCGCTGAGGAACACGCACGTTCGTCCGTGAGCACCCATGCGCCACTGCTACCAAGCCCTCGACCAGATAGCCCATGGGACGTACCCGCGGCGCACAGTGGTGTCGGGGAATTGGCGAGACGACCTGTTTGAGGCGCAACTCAAGTTCGTCGCCGGGTCGAGCAAGCGACGAGCAGCGCTGTGCGGAAGGCGAGCCGGCAAGACCGAGGGCACAGGGTACTGGTTCATTGAAGGCGGTCTCGAGGCACCGAACGAGACGAGCGTGTTCATCGCCTTGTCGTCAGGGCACTGCATGCGCACGCTCTGGACGTCGCTAACGCGCATCATCCTGCGTCGTCCAGAGCTCGGGCTGAAGCTCACGCAATCGCGGGGCGACCTCATCTGCCGCTTCCCCAACGGTCACCAGATCTGGATGGCAGGCGCAAAGAACCGCGCGGAGATCGAAAAATTCCGCGGCAATCGGTACAAGCGCGTGGCGATCGACGAGGCAGGCTCGTTCGGTGCGCACCTCGAGGAACTCGTCGAGGACGTGCTAGAGCCGGCGCTGATGGATCTGGACGGCGAACTCGCACTCACGGGTTCCCCGCCGGTGCTGCCCGTCGGGTATTTCTGGGAGGTCACCACCGGAGCGAATGGCAGACCCCAATGGCCCGTCTCGCACTGGACGGTGCTTGAGAACCCGCACATCCCGCACGCGGCCGAGTACCTCCGGGCTAAGCGCGAGGCTAACGGGTGGAGCGAGGACCATCCGCGATACCGGCGAGAGTACCTCGGCGAATGGGTGCGCGACGAGGGAGCCATGGTGTTCCCTTACGATGGGCAGCGCAACGCCTACTGGGACCTGCCCACTGGTGGCGCGTGGACCAACGTCACTGGCATGGATCTTGGGTTCGTTGACCCGACGGCGTGGGTCACCGAGAGCTACCGCGACGGGTATTCCGAGGTTTGGATGCGCAAGGTGTACGAGGAGTCGGGGCTCATCCCGAGCGTCGTCGCGGTGAAGACCGAGGCGTGGCTGCGCGACTTCCCCGGGCGGTGCGTGGCGGATACCGGCGGGCAGGGCAAGCCCATCGTCGAAGAGATGCGACGTCGGTACGGTCTCGGAGTGCTACCGGCGGACAAGAAAGCGAAACGCGCAGCCATCGAGGTTATGCGTGGGGACGTTCTGTCGGGCGTGCTCAAGCTCCACCCGGTGGAGTGCGCGCTCATCATCGACGAGTGGAGCCGGCTGCAATGGGATGAGGGACACGAAGGATTCGACGAGCGATGCGGAGCGCACTTGTCCGACGCGGCTCTCTATGCGCACCGAGACTGCCGAGCTCGATACCGGGAGCCACCTCCCCCGAAGCCGCTCCCGGGGACCGATGCCTGGGCCCGCCAGGAGCGCGACCGCATCCGAGCTCGCATCGTGGCCGACCAGCGCCGCAAGAGCCTTGCGGCCATGGGCAGGCCGATCCTGCGATGAACCCCACCATTAGGCATTACGCGCATAATGCATAGACGGTGTGTGTTTGACAGGGATCAGTCAGCTGGCCCATCATTCACTCAGTGCCGGCCACTGCACGAAGCCGCGTTGACACGGACAAGAGCTCACGCTACTGGGAGCTCGAGGGCGACGAGCTCGCGACCGAGGTCGCGACGATCGCGAAGGCGATGCGTGCTCAGTCCGAGTCGACACAGTTCGCCCGGTACCGCGCCGCCATTGCACGGTACGAGTCAATGGCGCTCGACGAGCTCGACCCGCGCGCTTGGCTCGATGCTCAGGACAATCTGACCGAGGCCGCGTTCGAGGCGGCACGCGGTGGTCTCACGAAATTCGGTCTCGCTCGGTCGCTTGCTGACACCGTGCAAGCCGAACTCGTCGGAAGGCCGCGGCCACGGCCACGGCTCATCACGACCGGCGCCGAGTGGAAGACCCAGCAGGCTGCCAAGAGGCTCGAGCGCACGGTCACCGGTCAAGTGCTGCTACGGCAGGGCGAGTACACCGATGCATTTGCGGTGCGTGACGCCGCGGTGCGACTGGCTGGGGTTTGCGGTGTTGGGTACATCAAGGTGTTCCCGGGAACGGACCGTGTCCACGTAGAGCTCGTGTACCCGTGGCGCCTGTTCCACGACCCGTTCGAGGCCGAGTACGGCACGCCAGTAACGCGCGTCCTGCTCGATGTTGCGGACAAGGACAGACTCATCGACCTCTACGTGACCTCGCCAGAGGATCTCTCCGACGAGGAACGCACCAAGCGGCGACTGGCGATCGAAAGCGCACCGGATGCTTGCCCCTCGGCGCGAACCGACAGTCGGTACGCAAAGCTCCGTCGCACCTGCGAGACCATCGAGCTCCACCGCGCAGCACTCGGTCCGGAAACCCCGGGAGTCATTGTGCTCGTGTGCAACGGCGTGGTGCTCTCACGGCGCGAGTGGCGCCGAACCTCCACGCAATTCGTGCGCTACGTGTGGAGTCCGTGGCTCATGGGGTACGGTGGAACTGGCATCGTCCAGCAAGGTTCTGGGTTCGACACGACGCTTGATGAAGTGTTGCGGCGAGTCACCGGGAACTTCATGGTGCGCGACGGTCGGCGCACGTTCTTCGAGGAAGGATCGCTCGACCCGAAGTTCCTCGAGGAAAACTCGGAAGAGACGCTCATCCCGGTCAAGGCCGGCGCGACAATGCCGCAAGAGACGGTCGTGCCCCCGCTCTCTCCGGGAGAGATCGAATTCATTCAGCTTCTCAAGGCTCTCGCATACGAATCGACCGGCGTGAGTCAGATGGCTGCGACGAGCCGCAAAGAGTCGGGCATCACCGCCGCCCAGGCCATCCGCACGATGCGGGACATTTTCACCAAGCGCTTCGCACCCCAGGGCAAGCTGCTCGATGCGGCTGACGTCGATCTGTTCCACAAGGTAATTTGGTCGCTCCAGGACATCGCCGAGGACAACCCGAGCCTCAAGCTCCGTACGCGCTGGAAGGGCTCGGACTACTTCCGCACGATCGACTGGTCGAAATGCAAACTTGAAGACGACATTTATGACGTCGAGCTCCAGGCCGAGAGTGAGCTTGCCACCTCGGTTGCTGGGCGCATTCAGACGCTCGAAGAGGGAGTCGGCGCCGGCCTGATTTCTCCGCTCACGTTCCGACGAGTCACCGAGGGAACGCTTGATGTCGCGTCGATCGCCGAGGTCGACCAGGAGCAGTACGCGTACCTCGAGGACCTTATCGACCAGATGCTCAACGCGAGCGAGGACGACGAGGAGCCGTTCATTTACGACCCGCCCGAGGGACTGCTCCCGGACAAGGCCGGAGCACTCGCGCAACTGACTGCCGCGTACTTCCGAGCCAAGCGCACCGCACGCGGCCAAAAAGACGCGCAGTACAACCTGCGAATGCTGCGGAACTACATCACTCAGCTCGACCAGATGATCGCGAAGGCAGCTGCGGCACAGCAGGCCGCGCAGCAAGCGCCTCCGCCGATTCAACCCGGGACGATGCCCGGAGCAGGGCTCGGTGCTCCGGGTGCTCTCCCTCCACCACCGATAGCCGCGTAAAATGCCAGCCAAAGTCGCAGATAATGGTCAGACACAGGGCGGTTCCGATGGGGCCGCCAAAGCCGCATTAGCAGCCGAGTGGCAAGCCGCCGAGAAGGCCGCCGATGCCGCAGCCAAGGCCAACCCCGCATTCGTCGCCGCAATGAAGGCGCTTGGCGTTGACGAGTCCGCTTCGGATGAGCCCGAGCCTCCCAAGCCGACCGCGCCGAAAGCTCCGGCAGATGAGCCCGCCGAAACGCCGAAGCCCGGAACCGAGAAGGTAGCCGAGGTCGAAACCGACGATGAGGATGACGACAAGGATCGCGCTACCGGTGTAGATACCCCCGAGGCGAAACAGAAGCAGCTCCAAGCGCTCGCCAAAGAGCTAGGCCTTCGCGTGGTGGGCCAGCAAGTGGTGCTCCAGGAGCGCGCCGACTTCCGCGAGGAAAAGCGCCAGTTCCGCGAGCAACGCGAGAAGTTCGTGGAGCAGTACAAGAGCGCCGTCGCGAAAGTCGAGCCGCTTGCCAAGGCGCGTGAGCTCTACGATCAGGGCGACCTCGAGGGAGCGCTGAAGCTCGCTTGGGGTAAGACGCTCACCGAGATCAACGAGGATGCAGTCGCGCAGGCCTCCGGCGTCGACCTAAAAACGCGCCGCGAGATTCAGCGCCTGCGCGAGGAGCGTGAGCAAGAGCGACGCGAAAAGCTCGAGCTCCAAACCCAGCAGCGCCAGCGCGAACAGCAGGACCGCGAGCGTAGCTACGTTACCGAGCTCCAGACGAAGCTCGCTGCCGAGCAGGACACGCACATCGCCGAGCTCGCCAAGGCTGTCCCGCAGTTCGCGCATGATGTTTTCGCATTGCAACGCCATCACTACGATGCCGACGACGGCACGACCATCCCGCTCGAGGAAGCCGCGAAGCACGTGCTCGCGCAGTACCGGCAGGGATGGGAGTCGTTGTCCAAAGTTTTCGGCGCGCCGGGGTCGCCTAAAAACCCCGAGTCCGGGAGCCGACCGCCCTCACAGGTCGAGCAACCGCGTAACGGGAAACCCTCGTCACGCACCGCTGCTACCCAACAGTCCCGCCGATTGGCGGGCAAGAGGGATGCGCCCCGGTCTGACGAGGAGTTTTTCCGTCAGGGAACGGCGGCATTGCAGGAAGCAATGCGCGACGATCCCATTTTTCGGCACTAGCTCCCCGAGGCTCGAGGCCGCGTCCCAAGGACGCGCATCATGGCCTCTACAATCGTAACGTTCGCTGCATTCATGAAGACTCGGTACTCCCCCGACAAGGTGGAGGACCTCACCATGCGGGAGCATCCGTGGCTGGCGGAGATCCCCAAGGACACGGAAGGGGCGGGCGACAATGAGATCGTTCCCCTCATTTACGGCAATCCCCAGGGCGTTTCGAACACCTTGAGCGATGCCCAGGGCGCGGCGACGAACATCGCCGGGAAGAAATTCACGCTCACCTACGGTGACCTATCGGGCTCCGTGAGCATCGGGCACAAGGCGATCGTCAGCTCACGCAACAACATCGGCGCGTTCCTTCAGAACAAGACCGCCGAGGTCGATGGCCTGCACGAGACGTTCGGAGACATGATCGACCTGGCGCTCTGGAGCAACGGCTCACTATCGCTCGGGGTGTGCTCGGCGCTCGACACCAATGCCGTCACGCTCACCAATCCTGCCGACGCCTTCAATTTCGACGTCGACATGAAGGTCCAGTCCTCGAGCGTGGATGGCTCGGATGGCAGCACCGCACCGAATGCTGGATCCACCACCGTGTCTGCGGTGGACAGAGTGGCGGGCATCATCCACCTCGTGAGCGCGGCAGGGATGACCGGGTTCGGGGCCACCGACCACCTATTCCGCTACGGCACGTACTACGGCAACACCGGTCACTGGACGATGGCCGGCGTCCCGGCGTTCATCGCATCGAGTGAGACGCCTGCGAATCTCTACTCGATGGTACGCACCACCGACCCGGTCAGACTCGCAGGATGCCGAGTGCCGGCGGCTGTGGTGGCTGGCCTCAGTATCGAGGCGCGCCTCAAGAAATTGGGCGCGTACATGGTCGGTCGCTACCAGGCGAAAGGCCTCGATTGGGGCGCGCTCCACCCTGAGGATTTCGAGGTGCTCGAAACTGGTCTGTCCGCGCGCGGTATTCGCCCGCTCGAGGACTCCACCACCCAATTTGGGTACAAGGCCATCCGCCTCGTCGTGCAGAACTATGAGGTGCCGTTCTACAGCGTCCCGCGCTGCCCGAAGGGTACCGGGTACATTTTCAACAAGAAATCCTGGAAGTTGAAGTCCGTGGGCCAGCTCATTCAGCAGCCGCTGAACGAGGTGGGCCTGCCCCTGTTCCCAGCAGCCACCACCAACGATTTCGAGCTCCGGCTCGTGTCGTATCCCGCAACCGTGTGTCGCGCCCCCGGCTGGAACGGCCGCGTGGACCTCGGCACCGTCTAGACTAGTAGGTCTTCCCCCGGGGAGCGTCTTACGCGGCCACTCCCCGGGGGTTGGCCGAATTCCCAAGCCAACCGAAAACCCAAGCAAGCGAGAATCTCATGGCAGTCAACTTTGGAGACCAGCTCCGCATCCCCGTGCAGGGAGCGCCGAGCGACTCATCCGCATCCAACCTCGAGCCCGTGTGTGTCAACGCGGTGTTCGGCACTTCCGGCGCCATCGCCAGCTACTCGGGCCGCGCCGGCGCCGTCGTGGCCAAGCCATCAGGCACCGGTGTCTACACGGTTACGATCCCTCAGGCCAAAAAAGTGTACGTCTCCGGCATCACCTACTTCGATGCCGCCGGGACCGGGAAGCTCATCCCAACGGCCAAGAGCAAGTCGACCACCGTGGTGACCATCGTCACCTCCGCCGAGGGAACCGGAACACTCGCACCCGCCGACGCAGTCTCGGGTGACTCGATCGACGTCTGCCTCTGGGTGGAGTTCTGATGATGATTGCCCTGGGGGACATCCGCAGAGTCACTGCGGTCGCATCCGCTCCTGTCACAGGGAGCGGCACCGTGCTCGTATGGGTGCGGTGGGACATCGGAGCGGATGGGTCGGTGGACTACTCCCGCTCCAACGTCCAGGACGTGAGCGTGCGCAAGGAAGCAGCCGATGGCACCTACACGGTCGAGGTTCCAAAGATGCGCGATTGGGGAGCATTGGCGGCAACGATCATCGAGTCAGAACCAGGCACGAAGGTATCGCTCCGGGCCGCTTCGGATTCGACGTTCGTCGTTCACTGCTACAGAACCGCGATCCAGGGGCAGGTTATCTCGTACGAGCTCGCAAACCCGCTGCCTGGAGACCAGCTCAACCTGTCGTGCTGGGGAGAATTCTGATGCCTGAGAAACGAGAGAAAGCTCCTGGGCTCGCGGTGCTCGTCGGGGTCGGCAAGGCCAAGCCGGCCCCGAAGGGCATGGGGGGCATGGGCATGGGAGAGATGGGCGAGGACATGGGTCCGTCGCCTGAGTTCGAGTCCGCTGCACTCGAGGCGTTCCCGGACTTCACGCCCCAACAAGTCTCGGCTCTCTACCGCGCGATTCGCGCCTGCGAGGATTAGGCCGTGGAGACTGCCACGCTCACCGCTCTGCTCACCCGGGTCCGTCGCATGGCGGACGTCGAGTCGTTCACGGCGCGTTACCCCGATGCGATGCTGACCGACTGGATCAACGAGGGGATCATCGCCTACCGGGAGCTCATCGGAGGGCGTGGCAGTCGAGTGCTGAGAAGCCTCGCACCCAAATCTCTCGTGTTAGGAGGCTGGACCCTCATCGATGCTGATTGCTCGTCCAGCACGCCGGTGACCGGACTCTCCGGGGAGACGAAAGTCATCGACGGAATCACTGCCGTGGATGGCACTCGGGTGCTGCTCCTGCTCCAGGCTGATGCCACTGCGAACGGTGTGTGGGTCGCGCACTCGGGTGCGTGGACTCGACCCACGGACTTCCCCACCGGCGGCGACGCATCCACCATCCTGGTCCACGTCACTCGAGGCACGGTGCTAGTAGGAACGTACTGGATCGCCCCGGGGGTATCGGCCGTGATTGGTACGGACGAGCTCGCGTTCGAACAGAGGACACAGCCTCCTGGTACCGGAGCGCAGTACGTATCTCTCGGTGGACTCGACTGGACGCGCATACGATCGGTGTCCCTCCAGGACGACGACAGTACCCTCTACTACGAGGTTCACGAGGCGGTGCGCGACCGAGACCTCGTCATGCACGAGGGGACCGAGGCGGGACGCCCCGAGCGGTACTGGATCGACGGTGCCAATGGCCTGATGCACTTCGCGCCACCGAGCGACCGAGAGCGTCCGGTGCGAATTGTCTACGAACCGTCAGTCCCTGCGCTTGCCAGCGGCTACGACTCGTTCCAGAGTCTGATCCCTCGTGGAGTGGAGTTCGTGGCGCTCGTAGCGGCCAAAAAGCTGTTGGCACGTGACCAGAACACGGACGGGTACGCGCTCGTGCAGAGCGAGTATGTCGAGTGCCGGCAGTCGATCCTGGACTCGGTGTCCAGTCACACAGGCGGGGTACGGCGCCGTCGGGATACTCGGTCCGAACGCGATCGGGACTTGAAGGCCATCGAACCATGGGTTTGGCCTGACTGGCCCGACTAGGAGCGCCATGGATCCGCTCGACCTCAGGCTCGACGAGAATCCGCCCAACCTCGATGGTACTGGGCGGTTTTTGGTTCGCCAGCTGCAAGAGCTAAAGGTGTGGGGGCAGCGCTTGCTGGCCAACCTTGCGCGACGCTGGACACCACGGAGCGAGACCTCGGCGACCATCTATTGCCAGCCATGGGACCACGTGAGAGTCGGAGCGGACGTCACCACGATCCGCCTTCCCGACCCGGAATCGTGCCCCGGGGCGACCATCGTGCTCACGGCCGAGACGGAGTTTGCGGCTTCCGTCGTGTCCACCGGCGGATACCACGTGGATGGCGAGTCCTCGCTCCTGCTGTCGCCGGGCTGGGCATGGATCGACTTCACGAGCTACGGGGCTCCGGTCGTGACGGCTTCCGGGGTTCGCGGTGGGTGGCGTTCGAGGCGTGCCGAAAACGTAGCGACGCGATTGGTGGATGGTATCCTGGTCTCCGAGCTCGGTGACACCGGAGTGACCACGGATGCCAGCACGTGGACCACCATCCTGACTGTTCCAGCCGTGGTCGGCCTGTCCGGAAAGTTCTGCTACATCGACGGCCACGTGCTGTGTGACAGCTACGATCCGCCAGCACCGGCCTGGGCGGCTCAGTATACGATCATTACGCGCTCGACCGGGCTTGAATACCTGCATATTGCAGTCTCCGGAGTGACGCTCGGTACCACATTTCGAGGCCTGGCATCGGGCAACGATCTGCTGATCCAGGTCAAGGGACCCGAGGCGGCCACGCACACGTGGATTGCGCGTGCGACCGTCGATGTGAGGGCATGATGGGCCAGAAGCGCACGCTCCAGATCCCGCTCGCGAAGGGGCTCGACGAGCGCATCAGCAAGAAGATCCTTCCGGACGGGACACTGAGCGTCCTGCACAACTCCCGGATCGACAAGCTCGGCAAGGTCGTGCGGCGCCATGGGTGGGGCACTTTCCCCGATGACGGCATCGCCGAGACCGACCCCTACGCGGTGTCCAAGACGGTTTGCCCGCTCGGAATCACCGAGGCGGATGGCTCGCTGAATCTGCTGACCACGCGCCGCATGTACCGACTCGCCCCCGGAGAGGTTTCGTGGACTGGGATGGGGCCAGCCGACGGAAGGCCCGCGGCAACGACGCCCGTCGAAACGCTCGACGTGCCAATTGCGACCTGGGCAGTCGGGGGGAACGTGGCCGGCACCACCCGAAAGGGCACTGCCGAGAGCCATTGCGCGGCCATCGTCTGCGACGTCACCGGGAACGTTGCGGGCAGCTACGTGCTTCTCGCCTCGCGCAGCATCGCCTATGACGAGTCCGCCGACGGCTACAAGCGCGGCATGGGCTACGTGCAGCTCACAGGATACCGCACGTGGGTCGACGACTTCGGCATCCGGCACTGGGAGCAGCTCTTCACCAAGAGCTTCACAACCTACCCGTCGATGCAGCTCCGGGTGTGGGCCGTGGGCGATTCGCTCGTCGCCGGGTGGTATTCGGTTGAGGATGAGGGGGACACTTACTGCCTCTATCTCGCCCGGTGGGCAGCGAGGTCGACCCCATTCACCGCTCCCAGTGCCACCCGCATTGCCGTCGCAGAGTCGGCGAGCGAGTACATCGATTGGGACGTCGCGGTGCCGACGACGGCGTACGAAGCGGGTGGGCAGGACTGCTTCTTTATTTCGGCGCTGCTCGGCACGGCAACCTGCAAGGCATGGCTGCTCCAAGAGGACCTCACGGTCTATCTGAGCGTCACGCTTGCGAGCCCCGGTGGTGGTTTCGTCGCGAACAAGCTGTGCTGCTGCTGGGCGCAACCCACCGGCTACAATCTGCTCTACGTTTTCTGGACGCAGTCGAGCTCCGGAACCATGAGCCGCGGAGGATGGGAACTATCACCCGGCATCGAGGTCGACCTCTACACGACCAGCGGACCCGACCCGGCCGTGGGCGGGCTGCCCGTCATCGACGGCGTGCAGACTGTGGCTGGCGATCGGGTGCTGCTGAATAATGGCGCGGACAACAAGCAGGGCGTCTGGAGGGCGGCGAGCGGTGCGTGGACTAGACCGAGTGACTACGCCACGGGAAAGTATTTCTCTCGCATCCTGGTCCACGTGACGGCGGGCACGACCTACGCGGATACGTGGTGGCACGCACCCACAGATCCTGGGGTAATCGGCACGGATCTCCCCGACTTCTCCGTGCAGTCCGAGGCGCTGAAGGTGGTCAAAACCATCTCGGACTGGCCGACGACGACCGAGCTCACCCACCAGATGGTTGCGCACCACTCGCTGGTCGATAGCGGGAGTGTCGTCGTCTGGACGATTGATGCCAACTCCACCACGGCCCCCGAGATCCGATACTGGCACGCCGTCGCGCACAAGTTTCACCAAGTGCTCGGAACCTTCACGAGCTCGACGATCAGCCTGGCCCCGGGAATGCTCGCATCGAAGGTGTTCGCGTGGGACGCCCGCGACGTCGCCTGGTGGCTCACGGTGCCTCCCGAGCCCACCACCATCGAGGTCTCCGCGGTGGAAGCCCTCGCCAATAAATCGCTCGTCGAGGCCCCCTCGTCAATCGATGGCGTGACGCTCACCAACGGGATGCTGGTGCTCCTGACCCAGCAGACTGACACCACCGAAAACGGGGTGTACCAGTACGTGGAGTCGACCAACGACCTCACCCGTCCAACCTCGTTCCCGACCGGTGGAAACGCCAAGGAAATCCTGATCAAGGTCACGGGAGGCGCAGTTTACCCGCACACTCTTTGGTACCAGACACTCAGCCCGGCCATCATCGATACCAACATCCTGAGCTTCGTGCGGGACGGTACGAACGGGGGGCTCCAGGACTACTCAGACCGTCACTACGTACTCGCGCTCACCGAGCCAGACTTCGGCAATTTCACCCCGCTTGCGATAGTCTCGCCGCATCAAGCCGCCGAGTTCAGCGATGCCTTCGGAGGATCTGACAGCACTGCGCTCGGAACGGCGTGGCCTTGCGACCATGCTCTATGGGAGCCGACGGACTGGTTCTGGGCGAACATCGAGGCCATTCGCGGAAACACCGAGCAGTACCCCGAGATGGCGCCCCGCATCCACGCATGGCATCAGACGCCGGTCATGCGGGCTCCGCTCGAGGTCAAGGACCGCATGGTGTTTGCCGCCCAGGGGCTCTCCCACTGCTACGGAGATTCGGGACCCGAGGAACTGGCGATCATCAACGGACCGGGCCCGATCGCGGTCCGGGCTGTGACTGCCTCTACCAGCACGCTGTTCCCGGCGGGCACGTACAGCTACCGGGCAGTCTACAGACTGGTCAGGCATGACGGGTCCACCCTGAGGTCGATCCCGAGCCCTTCGGTGACGCTCACGGTGGGAGCGGGCATGGGCACCGTGTGGATTGCGATCCGCACCCCGCGCCTGACGGTGCTCACGGATGAGGCCGGGTCTCTGCTTTCGATCTACGCGGACATTTACCGGACCGAGGAGGGGCCCGGCGCGAACTGGCACCACCTCGGGTCGGCCGTCATCGGCACTGACAACACCGCGGCAAACCTGCTGTTTTACGACGATTTTAGCGTGCGCAACACGGACATCGTCACGCGTGAGCTGCTCTACACGCTCGGAACCAGCGACATTCCAGCTGTCACCACGCCGAGCTTCAAGGTCATTGTGCTGCACGGTGGACGCATCTTCGGAGCGCATGGGCGGCGCCTGCACTACTCGACCCAGCAGGCCTCGCTGAGTGCACCCTACTTCCCTGCCGGTGGGTACCTCGAGTTCGAGGATACGATCACCGCGCTCGCCTCGGTCGAGGCGGGACTCGTGGTGTTCGCGCGCACGAAGACCTGGCTTCTACAGGGCACTGGGCCGGGACCAGATTTGCAGCCGTTCTGGCCAGTCCCGCAATTGCTAGCGCGCGACGTCGGGTGCGTTTCGCAGGCCAGCATCCTGAGCTGGCGCGACGGGCTGTTCTTCCAGAGCGATCGAGGGATCGAAGCACTCCGGAAGAACGGGGCGATTGAGACCATCAGCGAACCGGTGCGCGACCAGCTCGCGAACTACCCGATCGTCCGCAAGGTCGTGGATGCCGACGACGAGAACCAGATCCGCTGGCTCTGCTCGAGTGCCGGGTGCTACCCCAGCGCCACCACCAGCATCTGGCTCTGCTGGGACAGCACCTTCGATCAATGGTCCACCGAGAGCGCCCGGGGCACCCTCGATTGCTCGACCCTAGCGTCGACAACTGCCGGTGTGCAGAGCCTGATGGCGATGACACGGGAGTCCGCGGGCGGAGTGAATCTCTACAACCGCGCCGGTTGGTACGATGACGACGCATCCCCAGAGGACTTCCCGTCGCGCACGCTGACCACCGGGTGGATTCGTCCGGGCGGCATCGGTGGATGGGGGAGGCTACGCCGGCTCCGCCTCCACGGAGACACGCCTGCGTACGATGCGAGCGTTGAGGGAGAGACGGTTACGGTTACGGTCAAGCAGCACTCTGAGGCGGACGTGGAGGTCTCGTCGACCCACACGCTGGTGGTGTCCTCCCCATCGGTTGGTGCAACAGCCGAGCAAGTGCTTATCGAGCTGGCGCCAACGAACCAGCAGTGCTCGGAGTTCGCAGTCACAATCGTGCAGAGCCTGCCGCAAGACCTAGACCACCCCGCCATTACTGCCACCACCTCGGCCTCGACGAACATCACACTCTCGGGAGGCCAGACCATCGATGGGGCAACGGTAGTCCCGGGCGCCGGGCACCGGGTGCTCTGCCTGGGCCAGACCGATCCGAAGCAAAATGGGCTCTGGCTCGTGAACTCCGGGGCGTGGACCCGCCCGACTGATTTCGCCGTTGGCGCGCTCGCGAACGTCAACGTGGTGTTCGTGGACTATGGCTCCGTGCGCGGCAACACCTATTGGCTGGACACCGAGGCCGACATCATCGGCACCGACAATCTGAGCTTCACGCAGCAGTATTTTCGAGGTGGCGAAGGCACGAGCTGGAATGCCATCTCGTTCGATTGGGAGGACGTCCCGCACCGTCCCCGCACCACCACCACCCTGAGGGCATGAGCAATGGCACTAGGAGCAGGAGCACAAGGCGTACCGTGGAGCCAGATGACCCCAGAGGAGCGGGCGGCATATTCCGGTACGGGATCGGCACAGGCACCGTCAACCAGTATTGCGGCCCAAACTACCGGAACTAACGTCGGCAAGATTCCGCGGTACGCGCTCACGAGCCGTCCGGCGGACGAGGAGAACCTACGGGAGGTGCTCGACGTCGCTGGCATCGGCGCGCTCCTTCCGCACACACAAGCGTTTAGGCCGAAGGCCTACGACCCGAACGCCGCCAACTTCGCTCTTCAGCTGCCCGGTGGCGTGGAGGGCTTTCAAACGAGCCTCACAAACCAGGCCAACATGTCCGGGCAGGATGCGGACTACTACCGGAATATGGCCAAGAGCGAGGCGGGCGGAGCTCTCTCCGCAGACCAGCAGTTCGGCGCGCTCATGGGTCAGGGCGGCGATGACTACAAGCGCTCGATCATGCAACTCTGGCAGGGCCAGGAGCAATTCCGTGGAGACCAGGCTCGTGCGGTAGGAGCCTACGACCAGCTAGGTGCTCAATTTGGGCAGGACTACGGGCGAGCCAGCGACGCGTACGGACAGGGACAGCAGGCGCTCGACCTCACCCGCTCCGCGGCACTCGGTGAGCAACCGAGCGTGGCTGAGCTTCAGCAGCGGCAGGGACTCCAGTCGGCGGTAGCGGGGCAGGTCGCCGCGGCAAACAGCGGACCCTATAACCCCGCCGCTGCGCTCGTTGCTGGCCAGCGCGGGCAGACGATGCAGCAACAGGCCTACCTCCAAGGCAGCCAGCTCCGCGCCGGCGAGATGGCCCAGGCTCGCGGACAATACGGTCAAATGGTGGGCCAGCAGCAAGGCGCTGCCCAGGGACTCGGCGCCATGGGTCAGGCATTCGGTGGGCTCCAGACCGGAGCGGCCCAGGCACTCGGTGCACAGGGACAAGCCTACTCGAACGCGACCCAGAACTGGACCGCCGGACTCGGCGCCATGAGCGCGCAGCAAGCAGGGCTCGCCCAGGCCCAGGCGGGACAGCTCCGCCAGCAAGCGCTCGGGTATGGCGGACTCTCCGAGACGGCGAAAGGGACTGGGCTCCAGGCTTACGACCAAGTCGCGAACATCGGCGCCCAGGCGCAACGAGGGAACATCGAGCTCGAGCAGATGAAGGCGGCCCAGACCACCGAGCTCAACAAGGCGCTCCAGGAGCGCGAACAGTTCAATCAGGAGACCAGCGCGAAAACTGCCGAAAAAAACATGGATTTTTACGGAAAGCTCATCGGGAGCGGTGTTGGTGGAGGTGGACTCGGGGGCATCGTCTCCGACGAGCGAAGCAAGACCGCGCTTTCGCACGCGTACTCCGAGATCGACTACCTCCGGACCGCGCTCGCCGACATGTACCGGAAGCAGGGTGGCGAACAGCGCCAGCCGTCAGCCTCGGATCGCTACGGCGACGGACTCGACACTGCTCCGCGTGCGACGGGTAGTGCGCGTTTCGGCGACGGTCTGGACGCCCAGCCGAAGCAGACGGACGTATACCAATGGGGGCCACCTCCGGCACCCAAGCCCCGCCAATACGACTCCTACAATTGGGGGCCAGAGCCCCCGGTCTCCAATGAGCTCGCTCGCACCGAGCCGGTTGGGTACCGATACCGCCCGGAGGCTCGTGCCGCATTCCCCAGCATGACGGCCCCTGGGCAGCGATACGGCGTGACCGCCCAGGACCTCGAGCAGGCGGGCCCCGTGGGCCGCTCGATGGTCGAGACGGGGCCCGGCGGGATGAAGACCATCGACCCGGGGCAGGCGAGCGGGGCGATGCTGGCCGCCTTGGGCGAGCAGAAGCGTGAGATCGACCAGCTCCGCACCGAGCTCGAGCGGATGAGGGGAGCCCGATAATGCCCTCCCCTCGCGCGGTATCGGTGGTGGAGCAGCGGCCCGACGGGGCCGTTTTCGCCATGTCGGACGGGAGCACGCAGTACCTCACCGGGCAGGGCGCGACAGACCTCGCTACGCGGCTCCCAGGAGCGTCGGCTCCGCCCCCCTCAGCACCGCCCGTCCCGCAAGCTCCACCACCCGCTCTGCCCCGGGCAGGCGGAGCAACCGGGACCTGGGAAGCAGGGGTTGCTGGAGCTCCACCAGCGCCGCCTGCCCCAGCGCAGCAACCGCCTGCCACCCCCGGAGAGCAGCCGCTGCCTAGTCAGTTGATGCGTCAGCAGCTGATCGACCAGCTAGGACGTGGCACGTGGTCTCCCGGACGCGACCCGGAGCGCGAAAAGCGCACGGGGGTGATGGTGCCGAAGGGCGGCAAGGTGACGACCGAGGGCGGGATGGATCCTGACTTCGCGCGCCGTGTCCAGGGTGAGCGCGACCGGCTCTATGCCGCCGACACAGCGGCTCAAGTGGCGGACGCGGAAGCTCGGGTGGCGATGGTCGATGAGGCTCGCGTGCAGGCTCGAGAGAATGCGGCACGCCTCGCGGTGTCCCAGCGTGAGCAGGAGGCACGGCTGGTCCGCATGCAGCAGAGCCACGACGAGCACCTGTCTCGCCTCGAGGGAGACCTGGACGCGGCGTATTCGCGCAAGGTCCAGCCCACCGCGCTATTCAGCTCGGGGTCATGGGCGGGCGCCGTCGGGCAGATCGGACTCTCGATTGCCATGGCGTTCGAAGCTCGAGGTGGCGGCCGCCCGCTCACGTGGGAGTCTGTCCAGCGGATCATCGAGCGCGACGTGGCCAAGCAGGAGGCGGAGATCAACCGCGGAATCGACCGCGGGAAAAACGCACTCTCGCGATACCTCGTGCGGTTCGATGGCGATATGACCACGGCCAAGGCCGCACTCGCCGCAACGCAGGAGGGGCTCGCCAAGAGCTACGCGCAGGACCTTGCCGCGCGTACTCAACGCCTCGACATTCAGCGCGGGCTGAACGACTGGATCGGCAAGACCGGAAACGCCCGGCTCGACGCGCTGGTCAAATTCAACGAGGCCGTGCAGGGCAAGGTAACGCGCGAGGTCGCTCAGGAATTCGCGGTCCCGAAAGCAGCTGGCTACCAGGGTCCGTCGGTAGCAAACCTAGAAAAGAGGGTTGAGAATCAGGAGCGTCTGGAATCTGGAGGGACCGCCGGGTACGAGGGCCAGCTCGCGCAGGCGAAGGCGTTCGGTACAGCCGGAGGAACAGCAGCGGGACGCGGAGCAGCGGGTGCGCTCAGTCCTGAGGATGAGCAACGATTCAAAGCGTATTCGGAAACTGAGGGCCAGCACCAGGCAACTCAGAGTGACCTCGACGAACTCACTAAGTTGCTCGGAGGAAAGCGCAAGGGCGACGCCATCAGTTGGGACCGAAGCAAAAATATCCCAGGAGTCGGTCCCATCGGAGGGAAAGTTCCTGGATTCCTCACAGGAGAAGAAGGTCGCCGTACTCGTCGCGTACTGACCGAATTCCTGCAGAGTTACATCGCCACGACCAATAAGGGTCCAGCAAGCGATGCCGACGTCGCCCGCATCGACAGAGCAATACGTGGGTACGGCACCGAGACCGAGATCCAGGACGCGGTGACGAGTATGCAGCGCAAGCTCAACGTATCGCGTAGGGCCGCACGCGCAGCCGCTGGTCCCTCGGTGGTTTCGAGCTATCGCCGGAGTAACGCTCAGACCACCGCTGGCTATGAGCAGGAGATGGCCGGGCAAGCGGAGGACACGGAGGGGCTCGAGCTCGAAACCGGGGAAAAGGAGAAATAGCCGATGCCCTGGACCACCACCGGCTCCGGGCTGAAGCTCTGGATCAAGGATGACGGGAAGGCGCTCGTACGCGATGCGAGCGGCAAGGTCTACTCGACCACGCCGGAGAAGGCTGAGCGGCTCGTGCTCGACCAGGGGTACTCCTCCGCATCCCCCGAGCAGCGCGCCGCTCAGGTCGAGCAGATCCAGCAGGGTGGCATCGGTGGGCAAGTCGCTGCTGGAGCGAAGGCGTTTGCCGCCGGAGTTGTCGATATCGGAGCCGCGGGATATCGAGTCGGGGAGGCCGTGGGGGAGACGGCCGGCAAGGCCATCGGTCGCCAGATGGGGATCTCCGAAGAGGAGCTTGCCCGACGCGCCAAGTCGATGCCTCGCATTTCCCAGGCGCTCGGGGGCCGCGAGCTCCAGGAAAACGTGGCCGCCGTGGTGGGGCACCTCCGCGGGCAGGAGAGTGAGGTAGCGGCGCGCGAGTATCGCGAGACGGCGCAGGCGCAGGCGCGGCAGAACCCCATCACGACCGAGGGAGCGTACCTCGCCGGGCAGGTCCTACCGACCCTGGGAGTAGGAGCGCTCGGGGCAGGAGCGGCCAAGGGGATGACCCTCGGGACTCGCGTTGCCCTCGGAGCGATCGAAGCCGGTGGACAAGGCGCCTCGCAGGTCACCGAGGATGCCTTCGTCAAGGATCAGGAGATTACCTCGGAGCAAGTGCTGGCGGGTGCTGGGCTCGGCGCCGTTCTCGGTGGCACAGCGACGCTTGGCATGTACGGCGCTGGGCGTGCGTTTCGCCGGATCGGTTCACGCGGTGCAACCCCCTTCGATGCGGCCGTTCCAGGCTACAAAGTGGCACGCGACGATGCCGCGCGCGAGGTGGCCGAGGGAGCACTCGGTGGCGAGGCGCCCACCAAACAGACCGTCGGTTGGCTCCGGCGGCAGTTCACCAAGGGCGTCGAAAAGTACGAGGAACTATCGGGTGTTGTCACCGGGGCGAGCAAAGAGGACCTAGGCGCGCTTCGTCTCCGCGACGTGGTGGAAGGCGGAGCCGAGTCGCCGTTCAAGCGTTTCGACCAGCGAGCGGTAATCCGCAAGCAGTACACCGATGAGCTCGCGGAAGTGCAGCAGCGCGTGCAGGAGGCTGAGCAGCGCCTGTTCAAGCAGAACATCGTCGAGGCGCGCAAGGCCGACCAGATGCGGCTGCTGGTTGACAACACCCCCGAAGCGCTCGAGCGGCAACGCACTGCAGTCGCTGACATGGCCACCTCGCTCGAGCGGGCAGTCGATGATATGGCCTCGAATCCTCGCGCGTACGGCGAGCGTGCTTGGCTCGACCCGATGCGCGACGAGGTGGACCGGCTCCGCCAAAAGCTCATCGACCCGAAGGCGGACGGCGCCGAGCTCTTCACCTCGGTCGATCGCATCAAGCGCAAAATGGATCGCTACGTGCGGAAGGCCCGCGGTCAGCAGGCGCGGGGAAGCGGAGACTTCGCCAAGGATTTCCAGGCTGGAAACCTCGCCGAGCGCCTGTCGACCACGCAAGAGCCGATTCGGCGCGGGCTCATGAATCCCGAGATTTGGGGCCAGAAAGCAGCCCAGTCACAGCGCGAGATCAACGCAGCTTGGGAGTCACATCTCGGCGATGTGTCCGCCGGGATCACCGACCCCAACGAGAGCTACCTGAAGGCTTTTTTTGGACGGCACAAGGGACTCTATGAGGATGAGCTCCCGACGTTCCGCGTGGAAAAGGAGAAGGTGCTGGGGTTCTTGCGCGAGATGGGCAGCGAAGCGAGCGTCACTGCGCGCGACACTGAAGCCCAGATGCTTCGGCAGCTCGATACGGGAACCGGGCTCGCCAAGTCGCTCGAGAAACACTACCACCTCGGGCCCGAGCTCCAGAAAGACGTCGGCGCGATCGTCGATGGGAACCAGCAGATCCGCACCATCCTCGACCGCATCCGGGGCGAGATGAAGACGTTCCAGCAGATCGATCGGCTCGAGGGGCTGCAAGGTCAAGTTGGCGGGCTCGGTGTTGGAGCGGTCGGTGGTGGAGTGCTCGGCGGCCCCGTGGGCGCGGTCGCCGGAGCGGCCTACGGCGCGGCAAACATGCCGGTCCGAATCGCTCGGCAAGCGTGGGCGCTCAAGGCACTGGCCAAAAACGTCCAACGAAAGATGCGGGGCGAGGTGTCGGCGGTCGCCAGCGGAACGGGCGAAGCCATTGGACCGCCCCGCACGATGCAAGAACTCAAGGCGAGAATCTACGCAAGGCGAGCCAAGGCAGCCGCCGAGGATGAGTACGAGCAGGGCCTTGGGCCATGGGGCGCACCGGCGCCGAAACCCTCCGCTCGGGTGGAGGCGCCTCAGGAAGTGTTCGGTCCTGCCCGCCTCCCCCCGCTGCTCGCCGGAGAGGCCACTCGGCGCATCCGGGCCAAGGACGGCTCGGACGATTGGCGCGACCAGGCGGAGATGGTGATGGCGCTAGGTGACCCGTCGCATGTCTCCGAGATGATTGCCCAGGGGCTCGGCACGCTCGCGGATGACCTGCCCGCAACCTCCGGCATGGTCGCGCAGAAAGCCGCCGTGGGAGCGCAGTACCTCTCGAACACGCTGGGTCCGATGATCCCACCCCGCCCCCCGATGCAACCGAACATGCCGCTGGATAAGCTCCCTCCGGATGACCAGGAGCGGTGGGATCGGATCTGGAACGCAGTCAATGACCCGATGTCCGTGCTCCAGGATTGGCGCACTGGGCAGGTCCAGCAGGACCAGCTAGATGCACTACGTGCTGTGTGGCCCCGAATCTTCGAGGACCTGCGAGACCACACCGCCGAGCTCGTAGCCGCGAGGAAGACGCCGCTCGGGTACGATGAGAGCCGGCAGCTCGAACTCCTGCTCGACCTCGGCGGGGCGCTCGAGCCGACGCTCGCTCCGCAATTCATGGCGCGAACGAACGACTGGTACCAGGCCGGAAAAGGCAAAGAACAGGCAACCGCTCGACCATCGGCGAAGGCGCCCGATGTATCGAGCCTGCACGAACTCCACCCAAGGGAGACATGACCCATGATCCGCAAAGACCGCACCCCCATCGAAGCCCTCCTCACCAATTGGAGCGTGGTGGCGCCGAGCGCGACCGAGCTGTCGGAGCCCTACCCGGATGCAATTCGCGCCTCCACCGATGGCGACCAATTCGCCGCCATGCCGGTGGACAAGCCGCCATTCGTGATCAACGGCACGTTCGCATCGACTTCCAAGTGGACCGCTGGAGCCGGCTGGGAAATCACCGGCGGAGCAGCCGTTGCCACCGCGAGCAGCGCGGCGCTCACGCAAGCCACGGCGAACGTGCGGGAGACCTCCCAGGCCATCGTCGCCGGGCAGAAATACCTCCTGACCTACACGGTTGGTGGCACCCCGTCGGGCACGCTCACCCCATCGCTCGGTGGCACCGCTGGAACCGGGGTCACCACGACCGGCGTCAAGCAGGAGGTCATCACCGCCGGGTCGACCAACGCCAACCTCGTGTTCACTGGAACCGCCTTCACTGGCACCGTTGACAACGTGTCATTGATCCCGCTCACCCCGCCGCTTTCCGCTCGCTCGTGGGAGCCAATGCGCGTGCGATCAATCGTGGCAGTCGTGCAAACCGCGACGATTGTCACCACCTCGCCGGCGTGGGCTGGGTGGTGCGGGGGGAAGGAGTAGCCCAGTGCTCGGTGTGGTTCATGCGCTTGGGTTTGGTGGGCAAATTAGCTCATCTCCCCCCACCATCCTCACCTTCACGCTTCCAGCAATCTCCGACGAAACCGTGGACTGCGCGGTCACGGCATCGAACGCGACCCATTTCACGGTCGTGGCGCACGGAGCGGCGGCCCCGGTCTGGGGCGTCGGCGTCTGGACCGCGGTGGGCGAGACGCACGTCCACACGACTGCGCTCTCGGGCTCGATCGAGCTCGATGCCTACGCATACGGACCTGGCGGGGTGAGTGTGGCGCCGGTGGCGGAGGGGACGACGGTTGGTTCGAGGACCAAGGTGCTTGGATACGGGCCCGAATTTCTGTTCTATTCGGATCTGGGCAAGACCCCTGCCTCTCCCTCTGAGGGAGCGGATGTCACGGCGTGGACCGACCAGAGCGAGAGTGCCGCGAATCACGATATCACCGGCACCGCCGATAATTACCCATCGTGGCAAATCGATGCCGACACAGTAGGATTTCTGGATTTCCAGGTGGCGGGGGGTGAGCACTACCAGATCCCCAATGTGCCGACGAGCGCAACGAGCCACGCAATTTACTGGTCGATGAGCGTCGACGATCCGACTCCAGCGGCGTTGGAGGTTGTGTTCGCATTTTCGAATACCTGGTGGATTGCGCTGACAACTGGTGGGACGCTAGATCTGTACAACGGTTCACAGAAATCGCTAGGAAATTGCCCGAGCGGGAAACATTCGTTCGCTCTGCTCTGCGATGATGTGGCGGATACTGCGACGCTCTACATCGACGGAGCCGCTCAGACGCCGGTTGCGTATGCTGGTCAGGCGGCGGGAGCCAACGCCACAATCGGAGCCCTGAACTCCGGAGGATCGTTCCCGACCGACCTAAATCTATACGGCATAGCCTACGAGACCGACGCCGGCTCGACCGATGCAGTCGACGACTGGGTGTGGATGGCACAGGCGTACTGGGACTGCCCCCCAAAAGCGTGACCCCGGCCGGAGATTGGGTAGATTCGAATCCGTCCGGGGCCCGACCGATAATAGTGCTCGGTGACAGTAACGCGGCTGCGAACTACGTGCATATCGTGCACTACCCATCAGCGATGCAACGGCCTCAGGTAGTAGGGAGCGTGTACAAGATCTATTGCCATCAGGGCGAGGGAGGGGCGGCGCTTGAGGCACAGCAGGATACGTTCGCGCGCCTGCAGCCGCTAGTGGCTAATAGCGATGTGCCACGAGGTTCGTGGGTACTCGACCTCGCAGAGTCTCTGCTGCCGCTCGAGTCGCCATTGGCGCTCATCAACACCGCATGGGGTGGCAGCACCCTGGACTACTGCAATCCGGAGGTCAATCCGTCTGGCTATGCAACGTTTTTGGCATGGATCGAGGCGCGTCTGGCGCTGCTGCCGAGTCACCTGGAACCGGTCGTGATTTGCTACGAGGGGACCAACGGACCCGGCACTGACACGACCTGGTCCGCTGGAATGGCCCATATCATGGCCGCGTTACGGACCGATTTGGGGTACGCCAATCTAGGCGTGGTCGTGGTGAGAATCCCAGCATCGGCAGAGCCACCTCCGGTGGGCGTGGACTACGATACGATCAGAGCGTCCCAGACGGCCTACGTGGCCAGCGACGAGCACTCTCGCCTCGCGTACCACGAGGCCATGACATTCGTCGACAACAACACCCTGGTTCAGGGGTACGCCGCGCCGAGTCCGGAGGGAGCGGCAGGGCACTGGGATCGCCTTGGCGCTCGCACTTTAGCGATTGGTCCTAACGCGACCGGAGTCACCCGGTCAATTCTGACATGCATTCAGGAGCTACTCGCGCCATAGCCGGCGCACAAAGGAGCAGACAATCATGACCCCCGAACTACTCGCTCAGATCAAGGCCGTCGTCGAGTCCGGTACCGTGCTGGTGCTGGCCGTGCTCGGCGTACTCTACACCGCGGCGACCATCGTTGCCGGAGTAGCCCCGCCCACCTGGAAGTTCACGCTCATCTGCGCGCGACTCGCTGGTGACCTCAGGCGCCTGCTCAAGTTGCCCGAAGATGCCGAGAAGCGTGCGGCTCGAGAGGCTCATATCGCTGCTCTCGTGCGTGAGGCAGAGCAGCGCGGACGAGCGGAAGGCAGCGGGGAACCGCCAAGGGTGGCTGGAGTTCTAGCACTCGTCCTGCTTGGGCTCGCCGCGCCCACCGCGTGCTCGAGCGGAATCTTCGGCACCCCCGAGCTCAAGAGTCCGTGCGAAGGTCTCTACTGCCTCTCAGTGGAGATCGCCGGAGTGGTCGAGCCGATGGTCTGCTACCAGACCGAGGCGGAGCGCGAGATGGCACGGCGGAGCGCACTCAAGCGGGGCGCTCGAGCGTGCATCACGGACGGGGCAAGGGCGGTGTGCCGGTGAACACCGAGCCCGCCACCAACGAGCACGGAGAGCGCGCGGCATGGGCTCTTCAACAGTGGGAATCAGAGGTACTCTATCGGCCGGCTGTCAACGTGCACCGGAAGATGCTCGACGATAAGTGGCGCGAGATCTACCGGGATGCCACTGGTGGAGACGAGATACCGTACATGACGCACGACGAGCTGGTCGCTTCCGGCCGATACTCGATCGCGAAAGCGACGAAAGTGGTGTGCCGGTGACCGTAGCGTCCAAGAGCGCCGTGGGGTCACTGCTGGCACTGGCCTACCTGGTAGCGCTGATCGTCCAGTCCGGGTGCCGCCCCTCAGCCCCCATTCCACCGCCGAGCCCGGGAGGGACAGGGGGTAGCGCATGGGTGGACTACCAGGCGGGTGGAAGCGCCGGGGCTAGTCCACTCGCTACCGGGGGGACGGCGCCGGCCCCATCGGCCTACGATCGGTGCGTGACCGAGCAGACCGCGGACCCCGTCACCCGCCGGGTCGCGTCGGAATCGGGAACTCCAGTCCCTACCCTTGTGCGCCGTATCTGCTCCGACCCCGTCATCCAGCGAGGCTACCAGTGACCGAGCCAATCGTCGTCCGAGTACCAACCCTGATCGAGGTCCTGGGGAAGCCCCTGGGCAGGCAGCGCCTGGTCAACTGGCGAGAGGTCGCCCGCCACCTCCCGGTGCGAGAGGACCTAGAGCTCCGGTCGGTGGCTCACGCGCCGAACGTCGCTGCTCCGCTCGACCAGGGGGGCCTCGGGGCTTGCACCGGGTTTGCCACCGGAGGGTGCGCGTCCACCGCTCCCTACCCGTACCAGCTGACGGCGGCCGAATGCGTCCGTCTCTACAAGCGCGCCACCCAGCTCGACCCCTTTCCCGGCACCTACCCTCCAGTGGACACCGGGAGCTCAGGCTGGGCCGCCATGACGGCGGCGTTCGAGGTAGGGTACTTCGACGGGTTCGCCATGACGGCGGGCCTCACAGCGGTCTTGCAGGCTCTCCAAACCCGCCCCGTCATCCTTGGCCTAGACTGGTACAGCACGTTCGACGACACCGATCCGGACGGGCGCATTCGGTTAACCTCATCCTGTCAGCTCAGAGGTGGGCACGAGATCAAGGCCGATGAGGTCGACGTCGAAAACGGCCGGGTCTGGGTGCGCAACTCCTGGGGCCTATGGGGTGTAGAGCATCGAGGACTATGGGGCTACGGATACCTCACGTTCCGCGACCTCGCCCTCCTGCTCGAGAGTGGCGGCGATGCCTGCGCGCCGGAGCTGCCATGACCCTCTACATCCCTCCCCTGTGGACCCGCCCGACACATGCCGAGCAGCGCGCCATGGTGGCCGAGGCGTGGAGAATCGAGCTCGCTGAAGAGGCCTCGGTGCCCACGCTCGAGATCGTGCAGGCGATGACCGGGCACGAGTCCGTCTATGGCTGCCCGGACAAGCCCGCCGTCTGGGTCGGCTCCGGGAACCACGGGGCGTACCAGCACAAGTACCCGACGTGCTCGACGGCTCGGCGCCTGGGGCAGCCGTGGAATCCGCTCGGTGGGTGCTTCAGCGCGAGCGATACGCACCCGAATGCGGACGGAACCTCGACCGCCTACGGCGTGTGCTTCCGCGCATACCAGAGCCACCTCGCCGGAATCCTAGACGTGGTGGTATGGATCCGCCGGCACGCTCGGACGCTGGCAGCGACGCGCTCTGGGCTCGTGCTCGAGTTTTCGACGGCGCTCAGGCTGGACGGCTACTACGAGGGGTTCGGTAAGACGCAAGACGAGCGGATCGCGAACCACGCCAAGTCAATCACCAAGTGGGTCAACGCGATCCGGCGCGGCCTCACTGGGACCGAGGAGGTCTACCCGTCCGAGACGGTGGAGCTCCAGGGATTCACGTGGCAGTCACTGCTCGACGAGTCTGACGCTGATGCGATCCGTGAGCGAGACGAACTTGTGAGGGGGAGACAAGGCTGATGCAAATGTCTCCTGAATTCCGAGAGATTGTCCCGTGTAGCCTAGGCGAGGATGCGCGCTGCGAGCAAATCGAGCGCTTGAATCGCACGCTCGTCACCCGAGATCAGATCCTCGGGCAGCACCTATTCAACTTGCTGAACCCAGCGATCCAGCGCAACACCGAAGCGATTGACGCGCTCCGGGTGAGGCTGGGAGAAATCCTCGATCGACTCGAGGATCACGAGGAGAAAGAGACCACAGGACAGCACGTGTTCGACCAGCGGATCACCAGAAACGAGGCCGTCGCTGCTCGAGGTCAGGCAATCGCGGAGGCCGCACTCGAGGACACTGCTCGGCTCGGGGCGAGACGGGGCCGGCGCAAGGGGCAGCTCGAAACGACGCTGGTGACCCTGCTTGGGATCATCGGGTACGCCATCGCCAAGCACTACGGAGTGCCGCTACCCTGATTGACTCTGCGCGAGCGCTCGCAGGTTGGCCCGGTCGAGCGCGTCAAATACCAGACCTCCGGAGCGGCTCATCACCCCCGCACCGTCGTCGCGGTCGTACAGCCCCAGGATGTGCCCCACCTCGTGCGTGAGGTAGTCCTCGGCATACTCGTTCCACCGGATGTACACGTTGTACCCGTCGATCTCCGCGCACGCTGGATCGCTGGGACTATCGCACGGCCACTCGATGTCCGGGTTGATCCAGACGGTAACGTCGCCATTGTCGTAGAGCACGATGTGCCGTCCTAGCTCTTCCTCCGAGAGCTGGTTCCAGCGCCGCACCACCCGCTGGACCACCTCGCGCTGCTCGTCGGTTGCGCCGATCGACGGGTAGATCGCTCGAGGCCAGTCGGTCTCGCCGCAGGCTACTAAGAGCAGAGCCAGTGCCAGTGCTCGCATCAGTCGTGCTCCGGCAGTACTCTGACCAGCTGTGGGAATACCCCCCGGGTGTGGGGCGCCGTGGCGAGCAACAGGCGAAGTCGCGGCTGTCCCTGGAGTCGCCATAGCTCGAGCCCGTTGCGCCTTCCCCCCACGAAGTGGGCGGATCTGAGCGCTTCGAGCAGCGCTTCCTTGGCCGCGTCGAATTGCTCGTCGTCGGGGTCGCTCGTGCTCCCGGTGGAGATCCGGTGGTAGTCCAGGATCGCCGTGCGGGTGATGTACCAGGGGGAGCGGGTGGTCATGGCTTGTCGCTCCAGGAGATCCTGACTCCTATGCAGGGCAGCGGTAGCACGTAGAGTACCCGTGACCGTCGATCCCAGTACGCACCGATCCACAGGTCGTACCACGCGAGCACAAGACGGACGGTCACGGGAGCACCCGTGCGGCTTCTTCGCGGCATAGTTCCGCCCAGCTCTCTCTCGGTACGCGCACGAGAGCCACGTCGTCTGGGCGCTGGTTGTCCCAGCGGGCAAAGTACACCTGCCCTCGTGCTACCTCGTGGACCACGATCGTTCGCGATCCGTTTGTCAGCCGATCGCCTGCTTCCGGATCAACCAGCGGAGAGCGTGCGGGCGCTACTCGTGTCACGGGCACCCTGCCTCCCAGTACGCCTCGACCACGTCCGCCTCCGCCTCGAGGACCAGGATCTCGGACAGGGCTCCGTGCACGTAGCGGTCGCGTGCGACATCGACGTGCTCGACCAGGGCGGCCTCGAGCCGGTCCACCCGGCGACGCATGGCCACGGTCGAGCGAGCCCGGGCGGCTCGGGAGACGGCGTGGGTCGGGTGGTAGAGAAATTGGATGCGCATGGCGGCAGATCTCCTGGCTCAACGACCCGGCCGACCGCGACCGCGACCGCGAACAGGGTAGTGAGCAATCTTGAATCCGTACACAGCCGCAAATCCTTCTGCCGCTTCAAAATCAGGGAATCTCGCCACTGGCATACCGGTACCCGCCTCGCACCCGTCCCATGACAGGCGAGCGCCGGCTACGCGCTTCAGCACCACGTAGCTCCCTTGTGGGTCGCAGTATTCCTCAATCAGTACGTCGCTAAAATTCGGTCGTCGTATTGAACGCACGTGGGTTCCTCTAACGCCCCGAGCCCCGCGGCCTGGTGGCGGCGGGGCGGAAGGGGCGGGGGGCTCTCATCAGAGCGTGGGGTACTGGTCCGGCACGGTCAGTGTGACCGTCTCGCGGTCATCGTCGTCGGTCCAGCGGGGCGACAGGTCCCATCCCTCGAGCTCCGGGTGCTCGGCCACGTAGGCTTCGACGGCGGCGGTCAGGCAGTCATCCTGGTCGGGGTCGGCGGGTACGATGACGGTGATGGTCTTGGTGGCCATGGTGGCCTCCCTCTTGAATAGGCCGAGCGACGTGCTCGGGATGATCCAGTTATAGCCCAGGATTCGTCGGTTTCGGAGCCGGATTAGTGTAGGCGCTCCGAATTTTGAAAGGGTGTTCAGTACGCGGCTTGACCACATTGCCCCGGTGGTGGATGGGCGGGAGACTCGGTGGATGGCCCGCTCGCTCCTAGCCTCACTGCTCCTCGTCGCCTGCTCCGGCACCGCCCAGCCCGCCCAGGGCCCGCCGCAACGGAGCCCCATGCTCGGGATTGCGGAGGCGATGCAGCGGCGTGGTGAGGACCGTACGCGCCGGACCGAGTGCGTCACCGATCGGGTCTATGGTGATCGGTACCGCACGCGGTGTGAGGAGCGGAGGTAGCTCCGAGAGATCGGTAGTGCCGGAATCGGGCCTCGAACCCGAGGGGAGCCTCGTGCGTGGCTGGCAAGGGGGGTTGCACGATCTCCGTTCCGGCAGAGCCACGGGAGCAGCGAGAGGGTTGGGGTGGCTCATTGCTGCTCCCGTGGGTTAGTTATCCTGCTTTGCGCTCCAGGTGCTTCGTGAGCTCACTCAACAGTCGAGCGCATTCCTTACGTCGCAAGGACGTGCTGTATGCCCGGTTCCCGCCATCGACAACCACCAGCACGAACCCAGCGTCTATGGGAAGCGTGTCAGAAATTGCTGACCCAATCTCTCCGCACTCTCTCTCGATTTCTTCCTGGGTCACGACGCTTCCTCCCATTCGACGGCCTCGCCCTGCTCGAGCTCAGCCGAGTCCCATTCGACGATCGACTCGGAGTAGCCTGGCCACACGCCCGAGTCGGCGCACACCCTGAGTTGCTCGAGCCATAGTCGCCACGCCCGGCGGCCGTCCTCGAGTAGCCGCTCGGTCGCGTGGTGCACGACGACCAGATGCGGGGGGGCCTTCCCGACGACGATCGAGTAGCACTCCTCGGGGTTGGGGCTGTTGAGCAGCGTACGGTACCAGTCGAGTTGCGCCGGGTAGCCCATGTACTGCACGCGCCGTTGCCACCGATCGGGTCGCACCACCGTATCGCTCTTGAGCTCTCCTAGCAGGCCCGGGCCGCGAAAGTCGATCCGCCCTTCGCACTCGAACCCGATGAGCGTTCCTGTGATTTTCTCCTCGCGAATTGGGCAGCGCGCTAGAAGCGAACTCGCTATTGGGTGGCGCATCACCGACTCGACCATTCCCGCGACGACCCGATACTCCGAGGCGATCAGGATCTCACTGCCGGAGTGCTCGCGCTGGAAGTCCTGCCACTCTCGGCTCCTCGGGTCTCTCCGTCCCTCGAAGCAGACGACCTCTAGACCACCGAGCACGCGCGAGTGGAATGCCAATCCGATACGGGCCCAGGCCGTCTCTGGATCATCGTGAGTGCAGTGCCATTGGTAGAGCTCCGCGCACTCGGCCATGTGTTTGAGGTTGCTGAAATGCACCGGCTCCCACCACCGGCCGTCGATGCCGTCGATCTTCATGACTTCCACTCCTGATGATTCTCGGCGTCGCGCTCCCGAGCTTCCCGAGCCTTCCTGAGTGCGGACTCAAGGGCCAGAGCCTGCTCTGGCAGAATAGCTGTCGCCAGCACGATTGACACTCGTCCGGTATCGTCGGTTTCGAAGCGCAACTCAAACACAGCGTCGCCGTCGTCCACTGCCTGAAATACGGTTGTGTTGTTCACGGTGTGCTCCTACACTCCAGGTAATTCTCCGCCGTCCACTCGCCAACGAGCACTCGCCGCACGTCGGCGAGTTGTGCGGCACAGGCTGCGGAACAGGCTGCGGCACAGGCTGCGGCACAGGCTGCGGCCCAGGCTGCGTCCCGGGCTGCGGCCCAGGCTGCGGCCAGCTCCTCGAGTGTGGACAGCCCGATCGCGAATCTCTCCGCTGTTTCGACCGCGGCGACACTCCGAGGATCCGGAGTCCCGACAAGGGCAAGCGCGCCACGTGCCCACCAGCACGCCAGCAGCCTGAGCTCAGCAGCAGGGATCCAGTCCTCGTGCAGCAGGACCCACAGGCGATCAGCAGCCGGAATCCCTGCTAGGTCACATACCTCGATGGTAGTCAACCCCTCAGGAGGTCCGAGCGGTGCGAGGGCATAGTCCGAGTAGCGCTCTCCCGGACGCGAGCAACAGGCTCCGCGCTGGCGGAGGTATGGGATGGTGATTCGGGTAACGGCCATCATGGTAGCCCCATTTTGCGCAGGAATTTCCTGATAGTCTTTCCGACTTCCGACATGAGTTCTGTGTACAGCTCTTCATTTGGATCCTGTCCCCATAGATTGGGACATCCGTTCCGGCGCGCCCCATCCTCGAGCTCTGCGATGCTCCGCTTGCCGAACCTTCCCATCCTCATAATCTCGATCCGATTGTAGCGGGAAATCTGATCTAGGGTACGCAGGCCGTGTTTCTCACACAGCGCTGCGGTCCTGGGACTGAGTCCCAGATCTATTGTTTTGACCTTCCTCCAGTCGTTCATTCCTCTTCTCCCGGCTCGCGCATCCTGGGTTTCTCGGGTTCTGTTGTGGCCGCTGACTCCTCGGTGGTGGCGGGCGGATCGGTGCGATCGTTCGGTCGGTGTTCAGCACGTGCATCTGCCCGAGCCGATTTCGGCACTTGCGGTCGAACCCGGATGCAGAATACCTCACCCTCCGGGCAGTGCGTGGTGGTCACGTAGAGCGTGAGAAGCTTCGTCGCCCAGTCGTCGGTGTTGGGGCCGTATAGCTTTTCGATGGTCTTGCAGATCGTCGCGCCCACCGGAAAACTCCACTCTTTGCGGTTCCGATCGAGCAGGAGCAGCACCGGCTTTTTGCTCTTGCGACCTGCGGGGTCCTGCACTTCGCCCGCTTTGCACTCGAGGATCTTGACCGTCGTCTCGCAGTGCCGGCCCTTCTCGTCCTCGAGATTGTAGCTCGCGATCTTGGGCCGCCCGAAGTACTCGCGAGGATCCATTAGCGATCGGTAGTGAGGCATGGTCAGTTGACCTCGGGAGCTGCTGGTTGTTCTGGCTCGGTCTCGTGCGGAACCGGCACATTCGCGTTGGCCCGCCCGGCGATCGTTTTTACTAGGTCGTCGCGCACGATCGGGTCGTCGATGGCGTGTTCGAAGACGATCTGAAGCGCGACGGTCGCAACAGCAATTGCCGCATTCCCTTCGCACTGAGCGGCGGTGAGGTCTCCCTCGATGGTGCGCGCAGCCAGGTAGACCAGCTGGCGCAGGATTTCGACCGACTCTTTGCTGACCGTTACTGAGTACATGACTCGCTCCCGTCGACCTGCTCGGGCTGCTCCACGTCGATATCCTCGAGCTTCGACTCGCGCTCGGGGTGGGCTGCCCATTCTACGAGCTCGCCCGGGGTCTGATACTCTGGGCTCCAGCAGCGGCTCGGGATGTATCCCGACCATCGCAATTGGACCAAGTTGTGGTTTCCTCCGTACGGCATAGTCGCCTCGACGCGAACGGAGAAGTACTCTCCGCCCGATGCTGCTCCGAAGGCACGCATTACATCTCGGAACGTACGTATCGGTTCTGACATTGGGTTACTCCTGGGTTTGCTCGATCGATCTGGTTGGGTCATCAGCGAGCGGAACAGCCCACCGTCTGGCCATGCCGCGCACCACGTAACGCATGTATTCTGGTGAGAGCTCGATGGCCCGGCTGCGCGCGCGACAGATCCTCAAGACCCCCTTCTTGGCCAAATACTCAAAGTTGTCCGCGATCGCATGAGTGGAGCGTATTCCGAGCAAACGGCAGAGCTCGCGCATGGTCGGCGGGTAACCGTGCTCGCTCCAATACTCGATGATGGCCCGCATCACCTGGGCCTGCCTGTCGGTGAGCCCCTTCACGATGGCGCGTCCCCGGGGCGAGAACGACGAATCGTTTGCCTGGTCGCGACTCGATAGAGAGCAGTCGTCAGGCGCTGCCACTGGGTCCCTCGTGCTTGATCCATGGCGAGGCGGAGGGTGCCCAGTGCTGTCCCGCTATCGGGTCCGGACTCGTATCGGCAGGACAGTGCGAGACGGAACAGAGACTCGAGCTCGACCGCGAGGAGCCAATCAGGGCTGTCGTCGTCGGAGATCGACTCGCACAGGATCCGGATCGCATCGTACACCGCCGGGCGGTGCCTCGAGTGGAGCCCCACAGGCTCTGGACGTGACACCCGTCGGCGCGTGCCGGACAGCAGGCTGCGAGGTACCTCCCTGGACCGGGTGGTGCCGCACTCGCAGGCCCGGAGCTCCAGGACGACGTCGGGGTCGCCCAGGTCCTGGTAGCCTCGCCGTGCCATGCGGTCCCATGTCAATTTCGTGACACGCACCCCGCAGCACGCGCAGGCGCGCACGACCTCCGAGCTCATAGCCGGACCCCCGAGGCGATCTGTCCCTGCCGCTGGATGCCTCTGGCGATGATGCGGCCTCGGTCGGTGAGCGACCAGGAGCCACCATCGGTGGCGAACAGGCCCTGCTGGATCAGTTCAAGCAGCGCCAGCTGTAGCTGCTGTGACTTTGGGGTCGTAATCGTCCTGTCGGCCAGCCCGGACTCTAGGAGGATCATCTGCTCGGCGGAGTGAGTGGTCAGTACCTTAGCCATGAGTATGTGCATACCACGTCTACGGCACTGGACAATACATTTTATGCGTATGCTAATAATTCGGCCCGCTAGGTTGTTTTCCCGATTGCGCTCCGGGGCCGGATCGTCGGACCATGGCAGATCCTATGGCACCAACGGTCCAGGTGGTGGGGAGCGGGGAGTCGGTGACGCTGGCGGTCGAGCTGACGAGGGAGCAGGCCGAGGTGGCTGCTCAGGCGCTCGGAGAATCACCCTTCGAGTGGATGCGGGAGGCGGGGGAGACTATCGCCTACGCTCTGGGTCGCTCGCGCTCGGGTGCATTCCAGCGAGCTGCTCTATCGCCTCCGCGAATCGCGCCACCACCCTCGCGGTAGCGACGAGCTGAGCGGGCGCGCGGTCGGCGGCCCCGAACTTCAGCGCGGTGACCACCGCCCAGGCGGCGACGGCGCTCGAATATCCGTCACGCTCGAGCTCATCGACAGCATCGGACGCGGCTTCACCTAGCGGGTACCCAGTATCCGTGAGCTCGATCCCCATCGCCCGCATGGCCTCCGACGGATTCATTCGGATGAGAGCGAGCATGACCTTGGGCCCTAACCCGTGCTTCCCGGCGATGATGTTGCTGATCGTGGACTGGCTAACGCCGCACGCCCTGGCCATCGCCAGCTGATTTCCGTCGAATCGAGCCTGCAGGATTTCTCGGATCACCTTCCTGGCAGTCTCATTCTGTCGGCTCGGGATGCTCTTGGAGGATCGGGTCACGAGGTCTAGCATGGCACTCACTCATATAATGTATGGCCATAGAAAGCGCCTTGCAAGGAAGGGATGCGTATGCGCATACTACGGCTATGTCGCGACCTGGACCCAATCTCCTCCTCGAATGGCGCATCGCGTCGAAGCTCTCACAAGTTCAGCTAGCCGACCAATTACAGGTCGACCAGGCCTCGGTGTCCGGGTACGAGCGCGGGAAAATGGTCCCTCGCGTGGACATGGCCCATAAAATCCAGGTGGTTACGGGTGGAGCCGTGCCGATGACCGCCTGGATCGAGGACGTGGTCGAGGGTGGTGGGGGGAATTCGCCGGCCGCTGCCTAGGTGCCATCGTGGACCGAGCCGCGTTCTCGCTGTCCGAGGCGTCCTCATACCTCGGGGTATCGCAGGAGTTATTTGACGCTCACGTGAGACCTAGTATCCGTCTGGTCCGGATCGGGCGCCGCATCCTGGTCCCGCGCACCGAGCTCGACCGATGGCTAGCCGCAAACGCTCGTGGAGTCTCCGCCTCGCCCCGCGCGCGAAAACCTGGTCAGTCCGCATCTGGCTCCCGCACGAAGGGCGCACCATCGAGCTCAGCACGGGGGAGCGAGATCCTGAAAAGGCTCATCTCCGCGGGGCGCAACTCGCAGCGGAGCAACTCGCCGGCAAGGCGCCTCCACCTAGTCCACGGAGCTCGACGTGCGAACGGATGAGCATCGTGGATGCCGGAGCGAAGTGGCTAGAGGCGTCCTCGGGCAGGATCGGGGAGCGCACGGTCGGGGCGTATGCTCAGGTCATCAACTCACACCTGGCGAAAACGTTCGAGTCGCTGCTCGATGTCTCGCACAACTCGGTGCGCGGGTACATCGATGCTCGCCTCCGGGTCGTGCAGACACCCTCCGTGCGGCACGAGCTCTCGGTGCTCCGCCAGCTCACCCTCTGGGCTGCCGAGCAGGGGCTCATCTCCGAGCCGCCGAACGTGCCGGGGGTTCCGAGGGGAGCGCTTGGGACAGCATTCGAGAGGCGCCGTCGCGTGAAGGCCGACGAGTACAGCCCCGACGAGATTCGCGCATTCATTGCGGCCCTGCCGGAGCAGAGTCTCGACGGCGTGTTCGTGGTGCGGGCGAGACTCGAGCTCCAGTACGAGACTGCGCTCCGCTCGAGCACGCTCGATCGGCTGTCGGTGCCCGAGCATTGGCGGCCCGGAGAGCGGCAGCTCAGGCTCGCGCGGATGGTGCTCAAGAGCCGACGGGCTTACACGCTACCGCTCACCGACCGAGCGGTGGAGATCCTGACCTCGCTCCGCGTGACCTCTGGGCTCGTGTTCGGCTGGCACGATTACACCGAGTACGTGCGGGCCGCAGCCGAGCAGGCGATGCCCCAGGACAAGGCCGAGAAGTTCGCTCAGATCCATCTCCGCTCCGCTCGGGCCACCCACCTGCTCGAGATGGGCGTGCCGCTCGGGGTCGTCCAGCAGATGCTGGGACACAACCGGGCCACCACCACCGACCGCTACGTGCGGACCTCGGTGCGGGCCACCGAGCAGGCGCTCCGGAAGTTCGGGCTCCGGCGGTAGAGCTGGGGGACAGCTCCGAATACCCCAGTCGTCGCAGCAGCATTCCTGCCCGGCTTTGCGTCGCCTGCCACCACCTCAAGCTAGCGCGTCTGCCAGTTCCGCCACCTTCGCGAGCTGGTCGAGCACCATCTAAGCGCAGCCTGCCGCTCCGCGCAAGCGGCTTGTTTTACGCGGAATTCTGCCGGTCCGTCACGCGTACGGTGCCACGTCGCCACCGAGGAATCCGCCTCGAGCCGGCCGGTCGTCTCCCGGCTGAAACCCGCGAGGACCGGGTCGAACTGGGGTACCCCAGTCGGGGGGTCGTCAACTCACCGTCCGCTCCGGCGGACAGAAAGTAGCCGTGTATGCAACTCATCGAAGGCAAGCAACAGGCACTCGTCCTCTCGTATCGGGAGCTCGCGGTGCTCATCGCATTCAGCGCCACCGACGAGAAGGTGCCGACGCTCAACGGGGCGAGCATCCTGCTCGAGGGAACCGAGCTCATTGCCTACGCGAGCGATGGTCGCAAGTCGGTGCGCGGTGAAAACCTCGTCAGTAGGGGGTTCGAGCGTTCAGCGTGGCTCATCCCAAGACGCGAGCTCGTTTTCGCGCACCGGGCCATGCTGCCCGAGCAGGATGCGCGATTCGTGCTGAGCAAGGCAAACGTGTTCACTGTGCTCGAGTTTTGGGACGTGGAGGTCGACGGGACCAACCACAAGGCGCGCGAGGTCAACCTTCTCGATCCCATCCCATGCAACAAGCAGATGGGACTCCCGTGCGTGGCCATCGACAAGGACCTCGACGATATCGAGGTGGTCGGGGACGTGGTTCCCATGACGCTCGCGGCCGCCTCACTTGGTGCGCTTCGGTGTCTGGCCCTCGCCGGACTCACCCCGAACCTGACCATCGAGCTCACCGCATCAGGGCGACTCCACGCCTCGACCGACGGCGGCACCATCTGGCACGCTATCGTCGCCCCGAGCATCCCGAATGCGGAGGACGGTGCGGAAGATGATGAGGACGAATCCCTCGACGAGGAGGGAAAGCTCGAGCTCAAGCCAACCGAGACGCGCGTG
>Ga0316620_10000079_pt1 | contig 39200 bp, 29 predicted proteins | sample OWC_Aug_M1_C1_D5_FD_207651 | JGI IMG/M metagenome (GOLD analysis project Ga0316620, IMG submission 207651) | Wetland soil microbial communities from Old Woman Creek delta, Ohio, United States - OWC_Aug_M1_C1_D5_B | ecosystem: Environmental > Terrestrial > Soil > Wetlands | place: USA: Ohio...
CTCCAGCGGCCGCGGGCGCCTCGATCTCGAGTGAGGCGCAGTCGGGCGCGATTCGAGCGTGGGAGTGAGGAGACCGCGCGGCGGTGGGAAGACGCGATGAGCAGTCGTCAACGCCGGTTCGCAGCTGGCGTGGCGGCTCTCGCGCGTGCCCTGACGGGCGCCGCTACGCCGGTGGCCACGGAAGACCACACCCTGGCGGTGCCGCAGGGGACGACCGAGGTGGCTGTCGCGCTTTCCGGAGCGGTCTCGGCGGCGCCGGAGACCGGGCCGACCAGCGCGAGCTCGATCTGGTCCGGAGGCCGCCAATCGCACATCGCCTGGCAGCCGGTGATCGACGGCGAGCGGGTGTTCATGGTCCGCCAGACCGAGCTCGGCAGCGTGCCCGAGGGCTTCCCGGTGGTGGCCATGGACCTCGCCACCAGCGGCGAGGCTCACTTGCCTGGTGCCGCGAATGGCATCGCCGGGAGCGGTGCCCGCGCCTGAGTGGGAATGACGTGTGGCATGGCGTGGTAGACTCGGGCAAGACGGGAACAGCTGCTTTTCACCGGTTATCCGAATCGCAACGGGAGGACAACAGTATGCAGTTCAAACAGTCCGCGCGGTTTAGTGGGGTCGTGCTTGCGGTCATCCTGTGCGCTTTCTGCCTTGCCCCGACCGCGCTCGCCGCCGAGTCTGACGTCGAATTCCAGAACGGTGTCGCTGGGGAAGGGACGGGGAGCCTGCTGAGAGCGGACGTTCCGGTCGACGGCCTGTGGCAGGACTTCTACTTCGGCGGTGCCGGCACGTGGGGTCAAGAGGGCTCTGCCTGCTCAGGCAGCAGCGGCGGTAACTCGCAGCCCGCGCCGGTGCCACCGTGGACCTTCACCGCGGCTGCGCCGGGCGTGAACCTGACCGTCGTCGATGGCTGGCTTGTGGGAGACCAGTTCGAGGTCTACGACTTCGGCGCACTGGTCGGCACAACTTCCGTCCCGGGCGCCTCCTGCGACTGCGATAACCCCGTAGTGTGTCTCACGGTACCTGGATGCAGCCAGGGAGTCTTCCCCCTTGCGCCAGGGCCGCACGAAATCACGCTTTACCAGATCGCCGGGGTTTCAGGCTGCGCCTGGTTCATCCCGCAGACCCAGATACCGGTCACCCTGCAGTCGTTCAGCGTCGAGTAGCCCACGGTTCGAGCCGCAGACCAGCCCGTCGAGACAGCGGTCACCTCGCGTGCCACGCCGACGTTCCGAACGTTCCGATGAGTGACAGGTCCATGGTCGTGACGGTGGAGTGCCGATGAATGCCCCTTTCAGATGTCAAGGCGGAATGGGGGGAAGGACTCGCCCTGACACAGATTGACATCTGAAACAGACTCGGGCGATTGGAGCCTGAGTGCGGGTGGATCAGCTGGTGGTGGGGAGTGTCACGGCGCCAGATCTGATGTGTGCCGACCATCTTGCCGGGGCAGGTGCGTGCCCACGCTTTGAGTGATCCCGTTGAGCGGCGGCGAAGGAGTGCCCAGCGATCTTGACGTTCTTGCTCTCACGGTCGCTCGTGCTCTGTGTCGGCCTGACGCCCCCGGTGGCCATACTTCCAGGATCGTTGGAATCGTCGGGGCTGGCACTCATCATCACACCGATCGCTGCGGGTCGACGTGGACCTCCGCGATTCCGTCGCCGAGCAGCGGCTCGAGCACTCGGTCGACCGCCACGGCGATGGCGTGAGCCTCGGCCATGGACAGGCTCGGCGCAACCTCGATGTGTACGTCGGCGTGGACCACGTCCGGCCCGATCAGCTCGGCGCGCAGACCGTGCACGTCGAGGACCCCGGGCACCGCCAGCGCGGCGGTCTCGATCCTGACCATCGTGCCCGGAGGCGGCGCCTGGCCGAGGAGCAACGACCCGTTCTCCCGGAACAGCTTGACCGCGTTGAAGGCGATGATCGTGGCCACCGCGATCGCGGCGATGGGGTCGGCGATCGGCAACCCCAGCATCACGAAAACGGTGCCGACCAGAGCCGCCAGGAGACCGAGCTCATCGTTGACCAGCTCGAGCAGCTGGGCCCGGGCGGCCGCTCCTCGCGCCTTCTGCCGCAGGAGGGCGACGAGCGGGCCGGCCGCGACCACCATGGACACGGCGAGCACACCGATTGCGAGCGGCAGATTCTGGTACTCGGCGCTCGCGTGGCTGAAGAGACGAGGCACGGCTTCCCGGTACAGCTCGAAGCTGGTGAACGAGATGAACAAGGTGGCCGCGACCAGGGCGGCCACGTTCTGCGCCCGCCCGTAGCCGAACATGTGCACCCGGTCGGCGGCGCGGCGCGAGTACACCGCCGCGACCAACAGGAACGCCGAGATGAAGATGTCGCTGAGCGTGTGCAGCGCCTCGGCGAGCACAGCCACGACGCCCGTGGCGAAGTAGGCCGCCAGCTTCAGGGCGAGGATGACGAGGTACACGACCAGGGTTGCTCTCAGGCTGTGGATGTCCTCGTGGCTCTGCACCGGTGCCTCCCCCCAGTTCGCGGCCCGCGCCCGATGAAACCTTGCGCCATCCGGTTGTCAGCTGAGCTGCCCGACGCAACTAGGTCGTGCGGCGGACATCGCCACCGTGCTCGCGTTCGCGGCTCTGTCGGCAGCCGCCGCCATTACACCCAACAGCACCGTCGCGCCTCGCGTCCACACCACAACCTGTCCTCGCCGTCGACTGCCCTCTGGGTCTGTCGCACGCCAGTCTAACGAGGTCAGGAGGCACAAGGCAATGCGCCGGAGAGTCGCGGTCGTCTGGCGCCGGGCGTGGACCATCCCTACCGTCGCCGGCCATCGAGGCCTATCGCCAGGCTCGAAACCCCCTGCCACGCTTTATACTTCACCCCCTGTGAGACCAGAGACCAGCGCCCTGCTCGGCCAGCGTATCGGTAACATTCGCGCCATTGACGTGCCGGGCGAGGGAGGCATGGGCGCGGTCTACGTGGGCCACGACGACAAGCTCCAGCGCAAGGTCGCGCTCAAGGCGATCCGCTCCGAGTATCGGCTGCACGAGAAGGGGGACCACGACGCGGCCGAGCCACTCTACCGTGAGGCTCTGGCGGTCTTTGGGAAGACACTCCCACCAGATCACCCGCACCTCCTCAGGACCCGCGAGCGACTCGTCTCACTCCTCCACGAGCGAGGCCGCGACGCCGAGGCGGCGGAGTTGGAGGCGCGGGCGGCTGCGGCGCGGCCTTCCAGGGAAGCGCCATCCGAGGATGGAGCGAAGCATGGACCGTGACCGCAACCTGCTCTTCGGCGTTCTGGCAGTGCAGTTGCGTCGGGTCTCGCCGGACCAGCTGGTGGACGCGGCCGCGGCCTGGGCGGCCGACTTCGAGTCCGACCTCGGGAGCCGCCTTGTCGAGGCCGGCGTGCTGTCGTCGAGCGACCAGGAGCTGATCGGGCGCCTGGTGGAGGGCGCCATCGCTGGCCACCAGGGGGACGCCGCTGCCACGCTGGAGGCATTCGGGGGTGAGGCCGAGGTCACGCAGTCGTTCGGCGGCTCGGTCACGCGCACGCCATCGGGCGAGGTGCGCTACTCGGTGGTCGAGACGATGGCGCCGCGGGACGTCGGCAGGGACGCATCCGTTACCACCAAGCCGGTGGTCACTGAAGCTCCGGGCCGCTACACCGGAGCCTCGGAGCGGGGCCGGGGCGGGATCGGCCGGGTGCTCCTGGTCCACGACCAGGTCCTGGGCCGCGACGTGGCCCTCAAGGAGCTCCTGCCCGAGCCTGGCTCAGGGTACGGCGACAGCCCGGTGCGGCAGTCGGGCGCCATGCTCTCCCGCTTCCTCCAAGAGGCGCGGGTCACCGGCCAGCTCGAGCACCCCTCGATCGTCCCGGTCTACGAGCTCGGCACTCGTCGCGACGACCGGGTCTACTACACCATGAAGCTGGTCCGCGGCCGCTCGTTGGAGCAAGCCCTGGAAGGAGCGGAAACGCTGTCGGCGCGGCTCGAGCTGCTGCCCCACCTGGTCGACCTCTGCCAGGCCGTGGCCTACGCCCACAGCCGGGGGGTCATCCACCGCGACCTCAAGCCGGCCAACGTCATGGTCGGGGAGTTCGGGGAGACCGTGGTCATCGACTGGGGGCTGGCCAAGGTCAAGGGAAGAGACGACGCCCGCGCCCAGGAGATGACCGAGACCCTCAAGGCGCTGGAGCTGGGGGATGTGGAGCAGATGGGCCGCACCGCCTACGGCACGGCGCTGGGCACCCCGCTGTACATGCCGCCGGAGCAGGCGCGGGGTGAGCTCGAGCAGGTCGACGAGCGGTCGGACGTCTACTCGTTGGGCGCGGTGCTCTACGAGCTGCTGACCGGCAAGCCGCCATTTGAGGGCACCAGCCTCAAGGAGATCTTCCACCAAGTGGAGCACGAGGCGCCGCGGGCGATCCGCGAGCTCGAGCCTGACACCCCGCCCGAGCTGGCGGCGATCTGCGCCCGGGCGATGGAGAAGGCGCCCGAGGCGCGCTACCAGACGGCCAAGGAGCTGGCCCTAGAGCTGCAGCGGTTTCTGTCCGGGGCGTTGGTGGGTGCGTACCAGTACCGGTTCTCGGAGCATCTGCGGCGCTTCATCAGGCGCCACAGAGCGTTGGTGAGCACGGCGGCGGGGTTCACGCTCGTGTTGGTCGCGGTGCTGGCCGGGTCGGCGTGGTGGAACCTGCGCGAGCGGCGGCGGGCCGAGCGCGAGGCAGAGACGGCGAAGCAGGTGTCGGAGTTCGTGCAGAGCATCTTCGAGGTCTCGGACCCGTCGGAGTCGCGGGGCAACACGATCACGGCCCGCGAGCTGCTCGACCGGGCGGCGGAGCGGGTCGACCAGGAGCTCGAGGGCCAGCCCCTCGTGCAGGCCAGGATGATGAACACCATGGGCGCGGTGTACTACTCCCTCGGCCTCTATGACGAGGCCCTGCCTTTGCTCGAAAGCGCCCTGCGCCTGCGGCGCGAGCACCTGGATCCAGACCACGTCGAGGTCGCCGAGAGCCTCAACAGCCTGGCCGAGCTCTTCTTTGCCAAGGGGGCTTACGACGCGGCCGAGCCTCTACTCCGCGAGACCTTGGACATGCGACGCCGCCTCCTCGGGGACCAGCACCCTGACGTGGCCGCGAGCCTCAACAACCTAGCGGTGCTGCTGGCGGACAAGGGCGACCACGAGGCGTCCGAATCCCTACTTCGCGAGTCCCTGGCCATGAACCGTCGTCTCTTTGGCGACGAGCACCCCGCTGTCGCCAGCTGTCTCAGCACCCTGGCCTCGCTGCTCCAAGACAGTGGCGACTACGCTGCTGCCGAACCCCTGCTTCGTGAGGCCCTGGCTATGCGACGCCGCCTTTTCGGCGACCAGCACCCAGCCGTGGCCTTGAGCCTCCACAGTCTGGCGACGCTGCTCCAGGAAAAGGGCGACTTTGGCGCGGCCGAACCCCTGCTTCGTGAGGCTCTGGCCATGAGACGCCGGCTCTTCGGGGACGAGCACCCCGCCGTGGCCAACAGCCTCAACAACCTGGCCCTGCTGCTCCAGGAAAAGGGTGACTTTGGCGCGGCCGAGCCCTTGCTCCGCGAGACCCTGGCCATGAACCGCCGGCTCCTCGGCGACGAGCACCCCAACGTTGCCGGGAACCTCAACAACCTGGCCAAGCTGCTGCAGGAGAAGGGCGACTACGACGCTGCCGAGCCGCTGTACCGCGAGGCTCTGGCCATCTGCCGGCGGCTGCTTGGCAACGAGCATCCACTCGTGGCCACGAGCCTTAACAACCTGGCCTCGCTTCTGAGGGCCAAGGGCGACTACGACGCTGCCGAGCCCCTGTACCGCGAGACACTGGCGATCCGCGAAAAGGCCCTGCCGCCGAATCACCCGCACACCCGCATGACCCTGGAGGGCTACGCCTCACTCCTCCGCGCCATGGGCCGCGACGCCGAGGCCGCGGAGCTGGAGGCGCGGACGGCGGCAGAAGAGACCCAGAAGGCCAGTGACGGTGAAGGCCGGTGACGCCTGACGCCCTGCTCTCGTAGCAGCAAGGCAGCAGATCAGCTTCACCGGCCGGGGGTGAGCTGCGCGTCCCGTGCGACGCCTATGAAGTCCGGCGCGCCCTCATCGCCGGGCCGGTGATCCTCGGCGCCGGCCGGGCGGGGGTCAGTTCACCACGCTCGACCAGCGGCAGGTGCTGCCGCGTTCGAAGTCATCCTCGAAGATCAGATCGCTGATCGCAGGGGTGGAGAATCCGATGCTGTCGTAGCGGGCGGTCGTGCTGTCCCAGTTGTAGACGTGAATCTGGTCGAAGCTCTCGGTGGCCTCGTAGTAGAAGGGAACGTTGGTCGCCCTGAGCACGCCGTCGATCGACACGTCGTACATCTTGCACGCCCAGTCGACGTTGAAGTTGATGCGATACCACTGGTTCGGGTTGCGCGCCTGGCAGGGGATGTCGTGGCCGTCGAAGACCGACCAGTTGCCGGAGGCCGTGCCGAGGAAGTAGATGGCGCCCGAGTTGCCACCCGGGCCAGAGTCGGCATCACCGAGGATGAAGTAGGTGTCGAAGGTGTTCACGGTGTTGGACCTGACCCACACGCTGACCCCGGTCGGTCGGCTGCCGGTGACGTCGTAGTACCGGCCCAAGCGGTGACCGCAGGCTCCGTCGACGCGCATGCTGTAGGTGCCCAAGGCGGCGATGGTCGAGATCGACGCCGAGCACGCGCCGCCCCCTTCGTCGATCCAGCCGTCGATATTGCCATCCTCGAAGTCGTCGACGATCCATGCTGCCCGGAGATCGTCGGGCGTCCCCAGGCCGTCTGCCGCCAGGGCCCTGGCGGTGAACGGCCATTCGATGGGTTCGAGTGGCTGAAAGGTCAAGAGGTCGATCCCGCGCGGCGCGGGATCTTCGAGGTCGCCGGCTAGGAGGCAGGGCGGGATCCCGCCGACCAGCGCGACGAGCGCGCACAGGATTGAAGTCACAGGGTACCGGGCGGAGAGACTTCGACACATGGCTGGCCTCCGTTTCCACCAGGCTATCACGGAGTGACGCGACAGAAGTGGCTGCTGGCGATGCGGCAGATCAGGTGCGCCGGCCAGTGCCTGTGCGCGGCTGTGGCACCTCTGCGTTGACTTTCAGAGGAGTGGAGGTCTCAAGACGGAGCGGTTCGCAGCGCTGCTGATTGGCCTCCTGACCCTCGTCCCTGGGAGCTTCGCCCAGGGCGCCCGGCAGCAGGTCGTCGGCGAGGGCGACGACGCCGTCGAGCGCGTCCTCTCGCGCCCCTTCTACTGGGCGGCCTTCCAGCTCCATGGGGACTGGAAGTGGCGCCTACGGCACCACCGCCGATGGTGCCGAGGTCTCGCCTGCACAGATGCCCTGACCGACACCGGTTCGTCCGTGCTTTCCGAGCGCGCCGAGACTACCGCCAGTCGCCGTAGAGCTGGAAGGCGGCCCAGAAGAACGGTTGGGAAGCGTCCAGCCGGCGGTCGGAGTCCGCTCCCCCGGGGACGGGCACCGGACCCCGGATGAGGTCTCGCTGAGCCTGGCGGAGCGCCTCGTCCTTGGCCAACCCGGCCCGCCAGTGGCGGTAGAAGCTCTCCATCAGCGTCGCCGTGGACTCGTCCGCCACGCTCCACAGCGAGGCCAGGACACTGCGCGCCCCGGCGTACTCGAAGGCCCGCGTCAGCCCGACCAGGCCCTCGCCCCCCATCTCCTTGCCCATCGCGGTCTCACAGGCTGACAGCGTCACCAGGTCGGCGTCGAGCCGGACCGTTTCGAACACCTCCCACGCCTGCATCAGGCCGTTGTCGTCGCGGTCGGCGGCGTGTATGTCCGGCGCCTGCTCCGGCAGGCTGAGGGCGAGGCCCGAGTCCAGCGGGAAGCGCTCGTCGAGGACCCCGTGGCAGGCGAAGTGGACCGCGCCGACGTCCCTGCCCAGGGCCTTGGCCCTGCCCTCGGTTGCCTCTCGGCCGAGGTAGGCGACCGTCGCCTCCGGGGCCAGGGCAGCCAGTGCCTCGACCTCGGCCCTTGTGGCCGGGAGCGGAGCCAGCGCGCCGCGCACCCGCCCGGCCACCGCGGACGGGTAGATCGGGTCGCCGAAGGCCACCATCCGCGCGGTCTCGCCCGTCGGGTGCCGCCAGCCCAGCAGCTCCTGGTAGACCGTCATCGAGACCACCGAGTGGATCGGCTTGGCCTCCACCAGCCAACGAAACTCCCTCGAGCCGGGGTCGGCCAGGGCGGCGAAGGGCAGAACGTGGAGCGGCCCGTCGGGCACGATCAGCAGCCGTTCGGCCGAGGCGATGGCGCCCGCGGCCGGGCCGAGCACGGTCTCTGACAGAGCCGACGCGGTCGCTCGGACCGCCTCTGCGAGCCTGGAGTCGCCTGACGCGGCCGCGGCCCGGATGGCCAGGCGCAACCGCTCGACCTGCTCGGCCAGGTCCTGCCGCGCGACTGGCAGGCCGACGACCCGGAAGTCGTCCCGCCCCGGCCCGACCAGGAACAGGTGGCCCGAAGTTTCGCCAAGCGAGTAGACCAGCAGCAGCGTCCCCGGGTCGAGCGCGGCCCGAGCCCCGGCGAGATCGAGCGGCTCGGGGTAGAACAGCGAGCCGAGGTGGGGCGAGGCCTGCCTGACCCGCTCGCGGATGTCGTCCTGCCGGCGCCGGATGTCGCGCATCTCGGCTGCGATCCTCTCGATCGCCGCCTGGTTCGAGGCCGCCTGCTCCCCGAGCCTGGCCTGGGCCCGGTCGTAGTCCGCGTCGGCGATCTTGCGCTCGCGCTCCAGCTCCTCCGGGATGTCGGTTGCGAGCACAAGATCCCGTTCGGCCAGGAGCGCGAGCAGCCCGCGCGCCCGCGAGCGCTCCAGTAGGTGGAACGCCTCCGCCGGCCGCCCGAGCTCGACCAGCAGGGCTGAGTACTCCCGGTACCAGTCCGCGTACTGGGCGGCGAAGCCGGTCCTGGACTCCTGGGAACCGCCGAGCCTGCCTTGCTGGGCCTCGAGTGAGTCGATCGCCTGGCGCCAGTAGTCCGCCGCCGAGGCCTTGCGGCCGAGCTTCAGCTCGAGGGCGCCGAGAGAGTAGAGGACCTCGGCCTCATTGGTGCTACCGGGAGCCAGGCGCCGGAAGATCCTGAGCGACTCGCCCAAGTACCGAGCGGCTTCGGCTTGATCCCCCTGTTTCTCGGCGAGATCGCCCAGGTTGGCCAGGACGATCGCAACCTCGAGGCTGTCCGGGGCGAGCTTCCCCTTGATCGCGAGGGAGCGGCGATAGAGGTCCTCGGCCGCGGCCAGGTCACCGCGGTCCCTGGCCACGATGCCGAGGTTGTTCAGGCTCCTCGCAACGCTGAGGCTGTCCGGGGCGAGCTTCTCCTGCAGCCTGAGCGCGCGGCGGTAGAAGTCCTCGGCCGCGGCCACGTCACCGCGGTTCCTGGCGACGCTCCCCAGGCTAGTGAGATTGCCGGCGACGGCGAGACTCTCGGGCGCGAGCCTCTCATGGATGGCGAGTGAGCGGCGGAAGAAGTCCTCGGCATTCGCGAGATCGCCCCGGTCCCTGGCGACGCGGCCGAGGTTGTTCAGGCCTCTCGCGACCTCGAGGCTCTTGGGCGCCAGTCTTTCCGTGATGGCGAGCGACCTGCGAAAGAGGTCCTCGGCGGTCGCGAGATCGCCCCGGTCCCTGGCGACGGTGCCGAGGTTGTTCAGGCTACTCGCAACATGGAGGCTGTCCGGGGCGAGCTTCTCGTGCAGCCTGAGCGCGCGGCGATAGAGGCCTTCGGCAGTGGCCAGATCGCCGCGGGTCTTGGCGACGATCCCGAGGCTGTTCAGCTCGGAGGCGACAGCCAGACTTTCGGGCACCAACCTCTCCTCGATGGAAAGCGCTCGGCGGTGAAAGTCCTCGGCCGCTGCCAGGTCACCGCGGTCGCGGGCGACCATCCCGAGGCTAGCCAGGCTGCTAGCCACGCTGAGGCTCTCTGGTGCAAGCTTCTCCTTGATGGCAAGCGAGAGGCTGACGGAGTCCTCGGCCGTGGCCAGGTCGCCGCGCGTCCACGCGACGATACCGAGGTTGTTCAGGCTCATCGCCACGTTCAGGCTCTCTGGCGCGAGCTTCTCCTGGATGGCGAGTGAACGATGATGAAGGTCTTCAGCGGCAGCCAGGTCGCCGCGGTATCTCGCCAGGAGGCCGAGGCCGTTCAGAATGGCCGCAACGTCGAGGCTCTCGGACGACGCCCGCTGGCTCGCCGCCAGAGCCCGGCGAAGGGCGTCTGCCGCTTGCCCGGGTTGGTTCTCTTGGTTGAGCCGTCTCCCGTCGGCCACCCAGACGTTGGCGGCGATCAGCCAGTCCCCAGCCTGCTCTGCCGCCTCGGCGACTGCCTGCACTGCCCGGTGGGCCGTCTCGGTCTCGCCGGCCACAGCCCGTGCCGCTGCCATCCGAAGCTGTACCCACCAGCTCGTCCGCTGCTCCCGGAGCGCGGCCAGACGAGCTGCCAGCGCCTCCCAGCGGGCCAGCCCTGCCGCGAGACGCCGTTTGTCGGCCTCGTTGGCGGTCGGCTCGGCCTCGGCTCGGCCGGCAGCCTCCTGGCTCGCCCTGACGAGACTCCCGCCCTCGAGCCAGTCGGCAAGGTCCTCACCCGCGAAACGCGGCCTCACCGTCAGCCCCCAGCTCCCCGGCGGAACCGGCAGCTCGAACCGTTTCTCTTGGCGCTCGACAGTCAGGGTTACCGGCCCGCGCGGAGCCTGCTCGCCCTCGACCGAATCGAGGTCGAACGGCGTATCGAGCTTGCCCCTTGCGGACTTCGAATTGGCGGGCGGGCTCGCGGCCCGCCGCCAGGACAGCAGCACGTCCTCGGCCAAGAGCCCGGCCTTCTCTGCCGCCCCGCCTGTCCCGACTTCCACGACCACCACCCCGGGCAGGCGCCACGTCCTGGCGGCCGCTGCCGGCAGCGCGCCAGCCAAGAGGTCCACCAGCACCACCAAGGGCATCAGGAGCCCGAAGGTGGATACGGGGCGTCGCGTGTGCGGAGGTCCTCCAGTGCGGAGTGTACATCTCCTCGACAGGGATGAGCGATTCGATCCGGAGGCTTACAGCCCATCCCTGCTCCAAGTCGCGCTGCGCCGGCTGCTGTCGGCTCACTGCACGAGGCCGGGCATTCTGGCCTGGCCTGGGCGGGGAGGCGGTCGACTGGGCCAGGGGCGAACCCCGGAGGGCTTTCCGGTGGCGGACTTCCCTGAAAGGTCGGGGTCACCAGGGCGCGGCGAGCGCGCGCTCGACCTCGCCGACCGCGGCGCCGAGGTGGTCGAGCGCAGCGCCGAAGTCGGCCGGGATGGGAGAAACGAAACGCAGCTGGTGGCCGCGGGTGGGGTGGGTGAGGGAGAGGGTGGCGGCGTGGAGGAGCAGGCGCGGTGAGTCGAGCGGCCGCGCCCCGCCGCGCACGAAATCGCGGATGTAGACCCGTTCGCCGACCAGCGGATGCCCGCTTTCGGCGAGGTGGATGCGGATCTGGTGGGTGCGACCAGTCTCGAGCCGGACGGCGCAGACCGTGGCCTGAGCCAGATCGAGCAAGGGGCGGACGTGGGTGACAGCGGGCTTGCCGGTATGGTCGCGGCTCGATCCCCGCAGGCCGTCGCCGCGGTCCTCCACCAGCCGGCTTTCGATTCGGCCGCCGCGGAGGCGGCCTTGAGCCACCGCCAGGTAGGTGCGCTCCATGGCGTGGGCGCGGAGCTGGCCGGCCAGCGCCCGCTCCGCGCGCTTGGTGCGGGCGAAGAGGAGCAGCCCCGAGGTGTCGCGGTCAAGGCGGTGGACGACGTGAAGCCCGGAGCGGGTGTCCAGGCGGTGCAGGGCAGCGCGGGTCAGGTCGAGGGCCGTGTTGCGCTCGTCCGGCTCGAAGGGCACGCTGCTCAGGCCGGCGGGCTTGTCGACCACCGCCAGCTCGGGATCGCGGAAGATGATGGTGACTACGAGCTCGGGCCGCCGGTGGCGGGGCGCGCTCATGCGCAGCTCGACGGTCGTGCCCGGGAAGACCCGGAAGGCGTCGTCGAGCTCGAGCCGGCCGTCGACCGTGACCTTGCCGCTGCGGACCCAGGAGCGCGCCGTGGCCCAGGATGTGCCGGCGTTGCGGCGGCGGAGGAGGGCGACCAGGGTCAGGCCGGACTCCTCGTCCGTGGTCACCACGCTGCTGTCGCGAACCTCCTTCACCCTCGGGCCCCCTCGCTGGTGGCGCGGAGTGTACACCACGGGTCCTCCCGGTCCGCCGCCCACAATGTAGTACCTGCTTCGAAAGTGGGCCTCGGGCGCTCGGCACCCGATTTGCTCCTTCGTGGTGACGAAGTCCCGTCATGACCAACTGGCACCACATCGGTGCAGCTTGCAGCATCGGGCCAATGGCCTCGACCAGCCCCGACGGCTCGACTACAGTACGCGCGTGCGTAAGCTGCCCTGGGAGCCGGTGCTGATCGTGCTGGTGGTGGGCGTCACCTTCGCCCTGCTCGTGCACACCATCTACGGCGACGGCCTCGGTTACTACGCGCTGACCGAGTCGCTGCTCGACGACGGCGACCTGCGCCTCGAGAACAACTACCGGCCGGGCGCCAACGCCTTCTTCGTCTCCCCCAACGGCAGGACGGTTGTCGAGTTCCCCATGGGCGTTGCCTGGATGCAGGCACCGTTCTTCATGGCGGCCAAGATCGTCGGCCCTGACCCGACGCCTGATGGAGGCCGCTACCCGTTCGAGGCGCGCTCGCGCGGAGAGCTGTGGCGGATCGTCTCGGTGCTGCTGGCCAACTGCCTCTACGCGCTGACCGGTGTGCTGCTGGTGTTCTTCACCCTCGTCCGGCTCGGCTTCTCGCGACCCCTGGCCGCGGCCGCGACCCTGGCCACCTTCTTCTCCAGCCCGGTGCCCTACTACGGCCCCTCGTTCTACAGCCACTCGGCCAACTTCTTCCTCATGGCGCTCTGCTTCTCGCTGCTGGTGCGGCTGGTCGCGCTGCAGCGCGAGGACCCCCGCGGGACGGCGACGACGCGCTGGCTGCCCTTTGCCCTCGGCCTCTTGCTCTGCCTGGCGACCCACGTTCGCTACGGCTCGAGCTTCGTGTTCCTGGCCGTCTTCGCCTTCGTGGCCTGGTCGGCGTTCGAGCAGCGCCGGCTCGCGCCGCTGGCCTGGCTGGTGGCCGGCTACCTGTCCCTGTTCTGGGTCTTCCCGCTCTACTGGAAGCTCCAGTTCGGCTCCTTCTTCGCCCTCGGCTACCCGACCAACTTCGATTGGCTGACCTGGCCGCCGCCCGGGATCGACTCGCTGCTCGGCGCGCACCACGGCTACCTGCTCTGGTTCCCGCTGCACGCCTTCTCCCTTGTTGCCCTCGCGCTGGTGGCGTTGGGCGGCGTCTCCCAGGTCCGCCGTCGGACCGCGGTCGTGTCGCTCCTGATCGTCGCCGCGGTGGCCTTCATCTACGGCCTCAGGGTCAAAGGTGACAACCCCGGCGACTGGGGCCACCGCAACATGATGGCTGTGACCCCGATGGTCGCCTTCGGCCTGGCCTGCTTCTACGAACGGGTGCGGACCTGGGTCAGCGTCCTCGTCACCTTCGTCACCGGCGGGTTCTCGCTGGCGCTGCTGCTGCTCGGCCGGGCCCGCCTGGCCACGCCCCATCCCGAGCTGGGCAACAGCTCCGGCAACTACCTCTCGGACTACCTCTACGTCTTCGAGCAGGGGATGTCCCTGCCCGAAGTCCTGCAACGGCTGGTGGCCAAGACCCACCTCCTGCCCGGGCTGGTCGCCCATCCGACTGCGACGGTCCTGGGCGTGCTGGCCGTGGCGGCGCTGTTCCTGGTCGTCACCGATGGCGCCAACGGCTTGACGGCAGGGTGGCGGCGCCGGAAGACGCGCCCGTTGCGGGCGCCTGGCTGGGGAGCTCGGAGATGACGAGGTCTGCCCACGTCGCGATGACGGGCGTGCTCGCGTGTGTAGCGTTGGGGATGGCCGCGGCGGGCGAGGTGCCCTACCCCGCGTCCTTGGTCGAGACCTCTCCGCCGAGCGACACCCAGGAGCAGGGCGAGGTGCGGGTGGAGGTGGGTCCGGCGCGACCGATCGCAGCGCCCGCGCGTCGGCCCGATCGTGCGGTCGTTCGTGCGCCCGGCGATCCCAGGGTGCTCGGCGACTTCGTGTCGGTCAACGTCGCGCCCGAGGGCGATAGCCCGACCGCCCTAGCCTTCTCGGGCGACGGCTCGATCGTGGTGGTCGCCCATCGCGACAGCCACAATCTCGTGGTCTTCGACGCCGCCACCCGGCAGGTGGTCCGCACCATCGAGCTCAGCGGGTCGCCCAACGACGTAGCCGTGACCGCCGACGGGTCCTGGGCCGTGACCGCCAACCTCTTCGAGGACAGCGCCTCGATCGTCGACCTGGCGAGCGGGGTCGAGCAGGCCGTGGTCCCGACCGGCGACCAGCCGGGTGTGGTCCGGGTCACCCTGGACGGCGCCACGGCGGTCGTCGGCAACACCGTGGACAGCTCCCTGTCGGTGGTCGACATCGCCAGCGGAGTCGAGGTCCGGGAGATCGCCGGCGCCAACTTCGCCCAGGTGCTCTCGGCCGGGGCGTTCGCCTGGGACGTGGGCTTCTCCGGCTTCGAGATCGCCCCCGACAACACCACCGTGATCCTGCCCGACCTCTACGGCGACCAGATCAGCTTCTTCGACATCGCGGCCGGCAGCGTGAGCTCGATCCCATCCCAGCCAGGCCCGGCCGCGGTGGCGCTCAGCCCCGACGGGACGACCGCCATTGTCTCCCACGACTACCCGCTGTCGGCGCTGACCGTGGTCGACGTGGCGCTGCAGTCGATCACCAGGCACATCTCGGTTGGCGGCACCGCCACCATGGTGCCGCCGGTCGCCGTCAACCCGGCCAAGACCAAGGCGGTGGTGGCGGTGCAGAACGCCGTCCGGGTGGTCGACCTGGTGGCGGGCACCAGCTCGGGGGACATCTCCACCGGAACGGCGAGCGCCCTCGCCACCACTGCCGACGGCCTCTACTGCATGGTCGGCAACTACCAGGGCAGTCTCGTGAGCTATGCCACCGAGAGCGTGGTCGCGACCCTGCTCAACACCACCACCCCCGACGCCCTGGCGGTGTCGCCGGCCGGCCCGCGGGCGGCCTTCGCCCACATCCTGCGCAAGGAGCACCTTGAGGTCATGAACGTCAACGGAGCCGCCGGGTACCTCGAGGGCGTGGTGCCGACCGGGCCCATGCCCGAGGGTGACAAGGCGCGCGACGTGGCGGTCAGCGGCGACGGCGGCACGGCCGTGGTCATCAACAACCACAGTCACAACGCCACCATCATCGACCTCGACCACCGGTCGCTGGCTGGGGTAGTGGCGGTTGGCGAGCGCCCGGGCGGGGTGGCCGTCTCGAGCGACGGCTCGACGGCCGTGGTCGCCAACCTGGACTCCACCTTCGCCTCGGTGATCGACGTGGCCACGGCCACCGCCACCCAGGTCCCGATCTCGTGGCGCGGGTCGCAGGTCGCGATCTCCCCGGACGATGCCTACGCCTACGTGGCCGTGCTGGCGAGCGGCGACGGAGTGTGGCGGGTGAACCTGGCAACGGTGTCGGTGGAGGGCGCCAAGCTGCTCACCGGCAACATGGGCAGCATCGGCATGCCCTTCGACCGCTCGAGCGGCATGACCCTGAGCCACGACGGCGCCACCCTCGTCAGCTGTGGCAGCTTCACCGACGACGTCTCGGTCATCGACACCGCGGCCTGGTCGGTTGTCGCCACCGTGCCGGTCGGCACCTTCCCGGTGCGCGCCGCCTTCTCGGTCGACGACTCCCTGCTCTTCGTGACCAACACCACAGACGGGACCGTGTCGGTGATGGAGGTGGCGGGCGCCGCCTCGGCGGTCGTGGACAGCATCGCGGTCGGCACCCAGCCGTTCGAGATGGCGGTGCACCCGGCGGGCAGCAGCCTGTACGTGGCCAACTACGGCGGCAAGTCGATTGCGGTCGTGGACCTCGCCACCAACCTGGTCGCCGCGACCATTCCCCTGCCCCAGACCGGCGGTGGCGGGGAGCCCATGGGGCTGGCCGTGTCGGCGGACGGCGGCCTCCTCTACGTAGCCTGCAACGGCGCCGACATCCATCTTGTCGACACCGCGACCAACCAGATTCTGGACACGGTCAACACCGGCATGGCACCGGCGATGCTCGTCTATGCTGACACCACCCGGCGGGCGCTGGTTCCGTCACCCCTGGGCGGCGACGGGCTCGTGATCGCCAGCCCCTGGCAGGAGCTCTTCAGCGACGGTTTCGAGTCGGGTGACACCTCGGCCTGGTCGTTCACTAGCCCGGGCTGAGCGCGAGCCCGGATCATCCGCCAGTCTTCAGCTGCGCGCCGCGATCTCATGATCTGCGGCGCTTTCTTGCCCTCGCTCGATCGACGTACTGCAGAGTACGCCTCACTCGCATGGGCCGCGCAATCGCCAGATACTACGCAACCTCGCGACGCTCGCTTTGAAGACTGACGAATGACCCGGGCTACGGCGCTGGCACCCCCTCGTCGGAGGCGACGACCTCGGCCTTGGCACGCAGGGTCTCGAGCAGGGCGTTGACCTTGACCGCCACCTTTTCGTCAAGGAGGCGGTTGTACAGGCGGTCCTTGATGTCCTCGAGCGGGGGTACGCCGGCCTCGCGCCGCTCCTCGACCTTGATCACGTGGAAGCCGTAGCCGGTCAGGACCACGGCGGAGATCTCGCCCACGGTGAGGGCAAAGGCGGCCTCGGCAAAGCGCGGCGCCACGCGCTTGCGGGTGAAGAAGCCGAGGTCGCCGCCCTGGGCGCCCTCCGGCGCTTCGGACAGCTCCCGGGCCAGGGCGGCGAAGTCCTCGCCGGCAATCGCCCGGCGGTGGGCCTCGACGGCCTTCTCTCGCGCCGTGTCGATCTCCTGCTCGCTCGACCCGGGCTTGACCTTGAACAGGATGTGGCGGGCCCGGATCTGCTCGGGAGCGGAGAGCCGGCTGCGGTTGGCCTCGTAGTAGGCCTCGACCTCGCCGTCGCTGACCGTGATGCCGGGCCTGATCACGCGCTCCAGGTAGAGGTTGATCGTCGCCGCCTCCTCCAGGTGCGCACGCAGGGAGCGCAGCCTCGACCCGCGCGCGGCCAGGTCCTGCTCCAGGGCCTCGCTGCTGCCCGCCTGGTCGACGTAGCGCTCGAGGGTCTCGTCGATCAGCTCGGGCGCGGGCGCGATGCCCTGGCGGCGGGCCTCCTGGGCCAGGAGCTTGTGGTCTATGGCCTGCCGCACCGCGCTCTCGAACAGGCGCTCCGTGTCGGGCTTGGTTCCCTCTGCGGTCATCTCCTTGCTCAATGCCTGGGCGGTCAGCTGCAGCTCGCCGGAGCAGAGCGGCTCGCCGTTGACGGTCAGCACCACCTCGTCCGCGGGCGGCGGCGCCTGGACGACGATTGATCCGACTGCGACGAGGATCGCGATGACGGTCGTGATCATGTTTGTCTCCTCTCAGGAGGGCAAGGTGAACGCCAGCCGCTCGATCTCGGACAGCAGGTAGACCAGGCGCAGCACCTGCTCCTCGTCGCGCTCTTTGCGCAGGAGCTCGCTGACCGTGCACCGCTCGAGCTCGATGGTGCGCAGGATGCGTTGCTCGCGGCCGGTGAGCTGGAGGAAGGGCGGGAGCTCTCCGCCGACCCGGGTCAGGTGGCCGCGGACGAGCCCGCTCAGGGCCCGGCGCACGACCACCAGCGGCAGGTGGTCGCGCACACCCTCGTGGATCATCCGGTGCGACCGGAGGCCGAGGGGCATGGTCCACTCGGGGGCCGGGGCGTTGTCGAAGAACGCGAACCTCCCCGCGGTCCAGGTGAAGAGGTCGAGGATGCGGTCACGCACCTGGTCGGCAAGGTGCCGGTAGAGCTGGTGGGGGGGGAAGATCTGCAGCTTGAGGAGGGCCTCGATGAAGCTCGTCGCCTCGTCGGCCGCCAGGTCCAGGGCCCGCGTCTGGTCGGCCCGCTCGAGCACCCCGCGCGCCACCAGGTGCTCGCCGAACAGCTCGGCGCCCACGTTGGATTCCACGAAGACCGGTTCGCCGTCCTCGAAGAAGACCGACTTCTGGACCGGGTCGCGGCGCAGGTCGAGGCGTCCGCTGGCCTCCTCGACCGCCAAATGGTGGAGGATCCGGACCAGGGACGTCCGGCTGAGGTCGCCCTCCATCTGGGGCGCTTCGGTGGCGGTTGGAGTCGCAGCCGCAGGCAGGGGCGGCACCTCGACCAGCTCGCCTGCGGCGTCTTCGTCCGGCAACGCATCGGCCGCGCCGCCGGTTTGGTCGCCGCGGCGGATCGGGCGCAGCCTGCCCGGCGAGCGGCCGTCGGCGAGGACCCCGCCGGGCCGCCGGGCCGCAGTCATGGCGCGGTCCACCTCCTGCTCGTGCTCCTTGTCGCGCTGGTACTCCTCGGCAAAGAGGCGCCGCATGAACTCGCCGAGCTCGTCGGCGGTCATGGGCGCGAGCTCGCCCTTGGCCACGTCGAGCAGCTCGTCGCGCAGGCTGACGGCGTCCGGGTAGCGCTGGTCGGGGTCCGGGGCCAGGGCGCGGTCGACGATCCGCCTCAAAATGGGGGTCACGCCCGAGAGCTGCTCGCGGTCAACCCGTCCCTCGCGGATCGAGGTCAGGATCGAGATATCGCTGGGGCCTTCGCGGAGCTGGCGCATGGTCAGCATCTCGGCAAAGACGATGCCGAGGGAGAAGATGTCGCTGCGGCGGTCCACGGGCTTGCCGGTGGCCCCCTCCGGGCTGATGTACCGCACCTTGCCCTTGATCAGCCCGTGTCGGGTTTCCTCCTCACGGTCGCGGGCGCGGGCGACCCCGAAGTCGGTCAGCTTGACCTCGCCCGTGAAGCTGATCAAAACGTTACGCGGGCTGACGTCGCGGTGCACGATCTCCTGGTGCTCGCCGTCGACGCGGCGGAAGTCGTGGGCGTACTGGAGGCCGGCGCACAGCTCGAGCACGATGCGGATGGCCATGCGCCACGGACAGCTCTGCCAGGTCTCGACCAGCCGGCGCTGCACGTGGTAGAGGTCCTGCCCGGGCACCAGCTCCATGGCGATGAAGGGCACCCCGGCCTCCTCGCCGAGCTCGTGGATCTGCACGATGTTGGGGTGGACGAGCTGGGAGGCGATCTTGGCCTCGTCGGTGAACATTCGCACGAAGCGCTCGCGCTCGAGCAGGTGGGGGTGGATGCGCTTGATGGCGATGGTGCGGGAAAAACCGCGGAACCCGATCACTCGTGCCCGGTACACATCGGCCATGCCCCCGGACGAAATTCTGCTCACCAGGAGGTAGTTGCCGAAGGGTCGCAGCCGAACCGAGGTGGCGCTGCCCGCTGACACCGAACAAGTCTACACCGGGCTCCTGGACCGGTAGCCTCGCCTCCTTGAGAAACAGTATACTGTGGTGCCAGGCACCTTTTTGAGGCGAGTCAGTTGATGCGATGCCAGGCACCAATGAAGAGAGGGGGTCGGCTCGAGCGCGGCAAGACAGGTCGGTTGAAGCTCGCACTCGCCGCAGTCGGGAAGCCCCTCCCTCAGCAAGGTCGGCGGGGAGCGTCAGCGCCGAATGGTGGGACAATCGCCTACCATGCGGAAGCCCGGACGACTGCTGATCGGCGCGAGCATCGCGCTCCTGACTGTGATCTGGGGGACGACCTGGGCCGGAATCAGGATCTCGCTTCAGGGCATCCCCCCGCTGAGCGGCGTCTCCCTCCGCTTCGCCCTGGCCTCGCTGCTGCTGTTCGCCTTCGCCCGCGCCCTCGGCGTTCCCCTGCGCGCCGCCCACCGGCGCGAGCGTTGGCTGCGGTTGATCCACGCCGTGCTCTCTTTCACCATCTCCTATGGGGTGGTCTTCTGGTGCGAGCAGTGGGTGCCCTCCGGCGTCGCCGCCGTGCTCTTCGCCACCTTCACCTTGATGGTCGCGGTCATGGCCCATTTCCTGCTCCCGGGCGAGCGGATGACGGCGCTCGGCTTCGTCGGGGTCGCGGTCGGCCTGGCCGGGGTCGCGATCATCTACGCCGAGGACTTCGACCTCCTCGGCGGCGACAGGGTGGCGGTCGCGTCGGTGGTGATGCTGGCCGCGCCCCTGGCCTCGGCGGCCGCCAACGTGGCCGTCAAGCGTTGGGGCGCCGACCTCCACCCGGTCTCGCTCAACGCCGCGGCCATGGGCATGGGGTGCGGGCTCATCGGGGCGGTGGCGTTGGTCGCGGAGCGGCAACGCCCGCTCCAGCTCGACCCGGCGCCGGTGGCGGCTCTGGTCTACCTGGCGGTGGCCGGCTCGGCCGTCACCTTCTCCCTCTACTACTGGCTGATGCGCCACATGCAGGTCTCGCGGCTGGCCCTGATCGGCTACGGAACGCCGGTCGTGGCCCTGTTCGTCGGTGCGATGTGGTTGGACGAACCCCTGCCCCCGCGCGCCCTGCTCGGCTCGCTGCTGGTCGTGATCGGGGTCGCCTGCGCGGCGAGGAGGCCGCGCGGAAAGCATGCCGACGAGGCGCCGGCCAGCCTCGACGCAGGGCCGGGAGAGCTGTAGGATGGGCCGATCTCGGGGAAGAGGGAGGACGACGATGAAGAAGATCCTGCCGCTGGCCGTGCTGCTTGGCGTTGCCCTGATCGCGTGCGGCGGTCGCGCCGGGACCGAGCGAAACATGCTCGAGTGGGGTCCGGTGCTCAACGCCTTCATGGCCACCAACATGGCCAACGCCAACTCCTACCCGGAGTCGCTCGACGAGATCGAGCCCATGATCCGCAAGGAGCTCAAGGACATTGACGGCTGGGGCAACAAGCTGCTCTACCGCAAGCTGCGCATCGACCTCTACGACCTGATCTCGGCTGGACCTGACGGCGAGTTCGGCAACGACGACGACATCGTCCTCCGCAATGGCCGCCTCCTGACCCCGGCCGACGCCTACAAGGAGTGGCCGTTCAAGCGGTAGCCGAGCCGGGTCGCCGCTCGAGCAGCGCCCGCTGGTAGTCGTCGACCGAGGCGTAGCGACGAGAGGCCGGGTCGAGCACGGCCTCGCGGTGCGGGATCGGCCGCGCCGACGAGGCGGCGAGCAGGCGTTCCACGAGCGTGCGCATGGCCGCCGCGGCGTCGTCCCCCCCGACCACGGCGCGCGGGTCGAAGTCGCTGCTCCTCAGGCGCAGCACGCGCAGCCGGTCCGCGGCTGTCGCGGGGTCGTCGAGGAAGAGGTCGAGGAGGAGGAAGCTCTGGCCCGGCTGGCTCTCGATCGCGGCCACCGCCAGTGCGCGCATCGCCTCCAGGCGGACCCTGCGCTCGCCACTGGCCATGCGCACGGTGAGGCGATCCCCCTCGAGCGCGAGGGGTACGGCGGCCATGACCTCGAGCGCCGGCGTCGCCGCCGGGGCGGGTCCCGCGGCCGCCGCCGCGATCGGCCGGGCGGGGTTCGGGGCAGGGGCGGGCTTCGTCTCGGTCGTCATCCGGGCCAGCTCGTCGGCCACCTCGGGGGTCAGCCGCGGGTGCCGTCGGCCGAGGTCGGCCAGGAGCTGCGCCTCGGGCAGGTGCAGGCAATGGGCGATCCGGGCCAGGCGGACCACGAGCGGCAGCGGGACCTCTGGCCCCAGCCGCGGCGCCAGCCACTCCAGGCTCTCGGACGCCTCGTCGAGACGGCTGCCGGACTGCAGCATTTCCACCACCCGCACCGCCACCGCCGGCTCGACCGCGACCTCGGGGGCGGCCCGGATGAGATCGGTCCAGTAGGCGCGCACCGCCTCCAGGTCGCCGGTCCGGGCCGCGCTCCGGATCAGGGGCACGATCCGCGGCGCCGCCTCCGGACAGCGGCCGATGGCGAGGGCCACGCTCCACAGGGCGACGGCCGCGCCGTCGTTGTCGGGGTGGCGGGCGAGCTCGGCCTGGAGATCGCGGAAGGCCTGCTCGGGATCGCCCTGGCGGGCCAGCTCCACGGCCTCGTCGACCACCCGGTCCTCGAAGACCGTGATCCGTCTCTCGATGGCGCGGTTGACCCACCGTTCCTCGACCTTGAGCTGCTTGATGCCGAGGGCCACGACCACGCCGAAAACGAAGCCGTAGACGTGGGCCCAGTGGGCCACGTTGCCGGCTGCGCCCGGCATGATCACCCAGGCGCCCTGGGCGTAGAAGAGCTCGCGCGCCACCCACAGCAGGAGCATGATCCAGGCCGGCGCGGAGAAGGTCCCGGTCCAGCGGCGCAGACCCAGGGTGTAGAAGAAGGTGATCTTGGTGTTCCAGTAGCGGACCAGGAACGCACCCATGGCTGCCGACACCGCGCCCGAGGCGCCGATCAGGGGCTCGTCGAGGGCCGGGTACTTGAGGGCGAAGCCGAGACCGGCCACGACCCCGCCGAGGAGGTAGAAGGTGGCGAAGATGGGTCGTCCCCAGACGTCCTCGATGTAGGGCGCGACCAGGTACAGGAAGAGCATGTTGAAGAGCAGGTGGAGGAAGTCAGCGTGCAGGAACTGGTGGCTGATGAGCGCCCGGGCCTTGATCCGCGACGGCACCAGGCCCCAGCGGTAGAAGCGGATGCGGTCGCGGGCCGCGAACACGGCGCCGGTCAGGCGGTCGAGCTCGGCCTGCTCCATCGCCAGCTGCGCGGCCGCGGGTGGCTGAGGGGCTTTGCGGTCGTCCTGCATCTGCCGCAGCTGGTAGTACTGGAACTTCTGCAGCTCCTGGTCGAGCTCCAGGTAGGGGTGCTCGAAGTAGTAGCGGAGCGCCACCTGCTCGTGGTCGGCGATCGCGCTCTCGTCGGCGGTCTCGAGCCGGCCCAGCCCCCACGACAGCACGCAGAGGGCGACCACGGCCAGGCTCACCCAGGGCAGCCGGCGGACCGAGGTTTCTTCGTGTCCGATCGGGATCAGCATGCGCGCGGCCAGGGTACACGCTCCAGGCGGCGGCGAGTAGCCGGGCCGGGCGCGCGGCGCCCGCTTGTCCCGCCGGCGGCGCTCGCGGACAATGACCATCGTGGCCACCAGGCGACCCCTCATCGGCATCAGCGCCTGCCTCGACGAGGGCAAGATCCACCGCCGGGGTGAGGACTACCTCTACCTCAACGCCCGCTACATGGTCGCCGTGGAGCGCGCGGGCGGGCTGCCGGTGGTGCTGCCGCTGACCGAAACCATGGACGTGGTGGCGCGGCTCGACGGGGTGGTGATCAGCGGCGGCCGCGACGTCCACCCCCGCTACTACGGCGAGGAGATCGAGGCCGAGCTCATCCTCGAGCCCGATCGCCAGGTCGACTTCGACCGCCGCCTGATCGACGGCGCGCTCGCGCATGGCCTGCCCCTGCTGGCGGTGTGCTACGGCATGCAGCTGCTCAACGTGCACTGCGGCGGCACGCTCCATCAGCGGCTCCCGTCGGAGCCGCTCGACCATGGCGCTTCGGGCAGGTATCTCTCGCACCCGGTTCACGTCAGCCCGGGCTCGCTGCTCTGGGACGCGGGCGGGCGGCGCGACGCCGTGACCGTGGTCAGCTCCCATCGCCAGGCTGTCAAGCGGCTCGGCCAGGGGCTCCAGGTCACGGCCGTGGCCCCGGACGGCGTCATCGAGGCGATCGAGCTCTCAAGCGGCGCGCAGGTGCTCGGCGTGCAGTTCCACCCCGAGGCGGCCGGCGGCGACCCGGTCTTCTACGAGTGGCTGGTGGGGGCAGCGACGTAGCCTCCCGACCGCCTCTGGTGCGGGGGCTCGCGCGGCTCGCAGGCCGAGCCTTGCAGCACCGGCACAAGGACGCGCACGCGCCCACAGGTGTGCCCGGCGACCGGGCTCACCACTGAGCTGCGCGCCATCGACAGGAGGCCGCACGGACGCCGTGGTACGCTCGCGATGGACGGAGGAGATTTCCCATCCCCCATCTCCGCATCCCACTTCGAAGACGAACGCGACCCGAAGCAGGTGCTCCGACAGACCGGGGCGGAGAATCGTGCGGCGAGGCCGGCCGGAACGGAGCGAGCCGGCGTGCCCCGGCGCGGCTCGGGCGGTGCGCCGCAGCTCCCTCGGCTCCGCTCGCGGCACGCGTCGCCCTCGCCCTGGCCGCCTTGGCCGTAGCCCTGACACTGCTCGAGGTCGGCCTGCGAATCCTCGCCCCGAGGTACGGCTACGCCGCTGCCAGCCCCTACGCCGAGAGCCCATCCCGTCTCTGGTCCGCCCGCCCGAACACGTGCCAGTGGCGCCTGGCGCCCGACACCGGCGTCGGCCACCTCGTCATCCACAACAGCCTCGGTCTTCGCCAGCACCGGGAGATGACGCGCGCGAAGCCTTCCGGGGTGGTGCGAATCGGCGTGCTCGGCGACTCCTACACCGACAACCTGCGCCTGCCGGCCTACGCCAGCTTCACCGAGCCGCTCGACTACTTGCTCAACCGCGCCGGCGCGCGGGTGGAGGTGCTCAACCTGGGCGTCGACGGCTACGATGCAGATCAGATCTACGTCACGTTCCGTGAGGAGTGTGACGCCCTCGACCTGGACCTGGTCGTCTACGCCCTCTGCCACAACGACCTCCGCTACCTGGACAGCGACCGTCTCGTCCACGTCGATGCTTCCGGGACGGTTACCCTCGTCGACCGCCCCCGCTCCCGGCGGTGGACCCGGCCGCTGCGCGGCCTGTATCTGACCTACCTGGCGATGGACGTCCTCGGCCGAGCCGAGTCCGGACCCGGCTCGCGTCCGACCACCCGGGCCGGCGGTCCGATCGCCCGGGACTTCGCCGCCGGGGTGGCGTCGCCCGAGGCCGAGCGCGCCGTCACGGCTCTCCTGGCTCTCATCCTCGACATGGATCGCCAGGCCCGGGGCCGTGGTCGCTCGTTTCACGTCGCCACCCTGCCGATCAACGGCGAGTGGCGACTGGACTTGCCCCTGCGCGAGCGCGGGATCTCGGTGATCCCGCTGACCGATGCGTTCGCCGAGGCGTTCCCGGACCGCAGCTTCCTCTTCCGCTCCGATCCGCACTGGAACGCAGCCGCCAACCGCCTCGCCGCCGAGCTCCTGTTCCTGGCGCTCGCCGAGGATGTGGGCATCGAACGCGTCGACAGGGACTTCGCGAGTGATGAGCTCGACGAGTACTACGCCGCATTCATGACGGGCTCCGAGCAAGGGTCGTCGACGTCCGAGGGCCTCGCCTTTCCCGACCGGCTGGCGGCGACCCGCGCGACCTATCTCGAGCTCGAAGATGGCCTGGGGTGGTGTCGGCCGGACGACCCAAGCGCTTCTCGATCGGAGTGCCCGGCTCGAGCGGTCGAGGCACGCTAGAATGGTCGTCCGGGGGTGAGGAATGCAGTACCGGAACATCTGCGTGTCAGTGGCTCTGCAGCGGTATCTCGACTTCACGCCCATGGCCCTGCGCCAGCGCGAGCTGGCCCGGATGGTGGCCGCGGCCTGCGGGTCGGCGATCCGGGTGCTGTCGGTCAACGCCCCGGTGGCACTGCTGCCCGGGCTCGAGACCACCGAGGACAAGATCGAGCGCTATGCCGCACCCCTGGTCGAGGCGGGCTTCGACGTTCAAACCAAGGTGCTCGAGGGCCGGCCCAGCCGCGAGATCGCACGCTACGTCGAGGATAGTGCAATTGACCTGCTGATCATGGGCACCCACTCCAAGCGGGGCGTGTTCGACGTCGGCCTGGGGAGCACCGCAGCCGCCATACCCGAGGGCCTGCCGGCCGAGGTGATCCTGCTCCGCCCGACCGTGGCCGACCAGCAGCGAACCCTCGAGCTGATGATCCCCAAGTACCCGTTCGTCTTCCCCTATGGCTGACGCCGCCGCGGGTGCCTCGAGAAACATGATACTGTGGTGCCAGGCACCATTCGCATATCGCTCGCGGTCAGGGGGCCGGAGGGCCGACCCGGCCTGAGGCGTCGCTGCGGAGCGCGGGGTCGACGAGAACCACGGCCTCGTGCCGGATCTCGCGCAATCGGTCCAGGGCCGCGGCCGCGTCGAGCTTGCCGTAGCCCCAGTCGGCGTTGGGCACCTCGCCGGTGAACCCGTCGGGCCGCGCGCCCTCCTGCAGGGCGCGCTCGATGAGGTAGGGGTGGGCCTCGGGCGCGGCCTGGCGGAGCAGGGCCGCGACCCCGGCCACGTGGGGCAGGGCGGCCGAGGTGCCGCCGAACCGGTACCACGAACCGAGTGAGACGGTCCAGCCGCTGTCGGCGGCCGAGAAGGTAGTCGACCCGGGCGCGGTCAGGTCGACCAGACGACGGCCGTCGAGGGCAGGGCCACGACCGGAGAAGGAGTTGAGCTCGCCCTCGGGCCAGGTGGTCCCGGGTCGGCCCGAGTAGGCGCCGACCACGATCACGCCGCGGGCCGTGGCCGGCCAGGTGACTGTGCCGACGTCGGTGTAGCCGGCGAACTGGCTGAAGCCGTTCCAGCCCGACAGGTCGTCCCACTTGAAGGCATCGACCGTGAATCCGACCCCGGTCGCGTTGTCGAGCGAGAAGAGCCAGCCCCCGGGCTCGAGCCCGGAGGCCGAGCTGGCGCGGAAGGCGAGCATGTGGGTGCCCGCGGTCGAGGTGTCGACGACAACGTCGATCTCGCCGCCCGGGAAGGGGAGAACCTGGGGACCGTCGTCGGCCGCACCCGTGAAGCTGCCTGCCGAGCAGTCCAGGCGCCAGCTCACGCCGTCGCTGGCGCCGCGCCAGTTGAGGTTGAGCCACAGGGTGCTGACCCGGAAGTCGCTGGGCGGGAGGCGCAGGTCGAAGGCAGCCGAGCCGCCGGGCGGGGCATGGCGGCGGTCGTGCTGGCCGTTGCCGGCCAGGTTGCCAGCGGCGGCCACGACCACGATGCCCTGGTCCCGGGCCAGCTCGGTGAGCAGGATCTCGCCGGCCGCGCTGCCGTCCATGAACTCCCACACCCACTCGCCGTCCTCGACCAGGATCACGTCGGCACCCTCGGCCACGGCCCACGCCGCGAGCTCGGGCAGGGTGACCCAGAACCTGGGCTCGGTCTCGTACTCGATCGTTCCGATCACCAGCTCGGCACCGGGCGCCACCCCGGCCAGACGGGTGAACCCGGGCTCGCCGCCGGCGAGGATCCCGCATACCGGCGTGCCGTGAAACAAGGGGTCCCGGGGCGCGGCCAGGAGGTCGACCCCGCGGCGGTAGACCGTACCGTCGTAGCCGCGCAGCGCGCGCACCTTGGACTGCCCGAGCCGGTACAGGGGCTGCCCGGGGTCGAGACCGGTCCCTTCGGCGGGCATCTCGGCCACCAGCACCGGCTCGCCGAGCGAGGGCGAGCTCTCGCCCCAGCCGCCGGCCGGGGCCGCGTCCCGCTGCCCGTTGCCGTCGCTGTCGGCGTACAGCCAGTCGAGCCCGGGCGTGAGCCCCGCGGGGTTGCCGGACGGAAAATCGCTGCCGGTGTAGGCCTCCACGTGACGCAAAGTCTCTTCGGCGTCGCGCGTCGCGTCGTCGTCGAGGTCGACCCACTCGCCGCCGTTGCCCGAGTAACCGCCGCCGTCGTCGTCGAACCATGCCAGCGGATCCCCATCGCGCCGGAACAGGGCCGGGTGGGAGACGTCGACGCCCGAGTCGATGTCGCCGATGGTGACGCCGGCGCCGGTCAGCGGCAGGCCGGCGTCGTCCAGCTCCTCCCACAGCACGTCGATCCGGCTCAGGGGGACTGTCACCTCCAGGGGCGGCAGGCGGACGGGGCTCCAATCGAGCTCGATCCGAACCACCTCGGGGCGGGCCACCAGACGCGGCAGGGCTGCGGCGCTCGTGCGGGCCAGGAACACGGTGGTCGCGCCCAGAACCCGGCCGTTGCAGCGCCGCCAGGCGAGCGCTCCCTCGCGCTCCAGGCTCGCCATCTGCGCGTCGGAGGGGGGCGCCGCGAAGCGGACCAGCACCGGCAGGGCGAGCCCATCGGGAGCCGCCTTGGCCTGCTGGCTCGAGGGTGGCCAGCCGGACTGCAGTGTCCAGCGCAGCATTCCGTCGAGCTTGGCCTGGCCCCCGGCGGCATGCCCGGTCGGGGCGTCGGCAGCGACCAGTGCGAGTGCAAGCGACAACCCTGCGAGCAGGCGGCGCATCGGTGACCCCGTGACCAGGGTAGCTGAACCGCCACCGATCGGCGGCCGTCTCGCCGGCCCGCGTAGTTGTGGGAGCGGGTCGCGCACCGCCTTGAGGCACCGTCGGCGACCGCGCCGGGAGGTCGCCCGCGCCGGATCCGTCGCCCAAGATCCGGCCCTTCGCGCGAACGAAACGCTCCGAAATCCGTAGTACTTGGCAGACGGTCACGCGCCGACAGTGACTGCTGGAGGTGAGGAGATGGACACCACCACCACGACCCCGGAGGTTGCCGAGTCGGCCCCAGCGCGCGCCGCGCAACGGCGCGCCGTGGTCATCGCGGATGGAGGCAACGAGGCGTGGGTCGTCGTCCTCTCGTCGAGCGAGCTGGCCCGGGTCGGGGCCCGCTTCGCCTTTCGGGGCGCCATCTGGGAGGTCAAGAGCTTCAGGCCCCACGTCCGCGCCTGGGTGGCCGAGCCGGTGGAGCAGTGAGGGCCGCGGCGCACGGACCCTTCTCCGAATGAAACAGTATACTGTGGTGCCAGGCACCTTTATTATTTAACGTGGTGCCAGGCACCTTATTGAGTCGGACGTCGAGCAGCCCGGAGGTCGGGTGCGGCGGACTCGACGTCGGACCCGGCAACCCTGCGCGGCGAGAGGCGTAGGATGTTCCGGGAGGTGCAGACATGGTCCCCTGTTTCGAGTGCGTTCGCCCGTTCGTGCCGGTCGCGTGGATCGCGGTGCTGCTCCTGGGTCTTCAGGCCACCACGGTGGCGTCCGCCGAGCTGCCGGTCTACAGCCCCGACGCCAACGCGCCGCGCGACGCGGTGCCCGGGGTCTACCGCTGGGACCTCTCTCCGCTGTGCCAGAGCGACGCAAGCTTCGAGAAGGCGCGGACCTCCTTGCTCGGGCACCTGCCCGAGCTGGCCGCGTTCGAGGGCCGGCTCGGCGACCCGGCGGCGCTGGCCGAGTGCCTCGAGCTCTACTTCCGCCTCCACCGTGACGCCAACGTCCTCACCCTCTACGCCAACCTGCGCCAGAGCACGGCGCAGTCCGACGACCGGGCCAACTCGCTGGTCCAGCACAGCCTGGCCGCCATGGACGAGCTGATGCGCAGCGCGGCCTTCATCCGCCGCGAGGTGTTGGCCATGCCCGAGGCGGCGCTGGCTGCCGCCTTGGCCGCCGAGCCCGAGCTGGCCGGCTCCCGCGCCTACCTCGCGAACCTGCGGCGGCGCCAGGCCCGCCTGCTCTCCACCGATGCCGAGCGCGCCCTCTCCCTGCTTGGCGACAACCTGTGGGCGGAGATCGACCTCAACGAGATACCCTCCCCCCTCGAGGATGCCTTCAGCGCACTGCTGGCCGACATCCCGTGGCCGAAGGTCCGCGACGAGCAGGGGCGTGAGGTGCAGCTGACCCTGGCCAACTACTCCCTGTTCCGGCTGTCGCCGGACCGGGTCGTACGCCGTGACGCCGTGGCCGCACTGCTCGGGACCCTGCGCCAGTATCGACACGCCTTCGCCGCCACCCTGGCCGGACAGGTCAAGCTCGACGTCGGCTATGCCCGCGCCCGCGGCTACGATTCGGCCCTCGCCGCCTTCCTCGACAAGGACGACATCGACGTCGCGGTTTACGACAACCTGGTGCGCACGGTCAACGCCAACCTGCCCCTGCTCCACCGCTACGTGGAGCTGCGCAAGAGGGTGCTCGGCCTGCCGGACCTCCACCTCTACGACCTCTACATTCCGCTCGTGCCCGCGGCCGAGGCCCGCATCCCGTTCGCCGAGGCCCGCACCACCATCCTGGCCGCGCTCGAGCCGCTCGGCCCGACCTATGGCAAGGCCCTGGCCGAGGGGCTCGACCCGACCAGCGGCTGGCTCGACCTCTACCCCCACCGCGACAAGCGCAGCGGCGCCTTCTCCTCCAGCACCTACGGCCCGCACCCGTTCGTGTTCATGAACTACCAGGACACGCTCGACGACATGTCAACCCTGGCCCATGAGTACGGCCACGCCCTCCACAGCGAACTGGCAATGAAGGCCCAGTCCTACCCCGACTCCCGCTACCCGCCGTTCCTGGCCGAGGTCGCCTCGACCTGTAACGAGGCCCTGCTCAGCGATTTCATGGTGGCGGGCGCCGAGGACCCGGTGCGCCGGGCCTACCTCCTCGCGAGCCGGCTCGAGGACATCCGGACCACGATCTTCCGCCAGACCATGTTCGCCGAGTTCGAGCACAGGGTGCACGAGCTGGCCGAGGCCGGCACCCCGCTCACCGCGTCGCTGATCGAGGAAACCTACGGCGAGATCGTGCGCCGGTACTACGGGCCCGGCTACACCGTCGATCCCGACGACGGGCTGGAGTGGGCCTACATTCCCCACTTCTACTACAAGTACTACGTCTACTCGTACGCCACCGGAATGGCCAGCGGCATCGCCATCGCCGACCGCGTCCGCGCCCAGGGCTCACCCGCGGCCGAGGCCTACCTGGGCATGCTCGCCGGCGGCTGCTCCGAGCCGCCGCTCCAGCTCCTGAAGAGGGCCGGCGTCGACCTGACCACGGCGGCGCCGATCGAGGCCGCGATGCGGGCCTTCGAGCGCACCCTCGTCGAGGTGGAGGGGCTGCTCGCCAAGGAGTGAGCCGTGGCGGTTCTGGTCGACGCCCACCGTGGCGCCTCGGCCACCCACCCCGAGAACACGGTGGCCGCCTTCCGCGCCGCCTCGACCGCCGGCGCCGACAGCGTCGAGCTCGACCTCCACCTGTCCCGCGACGGCGTGGCGGTGGTGATCCACGACGCCACCGTCGAGCGCACCACCGACGGTCGCGGCGCGGTGGTGGACATGGCCCTGGCCGAGCTGCGCGCCCTCGACGCCGGGGCCTGGAAGGGCGACGGCCACGCCGGCGAGCGCATTCCGACCCTGGACGAGGCCCTCGACGTGCTCGCCGGCTGGGCGCTGGTCAACCTCGAGCTCAAGGCCGAGGACCCCCGCCTGGTCGAAATCGTGGTCCGGGCCGTGGCGGCGCGCGGCCTCGAGCGACATGTCCGGGTGGCGAGCTTTCACCTCGCGCACCTGGTAGCAGTGAAGGCGCTCCTTCCGGCCCTACCCACCCACTACCTCCTCAAAGGCCCCCTGCCCGGCGAGCTCCTGGCCGACAACGGACGCTGGATTGACAGCCTGGGCGTGGCCTGGCGGCGCATCGACGCCGGCCTCTTGGCCGAGGCGGCACATCGCGGACGGACGGTGTGGGCGTGGACCGTCGACGACCCGGATGAAGCCGTCCGCCTGGCCCGCCTGGGGGTGGTCGCGGTCACCACCAACGACCCGGCGACGGTCGGCGCCGCGCTGGGCAGAGCGGGGCTGCGGTAGCCGGGAGCTTGCCCGTCCCGGCGGGTCGGGTGCGGCGCGCCTGTGACGTCGACCGAGCCGCGCCGCCATGGCGGGCGGCTGGTTGGACCGTCGATTGCCTCGCCAGCCGGGGTGGGCTATAGTCGCGGCCCGCGACGGTGCGCGTCGCCGACGCGGTGGAGGCGGTCATGAAGAGGCTGATCGTGGTGCTCGCCCTGGTGGCCCTGGCCGGCTGCGCCAGTGTCGCCCTCCAGCCGGGCTCGGCCGCGACCGACACCTACCACGTGGACGCCAGCGCGGAGTACATCGAGGTCTTCAACGGGCACCCGCCCCGTTAGCCGCAGCACCGACCCCAGGAGAAACCGGCTCTGTCGCAAAGCGGCGCCTCGAGCCGCCGACCCGAAGCGCGGCGTGAGGAGTGAATCGTGGCCGAAGTGACCCAGATCAAGCGCGGAGACATCCTCGACCTGGACGGTGCGCCGTGGCTGGTGACCGAGGTCAGCTCGCAGACCCCGTCGGCGCGCGGTGCGAGCCTGCTGGTCAAGATCAAGGTCAGGAGCCTGGCCACGGGCCAGACCTTGGCCAAGACCTACCGCGGCGGCGACGTCGTGGATCGGGCCGACTGCGAGCAGCGGCCGATCCAGTTCCTCTACCAGCAGAACGAGGCCTACATCTTCATGGACCTCGAGACCTACGACCAGTTCGAGCTGGCGCCCGAGGTCCTGGGTGACGCCACCGGCTACCTGGTGGACGGGCTCGAGCTGCGCTCGCTGCTCTACAACGGGCGGGTGCTGACGGTCGAGCTCCCGGTCACCGTCGAGCTCGTGGTGGTGGACACGGCGCCGACCGTCAAGGGCGCCACCGCCCAGGCCCAGCTCAAGCCGGCGACCCTCGAGACCGGCCTGGTGATTCAGGTTCCGCCCTACCTCACCTCCGGGGAGCGGATCAAGGTCGACACCCGCGACGCCCGCTTCGTGGAGCGGGTGAAAGGATAGGCTCAGACAGGCCTTGCCGGGGAACCGGGAAGGTCGTGGAGCTCGAGCCCGTGCCCGTTCCCGTTCTGCGTTATCGTTGTCGTTGCGGTTGGCCCGGCGTTGCGAGACCTCGGTCGGCCGGCATCGGTAACGGCAACGGGCTCGGGCTCGGTTCCTCCCGCTACCACGAGGCCGGGCAGCGGCTCGCGGACGGCAGGAAAGGACCGGGTGCGAAGCGATGGGAGGGGGATCATGACCGCGTTTCCTGATCGGGTGAGGCTCGGCAGGTCGGGGCTCGAGGTCGGGCCGTTGGGCCTGGCCGGGGGTTACGGAATCGGCGAGCGGGCCGCGCGGCAGGCCTTCGAGCGCGGCGTCAACTACTGGTACCACGGCAGCCGGCGTTGCCCGGGCATGGCCAGCGCGATCCGCGAGATCGTGGCCGCCGGCCGGCGTGACGAGCTGGTGGTCGTCCTGCAGAGCTACTCGCGCTCGGGCTGGTGGGTGGAGCGGAGCCTGACCCGCGGCCTCCGCGACCTCGGCCTCGACCACGCCGACGTGCTCCTGCTCGGGTGGTACAACCGGCGACCCGCGGAGCGGGTCCTGGAGCGCGCCGAGCGCCTGCGCGCCAAAGGTCTGGTCCGCCACCTCGCCATCTCCGGCCACCGCCGGCCGGCCTTTGTCGAGCACGCCGCCGTGCCCGGGATCGACATCCTGCACATCCGCTACAACGCCGCCCACACCGGCGCCGAGCAGGACGTCTTTCCGCACCTGGCCAAGGACAACCGCCCTGGAATCGTGGCCTACACCGCGACCCGCTGGGGCCACCTGCTCAAGGCCTCCAAGATGCCGCCGGGTGAAGCGCCGCTGCGCGGTCGCGACGCCTATCGCTTCGTCCTCTCCAACCCGGATTTCAACGTCTGCCTCACCGGCCCGGCCGATGACGCTCAGCTCGACGAGGCGCTCTCCGCCCTCGACGAGGGCCCGCTCAGCGCCGAAGAGGACGCCCGCTTCCGCGCCATCGGCCAGTACGTCAGGAGCAAGTCGCTGATCGGTCGATAGCTCGACGTCGCCGCTCGAGTCCCACCCGACCGGGGCTGCTCGGCCGATTCAGGCGCTCAGCGGGCGCCGGCATGTCCGGCCAGAAGCACGGTGCCCACTTTGCACGCGGGGATGCCCGTATGCTCGCTGCCTGGTGACCAGGCCCGGTCACGACCCGACGGGCGGCCTGTGATCGCGGCGGCCTCGCCCCTGCCTACTCTGGGAAGGCGAGGCTTGCCAGCCGTTGACCGAGGTCCGTGAGGTAGGCGCGCAGGTCGGCGACCGACACCCCTCCGGGGGGAACGGCATCGTCGCCGATCTCGACTCGCGACAGGACCCAGGCGAGCTGGGCGGGCGTCAGGCCGGCGTCCTTTCGGGTTGCCAGCGACACGTGCTCCTCCGCCGCGTAGCCGGCGGCCTCCAGAGCCCGGACGTCCACCAGATCGCGCAGCTCGGCTCGGCAGAGAAGCGCACACAGCTTGTTGGCCATGATCTCCCGTGGGGAGTCGACGCGGATGGGTCCGATCTCCTGCTTGACGTCCTCGATCTGCGGAGCGAGGTCACGAACCAGGTCCACGACCACCGACGCCGCCCCCCGGCGCAGCAGGAAGCGGTGGAAGGTCGGCGAGGTGCGGAGGCTCTCGAGGCTGGCGCCGATGCGCTGCGCGACGACGCGCAAGGTGGATTCGCCTTGGTCGAGGACGTCCTCGGTGGTGAAGAGGTCGAGATCCAGAGTCCGACGATGGCGGAGGTGGAAGCCGGCCAGCGCGGCGCCACCGGTCAGGAAGAACCGTCTCTCCATCCCGAAGAACGCCTCAAGGACTTCCTGCTGGAGACTATCGAGAGCGGTCAAGGCTGATGCGCCCCTCCTCGTGCCAGCGTCTCAGAATGAACTCCCAGAATGCGCGGCGCCGCCCGAGCCGTGGAGCCAGCTCCCCCCACGCGTCTGCGACTGCCTGTGGAGTCGTGAACTTCCACACCTCGGTGTCCCTGGCCTCGCGGAGGACCTTGGCGAGAAGGCGGTTCCGTTCGGGCCGTGAGGTCGTCGTGAGCCGGTGGTGAAGGTCGGCAACCGACATGGGCTCGTCCCACAAGAAGTACGGCAGCGCGTCGGGATCGTCGAGATGGGACGACAGCGCGACACCCTCAGGAGGCCGCGGGACGGGCTCGTCGGAACTCATGGTGCCAGCCTACCACGAGACGGATCAGGGCCGTGCCCAGCGATTCTGACCATCACCGGAGGGGAGTGTGGCCGCGTCACGTCGAGGCGGCGCAATCGGTGTCCGCGACGCCTACCGGTTCGCGCTCTCCAGCCCCGACGTCGACGTCTGCATCAGCGGGCCCAGCAACGACGCCGAGCTCGACGAGGCGCTCTCCGCCCTCGACGAGGGCCCGCTCAGCGCCGACGAGGACGCCCGCTTCCGCGCCATCGGCCGGTACGTCAGGAGCAAGTCGCTGATCGGCGGCTAGTCGTCCCTCATGACGAGACCCAGCTCGTCATGAGGGACTCCTGGCTAGGATTCGCTGCGCGAATCCCACCCGAGGCGGGCTTCTTCGTCGACGGAGGCCGGCGGAAGCGCAGGTTCCCCAGCGCGACGGAGACGGTCGCCAGTCTGACGCGGGTCGGACGGGGCGGGTCAAGGCACCGTCACTGACCACTGCGAGGTGTCGCCGGACTCGAAGCCATCGGCGAAGATCAGCGCGTTCAGCGGGCAGCGCCACTGGCCGATGTGGTGCAAGGCGGCGTCGCCGGATGCGGTGAACTCGCCGACCGCGAAGAGAGCGTTGCCGGTGCCGTCGTCGCACTGGCCGAGGGCGCGGACCGAATGGTTGACGCCGAAGCGCCAGCCGCCGTCGAACTGCGACCACGCGATGCCGTCCCACCTCGCAATGTGGTTGCATAGGAGCCCGCCCGCATTGGTGAAGAACCCGCCCACGTAGAGGGCCGGCACCACTCCGTCGTCGAAAGCTTGCAGTGCGTACACCCTACCGCTGGTCCCGGTGCCCGACGGGCCAGTGAGGCTGGACCAGGCGCTGCCGTTCCATCGGGCAACATTGTTGACAGTCACCCCTCCCGCGGTGGTGAAGGAGCCCCCCGCGTACAGGGCCGGACCGGTACCGTCGTCGAACACGGCGAGTGCTTCGACCATACCGCTCGTCCCTGTCTCCCAAGGGCCGCTCAGGGCTGACCAGTCGCTGCCGTCCCATTTGGCGATGTGGTTGACCGTCAACCCTCCAGTTGTCTCGAAGAAGTCCCCGCCGGCGTACAGGGCGGCGCTGGACCCATCATCGTAGACCGCGAGCGCCAGGACCTCGTTGAGGTGGCCACCCAGACCGTCGCCGAGGGGGGACCAGGCGCTGCCGTCCCACCTGGCGATGCGATTGACCGTCAACCCTCCCGCAGTGGTGAAGTAACCTCCCGCGTAGAGGGCTGGGCCGGCGCCGTCGTCATACGCAGCGAGGGCGTACACCACGTTATTCGTGCCGGTCGCCGAAGGCCCGCTCAGCCCAGACCAGGCGCTGCCGTCCCACTTGGCAATGCGGTTGACCGTCACCCCTCCCGCGATGGTGAAGCCACCCCCCGCGTACAGGGCCGGACCGGTGCCGTCGTCATACACCGCGAGGGCAGCCACCCAGGCGTTTGTCCCCGTGGCCCAAGGGCCGCTCAGGGCTGACCAGACGCTGCCGTCCCACCTCGCGATGTAGTTGACCGTCGACCCTCCCGCCGTCGCGAGGTCGCCGCCGACGTAGAGGGCGTTGCCAGAGCCGTCGTCGAAGGCCGCGAGTGCAGCGTGGGTGACGCTATCGATGCCGGCCCCGATGGAGCTGAGCGGACCGGACCAGCCGGTGTCCCGCCACCTGGAGATGCGGCGCACCGCAAGACCGCCTGCGCTGAGGAAGTCTCCTGCGGCGTACAGGGCCTCACCGCTGCCGTCGTCAAAGACCGCCAGGCCGCCCACCGAACCGTCGGTTCCTGTCCCTGACGGACCGCTGAGGGCCGACCAGGTCGAGCCGTCCCATCTGGCAATGCTGTTGACCGTCACCCCTCCCGCCGTCGAGAACCCGCCCCCTGCGAACAGTGAGGGTCCGGACCCGTCATCGTGGACGGCGAGAGCACGGACTTCCCCGTCGGTGCCGGTGCCCGAAGGCCCGATGAGGGCTGACCAGACGCTGCCGTCCCATTTGGCCATTGAGTTGACCGTCACCCCTCCCGCCGTCGAGAACCGGCCCCCTGCGAACAGAGAGGGTCCGGACCCGTCGTCGTAGACGACGAGCTCGTAGACATATGGGTAGGTCCCGCCCATGCCGGGGCCCGCCGGCCCGACGAGCGCAGCCCATGAGGCGCCGTTCCACCTGGCGATGCCGTTCACCAGCACGCCACCGGCCCAGGTGAAGCGGCCGCCCACATACAGGGCAGGACCGCCTCCATCGTCGAAGACGGCGAGGGCCTCCACCTGATGGTCCGTGCCAGTGGGGCCTGCGAGCGCGGACCAACTGGACCCGTCCCACGAGGCGATGTGGTTGGCCGCAATCCCGCCGGCGGAATGAAAACCCCCGCCGGCGTAGAGTCTGTTGCCGGAGCCGTCGTCAAAGACCGCCAGGGCATAGATCGGGCCGTCCACTCCGGTTGCGCTCGGCCCTACGAGCGCCGACCAGGCCGCGCCCTGCCATTTGGCAACATTGTTGACGGTCAACCCGCCCATGGGAGTGAACGAGCCGCCGGCATAGAGCGCCGGCCCGGAGCCGTCGTCGAAGACCGCGAGCGCGTAGACCTCGCCGTTCGTCCCTGCCCCGTTCGGGCCCTCGAGGGCTGACCACGACGTGCCATCCCACCTCGCGAGGCCGAAGCCAGCTACCTCTCCGGCCGAGTCGAAGGCGCCACCAACGTACAGCGCCGGGCCGTTCCCGTCGTCGTAGACCACCATCGGGCCTGCCCAGTCGTCGAAATCAAAGGAGTGGAAACCAGGCGCCCAGGCGCATGCCTCTTGGCGGTGGGCAGCCGTTTGGGAATGCTCTCGGGTGGTTGCCGTCCGGTTGGTGACGGCTGCGCTCATGGTGACCGCTGCGGCGGCAACGGCTGCGAGGTGGAGTCCGCGTCGCATGAGGCCCACTCCTTCCCCCAAGTCGGTGTCTAGGGGTTTGGCCGAGTGTAGCAGGAAGCGCGTCGGGTGTAGCGCTGAGTGACGACTACCTCGGGCGCGAAGTACTTCGCCGCTGTGAGCCTCGCCCTACGGCCCTACCCTCCCGGTCGCGTCGCGCGGGGGCGGGATCTGGCGCAGGGGGGTGTTGGCCGCGCCGGGGGTGGGGGTTTCGGTGTAGCCCCACTCGCTGCCGCCGTCCGGGTAGCGGCCGTAGGACTGGTCCTGGGCCAGGTTCTCGTAGCTCATCGAGTCGACCAGGGTGACGCCGTCGGGGGCGTAGAGGCCGAGCTCCTCGCCGTCGGCGTCGAGGCGGAAGCCGGCGTGGGTCGCGCCCTGCTCCTGGTCGTTGTCGGCCCAGATCACCAGGAAGCCCCCGGCCGGCACCACCAGGCCCGTCGGGACCTGCCAGCGGGTGGGGTCGTCGAGGTCGTCGGTGAGGAAGGCGCCGGCCAAGTCGACGTCGGCGGCCGACGGGTTGTAGAGCTCGATCCAGTCCTCGAAGGCGCCGGGCTCGTCCGGGTCCTCGACCACGGTTGCGTTGTCGGCCATCACCTCGTTGAGGACCAGCTCGGCCGAGAGGTCCGAGGCGGTGTTGGCGCCGCCCGGTGTGGGCCGGTTGGTGGTCGTCCACTCCCCCTCGCCGTCCGGCAGCCGGGCCAGTGAATGGTCGGCGGCGAGCGCCGGGTAGGTGACGCTGTCGAGCAGGATCGGGGTCCCGCCGGCGTCGCGGTAGAGCTGCAGCTCGCCGCCGTCGGGATCGAGGCTGAAGCTCGAGTGGTCGTCGCCCTCGGCCGGCTCGCCGTCCAGCCACAGCAGCAGGCGCTGGCCGTCGTCCACCTCGCGCATCGGCAGGACCCACTCGAGCGGCGTTCCCGGTCCTTCGCTCAGGTAGAGCTGCTCGGTGTGGACCAGGCCCGGTCCGAGGTTGGAGATCTCGACCCAGGGGTCGTAGTCGCCGGCCGGGTCGGCCAGCGTGCTGAGGTTCACTGACATGAGCTCGTTGAGCCGGAGGTCCTCGACGACGGCCTCGCCGTCCAGGTACTGGTCCATGAAGGCGGCCCGGCGAGCGACGAAGTTGACCAGGCCGAAGATGGTTTGCTGCCCGCTCCCGATGTCGTCATGCAGGTTGCGCTCGAAGTCGGCCGGCGGGTACATCGGGTGGGGGTCGGCGTAGACCGAGTCGCGGATGAGGTCGGCGAGGGCGGTGACGCGGGCCTCGACGGTGGTCGCGTCGAAGCCCTCGCGCAGCATCCGGGCGAGCTGGCGCAGGTAGGTGCGGCGGTAGCCTTCGACCGCCCACAGGTTGCTCATCAGCGGGCGCTCCAGCAGGTCCTGCCCGGGCGGGGGCGACTGAGGCAGCCAGAAGGGGTCCATCTCGAGCACCGCTTGGCCCGGCGGCATGAACATCAGGAAGCGGCCAAATGCCTCGTTGGCGTCCCAGTGCAGGTAGGTGAGCTGGCCGCTCGCGTCACGGTCGTAGAGGAAGTAGTTGTGGGCCGACCCGCAGTAGGAGTCGAGGTTGACATAGAGGATGTTGAGGGCGAGGGCGGCGAGCCAGGAGTCGACGTCGAAGACCGGCTCGAGCTGCTCCGGGAGCTCGGCCGCGGGCGTGTTGTTGAGGACGTCGGCGAGCTCGACCAGCTGCGACCAGTCGTTGGCAGCCTCGTTGGTCTTGAGCTGGTAGTGGGCGTAGTAGGGCTCGGGGTCCGGGCCCAGGTAGGTGAGGTCCGAGCCAAAGGCC
>Ga0316620_10000080_pt1 | contig 38679 bp, 34 predicted proteins | sample OWC_Aug_M1_C1_D5_FD_207651 | JGI IMG/M metagenome (GOLD analysis project Ga0316620, IMG submission 207651) | Wetland soil microbial communities from Old Woman Creek delta, Ohio, United States - OWC_Aug_M1_C1_D5_B | ecosystem: Environmental > Terrestrial > Soil > Wetlands | place: USA: Ohio...
TGGCGAGCGGAGGAACCGTTGCTCGACCCGATGTGCGGCGGTGGCACCCTGCTGGTTGAGGCGGCGGCGATTGCGCGGGGTCGGGCACCCGGGGCGAAGCGCACGTTCGGATTCGAGAAGCTCGCAATCTTCGATGAGCAATCCTGGGAGCGAATCAAAGAGGAATCTCCGAAAGTACCCGCTGCCTCGCCGCGACTCTACGGCAGCGACAGCGATCCCACGGCGCTCGCCGCGGCGCGCCGTAACCTCGCGGCCGCGGGCGTCGAGCGGTGGGTCACCCTCGAGCAGCAAGACGTCCTTCACCGGCGGGCGCCGGCGTCCGCCGGCGTACTGGTGGCAAATCCGCCCTACGGCGAGCGAATCGGCTCGCGCGAGGAGCTGGCGCGCTTCTACCCGATGCTGGGCGACGCGCTCAAGCGGAACTTCGCCGGCTGGCGCTGCTTCATATTCACTGCCGATCTGCGGCTACCCAAGCTGATCCGGCTGGAGCCGGCCCGCCGTTTGCCGCTTTACAACGGTGCCCTGGAGTGCCGGCTGTACGAATTCGGCATCGTGTCCGGCAGCCACCGGCGACCCAAACTCAATCCTGCACGCGACCGCGCAGCGCCTTGATGCGCGAGCGGCGCATCTTTCCCTCCACGCGCCTGAGCTGAGAGCTGCGCGTCGGCCGAGTCGGTCGGCGCTTTCGCGGCACGTGCGCGGCGCGTTGCACCAGTTCCCTTAATCTCTCAAGCGCCTCCTGGCGATTCAGCTCGAGGCTGCGGTGGCGCTGGGCCTTGATGACCACGACCCCTTCGCGCGTGATGCGCTGATCGTGCATCGAGAGCAGCCGTCGCTTGCAGGCTTCTGGCAGCGAGGAGGCCCGGATGTCGAACCGCAGATGTACGGCGTTCGAGACCTTGTTGACGTTCTGCCCGCCCGCGCCCTGGGCGCGCACCGCGGTGAGCTCGATCTCGGCGAGGGGAATCGACAGTCGCTCAGAGACCCCGAGCACTTCAGAGCGCTCCGACGGACACCAGTGCGCGGCGTACCTCTTCGACGCCCTCGGCGCCGAGCGGAGCCTGCGGCCGCAGCGGATGGCCGACCCCATAGCCCTGCAGTTCGAGGCCGCCTTTTACACAGGCCGCGAGGTTGTATTTCGCGAAAGCCTGGTTCAGGCCCCAGAGTTGGCGCTGCAGCGCCATCGCCGCATTCCAATCCCCCCGACGGCACAGCTCGTACAGTTCAACGCTCTGGCGCGGTGCCACGCAGGCGGGCCCAGCCATCCAGCCTGAGCCCCCGATGAGCATCACGCAGGCGGGAATGTGCGAGGAAGCCGCGAACACCTGCATGCGCCCGCCTACTCGGTTCATGATTGATAGCAAGCGCCCGGTATTCACGGACGCATCCTTGATGTAGCCGATGTTGGGCACATGGCTCAGGCGCTCGATCACGGGCAGGCTGAGGTCCGAGCGCTGGAAGTTGGGATTGGTGTAGAGCACTACCGGGAGCGACACGGCGTCCGCAATCGCCTTGAAGTACTGATACACACCCTCGTCCGGCACCGGGAAATACGCCTCGAGGATGGCGAGGATTCCGTCGCAACCCAGCCGCTCCCATTCACGCGCCTGGGACACGGCGTCCGCGACCGTGGTGGAGGCGACGCCCGGCACGACCGGAACCCGCTTCCGCGCCGCTTGCACGACGATTTCGACTACGCGGCGACGCTGAGCGAAGGATAGATAAGCGAATTCCCCGGTGGAGCCGAGCGGCGTCAGTCCATGCACCCCGGCACGGATCAGGTCGTCGCACAGACGTGCAAGGACCTCGGCGCCGACTTCTCCCGACGCATCAACCGGCGAGACGAGGTACGGGAATACGCCGTGTAAGGCGGCCAGGGTCATCCCCTCGCCGGGCGGCGCACGCTAGACGATGTCCAGGTGCTCGATGCCCTTGCTGAGATCACGGTCCTTGGCTTCCTTGCCGCGGAGCTTGATCGCAAGCCGGACCTCGTTGGTCGAGTCGGCGAAGCGCAGCGCATCCTCGTAGCTGATGCGTCCGGCCTCGTGCAGATCGAATAACGCCTGGTCGAAGGTCTGCATTCCCAGCTCGCGCGATTTCTTCATGACCTCCTTGATCTCATGCACCTCGCCCTTGAAGATCAGGTCGGAGATCAGCGGCGAGTTGAGCATCACCTCGACCGCGGGGACGCGCCCCCTGCCTTCCTTGAGCGGTAGCAGGCGCTGCGAGATCACGCCCTTGAGGTTCAGCGACAGGTCCATCAGCAGCTGAGGGCGACGGTCCTCGGGGAAGAAGTTGATGATCCGGTCCATGGCCTGGTTCGCGTTGTTGGCGTGCAGTGTGCACAGGCACAGGTGACCGGTTTCCGAAAACGTGATCGCGTGCTCCATGACCTCACGGTCGCGAACCTCGCCGATCAGGATGACATCCGGCGCCTGGCGCAGCGTGTTCTTGAGCGCGGCTTCCCACGAGTCGGTGTCCACGCCGACTTCGCGCTGCGTGACGATGCAGTTCTTGTGCGGGTGAACGTACTCGACCGGGTCCTCGATGGTGACGATGTGGCCGTGCGAGTTCTCGTTGCGGTATCCGACCATGGCGGCGAGGGAGGTCGTCTTGCCGGAACCGGTCCCGCCGACGAAGATCACCATCCCGCGCTTCGTCATGGCGACGTCCTTGAGCACCGAGGGCAGATTCAGCTCCTCGAAATTCGGAATGGCGGTGGTGATCACCCGCAGCACGACCCCGACCAGGCCTTGCTGTATGAAGCAGTTGACGCGAAAGCGGCCGATACCTGCCGGATTGATGGCGAAATTGCACTCCTTGGTAGCTTCGAAGGCCGCGGCCTGGCGGTCGTTCATGATGGAACGCGCCAGCATTGCGGTGTGCTGACCGGTGAGCGCCTGTTGCGACACCGGCGTCAACTTGCCGTCTATCTTCATCGCCGGCGGAAAGTTCGCCGTGATGAAAAGGTCCGAGCCTCTCTTCGCGAGCAACGCGCGAAGGAGGTCGTACATGAATTTGGTCGCCTGTTCACGTTCCATGCATTGCCTCCGTTTGGGCGGGTTGCCTGCGCCGCGATGGCGACGGCGCTCAGCCTCCGAACAAGTCCTTGTTCTGGGCCTTGCCGCGCGCCTCGGCCACCGAGACGGCATTGCGCCTGATCAGGTCCTGCAGGTTCTGATCGAGCGTCTGCATGCCCTGCTGCGCACCGGTCTGGATCGCCGAGTACATCTGCGCGATCTTGTTCTCGCGGATGAGGTTCCTGATCGCGGGCGTGCCGATCATGATCTCGTGTGCGGCGACGCGTCCCGAGCCGTCCTTGGTCTTGAGCAGCGTCTGGGAAATCACTGCACGCAGCGATTCGGAGAGCATCGCCCGCACCATCTCCTTTTCCGCCGCCGGGAACACGTCGACTACTCGGTCGATGGTCTTGGCGGCCGAGGAGGTGTGCAGCGTGCCGAATACCAGGTGGCCGGTCTCGGCACCGGTAAGGGCGAGGCGGATGGTCTCCAGATCCCGCATCTCGCCCACCAGGATGACGTCCGGATCCTCGCGCAGGGCGCTTCGCAGCGCGTTGGCGAACGAAAGGGTGTGCGGCCCGACCTCGCGCTGGTTGATCAGGCACTTCTTGGACTCGTGCACGAACTCGATCGGATCCTCGATGGTCAGGACGTGGCCGTACTCATTCTCATTGATGTGATTGATCATCGCGGCGAGCGTGGTGGACTTGCCCGAGCCGGTGGGCCCGGTCACCAGCACGATGCCGCGCGGATATTCGGAGATGTCCTTGAAGATCTTGGGGCACTTCAGATCCTCGAGCGAAAGGATCTTCGACGGAATCGTCCGCATGACCGCCGCCGCGCCGCGCTGCTGCACGAAGGCGTTGACGCGAAACCGCGCGAGGTTCGGCACCGCGAACGAGAAGTCGCACTCGAGGTTTTCCTCGTAGAACTTGCGCTGCCCGTCATTCATGATGTCGTAGATCATCCCGTGCACGTCCTTGTGCTCGAGCGGCGGGACGTTGATGCGCCGCACGTCGCCATGCACCCGGATCATGGGCGGCAGGCCCGCCGACAGGTGCAAGTCGGACGCCTTGTTCTTGACGACGAAGGCAAGCAGCTCGGTGAGATCCATTACAATCCTCCCATCAGCGCGCGGGGCATGTTAGGCGAGATGAAATTCTCGCACACATTCAAAGAATTATGGCAACAATTGCGGGTAATTTGCAAGCTGTAAAAAGTCGCATTTCTGCCGCCGCCACGCGGGCAGGGCGCCGTCCCGACAGCGTGTACCTGATCGCGGTGTCGAAAACGCACCCTGCAGCGTTGCTTGCGCAAGCGCACGCGGCAGGCCAGTCGGCCTTCGGCGAGAACTATGTCCAGGAGGCAGTCGAGAAAATGGATGCGCTGGCCCGGCTCCTGGGTCCCGAGGCCGCGCGCGGGCTCGAATGGCACCTGATCGGGCCGCTCCAGAGCAACAAGACACGCGTGGTGGCCGAGCGCTTCGCCTGGGTGCATACGGTCGATCGCGAGAAAATCGCGCGCCGCCTTTCCGAGCAGCGTCCCGCCGACTTGGCACCTCTCAAAGTGCTCATCCAAGTCAATGTCTCGGGCGAGGCGACGAAGAGCGGCGTCGCGCCCGGCGATGTCGCGCCGCTTGCAAGGACACTCGCAGTCATGCCTCGGCTCGAGCTGCGCGGGCTGATGGGCATTCCCGAGCCGAGCGACGATGCGGCCGTCCAACGCCTGCGTTTTCGCGCGTTGCGGGAGTTGTACGAGCGCCTGAAACGCGACGGGCTCGCGCTCGACACGCTTTCAATGGGCATGTCGGGCGACCTGGAGGTGGCAATCGAAGAGGGCGCGACACTGGTACGAGTTGGCACTGCCATATTCGGGGCGCGCGAGAGCGTGAAATCCGCGGCATGAGGATCGCTTTTCTCGGCGGCGGCAACATGGCCGGCGCGCTGGTCGGCGGCCTGATCTCGCAGGGGTTCGACCGGGCTGCGATCTCGGTGATCGAAGTGAACCCGGCTGCACGCGAGAAGATCTCTGGGCGTCATCGTGTGCACGTCAGCAGCGCACCGGATGACGCCACGCTGGCCTCCGATACGCTCGTGCTCGCCGTGAAGCCGCAGGACATGAAGGTTGCGCTCGCCTCGCTCGGTAGCGGCACCTTGTCGAAGCTCCTGATCAGCATTGCCGCCGGCCTGCGGCTGGCAGATCTCTCGCGCTGGCTCGGCGGGCATTCGCGACTCGTACGGTGCATGCCGAACATGCCGGCGCTGATCGGTGCGGGCATCAGCGCTCTTTACGCACTCCCGGGCGTGACCGAGGAGGAGCGCAGCTGTGCGGCGCGAATTCTGGCCGCGGTGGGTGAGGTGGTCTGGGTGCAGAACGAAGCGCTGCTCGATCCGGTGACCGCCGTCTCGGGAAGCGGGCCAGCCTACGTGTTCTGGTTCATCGAGCACCTTGCGCTCGGCGGCGAGAAGCTCGGGCTGGCGCCCGACGTTGCCCGCAAGCTTGCCCTGCACACGGTGCTTGGCGCCGCGCAGCTTGCCGCGCAAAGCGGCGAGGCACCCGGAGCGCTGCGCGGGCAGGTCACCTCCAAAGGCGGCACCACCGAGGCCGCGTTGCAGGTATTTGCGGAGGAGCATCTCGCGGAGCGTTTCATGCGCGCGCTCGAGGCCGCAAGCCGCCGCGGCTCTGAGCTCGGCGAGCAGCTGGGCAAGGACCACTGAATGTTCCAGCAAATTCTGCACTTCCTGATCGAGACGGTGGCCGCGTTCTTCGTCTACCTGTTGTTGGCGCGGTTCCACTTTCAGTGGCTGCGCGTGCCGTTTCGCAATCAGGTTGGCGAATTCGTCGTCGTCACGACCAACTGGATCGTTCAGCCCGCACGCCGCCTGATCCCGCCGATTGCGGGCCTCGATCTGGCGACGGCCGTAGCAGCATGGCTGCTGCAGCTCGTGGCACTCGTCGTGCTCGGAGCCCTGAGCCCGCGTGCGGGAAGCGGGGTTGCGACGTTGGCTCTGGTCGCGCTGATAGACCTGGTACGCTTCAGCCTCTACATCCTCAGCTTCGCCGTGGTGGTGCAGGCAGTCCTGTCGTGGGTCAACCCATATACACCGGTCGGCCCGGTGTTCGATGCGGTGACCAGACCGTTCCTGAGGCCAGTGCGCCGGCTGGTGCCGCCGATCGCGAACGTTGATCTGTCGCCGCTGGTGTTGCTGATCCTGCTTCAGGTGCTGCTGATTCCGATCTGGTATCTGCGTGCCATGGCGGGGGGCTCGTTCTGAGCAGCTGGCATCGGACGGACGCCGGCACCCTGGTTCTCGAGCTGCACGTTCAGCCCGGCGCCACGCGTACCGAGGTGGCGGGACTGCACGGCGGGCGGCTCAAGCTGCGTCTCGCGGCGCGCGCCGTGGAAGGGCGGGCAAACGCCGCGCTGGTCGAATTCATTGCCGAACGACTTGGCGCCGCACGGCGCGACGTCACCATCGAAGCCGGTGGGGGTGCGCGCATCAAGCGCGTCGTGGTGCGGGGCGCGAAGCGGGGCCCGGAGGCGCTTTATAGCGAGGTCTGAGGACGGCGCCGGAAGCGCATTGACTCCGGGTACGAGAACACGTCTTCCTGCACGCCGCTGCGAATGCGTTCCTGCTTGCTGACCCAAAAGGCCGGGTCGGTGAGGTCGCCGTGGAACTGCATGAACACCGCGCGCGAGTGGGGATCGGCGACCAGAAAGCGCTCGAATTGCTCCGGGAACACGTCGTTCACCCCGACTGACCAATACGGTTCGGCGGCCATCTCGTCTTCGTAGCTCGCTGGCGGTGGGATGCGCCGGAAGTTGCAGTCGGTCAGGTTGGCGATCTCGTCATAGTCATAGAACACGACGCGGTTGTGGCGCGTGACGCCAAAGTTTTTCAGCAACATGTCGCCGGGAAATATATTGGCCCCTGCGAGCTCCTTGATCGCGCTGCCGTACTCGATGAGCGCGTGCTGCAGGCGCGCCTCATCGCCTTCGCGCGCAGCTTCCTCCACGTACAGGTTGAGCGGCACCATGCGACGCTCGATGTACATGTGCTTGATCACGATCTGGTCGGCTTCGAATTCGATCGATGAGGCGGCATTTGCCTTGAGCTCCTCGACGAGCTCGGGCGAGAAGCGGTCGCGCGGCAGCGCGACCAGCGAGTACTCGAGCGTGTCGGCCATGCGCCCGACGCGGTCGTGATACTTGACCAGCAGGTACCGGTCCTTGACCGTCTGCCGGTCCATCTCCTTGGGAGGGGCGAAATGGTCCCTGATCACCTTGAACACGTACGGAAAGGACGGCAGGGTGAATACCAGCATGACCATGCCCTTAATGCCTGGCGCCGTCACGAAGTTGTCGGTTGAATGCTTCAGGTGATGGTGCAGGTCGCGGTAGAAAAGCGTCTTGCCCTGCTTCTGCAGCCCGACGGCCATGTATAGCTCGGCGCGCGGCTTCTTGGGCATGAGCTGTCGCAGGAACGAAACGTAGGCCGCCGGCACTTCCATGTCGACCAGGAAGTACGCGCGCGCGAAGGAAAACAGCAGCAGCAGCTGGTCCGGGTCGAGCAGCAGGGTGTCGACATAGAGCTCGCGCCGATCGTTCTGGAGGATCGGCACGGCGAAGGGGTGCTCGCGGTGGCCGTTGACGATTTTGCCGATCACGTACGCGGCCTTGTTGCGGAAGAACAGCGACCCAAGCACCTGCACCTGCAGGCTGGGGTAGGTTCTGGTCGGACGCGGGAAATGCACACGCAGCGCGCGCAGCAGGCTTCGCAGGTCGCGCTCCAGGTTTTCGAAGGGATTGCTGAGGCCGAAGTCCGCCACGATCGCGCGCAGCGTGGTGCGCAGGCCCTTCGCCCTGGGGTAGTAGCAACGATAGGTCGGTTCCTCGCCCTCCAGGTGCTCGGTTGCGACCGCGGGGCGCCAGAATATGAATTCGTTGCGGTAGTAGCGCCGGTGCAGCACCTGGCAGGCGACCGAGTTGTAGAAGGTCTCGGCGCATTCGGGCTGGCGGTGCTCGTGCAGCATGCCGATGTAGGCGAGCTTGATCGCCGGCCAGAGCGACTCTGCGCGGGCGGCTTCCGGATAGGCCGAGAGCACCGATTCCACGGCCTCGTGTACGCGGCGGTCATACATCTGGATGCGCTCCCGCGACAACTCGCGCATCGCCTTCCAGTCGGCGCTCTCGAAGTGCCGCCGTGCCAGCCTCGCGGCCTCGCGGAACAGGCGATAGTGCTTGTCGAATCCCGCAAGGATGGCGCGCGCGACCCCTTGGGCGAGGTCGGCGCGCTCCTCGTGAACGCGCAGCAGGCCGGCGACGGTGTTCACTGGCCTCAGGCCACCTTTTTCCTGGCCAGCTTCTCGTCGAAGAACTGCGCGTCCTCGGTTGAGCCGTGCAGCGCGGTGGTCGAAGCCTTGCCGCCAGTCACGGTTTGGGTGACCTCGTCGAAATAGCCGGTTCCCACTTCGCGCTGGTGCTTGACCGCTGTAAAACCCTTTTCGGCGGCCGCGAACTCTTTCTGTTGCAGCTCGACGAAGGCGGTCATGTTGTTGCGCGCATAGCCGTAGGCGAGCTCGAACATCGAATAGTTCAGCGCGTGGAAACCCGCAAGCGTGATGAACTGGAACTTGTAGCCCATCGCGCCGAGCTCGCGCTGAAACTTCGCGATGGTCGCATCGTCGAGGTTTCGCTTCCAATTAAATGAGGGCGAGCAGTTGTATGCGAGCATCTTGCCCGGGTGCTTGCGGCGGATGCCCTCCGCGAACTTCTTCGCGAACTCCAGGTCGGGCGTGCCCGTCTCGCACCACACCATGTCGGCATACTCGGCGTACGCAAGGCCGCGCGACAGCGCCTGGTCAAAACCCTTCTTCGTGCGGTAGAAGCCCTCCGGGGTACGCTCGCCCGTCAGAAAGGGCTTGTCGTTTTCGTCCACGTCGCTGGTGACGATGTCGGCCGCTTCCGCGTCGGTACGCGCGAGCAAAAGCGTGGGTACGCCCATCACGTCCGCGGCCAGGCGTGCGGCGACCAGCTTCTGCACTGCTTCCTGCGTGGGAACCAGCACCTTGCCACCCATGTGGCCACATTTCTTGACCGAAGCGAGCTGGTCCTCGAAGTGCACTCCGGCCGCTCCTGCCTCGATCATCGATTTCATCAGCTCGAACGCGTTCAGCACACCGCCGAATCCGGATTCGGCGTCCGCAACGATGGGCGCCATGTAGTCGACGTCGCCCTTGCCTTCCATCCACTGGATCTGGTCGGCGCGGAGCAGCGCGTTGTTGATGCGCTTGACCACGGTCGGCACGCTCGAGACTGCGTACAGCGACTGATCCGGATACATGGACAACGAGTCGTTCGCATCGGCGGCGACCTGCCAGCCGGAGAGGTAGATCGCCGGCACGCCCGCCTTGACCTGCTGCATCGCCTGGTTGCCGGTCAGCGCACCGAGGGAATTCACGAACGGCTGCTCATTGACCATCTGCCAGAGCTTCTCGGCACCGCTTTTCGCCAACGTGTGCTCGATGTGAACGCTCCCGCGCAGGCGCACCACCTCCTCGGCGGTGTAGCCTCGCTTCACGCCGCGCCAGCGAGGGTTTGCAGCCCAGTCTTTTTTCAGTGCGTCGATCTGTTGCTCTCGTTGATTCATCGTCGTTCCTGTGTAGTGGTCATGGTCCTCGGGTGTGCCCGCGGTCCGGTGCCAGGTGCGTCGGACCGCGATTAACGAGGACGTTACCCCACGCAAATGGCGCGCAGCAACAATCCGCGCACGCTAGGGCAACCCAGTAGGAAACAAGTGCTTACAAATAGTTAGCGCACCCGCGTTTCACCATGCGGTGGCCTATTTCAGGCCATTGCTGCCGTGCAGTAGGAATCGGTGCGTTAGGTCTGCACCAACTTGGGATGGCGCTGAATGCTCATCAGGATGCCGATTCCGACGAACAGGGTCGCCAGCGCGGTGCCACCATAGGAGACAAAAGGCAGTGGCACTCCGACCACCGGCAGGATGCCCGAGACCATTCCCATATTGACGAAGGCGTAGGTGAAGTAGATGAGGGTGATCGATCCCGCAAGCAGTCGCGAGAAGAACGTTGGCGCGTTGGCGGCGATCATGAGGCCGCGAACGATGAGCAGCGCATAAAGCAGCAACAGCACGCAGCTACCGATCAGGCCGAACTCCTCCGCGAATACCGCGAAGATGAAGTCCGTGCTCCGCTCCGGAATGAATTCGAGGTGCGCCTGCGTGCCGTGCAGCCATCCCTTGCCCGCGAGGCCTCCGGAGCCCACCGCGATCGTGGACTGGATAATGTGATAGCCGGCGCCGAGCGGATCCTGGCTCGGATCGAGTAGCGTCAGAATGCGCTTCCGCTGGTACTCGTGCAGCATGCCCCACAGCGGCAGCGCGCTGCCGAGCGCGAGCAGCAAGAGCGTCGCAAGTACCTTCCAGCCGATACCGGCGAAGAAAATCACGTAGAAGCCCGCTGCGGCCACCAGCAACGCCGTGCCCAAGTCCGGTTGACGCGCGATCAGCATCACCGGAACAGCGAGCAACAGACCGGCCAATGCGAAGTCCCGCAGCCTGATCGTCGCCTCGTAGCGCTCGAAGTACCATGCCAGCATCAGCGGCATGGCGATCTTCATCATTTCGGAGGGCTGAATGCGCGCGACCCCGATGTGCAGCCAGCGACGGGCACCGTTCACGACCTCGCCGAAAAGCGCCACTCCGAGCAGCAGCGCCAGGCCGATGAGGTAGGCCGGCACAGCGTAGCGCCTCAGGGTCTGGGGCGGGATCTGCGCTGCGACCCACATCGCCACCAGCGCGACGGCGAAATTGACCAGCTGCGCGGTGACGCGCGAAGGCGTGTCGTGGCTCGCCGAGAACAGCGTGAGCAGGCCGATGCCGGCGAGCAGCAGCACGATCGTGAGCAGCGGAGCGTCCAGCCCGTCGAACAGGCGCGCCGCGATGCGGCGCGGCGTGAGCGCTCCCGGCGTCATCAGTCGCTCCCCTTCGTGTTTTCGCCCTCGTGCGCGGGAGTGCTCGGCTGCGCGGGAAGCTTGCCGAGGAGGTAGTAGTCGAGCACCGTGCGCGCGATGGGAGCAGCGGCACGTGCACCGAAGCCACCGTTCTCCACTATTACCGCGAGCGCGATCTTCGGACTCTCCAGGGGTGCGAAGGCGATGAAAAGCGAGTGGTCGCGGTGTCTCTCGGCGACGTTCTTTTCGTTGTATTTTTCGTTCTGCTTGATGCCGACCACCTGGGCGGTACCGGTCTTGCCGGCGCTCGTGTACTGAGCGCCTGCAAAGGCCCCCGCGCCCGTTCCTTCCTTTTCCCGGTTGACGCCCGCCATGGCCTCCTTGACGAAATCGACGTTCGCCTCGTGCAGCGGTATGCGTCGCTCGAGTTGGGGCTCGATGTAACGACGCTCCCCGGTGCGCGGGTTGTCGATATGGTCTACGAGGTGTGGCCGGTACATGGCGCCACCATTGGCGAGAGTGGCGACCGCGACCGCGAGCTGCAACGGCGTGTAGGCGTTGTATCCCTGGCCGATGCCGATCGAGATGGTCTCGCCCGGGAACCATTTCTGCTGGTCTCTGCGCGCGAAGCGCTTGCGCTTCCACTCGGGGGAAGGCAGTACGCCGCTGGCCTCGCCGTCGAGGTCGATACCGGTGCGCGAGCCAAAACCGAAAGGTCCGAGGAAATTCGCGATCGCGTCGATCCCGAGGTCATTGGCGAGCATGTAATAGTAGGTGTCGCACGACACGACCAGGGACCTGTGCAAATCGACCACGCCGTGTCCGCCGACCTTGTCGTCGCGAAAGCGGCGATCGCCGAACACGAAGTATCCCGGGTCGTTGATCGAGCTCTTGGGCGTCCTCTTGCCCAGCTCGAGCGCCGCCAGCGCCAGATAGGGCTTGAGGGTCGAGCCGGGCGGATACAACCCGGCAATCGCGCGGTCGTTTAGAGGCAAGTCGGGGGAGTTGTTAAGCGCATCCCAGCTCTGGGGGTCGATGCCATCGACGAACAGGTTCGGGTCGAAGCCGGGCTCGGACACGAGCGCCAGCACCGCTCCGGTGCTCGGCTCAATCGCGACCAGGGCCCCGCGCCGGTCGCCAAACGCGCGCTCCGCGACCTGTTGCAGGCCGATGTCTAGGGTAAGGGATACGTCGTTGCCGGGCCGAGGAGCGGTGCGCGACAGTGCGCGGATGGCCCGCCCCGCAGCGTCGATCTCGAGCTGCTCGAATCCGGTGGTGCCGTGCAGGTCCTGCTCGTAGCTCGCCTCGACGCCCCTCCGACCGATGTTTTCCGTGCCGCGGTAATTGGCATCCACGCCGAGTTCCTCGAGCCGATCCTGGTCATCCTCGTTGATCCTGCCCAGATAGCCGATGACGTGTGATGCGCTCTCGCTGTAAGGGTACGAGCGAAACAGCCTTGCCTGGATTTCGACGCCCGGGAATCGGAAACGGTTAGCGGCGAAGCGGGCCACCTCCTCGTCGGTGAGCCGGGTGCGGATCGGTATGCTGTCGGACCGGCGCGTCTCGGACAGCAGCTTCTTGAAGCGGCCGCGGTCGCGTGGCGCGATCTCGACCAGCTCCGAGAGCTGGTCGATCGTGCGATCGAGGTTATCCACCTTCGCCGGTGAGATTTCCAGGGTATAGCCGGAATCGTTGCGTGCCATCACCTCGCCGTTGCGGTCCATGATCAGGCCGCGGTTAGGCGGAATCGGCACGATGGTAATGCGATTGTCCTCGGCCTTGGTCTGATAGTAGTCGTGCCGCACGATCTGAAGGTAGAACATGCGCGAGAGCAGCGCGCCGAATGCGAGCAGCACCACGATGCCGGCAAATCCCACGCGCAAGCGGAATCGGTAGAGCTCCCGCTCGTGGTTGCGCAACTCCGAGAGGCGCATCGCGTTACAGGGCTCGCGGCTGTTCGGGCTCCACCGGCCTTCGTTGCGGGAGCAGGAGCACCCAACTCACGAGCGGCCAGAGCGCCGCGCCGATCAGCGGGCCGACGAGCACCGACCAGCCGGGAAGCTCGGCGCCGGCAGCGAGGCGCACCAGCATGGTGACGGCCTGGGCGAAGACCAGGAGCGCGGCCACGTGCAGCGCCTGTTGCAGCAGTCCAAACCACAGGATGCGGCGGGACAGTGTGATGGCGAAGAACGCGAGCAGCGAGTAGGCGAGCGCATGCTGCCCGAGCAGCACGCCGTTTCCCGCGTCTATGAGCAACCCGAGCGTCCAGCCGACGCCCAGGCCGACCAGGCGCGGCTGGCGCACGCACCAGAACGTGAGCACCAGGGCGACGAACTCCGGCACCAGACGCAGGTTTGGCCAGGGAAGGAAGTCGAGCACCAACGCGAACGCGAAAGAGGCCACGATCGTTCTCGCGCGTACGGGAAGGAGGATGTGCTGCGGCCTATCCGGCGCCATTTTGGTCTTTCTTGCGCGGCGGGCGTCGCGGCTTGTCGCGCCGCCCCTCGGTAGCGGGCGTCGCTTCTACGGGATAGGGCGGCAACTTGCGCTCGCCGCTGAGCACGAGCACGAAACGTCCGCGATTCACTCCCGCGGCAGGCTCGCACAGGATGCGGGCAAATCCGTGCGCCGCGTCGCGCTCGACCCGGGACACGGTCGCGACCGGCAGCCCTGCGGGATAGGTGCCGTCGATGCCCGAGGTCGCCAGCAGGTCGCCGTTGCGTATTTCGACGTTCGGTGCGACGAACCGCAGCTCGAGCAGGCCGGACGAGCCGCCGCCGAACGCAACCACCCGCAAGCCGGTCCTCACGACCTCGACCGGAATCGCATGATCGCGCTCGGTGACCAGCGTCACCTCCGCGGTCAGCGGGTATACGCGCGTTACCTGGCCGACGACGCCCGTGTCGTCGACCACCGGACTGCCCGCGGAAACGCCTTGCTGCGAGCCCTTGTCGATGATCACCCTCAGGCTGTACGGATCGCGCCCCGCGTACACGATCTCGGCCGGGATGCTTCGGCGCTGGACGTGTTCGGCTGCACCGACCAGCCGGCGCAAGCGCTCAGCCTCCGCTTCGGCAGCTTGATAGCGCTGCGCATCGCGCTCGGAGGCGAGCAGCCGCGCGCGCAGCTCCGCGTTGTCCTCGCGCAGCGCGGTCTGGCTGGTGAAGTAGCCCGCGACGCGGGTCCCCAGCTCGAGCGGCGCGGTGGCGACGAGTTGCAGCGGGTAAGCGACGATCGCGAGGATGCGCCTTAGTCCCTCGGCATAGTGAAAACGCGCATCCAGGACCAGCAGGGCGAGGGAAAGCGACGCGAAGAACGCGAGCCGGACGACAGGTGCAGGCCCGCGCTTGAAGAATGGCGGGGGGCTGTGCTCCATCCCCCCTTCACTCAGTCATTCGTGAAGATCGGACCGAAGTGCTCCATCTTCTCGAGCGCCCTGCCCGAGCCGCGCACCACGCAAGTGAGAGGGTCGTCGGCGACGATGACCGGCAGCCCGGTCTCTTCCATCAGCAGACGGTCGAGGTCGCGCAGCAGCGCGCCTCCGCCGGTGATGACCATGCCCTTCTCGGCGATGTCGGCGCCGAGCTCGGGCGGCGTTTGCTCGAGCGCGGATTTCACGGACGATACGATCTGGTTGAGGGGCTCGGTGAGCGCTTCCAAAATCTCGTTCGAGCTGATCGTGAAGCTGCGCGGAATCCCTTCGGCGAGGTTGCGGCCCTTCACCTCCATCTCGCGTACCTCGCTGCCGGGGAACGCCGAGCCGATTTCCTTCTTCACCAGTTCGGCGGTGGTCTCCCCGACCAGCATGCCGTAGTTGCGACGGATGTAGTTGATGATTGCCTCGTCGAACTTGTCGCCGCCGACGCGGACCGAGCCCGCGTATACCATGCCTCCGAGCGAAATCACGCCTACCTCGGTCGTGCCGCCGCCGACGTCCACCACCATCGAACCCGTCGCTTCGGCGACCGGAAGATCTGCCCCGATCGCAGCGGCCATCGGCTCTTCGATCAGGTATACCTGACCGGCGCCGGCGCCGATCGCCGATTCGCGAATCGCTCGGCGCTCGACCTGCGTCGAGCCGCAGGGAACGCAGATGATGATGCGCGGGCTCGGCGAAAAGAGCTTGTTGTCGTGCACCTTCTTGATGAATTGCTTGAGCATCTGCTCGGTGACCGTGAAGTCGGCGATCACGCCGTCCTTCATCGGGCGGATCGCGGTGATGTTGCCCGGAGTCTTGCCGAGCATCTGCTTGGCTTCCTTGCCGACGGCTTGAATGGTCTTCTTCGCATTCGGGCCGCCTTCCTGGCGGATGGCGACGACGGAAGGCTCGTCGAGGACGATGCCCTTGCCTCGAACGTAGATCAGTGTGTTCGCCGTGCCGAGGTCGATGGCGAGATCGTTTGAGAAGTAGCTGCGCAGGAATCCGAACATGTGCGTGGCGCTTCGCTGTCGTAGGGCGTTTTCGTCAAGCCTTAACTTCGTTCGCTAAGGCCGTGTCCCGATTAGGGTTCGGGAGCTCGAGCTCCCTTTGGTACAGGGCCCTATGATACTCTAATGGCAACCCCGGCGTAGGCCTGTCGGGCGACCTTTTTTTTGCATCGCCATGTCGCTCTCCCCTGACCAGATCCGACGCCTCGCGCGGCTTGCGCGCATCGCGCTTGACCCCGACGAGGGCGAGGCCGTTATGGCCCAACTGAACCGAGTGCTCGGGCTGATCGACGAATTACGCGCGGCCGATCCCGGCGGAATCGACCCGATGGCTCACGCGCTCGACGTGGTGCAGCGTCTGCGCCCGGACGAGGTGACGGAGCAGGATCAGCACGAACGCTTCCAGGCGGTCGCCCCGGCGGTCGAGGACGGGCTTTACCTCGTTCCCAAAGTCATCGAGTAGCCGGGTGCTGAACGCCACCCTGACCGAGCTCAGCGCGGCGCTCGCGGAACGCCGCGTCTCGAGCGTTGAGCTGACGGAGCTCTTTCTCGGCCGTATCCGGGCCCTCAACGGTGCCCTGAACGCCTTCATCACCGTGGATGAAACGCGCGCCCTCGATGGTGCGCGCCGCGCGGACCGACGGCGGGCGGCCGGGCAAGGCGGGCCGCTCACTGGGATCCCGGTCGCGCACAAGGACATATTCTGCACGCAGGGCATGCTCACTACCTGCGGCTCGCGGATGCTGGCCAACTTCGTCAGTCCCTACGATGCGCACGTGATCGAGCAATTCGCCGCCGCCGGCGCCGTGCTGCTCGGCAAGACCAACATGGACGAGTTCGCCATGGGCTCGTCGAACGAGACGTCGTGGTTCGGGCCGGTGCGCAACCCGTGGGACCGGCGCCTGGTTCCGGGCGGGTCCTCCGGAGGCTCCGCCGTTGCGGTGGCCGCCCGCATGGCGCCCGCGGCGAGCGGCACCGACACCGGGGGATCGATCCGCCAGCCTGCCGCGCTGACCGGCGTCTGCGGCCTCAAGCCCACATACGGGCTGGTTTCGCGCTACGGCATGGTGGCGTTTGCCTCGTCGCTCGACCAGGCCGGACCGATGGCGAAGAGCGCGGCCGACCTGGCGCTGATGCTGAACGTCATGGCGGGCTTCGATCCGCGGGACTCGACGAGTCTCGACCGCCCGCGCGAGGACTACGCGCGCGAGCTGAGCATGTCCCTGCGGGGCCTGCGCATCGGCCTGCCGAAAGAGTTCTCGGGCGACGGCCTGGAGCCGGGGGTGCGTGCCGCGGTCGACGAGGCCGTGCGCTGGTTCGAGTCCCAGGGGGCGACGACGGTCCCGGTCGAACTCCCCAACAGCCGGCTCGCGGTACCGGTCTATTACGTACTTGCTCCCGCAGAGGCCTCGTCCAACCTGTCGCGGTTCGACGGCGTACGCTACGGGCATCGCGCGGCGCAGTACGACGATCTGATCGACATGTACTGCCGCACGCGTGCGGAGGGTTTCGGCGCGGAGGTCAAGCGCCGGATCCTGGTCGGCACCTACGTTCTGTCGCACGGTTACTACGACGCCTACTATCTTCAGGCGCAGAAGCTCAGGCGGCTGATCGCCCAGGACTTCGTCACGGCGTTCAGAAAATGCGATGTGATCCTCGGTCCGACGGCGCCCAGCACGGCGTTCCCGATCGGCGCCAAGGTCGACGACCCGGTGCAAATGTACCTGAACGACATATTCACGATCCCTGCGCCGCTCGCGGGGCTACCGGGGTTGTCGATCCCCTGCGGCTTCGACGGCAAGGGCTTGCCGGTCGGACTGCAGCTGATGGGCGACTACTTCTCGGAGGCGCGACTGCTCGGAGTGGCGCACCGCTACCAGCAGGCCACCGATTGGCACATGCGGGTGCCGGGGGAGGCGCCGCTGTGAGCTGGGAAATCGTCGTCGGCATCGAAACGCACGTGCAGTTGCTCACGCGAAGCAAGATCTTCTCGGGCGCGTCGACCGCGTTCGGCGCCGCACCCAACACCCAGGCCTCCGCGGTCGACATCGCGCTACCCGGCGTGCTTCCGGTCCTTAATCGCGGCGCGGTCGAATACGCCATCAGGTTCGGGCTGGCGATCGGCGCCGTGCTCAACCGACGCTCGGTTTTCGCGCGCAAGAACTACTTCTACCCCGACCTGCCCAAGGGCTACCAGATCAGCCAGTACGAGATCCCGATCGTTCAGGGCGGCGCGCTCAAGGTCGTTCTCCCCGACGGTGAGAAGATCGTGCGCATCACGCGCGCGCACCTCGAGGAGGATGCCGGCAAGTCGCTGCACGAGGATTTTCACGGCATGAGCGGCATCGACCTGAACCGCGCCGGGATGCCGCTGCTCGAGATCGTCAGCGAACCCGACCTGCGCGGCGCGAAGGAAGCGGTGGCCTATGCGCGTGCCCTGCACGGCCTAGTCACGTGGATCGGCATCTGCGACGGCAATATGCAGGAAGGGTCGTTCCGCTGCGACGCCAACGTTTCGGTGCGCCGCATGGGCGTGACGGTGCTAGGCACGCGCTGCGAGATCAAGAACCTCAACTCGTTCCGTTTCATGGAACGCGCTATCGAGCACGAGGCCCAGCGTCAGATCGCGCTGTTGGAGGAGGGCGGCACCGTGGCGCAGGAAACCCGCCTGTACGACCCGGAGCGCGACGAAACGCGCGCGATGCGCACCAAGGAAGACGCGCAGGACTATCGATATTTTCCGGACCCGGACCTGCTGCCGCTCGCGCTCGCCGAGGACGATATCGAGCGGATGCGGGCGTCGATGCCCGAGCTGCCGGACGCGCGCCGCGCCCGTCTTGCCGCCCGGTATGCGTTGCCGGTCCAGGATGCCGCCCTTCTTACCGCCTCACGTGCGACGGCGGATTACTTCGAGACGCTGGTCGAGGCCTCGGGAACCGAACCCAAGCTGTGCGCGAACTGGGTCATAGGGGACCTCGCTGCGGCCCTGAACCGGGACGACTGCCCGATCCAGGACAGTCCGATCCCGGCGGGGTCGCTTGCGGCGCTTCTGAGAAGAATCGCCGACGGCACGCTGTCGGGAAAAATGGCGAAGGAAGTATTCGAGGCGATATGGCGCGGCGAGGGCGAGGCGGATTCCGTAATCGAGGCGCGCGGCCTGAAGCAGATCAGCGACACGGGCGCACTCGAGAAGCTGGTCGACGAGGTGCTCGCGGCGAATCCGAAGCAGGTCGAGGACTTCCGCGCGGGCAAGGAGAAGGCATTCAACTCGCTCGTCGGCCAGGTAATGAAGGCCTCCAGCGGAAAGGCGAACCCAGCTCAGGTAAACGAGATTCTCAGGCGCAGGCTCGCCTAGCGGGGGGCGTTACCGACGCCCGGTCAGCTCGACATAGCGCTTCTTGTCGGCGTCATATTTGGCATTGATGCTTTCGATGTCCCGGCGCTTGGAACTTTGCAGCTCTTTCTGCAGGTTCAGCTCGGATTCGACGTCGGTGATCTGTTCCGTGAGAGTGCTCGGTGGATTCCTGCCGCCGGTGTAGGAGGCCTGTTCTTTCGCGAGCGCTGCCCGCTTTTTCGTCAATTCCTCGATCCGAGCCTCGATCTCGCTCACCCTTGTCGTCGGTTCTGAAAGTGCCCGAGCCCGAGCCTCGTCAATATCGCGCGTGCTGGTGTAGGTCGCGAGCAAAGCCCGGTTGCGCCGCTGTTCTTCCTTGACTCGCGTGGCCTCTGCCATCTTTTTCTTTTCTTCGGCTTCCTTGGCTGCGGAATCCTCCATCTGCACGTTGTTCGGGACGATCCGCTTGATCACCAGTCCTTGCGCGTTTAGCTGCTCGACGACTTGGCCGATGCAAGCCGTCGGCATCGTCTGGCCATAGTAGACCTTGCCTTCCTTGGTGATGCAGCGGTAGGTCTGCGCCGCTGCATCGAGCGGCAGCACGGCTGCCGCGATGGCGGCGATGGCGGTGCCGAAAATGATTCTCCGGTACATCCCGTTTTCCCCTCACGACGAACGGATCCTCGCAATTCTAACGCGTCGCGCCGTGCTGCGTTGACCCTGCTAAAATCCGCGCCACCCTCCGCGCGCCGTCACCCATGCACTCCGCCGACCGAAGCTTCATCGCAGAGACCACCGCAAGGATGCTGCTGGAGGTGAAGGCGGTCCTGTTTTCCGATGGCAAGCCCTTCATCTTCACCTCGGGCTGGGCGAGCCCCGTATACATCGACTGCCGCAAGCTCATTTTCTATCCCCGCATCAGATCCCAGCTCGTCGAGTTCGCGCAAACGACGCTGGCGCGGGACGCCGGCTTCGAGCAGTTCGACGTCGTCGCGGGCGGCGAAACGGCGGGAATTCCATACGCGGCGTGGATCGCGGACCGGCTTGGCCTGCCGATGCAATACATCCGCAAGAAGCCGAAGGGATTCGGCCGGAACGCGCAGATCGAGGGCGACATTCGAGAGGGCGCCCGCACGCTGCTGGTGGAGGATCTTACGACCGATGGGCGGTCGAAAATCAATTTCTGCAAGGCATTGCGCGAGGCAGGCGCGTTGGTCGAGCACGTGTTCGTCAATTTCTACTACGATATCTTTCCGGAATCGAAGAAGATCCTGGGCGAACTCAAGGTGCGGCTGCATTACCTCGCGACCTGGTGGGACGTGCTCGATGTGGTCAAAGGCGGCGGCTACCTGACGCCTGAGCAGGTTGCGGAGGTCGAGAAGTTTCTCCACTCGCCTGCGGAATGGTCCGCGGCGCACGGCGGTGTGTCGAGCTTTCCATCCGCGTGAGGGTCATCACCCTCAATGTGAACGGAATCCGCTCGGCCGCGCGCAAGGGGATGTATCGCTGGCTCGCGGCGCAGCGCGCCGACGTCGTGTGCCTACAGGAGATCAAGGCGCACGAAGCCGATCTCGATGCCACCATGCGAGCTCCGCGCGGCCTGAGCGGATATTTCTCGCACGCGGACAAGAAGGGTTACGCGGGGGTCGGGCTTTACAGTCGCGTGCCGGCCGATTCCGTGCGCGAGGGCTTCGGCGTACGTGAGTTCGATGATGAAGGGCGTTATCTGGAAGCGCGCTTCGGGCGCCTGTCGGTCATATCTCTCTATGTGCCCTCGGGATCCAGCGGCCCGCACCGGCAAGAGTCGAAATTCCGTTTTCTCGAAGCGTTCCTGCCCAAGCTGAGAGCGCTGAAGCGCGGCGGTCGCGAGGTGATCCTGTGCGGCGACTGGAATATCGCGCACAAGGAAATCGACCTGAAGAACTGGCGCTCGAATCAGAAGAACTCGGGCTTCCTGCCCGAGGAGCGCGCCTGGCTGACCAGGGTGTTCGACGAGGTCGGATTCGTCGACGTGTTCCGGCGCCTCAACCAGAAGCCCGAGCAGTACACGTGGTGGTCGAACCGCGGCCAGGCCTGGGCGAAGAACGTCGGCTGGCGCATCGACTACCAGATCGCCACGCCGGGCGTCGCGAAAACCGCCGCGCGGGAGTCGATCTTCAAGCGGAGGCGCTTCTCCGATCACGCGCCACTGATCATCGACTATGAGTGGCGCCTGGGGGACTGAGCTCCTGGGCGTCTTTCGCAGCAGGAAGATATTCCTGCTGCTCCTGCTGGGCTTCTCCTCGGGCCTGCCCCTTGCGCTGACCGGCGCCACGCTGCAGGCCTGGCTCACCGTGAGCGGGGTCGATCTCACCACCATCGGCATGTTCGCGCTGGTGGGCCAGCCCTACACCTACAAGTTCCTGTGGGCGCCGCTGATGGACCGTTACGCGGTACCACTGCTGGGCAGGCGGCGCGGCTGGCTCGTGCTGACGCAGGCGGCCCTGCTCGTGGTGATCGCCTGGATGGGCACGCTGGCACCCGATCGTTCGCCCTGGCTGCTGGCGGGCCTCGCGCTCGCGGTCGCGTTCCTGTCGGCTTCGCAGGATATCGTGTTCGACGCGTACCGCACCGATATCCTCGACGCGGAGGAGCGCGGCGCCGGCGCCGCGGTATCGGTGCTCGGCTATCGGATTGCGATGCTCGTGTCCGGCGGGCTCGCGCTGATCCTCGCCGACACCTGGCTCGGCTGGACCGGGACGTATTGGCTGATGGCGGCGCTGATGCTGGTCGGCGTGGCTGCGGTGGCGAGCGCGGAAGAGCCTGCCGCGCCGCCGCGCGCTCCGCATACGCTCCAGGAGGCAGTGCGCGAGCCGCTCGCCGAATTCTTCGCGCGCGATGGCGCCTGGACCCTGTTGCTGGTGATCGTGCTGTACAAGCTCGGGGACGCGTTCGCGGGAACGCTTTCGACCGCCTTCCTCATTCGCGGACCGGGTTTTTCTCTCACCGAGGTGGGCTTGGTCAACAAGTGGCTCGGCGTGGTGGCGACCATCCTGGGGGCGCTCGCCGGCGGCGCGCTGATGGCTCGCCTCAAGCTCTACAAGTCGCTGCTGCTGTTCGGCGTGCTGCAGGCGGTGACCAATCTCGGCTACATGCTGCTTGCGATGTCGGGAAAGAGCTATGCCTTGATGATCGCTGCGGTAGCCGCCGAGAACCTGTGCGGTGGCATGGGCACCGCGGCGTTCGTGGCCTTGCTCATGGCGATGTGCGAGCGGCGCTACTCCGCCACGCAGTACGCCCTGCTCTCAGCGCTCGCCGCGCTCGGGCGCGTCTACGTGGGCCCGGCCGCGGGCATGATGGCGAAGAGCCTCGGCTGGCCCGAATTCTTTTTCTTCACGTTCCTGATCGCCCTGCCAGGCCTCGCGATGCTCGTATGGCAAAGGCGCCGCATCGACGCGATCGACATCGCGCCTCGGGATTAGGCGGACGCAGCCAGACCGAGACGGCGCTCGACGAAGAATCCGACGAGCGTTACTGCGAGCACGACCGCGAGCGAGACCGCCGCAAGCGCGTTCGCCGGCGGGAGCGGGCCGGATGCATATGGACCCGCAGCCGTCATCGCGGCCGCCACCAGAACCAGGCTCGTTACGAGCGTCCTGCGCCCCTTCGAGAGTCGTACACGCGCCAGGTAGGTTGCAAGGCCTGCCGCGGCGAGCCCAAGCTCGAGCGCGAGTGCGGCCGGCATGGATTGCCACAAGCCAAGCCCCAGCTTGGGCGAGCCTTGACCCAGCAGTGGCATCTCTGGCACGTGGTCGATGACGTCGAGCACCGCGAGCGCCGACCAGACGAGACTTGCCGCCAGTCCATGAGAGTACGGAAAGACGAAGGTGAAGAACTTGCCGCGGCCGGTGTCGACCGGCGCGCCGACCGATTCGACGCCGAGCAGCACCAGCAGCCACAAGAGCGCGTCGGCGAACATTGCGGCGAGGAGCAGCGCACCCAGGTTGAGGCGCGGCTCGATGCGCTTCATGGCGAGCCCGGCGCCGATGTGGCCGACGAACATCGCGCGCCTCCCTAGCCCGGCGCCTGCCGGAAGTCCGCGAGGCGCCGCTTCTGCCGCCCTTCGGCATCGAAGTTCGACGGCTCGAGCCAGCGCTGGAACGCCTCCCGCAGCCGGGGCCAATCGCGATCGATCATCGAGAACCAGGCCGTGTCGCGGCTTTCCCCCTTCACGACCATGTGCTGGCGAAAGTTTCCTTCGTAGACGAAGCCGAAGCGCCCGGCGGCGTGGCGCGAGGGCTCGTTGCGCGCATTGCACTTCCACTCGAAGCGGCGGTAGCCGAGCTCGTCGAAGGCGTAGCGGGCGCTCAGAAACAGCGCTTCGGTGGCGACGCGCGTGCGCGCGATCGCCGGTCCCCACAGGATGCTGCCGATCTCGATCACGCCGTGCTCGGGGACGATCCTCATCAGCGCCTGGCGCCCTTCGCAGCGTCCGCTCGAGCTGTCGATCACCGCGTAATACAGGGGGTCCTGCGAGGCCGCCGAACGATCCAGCCAGCCAGCGAAGTCCGTGCGCTGCTGCGGCGACTCGAACAGGTAGTGGAAACGCTCCTCCGCGCCCGGCGCCATGGACGCCGCGAACAGCTGATCGCCGTGGCGCGCCGGGTCGAGCGGTTCCAGGCGGCAATAGCGCCCTTCCAGCTTCACGCGCCCGGGGCGCGGTCGGGGGCGCCAGGTGGCGAGATCGTCCATAGCGCGGTTCCGCGGCTAGGCGCCAGCGCAGCGGTAGACCGCCAGGCTGCCGAACAGATTGGGCAGGAAGTTCACCTGCCGGCCTTGCTGCAGCGCGACCCGCTCCCGGATGCGGATGCCGAGCTTGCGGCACAGGTCCTCGAAGTCCAGCGTGGTACACAGGTGGACGTTCGGCGTGTCGTACCACTCGTAGGGTAGCTCCTCGGACACCGGCATGCGCCCGAGCAGGACCTGCAATCGCGCGCTCCAGTGGCCGAAGTTTGGGAACGAGACGATCGCTTCGCGGCCGACGCGCAGCATCTCGCGCATGAGCTGCTCGACGCGGCGGATGGTCTGGAGCGTCTCGGACAGGATGACTGTGTCGAAGGAGCCGTCGCGAAACAGGGACAGCCCGCTTTCCAGGTCGAGCTGGAGGACGTTGATGTCGTTCGCGACGCAGGCGACGACTTCGGCGTCGTCGATTTCGACGCCGTAGCCGGGCGCTTCGCGCGCTTCCCACAGGTACTTGAGCAGCGCTCCGTCGCCGCAGCCCAGGTCGAGCACCCGCGAGCCCTGCGTCACCCAGCGTGCGATGGCCGCAAAGTCCGGGCGGGCGGCAAACAGCGCCTTGGGGTCGTCGCTCACAGCTTGATGTTCCCGAAGTAGGCGCGCAGGGCGCCGAAGTAGCGGGCGTCGTCCATCAGAAACGCGTCGTGGCCGCCGGGCGCGTCGATTTCGAGGTAGGACGCGATCTTGCGCGCATCGAGCAGCGCCCGGACGATCTCGCGCGAGCGCGACGGCGCGAAGCGCCAATCCGACTTGAACGATATGACGAGGAACGCCGCCTTGGCGCGGGCCATGGCCGCCGCGAGGTCGCCGCCGTAATCGGCCGCAGGATCAAAATAGTCGAGCGCCTTGGTGATGCGCAGGTAGGTATTGGCGTCGAAGTAGGTCGAGAACTTGTCGCCCTGGTAGCGCAGGTAGCTCTCGACCTCAAAGTCGATGTCGAAGTCGAAACCGAGCGCCGCGCGGCGCAGCTGGCGCCCGAACTTGCCCATCATCGCTTCGTCCGAGAGGTAGGTGATATGGCCGATCATGCGCGCGATGCGCAGCCCGCGAACGGGTACCACGCCCTTGTCGTAGTAGTGCCCGCCGTGGAAATCCGGGTCGGTCGTGATCGCCTGGCGCGCCACCTCGTTGAACGCGATGTTCTGCGCCGAGAGCTTCGAGGCGGCGGCGATGACCAGCGAATGCCTGATTCGATCGGGATGCGCAATCGACCATTGCAGCGCCTGCATGGCCCCGAGACTGCCACCCATGACGGCCGCGAAGCGCTCGATGCCGAGTCGGTCGGCGAGCCGCGCTTGCGCCTCCACCCAGTCCTCGACCGTGACCACCGGGAAATCGCCGCCCCAGGGCTTGCCGGTGGCGGGGTTGATGCTCATCGGCCCGGTCGAACCGTGGCAGCCGCCGAGGTTGTTGATGCCGATGACGAAGAACTTGCGCGTGTCGAGCGGCTTTCCCGGCCCGACGAGGTTGTCCCACCAGCCGATATCCTCGGGACGCTCGGGGTAGTAGCCGGCGACATGATGCGATGCGTTCAGCGCGTGGCAAACCAGCACTGCGTTCGACCGTGCGGCGTTCAGCTCGCCGTAAGTCTCGTAGGCAAGCTCGAATCCCGGTAGCTCGGTGCCGCCGCGTAGGCGGATCGGGTCATCAAAGCGCGCTTTCTGCGCCAGGACCGGGCCGACGGAGGAGGGTTCGAGAGGGGCGTTCAAGAGCGTCTCTTTAGCGGTATTTGTAGGGCGCCCGCAAGCTGAACATCAAATCGGCGCCGTTTGATTATAGCCCAGGCAAGGCCCGCGAGGCTGCGTGCTAGACTGCCATTGACCCCGCTCATGAGCGTCCTGAGCCGATTGTTCCGCGAAATGTGGCGCGAGCCGGCTTCCGTGCCCGCTGCGACCGCTTCGCCCCCCGATCCCCGCGAGATCTTCCCCGAGCTAGAAGCGCACGCTCGCGCTCCGATGGACCTTCACGTGGCGATCCTGTTCAGCGAAGTGCGCATCGGGGCGCAGCGCTTCGAGGACATCATGACGCAAGCCATCAACGCGACGTCGCTCCGGGTTCCACCCCTCAAGGCGATCCGTCGGCGCGAGTCGACGCTGAACCTAATCCGGTACTTCCGGCACGCACGGACCCTGCCTGGCCGCTGGGCAGAATGCGGCGTGTTCGCCGGGACGACCTCGCTCGCACTTTGCCTCGCGGCACGCGCCGAGGATCCGACGTTTGACGGTAGCGGCCTGCACCTCATTGACAGCTACGAAGGCCTGTCCGCGTTGCGCGAGGCCGACATGCGCACCGAACGGCGAGCGGACGGGTCGACCGTGACGGTACCCCCCCCGCAGTCGAGCGCGAACTTTGCCGCGCCGATGGAGCTGGTGCGCGATGCGATGTCGGGATTCGGCGGCGTCATGCTGCATAAGGGTTGGATCCCGCAGGTGCTCGGACAACTGCCCGAAGGCCGCTGGTCGTTCGTGCATGTCGACGTCGATCTCTACGAGCCTACGCTGGCGTGCCTCGAGTACTTCTATTCGCGCATGTCGGTCGGCGGCATCATCGTGTGCGACGACTTTGGCTCCCCGGCCTTCCCCGGCGCGCGGCGAGCATGGGAGGAATTCTGCGGCAAATCGGGCCTCGGTTACGTGGCCTTACCGACCGGCCAGTCCGTGCTGGTAAAGGCCTGAGCCCCGGGGTCCGTTCGTTAGGCGTTGAGTTTCGCCAGGAGCTCGCGCGTGCGCGCGGGATCGGTGCTGCGCAGCACGCGCTGAACGAGCTGGCGCACGTCTGCGAGGTTGGTGCGCAATATGCGCTCCTTGATGGCCAGGAGCTGCGCGGGGTGCATCGAGAAGCTGCGCAGGCCGATGCCCAGCAGCAGGCGCGTGAGCTGCAGGTCGCCCGCCATTTCCCCGCACACGGCGATCGGCACGCCGGCGCGCGTCGCGGTGCGGATGGTATGCGAAATCAGATGCAGCACTGCGGGGTGCAGCGGGTCGTAAAGGTGCGCCACGGCATCGTCCGTGCGGTCGATCGCGAGCGTGTACTGAATCAAGTCGTTCGTTCCGAGCGACAGGAAATTGAGCCGGCGCAGGAACATCGGCAAGGCCAGTGCCGCCGCCGGAATTTCGATCATGCCGCCGACGTCGGTCGAGCGATCGTAGGGCACGCGTTTTTCGTCGAGCTGCTGCTTGGCCTGCTTGACGAATCCGAGGGCCTGCTCGATTTCGTGGCCATGCGCGAGCATGGGCAGCAGGATCCTGACCCGTCCATAGTGGGATGCGCGCAGGATGGCGCGCAGCTGCGCGAGGAACATCTGTGGCTCGGCGAGACAAAAGCGGATCGCGCGCAGGCCGAGCGCCGGGTTAGGCATCACGCTCCCGTTTCCCGAGAGGGCCTTGTCGGCGCCGATGTCCAGCGTGCGCAGTACCACCGGACGGCCCGCGAGCGCCTCGGCCACCTCGCGATACGCATCGAACTGCTCGTCTTCGGAGGGCAGGTCCTTGCGGTTCATGAACAGGAACTCGGTGCGGAACAATCCGATGCCCTCCGCCCCCGCCTCGAGCGCCTGGGGCACGTCCTGCGGCAGCTCGATATTGGCGTAGAGCTCGACTGACTCGGCGTCCAGCGTCGCGGCCGGCGTTGTCTTCAGACGCCGAAGCTTCTTGCGCTCGAGCTCGATCTGAGACTGGCGCAACTGGTATTCGGCCAGCACGGCCGGGTCCGGATCCACCACCAGCACGCCCTGCACGCCGTCCACGATGAGGATTTCGCCTTCGCGGATCGTCTGGCGCGCGTGGTGCAGGCCGACGATGGCCGGAATGTTCAGGCTGCGCGCAAGAATCGCCGTGTGCGAGGTGACGCCACCGACGTCGGTGACGAACCCGCCGTACTGATGGCGCTTGAACAGGATCATGTCTGCAGGCGACAGATCGTGCGCCACCACGATCAGATTGCGCTCGGCCGCTGCGCGCGGCTCGGCGAGCGTCTGGCCGCCCATCAACGCCTTCAGCACCCGCTCGACCACCTGGCGTACGTCTGCCTTGCGTTCTCGCAGGTACGGGTCTTCGATCTCCTCGAACTGCGCGACGAGCTTGTCCAACTGCTGCACCAGCGCCCATTCCGCGTTGCAGCGCCGCTCGCGCACCAGCTCGCGCGGGGCGTGTGAAAGCGATGAATCCTCGAGGATCATGCGGTGCACGTTGACGAACGCGCCGAACTCCGCCGGTGAATCGGCCGGTATCTGCGCCTCGAGGGCGGCGAGTTCGTCCTTGACGTGCGCGATCGCGGCGTCGAAGCGGCCGAGCTCGGCTTCGACGGATTCCTCGGGTATCTCGTAGTGCGCCACTTCGAGCCGTGCGCTCGATACGAGGTGGGCGTGGCCGATCGTGATGCCTCGCGAGACGCTGGAGCCGTGAAGCACGAAGTTCATTCGCCCTCGCCGAACTTTTCCTCGATCAGCTTGCGAACCGCCTCGATTGCGGCCGAGGCATCGTCGCCCTCCGCCTCGACGGTCACCGAGCTGCCCTTGCCCGCGGCCAGCATCATCACGCCCATGATGCTCTTCGCGTTGACCCGCCGGCCGTTGCGCGACAGCCAGACTTCGGACTTGAAGGAGCTCGCGACCTGCGACAGCTTCGCCGAAGCTCTCGCGTGCAGGCCGAGCTTGTTGACGATGGTCGCCTCAATGCTTGCCATTGCAGCGGTCGGTGTTCATATGCACCACGCCTTCGACGCCGCCCGAGAGGGCCTTCTCGACCACCGTGGCGAGAGGCTCGTTGCGGTACGTCAAGGCGCGCACCAGCATCGGCAGGTTGACGCCGGACAGTCCTTCGACGCGTCCTTTGTCGAGAAGCCGCATCGCGATGTTGCCCGGCGTGGCACCGTAAATGTCGGCTAGCACCAGCACGCCGCCGCCTTCGTCGAGCTCGCGAACGAGGTCGCGCGCGAGCGGCAGCAGCACTTCCGGATCGTCGTGGACGGTCACGCCGAGCTGCCGCACGGCGACCGGTCTGGCGCCGAGCACGTGGCTCGCTGCGCGGATGAGCGACTCGCCGAGCGCGCCGTGGGAGATGATGAGGATGCCGATCACGACCGGAGTCTGGCTTCGAGCGCCTCGATGTACATCGTCGGAACGTCGAATCCGGTCTGGTCCTGGATCTCGCGAAAGCACGTCGGGCTGGTGACGTTGACCTCGGTGACCCAGTCGCCGATCACGTCGAGGCCGACGAACAGTAGTCCCCGCGCAGCGAGCAAGGGGCCCAGCGCCGCGGCGATCTCGCTGTCGCGCGCGGTCAGCTTGCGCGCTTCGCCGCGCGCCCCGGCCGCCAGGTTGCCGCGCGATTCACCGGCCTTCGGGATGCGGGCCAGGCAGTAGGGCACCACTTTCCCGTCGATGATGATGACCCGCTTGTCGCCGTCGACGATCTCGGGGATATAGCGCTGCGCCATCACGCTGCGCTTGCCGCCCTGCGCCATGATCTCGACGATCACGTTGCGATTCGGATCGCCGCTGCGCACGCGGAAAATGTTCTCGCCGCCCATGACGTCGAGGCGCTTGACGACCACGTCCTGCTGCTCGTCGATGAAGGCGTGCATCTGCTCCGGATCGCGCGTCACCAGAGTGGGCGCTACGAACTGCGGGAATTCCGTAATCGCGATCTTCTCGTTGTGGTCGCGGATCGCGGCGGGCGAATTGAACACGCGCGCGCCTTCGCGCTCGGCGGCCGACAGCAGCCAGGTGCTGGTCACGTACTCCAGATCGAACGGGGGATCCTTGCGCATCAGCACGGCGTCGAATTCGGCGAGACGGCGCCGGCCGCTACTATCCGCCCGGTACCAGTCCTCGTCGCTGCCTGTGAGCGTGATGCGTGTCGCCTCGGCGGTGACCCCGCCCGCGCGCCAGGCGAGACCCGGCTGCTCGCACACGAACACCGCGTGGCCGCGCGCCTGGGCGGCGCGCATCATCGTGACGGTCGTGTCCTTGTAGGCCTTGATCCCGTCCGGCGGATCGATGATGAACAGGAACTGCATGGCTGACGGTGCGCGGCGTTCACCGCCGCGCGACGCGTCACTTGCTGTGCGACACCATGTAATCGATCGCGGCGCGGATTTCCGCTTCCGACAGCGCGGGATTGCCGCCCTTGGGCGGCATCGCCCCCTTGCCGTGCAGCGCCACGTTCAGCAGGGTATCCATACCGGTCGCGATGCGCGGCGCCCATGCTGCCTTGTCGCCGTACTTCGGCGCGCCCGCCGCTCCGGTGGAGTGGCAGGCCGTGCACACGCCGTCGTAGACCTTCTTGCCGTCCACCGGGCCTGCCTTGGCAACCGTCGCCGCAGCCGCAGCGGGCGCGGCCTCGCCGGCCGGCGCGGTGAACGAGACCTGGCCCACCGGCTGGATGCGCTCCGCGATCGCCGCAGGAGTCATCGCTGCGGGATCGGCGCTGGGCCGGTCGATCACCAGCTTGACCAGCAACACGATGCTGATGATCGGCACGACGAACGCCAGCACCACGATGGTAATAAGCTGCCTCGGCGTCTTGATGAAAGATGAATGCTCGTCGTGCTCGCTCATGCCTGCGCCCTGATCGTTTATGTGGATAAGGGCATGATTTTAGCGTGAATCTCGGAAGGCAAGGAAGGCGCGGCGTGGACGCTGACAGCGAAACGGGCTATCCTTCGCGCCGTCCCGGGCGCCCGTAGCTCAGCGGATTAGAGTATTGGCCTCCGAAGCCAAGGGTCGTGGGTTCGAATCCCGCCGGGCGCGCCAGATGTCCTGAGCCCGTCACTCCGTGTGTCGCTGCTGTGGAGCGTCCTCGCAATCGGGTGCACCGAGCGGACGACCCGCCGCGGCGAGATTCAGTGCGCGCTGGCTCGCGGCCAGGTCGCCCGATTGCCCGGGCAACGGCGCGGGAAGTTGACACGGGTTCACATTGGTGGCCGCCCCAGGCTGCGCCGCGCCGCTCCCCAACAGCATGGACCGTCCGATTGCACTGATCAGAGCGCGATCGGCAGGTGGCGCAGCTTGTCCGACGGCCAGGATGCCGTCGACGAAAGCGATCATGTAGTTCGTCGATGATACGCCGCCCGGCACAATCGGGTAGACGCCCGCGGGCGAGGTGGTGGTCGCCGGTGTGATCAGGGTCAGGCTGCCATTCAGATCGGTAAACGTCTGGCCGAGTTTGAATCCTGTGGCCGTCGCAGTGAACGGCGGGTTCGGCTGGCCGGCCAGTCGCGCCTTGTCGTCGGCCGCGATCGTAAGCGGCGCGGGGGTGATGACGAGCTGGCCGTTCACGAAGTTGATGTTGTAGTTCGGGTTCGCCGCGTTAGTCACTGTGCCCTGCATGATCGCGTACGGGCCGCCCGCCACGGTCTCGCCCGCTGCTCGGACCGGGATGCCATTCAGCACGTCGCCGTTGACCGTCGGCGCGGTAAACGTGAGTGTCGGGTCCGGTTGCCCGTAGACCTTCCCCTGGTTGTTCGCGGTTACCGTGATCGGGAGCGGCGTCACCGTGAGCACGCCGTCGGCGAAGGTGATCATGTAGTTCGTTGCCGTGCCGGTGCCAAAGTTCGCGGCTGTCGGCGTCAGTGGGTACGGCCCGACGCCAGAGGCCACCGTCGCCGGGCTGGCCACATTCACATTCGTGATCGAATCGGCACCGGCGAGCGTCCCGGTGGTGATCGTGTACGGTCCGGTCGCCGGGTTGGCGTTGCCGTAGGCGCGACCCTGGTCGTTCGCCTGCACCGTGATCGGGCGTGGATTCACGGTAAGCTGTCCGGCCGAGTCGAACGCAAGCGCGTAGCCCGTGGTCGTGGTGAGCGAGCCAGCCGTAACGGTGATCGGGTAGAGGCCGGCGTTGGCAATAGGTGGCGCACCCGCCGACGTGACGGTCGGCGTTCCCGTAAACGTGTTCGCCGCGATGTCCTGTGTGAAGACATTGCCATAGGTCGCCGCGTTGATATAACCGCTCACCGTGTAGTCACCCGAGACGTTTGCGGCGTCACCGTAGATCTTGGTGGCATCCGTCGACGTGAACGTCAGCGTCGGCTGCGTGCTGAAGACGTAACGTTTGCCTGCGGGGATTGTCCCCGGCGGATTGCCGGCGAAGGTCGCGTTCCAGATCGCCTGATTCCCACTCGCAAGGCTGTTGAACGTATTGCCGGCGGGATCGGACGAGTAGACGACCCAGCGTCCGCCGCCGGGCACGACGAGTGCCCCCGCGCCCACATTGTTCACGAAGCTCGTGCCGGACAGAACGATCGAGTTACCAGCGCCGCTCGCGTTCTGCACGCCACTCACGCTCAGCGCGCCGCCTGCCGTCGCGGTAAGCGTGCCCAGGGTCGAGGCGCCGAGCGTGAGCGCATTGACGTCGTTGAGCGCGACCGTGTTGCCATTCGTGACGGCAACCGTGCCGAAGTCGTTCGCGGCGTTGGTCAAGGTGATGTTGTTGCCTGCGCCGGCGGCGAGCGTCGAACCTCCGCTCGCGGTGACGGCGCCGGTCTGGGTGATTGCTCCGTTCGCGACGAGTTCGAGCCCGCCCGTGCCTAGGTTCGACGCGCCAGGTCCGAGATTCACCGCATTGGCTTCGCTGACATGCGCATTCTGATTGACCGTGTTCACGGTCAGGTTGGTAACGGCCACGTCGATCGGCGTGCCGGGCGCGCCGATGGTGCCGGTCCGCGCATTGAGATTGAGGTCCTGGGCGGTGATGGCCGGAATGCCCGAGTCCGAGAGGCTGCCTGCGTTCAGCGTCACCGTCTTCCCGGCCAAGTTCACCGGTCCGGCGATCGTCATCGTCCCGGTGCTCGCGGCCGCGTCTCCGATCACGATGGGCCCCGTCGCGCCGGTGGCAAAGGCGGTGATCTCGGCGGCGCGCAACTCGAACGTGCCCGGTGTATCCGCTCCGGCCGCGCTACCGATGCGCATAGGTTGTCCTGGCGATGCCGGCTTCAGCGCGAGCGTTCCGCTCGTGCGAAGCGCATTGTTGCCGCCGTTGGTGCCAAGTACGACCTGATCCGCGGTCACGGTAATGTTCCCGCTGCCCGCGTTGATGTCGACGTTGTTGTTCTGCGTGTACGTCCCGGTGCCCGTACCGATGTCCACCGCGCCGTTCGTCGTCGTCACGTTACCGGCGACCGTCAACGCATTGTTGCCATTGTTCAGCGTGAGTCCGCCGGCGGGCGTGGACGCGATCAGCGTGCCGACCTGGTTCGCATTGGTTAGCGTGACCGCGCTCCCGCCAACCGTACTGAGCGAGGACGCTACGATCGACGAGCCGGCGTTCTGGGTCACCGCGCCCGACAGATTGTTGGCGCCACCCTGGCCGAGCACCACCCTGCCGCTCGCCGCGTTGATGTTGCCCAATGCGGCGGTGGTCGCATCCCGGACCAACACTGCAGTATTGCTGGTGCTAGTGGTGGTGAGTGTCCCGGCGAGATTGATCGCGCCGTCGTTGCCATCGACGGTGATTGCGGCCGAGCCGGCGTCTACGGTGCTCGCGGCGACCTGCGTAACGCCGCCGAGGACGCCGCCGTTCAGTGTGACCGCCCCGCTCGTGCCGGCCGCGCCGGCGCCGTCGCCGCTGCCACCGGCGCTCGTGAGCGAGCCGTTCAGCGCGACGCCGCCGCCCGTAACCGTCACCGCCGCGCCGGCGCCGCCCGCCTTGCCCGAACCTGCGATTGCATTGCTGCCCCGTGCAGTCAATGCGCCAACGGACACCGTGCCTGTACCCGTGATGGCAATTGCGGCCGCATTCTTGCCCGCACCGGTGGCTCCGCTGTTCGTCGGCGCAGCGCCGCCGGACGTGTCGATCGCCGCGCCGGACGTGTCGATGTTCGTGAAGTCACGGATCGTCACGGTGCCGCCGTTCTGGCCACGGCCGCCGCGCGTGTCGATGTTCGCGCCGGTGGCCAACGCGAGGGTGCCGAGGTCGGGTGCGACGCCGCCGTCTATGACGACCGCACCGCCGTTCCCGGTGTTGCCGGTTCCAGCGCTGTCGCCGCCGCGCGTGTCGATGGTGTTGTTCACCGCCACGGCGGCCGCCGGCCCGCGACGATTGATTGTCACCGCCCCACCATTTCCACCAACCGTATTGCCGCCGCCGGCGTTGCTGCCGCGGGCGGAGATCGGCCCCACGGCGATGGCCGTCGCGTTCGTGATGCCGACGGCCCCGGCGTTCTTCCCGCCGAGCGTTCCCGAGGAAGCGGCAATTCCGCCATCCGTCGTGATCGCGCCCGCCAGGCTCACGCTGGCTAGCGTGTCGGCGGCCGCAGCGCCGGAGATGGTCACCGCGCCGCCCGTCTGGCCACGCCCGCCGGTTGTATCGATCGTCGCCGCGACCGCGGCCGCAATCGCGCCTCCGGCGGTCGCGCGCAGCGCGACCGCGCCGCCGCTTCCGGCGTTGCCGGTACCCGCGCTATCGCCCCCACGAGTGTCGACTGCGCCGTTGAGCTGCACCGAGGGCGTGCCGTTGCGCGCCGTGATGCTCACTGCGCCGCCGTTGCCGCCGTTGGTGTTGCCGCCCCCGGCATTGCTGCCGCGCGCAGAGATGGGACCCACCGTGACAGCGGTCGCGTTGGCGATATTGACGGTCCCCGAGTTTTTGCCGGCGAGCGTTCCAGACAGAGCGGTAACGCCGCCATCCACGTTGATCGCACCCACCAGGGTCACGCTCGCGACGGTGTCGCTGGCGGGCGTGACCGAAGTGACGCTGAAGTTGCCGCCAGTCTGGCCGCGCCCACCGGTGGTGGTGATCGTCCCGCCCGCCGTGCTTGCGATCGTTCCGTGGTCGGCAGTTCGCAGTGTGACTGCGCCGCCGGCACCAGTGTTTCCGGTCCCGACGCTGTCGCCGCCCCGCGTGTCGATTGCACCGTCAACTTGCAGCGCGCCGGACACGGCGCCCGCAGTAAGCGTGACCGCGCCGCCGGTGCCGCCGACGTTGTTGGCGCCGAGTCCGTCGCCGCCGCGGGTGCTGATCGTGCCGGTGGTGACAGACGCACCGGTCATCGCCACGGCGCCACCAGCGCGGCCCGCCGCCGCCGCGCCGTTCGCTCCGCCGGTGGCAGTGATCGTCCCCGCGGAAGTATCGACGGTCCCGCTCGCGGCGTTTATCGTCACCGTGCCGGCCGGTCGATTCGCGATGCCGCTCGTATTGATCGCTGCTCCGCCGAGCATCGTCACGCTCGTGCCGGCGGAACTGCCGCCGAAGTTGCCGACGTTGACGTTGACGTTGCCGCGCGTCCCCCCGCCCCTGCCCTGGGTCACGATAGCAGAGCCGGCGTTCATCAGGAACTGCGCGGCGCCCGGGTCGCGGTTGACTGCCTGCGCCGCGGCGTCGTTGACGGTGGCGGTGAAATTCGCGTCGTTGAGGGTGATGGTGCGACCGGCATTGAACACGATCGACCGGCCCGCCTGCATCGTGAGGCTCCGATTCGCGGTCGTGGCGGTCACGTCGTCGTCGACCGTGATGTCGGTGTTCGCCTGCAGCGTCACGTTGGCCGCGTTGATCGCGGTCGCGAGGTTCGCGCCGCTGATGACCGACGTGCCGGTCGGGTTTTCGGTGAACTGATTGTTGGTGGCGACCGGTGCCGGGCCGCCCGCCTGGATCAGGATGAACTTGGGATCGAGCAACAGTGTTCCGGCTGCGCCGGCATTCGCGCGCAGGTCGGTGTTGCCCGTGTACTCAAGGGTCTCCTTGCCCGAGACCTCCGCGAAGCCGCCGTTGCCGCCCGCCGCGCCGCCTTGGGCCGAGATCGAGCCGCTGAAGCGTGTGGTGCCGTCGGCCCACACGATCGCTTTTCCGCCGTCGCCGGAGTCGACCGCGTCGGCTGCAATTCTCGCATCCGGCGCCACGTAGGTGACGCGCGCGTTCTGCACCTCGGCGTTCTTGCCTTGGTAGTCGCCGCCGACGAGCACCGTGCCGCCGCCCGTGCGTCCCGACGCGTCGACGCTCGCCTGGTTCACCACACCGACCTGCTGACCGAGCAGCTTCACGTCGCCGCCGCCCGACTGGCTGCCCTTCGACTCGACCCGCCCGTCGGCGAGCAGCGTGCCGGCTTCCGCCTGGACGGTGATCGAGCCGCCCTGTGCGCCGTTCGCGGTGAGCGAGCTCGTCGCATCGAGCGTCACGTCGCGCGACGCCTTGAGCATGACCGTCCCGGCGGCAGTCAACTGTGCGCTGTCGGCGCTGACTGTCCCGCTGTTCCGGATTGCCGCGCCGTAGATCCCGACGTGTCCGGTCTCGGCCATCAGCTTGCCGAGGTTCAGCGCGTCGCCACCGGCTTGAACCTGGACCCGCAGATCGGGATTCGCCGCCGAAACGATTTCTACGCTCTTGCCCGCGGCAAGGATTATGTCGCCGCCGGGCGCGGTGATGACGCCGTCGTTCTCGACGCTTGGCGCGACGAGGTACACCGCACCGCTCGAGCCGGCGTTGATCGTCCCGGCGTTCGCCACCTTGCCGGCATTGCCCGGATCGGTGAAGCGGAACTTGCCGGCGAGAAAGTCCTCGTTCGAGAGATTCAGGCTCGAGGCGACGAACCCGGCGGTGTCGATCAGCGCGCCGGCGCCAACGGTTACGCCGTTCGGATTGATGAGGAACACTCGGCCATTCGACAGCAGCTGCCCGAGCAGGGCGGATTGATCGGGCCCGGTAACCCGGTTGAGCACGGCGCTCGCTGCGCCGGACTGAATGAAGCGCGTCACCTCGTCGGCTCGGATCGAGAACCCCTGCCAATTGATGATTGCGCCGGGCGTGTTCGTCACCGTCAGGCTCTTCCCGACGGCATCGAACGTTGCCGCGCCGCTCACGACCGACGGCGCGGTGGGGTTGGCGTGCACCCCAGTCGCGAAGCACGACGCGACGGCGAACTGAATAAGCTTTCGCCTGAGTGGCCGCGATGCGGTTTCGCTTCGCCTTGTCATGAGCGCCGGAACTTCTACCCCTCAAAGGTTGTGATGCGCGGCGGTAACCACCTTGGCCACCCCCACCGAATCAGATTATCGTCAACTCTAGAAAATGTGTTTAAGATTTTGTTTTGTTGTGCATTTTAGAACTATACTGAGAACGATGGCCCGACGGAGACGGAGACCATTTCTGAACAATAAGAACAAAGCACCTCTTGCGATTTGGGCCCGTGCCCTGTTGGTCTGCTACTTGCTCGCGTGGCAAGCGTTCGCCCTCGCGCAGGCGCCGAGCGCAGGGCCGGCGTTCGACGTCCGGCGCTTCGACGTAGCGGGCGCCACGCTTGTGCCGCGCGACGAAATCGATGCCGCGCTCTCGCCCTTCGTCGGTCCGGATCGCACCCTTGCGGACCTGCAACGGGCCCGCGTGGCGCTCGAGACGATCTACGCCCAACGCGGCTACGGCGCGACGCGCGTCGTGCTGCCGGAGCAGGAGATCAAGGACGGCGTCGTGCAATTGCGCGTCGTCGAGGCAAGGCTCGGACGCATCGCGATCGAAGGAAACAAGTTCTTCGACGAGGCGAACGTGCGCGCAAGCCTGCCGACGCTTGCGCTGGGCCAGCCCCTCGACACTGTGCGGCTCGCCCGGGAGCTGAGTCTCGCCAACGAAAGCCCGGTGAAGCAGACAACCGTCGTACTCAAGGGCGGCGACAGCGAAGGTGTGGTCGACGCGCAGACGCGGGTTGCCGACCAGCGTCCCTACCGGTTCAGTCTCGGCTTGGACAACACCGGCACGCCAGAGTCCGGCGAGTACAGGGTCGGCGTCGGGTTCCAGGAAGCCAACATGTGGAACCGCGACCACGTGCTCAACGTTCAGTACGTCACCTCGCCCTCGGACCCAAATCACCCAAGCCAGTTCGCGCTGCCCCCGAACAAGAACGTGTCCATCTTCGGCGCGGGCTATCACGCGCCGCTCTACCGGCTCGGCGACTCGGTCGATGTTGTAGCCGGTTATGCGAATGTGGACTCGGGCGTCGTGCAGAACCTGTACAACATCAGCGGCAGTGGCCGCGTCTACGCTGGCCGCTACAATTTCGGCCTGCCGCAGGTCGGACAGGTCGAGCAGAAGCTTGCGCTCGGCTACGACGCGCGCTACTACGACAACAGCGTCGTCCCGGTCGGGGGCTCTACCACCGTCGTGCCGGACTACGTGCTGCACCCGCTGAGCCTTGCCTATTCGGGTGTGTGGCGGGGCGATGCAGACGAGCTCAGTTTCATTGCGGCCGGCGTCAGGAATTTCCCCTCGGGCCCGAATGGCGACCAGGCACAGTTCGATGTCGTACGCCCGGGAGCCGACGCGAGATACACGCTCGCCCGGCTCAACGCCAACTGGCTGCACAGTTTCCCGCAGGATCTCCAGGCGCGTGTGCGATTCACCGGCCAGTACACGCGCGATGAGCTACTTTCCGGGGAACAGTTCGGCCTCGGCGGTATGGATTCGGTCCGAGGTTTCTTCGAGCGTCAGTTCGCGGGCGACACGGGCTTCTCGGGGACGTTCGAGGTTTACTCGCCGGACCTCGGCGGAAGCGCTGCCCCGGGCGTTCGCGTGCGGCTGCTCGCGTTCTACGACTACGGGCGCGCATGGCTGAACAGCCCGCAGGTGTTCGAGCAGCGCGTGACGGGCATCGCAGCGGCGGGACCCGGCATCCGGATCGCCTACAAGTCGGAATTCAGCATGCGCTTCGACTACGGCTTCGTAGTCGCGAAGGGCACGCCCAGCAACAGCGCGTCGGGCCGCGCGAACTTCAGCATGGTTATGGTGTTCTAACAGCGGCGACTTGGGTTTGAATCCCGCCGGGCGCGCCAACACCCCTCGTCGATCTAGCGGCCAAAGCGCGTCAGGAAGCGTCGGGCACCCTCAGGCGCGGTGCCGTCCCGAGCGCGGTCGAAATCGCAGCACAGCGTCCATCCAGGATCCTCTCTTGCAAGGCTGATCAGCGCGAAGCCGTCTCCCGGAGGCGCGAATTCGGTCTGCACCGCGCATTGGAATTCGTCGCCCGTCTCGCCCTGGTCAACGCGCTCGGTCGGGAAGCTGAACGCAAATTCGTCCGGCACGACGAAGTCCTCCGGGATCGAGTTGGCGAAAGGAAACGGGGCGTGCAAGGGCGAACTGTGGATCGAGACGATCTCGACCGGCGGGCCGCCAGCGGAAGCTGTAATCGTGGCGCGCGCGACACACGAGAGGTGTTCGTCGCCC
>Ga0316620_10000081_pt1 | contig 37706 bp, 31 predicted proteins | sample OWC_Aug_M1_C1_D5_FD_207651 | JGI IMG/M metagenome (GOLD analysis project Ga0316620, IMG submission 207651) | Wetland soil microbial communities from Old Woman Creek delta, Ohio, United States - OWC_Aug_M1_C1_D5_B | ecosystem: Environmental > Terrestrial > Soil > Wetlands | place: USA: Ohio...
GATGGTGGGCACGAGCAGGCCCGCGGCCCGTTCCTTCTTCACCGGCCAAACGATGTAGGGCAGGTAGAGCACAGGCACGCCCTTGACGAGGAGGGAGGTGCCACGGAAGCGCCCGTACCCCTCCTCCTCGAGCAATGCCCGCCGAGCCCTGAACTGCCACGGCGGACGCTCAGCCTGATCACAGCTGGAGTAGGTTGCCCGTTCCATCGCGTAGTGCGTCTCGTCGAGCTTCTCGATCCGTTCCCCACTGAAGTGGTAGAAGGGAGGCGCCTCGCCCTGAGCGTTGAGAAAGGTGCCGGTCTTGGAGCGCAGGTTGTAGTGGATCTCGTCCGCCGACATGCGCCTCGGCCCTTGGTCCAGGACCACGTTGCCGCGAGCCACCAGATCGCCGGTCTCCAGGTTGAGCTCCACCTCGTCGCAGTGGATGGTGATGTCCTGGTAGGCGATCTGAACATCGCCGACCCCACGCCACAAGCGATCCTCCTCGTACTCCTGGCTCTCGGCCTTGAGGTGATACGCCTCGCCGACGTCGGCGCCGAGTGCTGGGACCGCCAGCAGCGCCAGCGCGGCAGCGAGGAGGAGGTACCGTCGCACCGCCCGGCTCAGGCCATCCGTTCGACGATCATGGCCGCCGCTTCGCCGCCGCCGATGCAGATCGAGGCGCAGCCACAGCGCAAGCCGCGCAGCTCGAGGGCGTTGAGCAGGGTGGTCAGGATGCGCGCTCCAGACGCGCCGATGGGGTGACCAAGGGCCACGGCGCCCCCCAGCACGTTGACCTTGTCCCGCGGCAGGTCGAGCTCGCGCATGGTCGCCATGGCCACCACCGAGAAGGCCTCGTTGACCTCGAACAGGTCGATGCCGTCGATCGCCATGCCGGCCCGTTCCAGGACCTTCCTGATGGCCTTGGCCGGGGCCGTGGTGAACCACTCCGGCTCCTGCGCCACCGAGGCATGGGCCACGATCCGCGCCACCGGCTTGAGCCCGTGGGCGGCGGCGTAGGCGGCCGAGGTCACCACCAGCGCGGCGGCGCCATCGTTGATCTTGGAGGCGTTGGCCGCAGTGATGGTGCCCTCCTTGTCGAACGCCGGGCGCAGCGAGCCCATCTTGTCCAGGTCGGAGCGGAACGGCTCCTCGTCGCGATCGAACACCGTCACGGCGCCCTTCTTGCCACCGATTTCCACCGCCACGATCTCACGGGCGAAGGTGCCGTCCTCGACCGCCGCTCGGGCCAGCTCGTAGGAGCTGCGCGCATAGGCGTCCTGTGCCTCGCGGGTGAACGCGAAATGGCGGGCGCAGGTCTCGCCGCAGTTGCCCATGTGCTTGTCGCCGTAAGGGTCCCACAGTCCGTCAAAGACCATGTGGTCCACGACCTCCCCGTTGCCCATGCGGTAGCCGCTGCGGCCCTTGGGTAGCAGGTAGGGCGCCTGCGACATGCTCTCCATGCCCCCGGCCACGGCCACCTGATAGTCGCCGCAGCGAATGTCGTTGACGGCGTACATGACCGCCTTGAGGCCCGAGCCGCACACCTTGTGTACGGTGACCGCCCCCGCGCTGTGGGGGATACCGGCGTAGATGCCCGCCTGACGCGCCGGCGCCTGGCCCGCGCCGGCCTGCAGGACGTTGCCCATCAGGACCTGCTCCACCGCGTCGGGCTCGATCCCGGCCCGCTCCACGGCGCCCCGGATTGCCGCCGCGCCCAGACGCGGGGCCGGCACCGCCGCCAGCCCACCCAGGAACGACCCGAGGGCGGTCCGCGCCGCCGCCAGAATCACCACGTGGTTGTCGCCCATCGCCGTGCCCTCCCTGGCAAACCTCGACCACCGGCCGCCGCAGCGGCTGGCCCGTCCGCTCATTCTAGCCCGTTCGCGGCGCGAGCATGCCCTCGGTCCTCCCCTCCTCCATTAGCTCAGGTCGAGCCCGAGCCCGTTTCCGTTGCCGTTGCCGTAGCCGATCGCACGCAGCTTTGCCAGACACCGACAAAGGGAACAGCTGCGGGTACGGGAGATACAATCCCAGCGTGAGGTACATCGGGGTCGACCCGGGCGGCATGCGCATCGGCTTCGCCGTCGGCGACGACGTGACCGGCATCGTCACGCCGCTCGAGATTGCCGCCTACCGGGGCGTGGCGAACGCGGCCGCTCACGTGGCCCGCCTGGCCCACCACCACGCGGCCACGCGCGTGGTCATCGGGCTGCCGACCACGGTTGGCGGCGAACCCACCGCCGCCTGCCGCCGCAGCCAGGCGCTGGCCGAGGCGGTGCGCGAGCTCGGCCTGGAAACCGCTCTTCAGCCCGAGCACCTGACTACCAACGAGGCCCGTCGCCGGGCCCGTGAAGCCGGCCTCCCGCAGAGTCGTCCGGTCGACCACATCGCCGCCCAGGTGCTCCTCGAGGAGCACCTGGCGACCCGTGGCAGTGGTCAGTGATGCGCCGTCTGCTCGTCCTCCTCTGCCTGCCGGTCGTGCTCTTGGTGGCGGTCGGCTGCTGGCTGAGCTGGGCCCTGCTGCGACCAGGCCCACCCCGGGAAACGGCCCTCGACGTGGCACCGGGAGCGCCGACCCGGGAGATCCTGAACGCGCTCCACGAGCTCGAGCTCATGCCCTCTCCCCTGGCCGGCCGGCTCTACCTTGACCTCCTCCGTCGCGGCCGCAACCCGCGCCTTGGGAGCTACAGGATCCCAGCTCGAAGCCGCCCGCTCGACGCCCTCGAGCTCCTGCTCGAGGGCCGGGTGGAGATGGTCACCGTCACCCTCCTCGAGGGCCTTACGGCGGACGAGGTGGTGGCACGCATGGTCGAGGCCGGAATCGGCACGCCCCAGGCCTGGCGACCCCTGCTCCATCGCCTCGACTTGATCTCCGACCTCGCGCCGAACGCCACATCGCTCGAGGGCTTCCTCTTCCCCGACACCTACCGCTTCGCCGTCGGCCTTCCGCCCGAGGCTGCTGCCCGTCACCTCGTGGACCGCTTCCGCGAGGTCTGGGCGGCAGAGACCGCGGCCGCTGGCGGGGCCTGGTCAAGCCCGCTCGAGACCGTCATCCTGGCCTCGTTGGTCGAGGCCGAGACCCCCCTCGGCGAAGAACGCGCGCGCATCGCCGGAGTGTTCGTCAACCGACTCCGGCGGGGCATGCTCCTGCAGTGTGACCCAACGGTGGTGTTCGCCCTCAAGCGGAGGGGTGAGTGGCAGGGTCGGCTGCTGCGCGTCCACTGGCAGGTGGACGATCCCTACAACACCTACCGCTACCCCGGCCTACCCCCCGGCCCCATCAACTCGCCCGGGCGGGCAGCCCTGGCGGCCGCCCTCGACCCCGAGCCCCACGAGTACCTCTATTTCATAGCCAGGCCGGGGGGAGGACACGCCTTCTCGCGCACACTCAGCGAGCACAACCGAGCCGCGGTCCGTCTCCAGCGCTCACGCCGTTGACCGGCGCTGAGGCCGATGGTAGCGTTGGGCATTGGAGGAGCACATGCCCGAGGCGTACCGCACCTTCGGTTCCTACATTCTCTTCAAGGAGATCCTGGCCGACGAGCTCGGGCATCTTTATCGCGCCGCCGAGTTCGACGCCCAAGGCGTGAAGCGGACGGTCTGGCTTCGGGTTTTCGATGCTCCTCACGTCCCGACCCGGGACGTGATCGACCGCATCAACCTCGCCAACCAGGTCGGCGAGGTCCTGCAGGCGTCCAACGTTGCCGCCAACCCGCTCTGGTCGGTGGTCGGCCAGCGCCCGGTCCTCGCCACCGACTACCTCCCGTCTCACCCCCTCAGCTCGGTCCTTGACAAGGTCCGTCGGGAGGGATTCCCGGTTCCGGTGGACAACGCGCTGCTGATTCTCGAGAAGCTCTCGCTGGCCCTGTCCGCCGGCCTGACCGTCGAGCTCCAGGGCTCGCCCCTGGTCCACGGCTTCCTCCACCCCGGGCTAGTGGTGGTCTCCAACGACGGCGAGGGCGTCGTCTGCGGCTTCGGAGTCGCTGACCAGCTGCTCGGCCTGCTCGACCACAAGGAGACGGCGGAGCAGATCGTGCCCTACATCGCGCCCGAGGTCATCATGACCCGGACCGCGTCGCGCCGGGGCGACGTCTACTCGCTCGGCGCCATCCTCTTCCACCTGCTCACCGGTGCGACCCTCCCGCTCCAGCCCGAGGCCAGGACCGCAGCCCTCGACAAGGCCGAGCTCTCCTACGACGAGCAGCCCATTCCGCAGGACATCAAGGCGTTGCTGACCCGGGCTCTGGCGCCGCGACCAGAGGAACGCTTCAGCTCGGCCGCGGACTTCAAGAAGGAGCTCGACAAGCTCCTCTACGGTGGTGCCTACAGCCCGACCACCTTCAACCTCGCCCTGTTCATGGACCGCCTGTTCCGATCCGAGATCGAGGCCGAGGAACGCGAGCGGGCCGAAGAGGCCAACGTCAAGGTGGAGGACTACCTCGTCCCCGAGCCCGAGCCGGAGGAGCGCGAGCCGGTGGCGGTGGAGGCGACGCCGCGACGTGGCGTGGGCATGTGGGTCGGCATCGCGACCGCAGTAGTGGTCGCGGCGGCAGCCACGGCCTTCGTCCTCCGCGGGAGGGGCCCAACCCAGGTCGCGGCCCCGACCCCGACCCCGGAGGAGCTGGCCGCCCAGCGTGCAGCCGACGAGGCCAAGATCCGGGGGGAGGTGGAGAAGCAGCTTCAGGCCATGCTCGCTGAGCGCGAGCAGCAGATCCGCGACGAGCTGCAGGCACGCCAGAAGCGCATCCAGGAGCTAGAGGCCAAGCTGAAGGGCGCCGCGAGCCCGGCGGTGGGCGCCCCCGACTCGTCGCAGGCCACCCGCGAGCGGGAGCAGCTGCAGCAGCAGCTGGAGGCCGAGCGACGGGCGCAGGAGGAGCAGGAGCGCAAGATGCGTGAAGAGCAGGACACTGAACGCCAGCGCCTGCTCGAGGAGGCGCGCCGGCGCCGGGCCACCCCGGTGGCTCAGCCGACCCAGCCGGTGGCGGCTCCGACCCAACCACCGGCGAGGCCGACCGAGGCCGCTGTCCAGCCGACCCGGATCGCCCAGCTCGAGCAGCCGACGCCCCAGCCGACCACGGTCGTCCCGATCCAGCCCGCGGCCCAGCCCGAGGTCATCGTCACCCAGAACATGTTCCTCGATCCATCCCAGGTCGACACCTTACCCGAGGTGCTCAAGCCGCAGCCCGTAACCTGGCCGCGAATGGCTCTGAACTCCCGCCGCCGCGGCGTGATCATCGTCCAGGCGACGGTGAACGCCTCTGGCAAGGTCGAGGACGTCAAGGTGCTGCGCGCCGACGCCGACGGCTTCGGCATCCCCCAGGCCGCCACTGAAGCGGTGCACAAGTATATGTTCAAGCCTGCGACCAAGAACGGCATCAAGGTCAAGAGCACGGCCACGGTGACCGTCCCCTTCTCCTTCCGCGAGCGGTAGCCAGCACGCTCCTCCGCTAGTCAGAGCCGGCTTACCTCCGCGCACCGTTCACCGCCCATGCGCACTCGCCCCAGCGCTGACCCTGCGCGAGCGCAGGTCTTCCCCGCAGGCGAGCCTCACCGTCGGCGCTAGTCTCAGCGCGGCTGCGCGTCGCCCGCTGCGGACAGGGAAACCGGACTCCAAGGCCCGAGACCACTCGACCCGAGGCAGCCGCCTCGGGTCGAACTCGGCGACGGGGCCGAGCGGGATGCTCGGCCTCGGCCGTCATCCCGCCCTGGGGCGGGAGCGCGATCCCAGCGCCAGTCGACAGCGAAGCGCGCTGCCGATGGCGCGGGCAAGGTGGGAGCTACTTCTCGACGCGCTCGCGCAGGGTCTTGCCCGGCTTGAAGTGGACGTAATTCTTCTTGGGAATCGTGATGGCCTGGCCGGTCGCCGGGTTGCGACCCTGACGCGCGCCGCGCTGCTTGGTGGCGAAGGTCCCAAAACCGGGAATGGTCACCTTCTCGCCGGCATCGAGGGCGGTCGCAATGATGCCCTTCCTGGGTTGCGCAGAGAACAGGGACTCGAGGACCTCGGCCGCCTTGCCCTGGCTCAGTCCGGTCTTCTTCGCGAGCCTCATTGCCATCTCAGTCTTGTTCATCCAAAACCTCCCTCAGTTGCTGGTCGTGTCGAGGAATTATTGGCCGCCCCGGCTCGGGGTGTCAAGCGACAATGGCTCCAGGTCGGGTTTCGTCTTCGCGGCTGCGGGTAGGTCGGCTCGAGCGACGGGAAATCCCGCGGGACCCGTCTGATGTTCGACGACTGTACAGAGCCCCGTGCTCTCGGGGGTGCCGCGGTGGATCACAGCCTCGCCGGCAAGCGCGCATTGGTCACCGGCTCTTCGCGCGGCATCGGCCGCACCATCGCGCTCGCGTTGGCCGAGCTGGGCGTCGATGTCGCCATCAACTACCTCCGCAACCGGGCCCGCGCCCAAGAGACCGCCCGGGCCATCGAGGGCCGCGGCGTTCGCTGCCTGCTGCTCAAGGGAAACGTCGCCAAGCCGGAGCAGGTTGAGGGGATGTTCGAGCTCATCCGCGAGCGTTGGGGCTCACTCGAGATCCTCATCTCCAACGCCGCCTCGGGTGTGCTTCGTCCAGCCCGCGACCTCACCCTCCACCACTTCCACTGGGCCATGGACATCAATGCCGCCGCGCTCCTGCCTCTCACCCAGGGCTTGGTCGCTCTGCCCGCGACTGGCGGCAAGGTCGTGGTCGCAGTGTCGTCCCTCGGCGCCGTGCGCGCGATCCCGAACTACACCGCGGTCGGCGCCTCCAAAGCGGCGCTCGAGTCGATGGTCCGCCACCTCGCCGCCGAGTTCGCCCCCGAAGGGGTGCGCATCAACGCGGTCTCGGCCGGCACCGTCGACACCGAGGCCCTCAGCCACTTCCCCAACCGCGAGGAGCTCCTCGAGGGGTCGCGCCTACGGACTCCGGCCGGACGGCTGGCCCAACCCCAGGACGTCGCCAACGCGGTCGTCTTCCTGTGCAGCGACTACGCCCAGATGATCCACGGCCAGACCCTAGTGATCGACGGCGGTTACTCCATCGTCGCTTAGAGGAAACCTGGTGGGCTCTCGAGCCCTCAAGCCCCGGCAGCGGGCGCGCGCTCGAGCAGCTGGGCGAGGAATCGGCCGGTGTGCGAGCGCGGGGTCGCGGCCACCTCCTCGGGAACGCCGACCACCACCACCTCACCGCCACCCTCACCGCCCTCAGGGCCGAGGTCGATGACCCAGTCCGTAGTTTTCACGACATCCAGGTTGTGCTCGATCACGATCACCGTGTTGCCCCGGTCGACGAGGGCGTGAAGAACGGCCAGCAGCTTGCGCACGTCGTCGAAGTGAAGCCCGGTGGTGGGCTCGTCGAGCAGGTAGAGGGTCCTCCCGGTCGCGCGCTTGGCGAGCTCGCGCGAGAGCTTGATGCGCTGGGCCTCGCCGCCGGAGAGGGTGGTCGCCGGCTGACCCAAGCGCAGATAGCCGAGGCCGACCGCAACCAGAGTGTCGAGAATGCGGGCGATCTTGGGCACCACGGCAAAGAGGTCGCGCGCCTCTACCAAGGTCAGGTCGAGGACATCGGCGACGCTCAGGCCCTTGTAGTGCACTTCCAGGGTCTCCCGGTCGTAGCGGCGTCCGTGGCACACGTCGCAGGTCACGAACACGTCGGGCAGGAAGTGCATCTCGATCCGAATCTGGCCCGCGCCCTGGCAGGCCTCGCAACGACCGCCGCTGACGTTGAAGCTGAACCGACCTGGCTTGTAGCCCCGGGCACGGGCATCGGTCGTGGCTGCGAACAGCTCCCGGATCGGGTCGAAGACCTTGGTGTAGGTCGCGGGGTTGGAGCGCGGCGTGCGGCCGATGGGCGCCTGGTCGATGGCGATCACCTTGTCCAAGAGCTCTACCCCTTCGATCGCCTGATGGCGGCCGGGCCGAGCCAGGGTCCCGTACAGCTGACGGGCCACGGCCTTGTGCAGTATCTCGTTGACCAGCGTCGACTTTCCCGATCCGGACACGCCCGTGACGCCGATTAGACAGCCGAGCGGGAAGGCCACGTCGATCCCCTTGAGGTTGTGCTCGCTCGCCCCGCGCACGACCACCGCCGCAGCCGATGGTGCCCGCCTGCGGGCTGGCAGCGGGATCGACTCCAGGCCGGCCAGATAGCGCCCGGTGAGGGACTGGGCACAGGCCGCGATCACCTCGGGGGGCCCTTCGGCCACCACCCGGCCCCCGTTGCTGCCGGCACCCGGCCCGAGGTCGATGACCCAGTCGGCGGCGCGAATGGTCTCCTCGTCATGCTCGACCACCACCACCGTGTTGCCGAGGTCGCGCATGCCCATCAAGGTTTCCAGCAGCCGACGGTTATCGCGCTGGTGGAGCCCGATGGAGGGCTCGTCCAGGGCATAGAGAACGCCCATCAGCTTGGAGCCCACCTGGGTGGCGAGGCGGATGCGCTGGCTCTCGCCGCCCGAGAGCGTGGAGGCCATCCGGTCAAGGGTCAGGTAGTCGAGGCCGACCGAGACCAGGAACCCGAGGCGGTCGCGGACCTCGCGCAGGATCTTGCGTGCGATCTCCTCCTCGCGTGCTCCGAGCTCGAGGCCGTCGAACCAGGCCAAGGCCTGGTGCACCGCCATGGCCGACACCTCGGCGATGCTGCATCCCTGCACCCGCACCGCCAGAGCTTCGGCGCGCAGACGGACGCCCGCGCACGCGGGGCAGGGCGCGAAGGACATGTGGCGCTCCAGCTCGCGGCGGCGATCCTCGGAGGTGGTCTCGCGGTACAGCCGTTCGAGACGGTTGGCCAGCCCCTCGAACCGGTCACGGTAGCGGTAGGCGCCCTTACGCCCCTCCCACACGAACTCCAGCTCCTCGTCCGAGCCGTACATCACGTACCTGCGTACCGGCTCGGGCAGCCGGCGCCAGGGGGTGTGCAGGTCGAATTCGAAATGCCGCGCCAGCTGCTCGAGCTGAGTCCGCAGCCAGCTCTGGGAGCCTGGCGCGAGCACGCTCAGGCAGCCCGCGGACAGGGAGCGCTCGGGGTCGACAATGAGCTTCTCGGGATCCACCTCGCGGGTGTAGCCAAGGCCCGAGCACTCGGCACACGCGCCCTGCGGCGAGTTGAATGAGAACAGCCGGGGCGAGATCTCGGAGAAGGAGTAGCCACAGCTCGGACACGCGTGGCGCGACGACAGCACCATCTCTTCCCCGGACAGCGGCGAGATGTGGACCACGCCCTCGCCGACCTTGAGCGCCGTCTCCAGGGAGTCGGCGAGGCGCGACTCGACGCCCGCGCGCACCGAGAGGCGGTCCACCACCACCTCCACCGAGTGCTTGCGCTTCCTGTCCAGCTCCGGCGCTTCGCTCACCTCCACCACCTGACCGTTGATCCGGGCCCGCACGAAACCCTCCCGCGCCATTTGCTCGAAGAGCTTGCGGTGCTCCCCCTTGCGATCAGTGACCAGGGGCGCGAGGATCATGAAGCGGGTTCCGCCGGGCAGGGAGAGGACCCGATCCACCATCTGCTCGACGGTTTGGGGGCGAATGGGAATCCCGCACTGGGGGCAGTGAGGCACGCCCACCGAAGCCCACAGTAGGCGCAGGTAGTCGTGGATCTCGGTCACGGTCCCGACCGTCGACCTGGGGTTGCGGGAGGTCGTCTTCTGCTCGATGGAGATGGCCGGCGACAGCCCTTCGATGGTGTCCACGTCCGGCTTTTCCATCTGTTCCAGGAACTGGCGGGCGTAGGCCGACAGGGACTCGACGTAGCGCCTCTGTCCCTCGGCAAAGAGGGTGTCGAAGGCGAGCGACGACTTGCCCGACCCGGAGACACCGGTGATCACCACCAACCGGTTGCGGGGGATGACCACGTCGATGTTGGCCAGGTTGTGCTCGCGCGCGCCGCGGATCACGATTTCGTCGCGCATCCCCTGACTCTCCGGCACTCAGCAACCGGGTCACTTCCGGAGCCCATTCCCCGCCTGCGGCGCCAGGTCACCTGCCCTCCTTGAGCGCTTGCCGCATCTCACGCTCCTCGTCCCGCCGCCGCACGGTCTCGCGCTTGTCCCCTACGCGCTTGCCGCGGGCCAGGGCGATCTCGATCTTGATCCAGCTGCCCTCGAGGTAGAGCGCGAGCGGGACCACCGTCAGCCCCCTCTCCTGCACCTTGCTTCTCAGGCGCTCAATCTGCCGTTTATGGAGGAGAAGGCGCCGGCGTCGGACCGGGTCGTAGGTGGCATAGCCCGCATGCTCGTACTGGCCAATGTGGCAGCCGATGAGGAAGGCCTCGCCGGCAACGAACTGGACGAAGGCCTCCTTGAGGTTGGCACGGCCCGCGCGCACCGCCTTGACCTCGCCGCCGAGGAGCTCGATGCCGGCCTCCTCGCGCTCCAGCAAGTGGTAGAGGTGGCGCGCCTGCCGGTTGGTGGCCAGGACCCGCCGCTCACTCATGCCACGACCTGTGCCAGCAGCTCGACGACCTGCGAGTCGAACTGGTGGCCGGTCGAGGTGCGCATGATGGTGATCGCGCGGGCCATCCCCACCGGCGAGCGGTAGCTGGTAGGCGAGGTCAGCACGTCGAAGACTTCGGCCACGTGCACGAGCCGGGAGACCAGAGGGATGTCCTCGCCGCGGAGCTGGTCCGGGTAGCCCTGGCCGTCCCAGCGCTCGTGGTGGTGACGGATGGCCGTGGGCAGGCCTGCCAAGCCAGCGCCCGCCACGATGCGCTCACCGAGCAGCGGGTGCTGCTGGTAGAGACGGCGCTCCTCGCTGCCCGGTGAAGGGTGACGGTAGATGGCTGCGTAGTCCAGCTCGCGCATGCCCACATCGTGCATCAGTCCGGCCAGCGCCGCCTCCTCGGCGGCAGCCTCGCCGAGGCCAAGCCTCTGGGCCAGCAGCCAGGTGAGACGGGACACCGCCATGGAGTGCGCCTCCAGCTCCGGGTACTCGCGCTCCCCGGGCCGGAGCAGGCGCTGGACGAGCATGCGCCGGGAAAAACGCACCTTGGTCGCCTGCTGTGCGTCCGCGGCAACACGCGCCAGTTGGCCTACCGCCTCTTGCGCCGACGACGAGCCCATCATCCCGACCACCGAGCCGACAACCGCCCACCGGCCCGAGCGCAGCAGGACCGCGGACACGATCAGCTGCGGGCCCGTGGGTTCCTTGGCCCACGGCACCTGCTGTCCCTCGAAGAGCCACGCGAGCGGCTCCGGGGGGAGGACGCCAGCCTGCCGCAAGGCGTCGGACTGGTGGCGGAGGATGACGTTGCGGTCCAACCCCTCGATCCCCCGCCGGCCGAGGAGGAGCCCGCCGGCGCGCTCGCCGCTGACCAGCGCGAGGGCCACGCTGATCACGCCCTCGCGGTGCAGAAGCTGGCCGGCCGCTCCCTGGATCGAAGCCAGACCAGCCTCATCGAGCAGCGCCTCGCCGGTGGCGCGCCCGATCCGTGGACCGGGCTCGACCATCCGTACCAGCTCGGGCAGCGCTCCCACGGTTTCGGGTTCCGGCTCGGGCTCGAGCTCAGGGTACAGGCCCGCCTGCCGAATCAGCTGGAGAAGCGCCGCAGCGATGTCCCTTGCGCGCCGCACGTCGCCCGGCTCGAATGGTCGGCGGCGACCCTTGTCGCGGGCGTCCACGAATCCGACGACCTGGGAGCCGGCAGACAACGGCACCAAGAGCAGGCGCGCGGTGCCGGCGCCCTCGAGGTAGCTGGCGATCTCGGGGAAGTCCTCCTTGGCATTGACGGCCGTTGGCCGGTCGTGATGCTGGCGCACCTTGAGGACCAGGGGGTCGCGGACGTGGAACTCGGACGCGAGCAGATCACGGCGGCCGAAGCCGTACTGCGACATCAGCAGGTAGACGCCCTCGGGGGCGAGGAGGTAGAGGGCGGCCTTGGTGCTCTGCACCTCCTCCAGCATGCGGTACAGCACCTCCTTGAACGAGCGCTCGAGATCAGGCGACCAGCCCGGGAGCACACTCACCGCGCACACCTCCGAGGAGCCTTCCGAACCGGCTCTGATGCCTCCGTCATCCGCCTACTCTACCACCGCGCGCCGGCCGGACAGCTGGCCGTCGAGTGATAAGATTCAGGGACCATGGCGGCTGCCTGTCCCCGTTCCTGCTGGCGCCCCGCCTGTTTCGTACTGGCGGCCGTGATGACGCTAGCGTTGCCGACCTCGGCCGACGTCGAGGTGGCGGCAGAGCGTGACCACGACGCCCTCGAGCTCAGCTTCCGACTCCTAGTCCCGGTCCCGCAGGCCTTGGACGCAGCCCTGCCGTCTGGGGCGCAAGTCCGCATCGTGTACTCGGTACGGGTCAAGGCCGAGCGACGGTTGATCTGGAACCGCAGGCTGTGGAAGGGCGACGTCACCGCAGGTGTGACCTTCGACCCGGTAACCGGCCGCTACCGCTGTGAGCTCCTCCTCGACGAGGTGATCGTGGCCAGCCAGGAGACGCGGATTCCCGCCGAAGCTCGTCAGTGGCTGATAGCCCCTCCGCCGGTGCGCCTCTCCCTGCCTTCAGGTCGCCGCTCTCCCGAGCTCGTGGTTCGGGTCCGCGCCATCTTCTCCTCGGCAACCCGGTGGCTCCTCTTTCCCTCGGTCGACGGGACGGAGTGGGCCGAGCTACGCGTGGAGCCCGGCCAGTGAACGCATGGCTCCGGGAGTGGAGCCGGTACCGCCGGCAGAACCGCTTCCTGCTTGCCGCCTTCGCCATCCTGCTCGTGCTCTCTGCCGGCGCCATGTATCTCGTCCAGAGGACCCAGGCTGCGTCGCCCCAGGAGCTCACCAACCGGCTGCTTCTGTTCGTGCTCTGGTACCTGGACATTTCGCTCATCCTGGTGCTGTCCTTCATCCTCCTGCGCAACCTGGTGCGGCTCGCGGTGGAGCGCCGCAGCGGCGTCCTCGGCAGCCGCTTCCGCACCAAGCTCGTGCTCACCTACGTGGGCCTCACCTTCGTCCCCGTCATCTTCATCTTCCTCATCGCCACCAATTTCCTTCAGCACTCCATCGACCGCTGGTTCTCCTCTCCGGTGGAGGAGGTCCTGAGAAGCGGGGCGGCGGTCACCATCCAGCTTCGCGAGCTGGTCGAGCAGCGGTTGCAGCACCTCTCCGCCACTGCCGCCGAGGAGCTGCGCGAGGCACCCGACCCGGAGCAGTTGGAACGACTGCACAGCCTGATGGGGGTGGATCTCATCGCCCTCTACCAGGGACCGCGGCTGCTGCGGGCGGTCACCAACCCGCGGCGTATCCCGCAGTCCCTACCACCCCTGCGCTGGCAAGACCTGCAGGAGCCGGGAGTGCGCGCCGACCGCTGGCGAGGAGGCCTCCTGATTCGCTCCTGGTGCCCGGTGCAGGGGCGCCAGGTCTCTGTGGTCGTGGGCGACATGCTGCCGCGCGAGGTCCTGCTCCACCTCGAGCGGGCCACGGCGGCCGATGCCACGTTCCAGGAGATGAAGCTGGAGCGGGGAACCATCACCTCCACCACCCTGCTCGTCTTCCTGGCCATCACCCTGCTCCTCCTCTTCGCTACGGTCTGGGTCGGTCTGTACCTCTCCCGGCGCTTTACCGAGCCACTACTGGTGGTGGCCGCCGCCACCCAGCGGGTCGCCGAAGGCGACCGCCTCGAGGAGGTGGCGGTCCCCGCCTCGGACGAGGTGGCGGTTCTGGTCAGCTCCTTCAACGCCATGGTGCGCCGCGTCCGCGCCACCGAGGCCGAGATCCTGAGCTCGAACCAGGAGCTAGCGACGCTGCTCGCAACCGTGCCCACGGGCGTGCTCACGCTCAGCGCCGATGGTCGCGAGTTTCGCCCCAACCCGGCCGCCGCCCGTCTCCTCGGCGAGCCGGACTGGGCCGCCACCTGGCAGCCTCTCGACCGCCTGCAACGGCCCGGGCTCGACAACCTCTACCAGCGCCTCACGAGCTCTATTCCGGCCGAGGGCGGCGACCAGCTGACGATCGAGGTGGGCGGCTCGGTGCGCCACCTGGAGGTGACGCCCAAGCCTCTGCCCGGCGGCGGTCGAGTGGTGGCGATCGACGATCTGACCCAGCTGCTGCGGGCCCAGCGCCAGGCGGCGTGGAGCGAGGTCGCTCGGCGCATCGCGCACGAAATCAAGAACCCGCTCACTCCGATCCGCCTCGCCGCCGAGCGGATCCAGCGCCGCGGCGCCAAGCTGGATCCCGAGATGCGCGAGGTGGTGAGCTCTGGCTGTGAGGCCATCATCGCCCACGTGGCCGGGCTCAAAGAGCTGGTCGACTCCTTCCACCTCTACGCTCGCATGCCTTCGGTCGATCCCAAGCCATGCTCCCTCAACCGCCTCCTCAGGGAGGTCACGTCGCTCTACGACGGCCTGCGCGAAGGCCTCCAGGTGACCCTTGCCCTGCCGCCGGAGGAAACGACCGTGCTCCTCGACTCGGTCCTTCTCCGCCAGGCCCTGGTCAACCTCCTCGACAACTCGGTCGAGGCCATCGTCGGTGAAGGCTCGATCGTGGTCCGGGCGCAGATCGAGGAGTCCGACGTGGTCATCGAGGTCCGCGACACCGGGGTCGGCCTGCCCACCGAGGACACCGAGCTGCTCTTGCAGCCCTTCTTCTCCACCAAGGGCCGGGGCTCGGGCATGGGGCTGGCGCTCGTCCACCGCATCGTTTCGGACCACGGCGGCGAGCTGGTTCTGAAGAACCTCTCGGCCCACGGTACCAGCGTTCGCCTGACCTTCCCAGGGGCGCTTGTCCGCGACCGCTAGGCAGCCGCCGCGCGCACGCTAGTCGCTGTCTTCGTTGACCTTGGATACGCCCCCCTGCTACCATCGACCTGCCATGGCGTACCCTGGAAACCCCGCACTGTCACGTGAGGCGCAGGAGCGGGTCATGACCGCCTTCCGCCAGGTTGTCGGCAAGCTGCAGGAGGGTCAGCGACAGGAGGCCCTGATCGGGCTCGAGTTCGTGCTCCGGCTCGACGACCGCTTCGCCCCGGCCTCCAACCTCCAGAAGCAGCTCGCCAGCGGCACCCAGGCGGTCGACCTGGCGGCGGTGATCGCCGGGCTCCAGGCACCGTCCACCGAGCAGATCGACGAGCTCCTGATCGAGGCCGTCGACGACTTCAACCAGCGCAACTTCGGGGCCGCCAAGGAGAAGGTCGACCGGGTTCTGATCGAGCTGCCAGGGCACGCTGAGGCGCGCCGCTTCCGGGACCAGGTCGAGGATGCCCTCAAGCAGGAGCAGCAGGTCTGGCAGTACCTGACCAAGGCGCGGGAGGCGGTGGCGGCTGGTGATCCCCAGGAGGGGGCCAACTTCGTCATGATGGCCCAGACCCTCGATCCCCACCATCCCGGCATTGCCGCAGCCCTGGCGGCGATCCAGGCCGGGGTGGCATCGACGCAGCCGCAACCGTCGCCGCAAACCAAGGCGACGGCACCCGCCGCCCGCCCGGTGGCGGCAGCAACCGCCAGGGAGGCGGTGCCGAAGCCGGCCAAACCCTCGTTCGAGGCCCCGGCCGCAGCCCCCGCCCAGACGCCTCCGCCCGAGCTCGACGACGCACTCTTCAGCCTCGATGCCGAACCACCCGCCGTGGTCGAGGCGCAGGCCGAGACGCTCCCTGACCAGGGCTTCGCCTTCATCGCCGACGAGACCGCCCCGGCCGACGAGTTCGGCATCCCGTCTGATGTCGGCGACACTGCCGACAGCTTCGACTTCACCACCGAGGCTGCCGCCTCGGCCGACGAGTTCGGCATCCCCTCCGACATGACCGAGCCGGCCGACGCCTCGGCGATTGAGGGCGTCGCGCCGGCTGCCGATTTCGCCTTCAGCATCGACGAGGCCTCGAGCGAGGTGGCCGAGGCGCCGCTGTTCGGCGGCGCGGGCGACGACATCTCAGAGCTGTTCGTCGCCGAGGCCGCCTCCCCACTCGCGGCCGAGGTCACTGCCGGCGAGCCCGGTGACCAAGCCGCCGACATCGCGCAGCTCCTGGCGCAGGGCAGCGTGGCTTTCGACCAGGGCGAACTCCAGCAAGCCATCGACATCTGGTCGAGGATCTTCCTCATCGACCCCTCCCACCCCGAGGCGTCGAGTCGGATCGAGGTCGCTCGCGCCCGCCTTGTGGAGCTCGACGGCCGTCTCTCCGCGGTCCTGGCGCAGGCCAGGCAGGCGCTAGACAACGGTCAAACCAGCCGGGCGCAGACCCTCCTCGACGAGGTCCTGGCGCTGCGCCCGGACCACATGGAAGCCCTCGAACTCAGCCAGAGAATCCCGCCCCCTGCAGCAGCGGTGGCTCCGATCCTGCCCGACCTGGACGAGAATCTGTTCGGCGAGGAGGACCTGTTCGCCGAGGCGCCGGCCGCCGCGGATACTACGGCCAGCCTGGTCAGGGCTCTCGAGCGGGCGCCGACGGCAGCCCCTGCCAAGAAGATGTCGCCGTTGATGATGGGCCTCATCGGTGTTGGCGCGGTGGCCGTCATCCTGGCCGGCGTCTTCTTCGCCCGCGGCCTCCTGGCGAGAAGCTCGCGCGACTCTGACGCCGAGGCTCTCACTCGCATCCTCGCCCAGGCCGAGGAGTACCACCGCCAAGGCAAGACCGAGGAGGCGATCCACCTCCTCGAGGGCTTCAAGGTCTCCGAGCTCGACCGCCCCCGTCTCGAGAGTCGGCTCGCCATCTACCGCGAAGCGGTAGCGCCGCCGGCACCGACGCCGGTCCCGCAGAGCCTGACCACAGCCCAGTCGCTGGTCGCGACGGAGCGCTGGCTGGCGGCCTATGACGAGGTCCAGCGCGGCCTCGCGGCCAGCCCCCAGGACCCGGGCCTGACCGCCGTCAGGGAGCAGATCCTGCGCCACGAGCCACTCATCGCCTCGCTCTACAAGGCGCTGGAGAGCTCGGACTACAGGAACGCCGTGGGCTTGGCGGAGGATCTCCTCCGCCGCCATCCCGAGAGTGCGGAGTTCGCGGCCGCGCTCCAGCGCCACCTCTACAACGCCGCCGTCGACGAGCTCCAGTCCTTCAACCTCACCGGGGCCCAGGTCCACCTCGAGAGGCTCGTCAAGATGAACCCGGGGGACTCCGAGGCCGATCGCATCCTGCGTTTCGTCGTCAAGTACAAGGCCCGGCCGGTAGACATGCAGCTCAGGATCTTCATCGGGAGCCTGCCCCACCGATGACCGAGCCCGGACCCGAGGATCTCAGCTTTCCGAGCAACTGGGACCGGCTCAAGGAGCCGCCGAGCGACCGTAACCAGCCCGCTGCGCCCGGGGACGGCACGCCAATCGAGCCGGCCATGCCGCCCCTGATCATTCTCCTCGCCGCGGCCTGGGGCGACCTCGTGGCGGTGCTCGTGGTGTGCACCGCGGGCCTCCTCGCCGTGGTCGGCTTCGGCCACCGCGTGACCCTGCCCTGCCTGCCCTGGGCCGCGGCCCTGGCCATCAGCTGGTGGGCGGTCTCCAGTGCCGTGCTCCTCGTCGTTCGCCGCGGCACTCCGGGAATGCTGATGGCCGGCGTTGCCTTTTCCGAGCAGATTCCGCCCCGGCGAGTAGCCCTGGTTCTCGCGATCTCCCTAGGGGTGAGCTTGACCCTCGGCCTGCCAGCCGTGCTCGGCGCTCGCCTTTCGCCGCAGGGAGCGGCGGCAGGTTCGCCGCTGCGGCTGATCGGCTAGAAGCCCGGCCGAAACCCTGGCCGGCCTCTACGCCTTCTGCCGCTTGAACACCATTCCGATGTGGTCGGTGGCGCCGGTCTTGAAGTTGATGGCGGTGATGGCGACGAGCTCCCAGCCGTCCTCACCGAGCTCGTCGAGCTGCGCGCAGTAGTTGGGATCGAGGCGGTAGTTCTCCGAACGAATGTTGATGATCCTGTACTCCCAGCGCACCCTGTCCATGCCGGCCTCCCTCCCCAACCGCTGTCCGTGCGCATTGTAGCACCCGGGTCGGGGCCCGCCGTGAGCCCGGAGCGGCGCTTGCTAGGATAGGGAGGTGAGCACCGGCAGCCCCGAGCACGAGGCGCAGTGGTCGTTCGAGGCCTTCCTCGAGCACCTGGAGTGGGAACGCAACCTGTCCTCTCCGACCCTCACCGCCTACCGCCGCGAGGTCGCGAGGTTCGTCGACTTTGTTAGCTCCGAGCTCGCTCGCAGCGCGCCGTCCGAGGTCAAGCCCGGCGATGTCCGCTCCTTCGTGGCATGGCTCCACAGCTGCTCGCTCGCACCCGCCTCGATCCACCGCGCACTGGCTGGTGTGCGGACCTACTTCCGGTTCCTGGTCGGCGAAGGCGCGATCGGACACAGCCCGGCCGATCCCGTCCCCAACCCCCGTGCCCTGCGCCGCGTGCCCGACGTGGTCACCCGCGATCACGTCGAGCAGCTCCTCGAGGCCTTCCCCGAGAGCCCGGCTGGGCAGCGGGACCGCGCCCTGGCTGAGCTTCTCTACGGCGCGGGCGTACGGGTCGGTGAGCTGGTCGGGATCGACCTCTGCGACCTCGACCTCAGTCAGCGACTCCTGCGCGTCCATGGCAAGGGACGGCGGGTGCGGGTGGTGCCGTTCGGCCGCCGCGCCCTGGCAGCGATTCGCGCCTACCTGCCGGTGCGCTCCGATTGGCGGCGGCACGGGAGCAGTGCCGGCGACCCCCTGTTCGTGAACCAGAGGGGCGGGCGCCTCAACCAGCGCTCAGTGCGGCGTATCCTCGACGCCGCAGTGCGCCGCACGGCCCAGCTCCACCACATCCACCCCCATGCCCTGCGCCACGCCTTCGCCACCCACCTCCTTGAGGCTGGAATGGACTTGCGGGCGATCCAGGAGCTGCTCGGTCACGCCTCCCTCGGGACCACCCAGATCTACACCAGCGTCGACCTCGCCCACCTCATGCGGGTCTACCGCTCGAGTCATCCCAAGGCGTGATCATCTCGCCCGGGCGTGCATTCCGTGGACTACCAGGACCACCATCCTGCACGTCACGTTGCGCGCACAGTGCTCCGCCACGGCCCGGCACTGCCGCCCACGCGACGCGCTTCCCGGCGTCAGGCGACGGGCGGCAGCCGCAGCGACTCACACCACTCGCGGACCCGCCGCAACGCGAGCTCGCCTTGGAGCAGTCGACGCTGGCGACGTTGGCGTACCGAGCACAGCCCGGGAGGGCAGTGGATCAGGCCCCAGCTTATCTTGGACGGCTCGAATCGCTCCGGGCTGCGGGCCGTGAGGTGGCGGACGAGGCCTCCGAGCGCGGTCTCGGGTGGAGCCGGGGTCGGCGCGCCGCCGCTCAGCTCGGCGGCCACGTTGAGCCCGACCATGAGACCGGCTGCGGCCGACTCCACGTAGCCCTCGACACCGGACAGCTGACCGGCCACCCACAGGTCACGGCGCAGCTTGAGCCGGAGCAGGGCATCGAGATGAAGCGGTGCGTTGAGGAAGGTGTTGCGGTGCACAGACCCGAAGCGGACGAAGCGGCCCTGCTCGAGGCCTGGGATGGTGCGGAAGACCTGCTCCTGTTGCGCCTGTTTGAGCTTGGTCTGGAAGCCGACCATGTTCCAGTGCTCGGCCGCCAGATCATCCTGACGCAGCTGCACCACCGCCCACGGTCGGCGGCCGCTCGCCGGATCGATCAGGCCGACTGGTTTCATGGGCCCGAAGCGCAGGGTGTCCCGGCCCCGCTCGGCCATCACCTCGATCGGCAGGCAGCCCTCGAAGAAGCGCATGTCGCGGATTTCGAAATTCCGATACGCGACCCTCTCCGCGGCCAGCAGCCGGTCCACGAAGGCCTCGTACTGGGTCTGGTCGAGGGCCGCGTTGAGGTAGTCTTCGCCGCCATGGCCCCGGCGCGAGGCACGGAACAGACGCCCCATGTCGAGCGACTCTGCCGCCAGGATCGGTGCCAAAGCGTCGTAGAACGACAACGCACCCTCGCCGAGAAACCCCTCCAACGCGCGGTGAAGCCCGGCTGACGTGAGGGGTCCGGTGGCGAGCACCGCCGGACCGGGCGGCAGAATTTCGACCTCCTCGCGAACCACACGGATCAGCGGGTGCCCGACGATCGCCGCGGTCATCGCGCCGGCAAAGCTTTCCCGGTCCACCGCCAGAGCTGCCCCTGCCGGCACCGCGGTCGCGCGCGCCACCCGCATGGTTAGCGACCCAAGCTCTTCCATCTCGCGCTTGAGCAGCCCCGCTGCGCTCGCCGGATCGTCCCCGCGCAGGGAGTTCGAGCACACCAGCTCGGCCAGGCGATCGCTCCTGTGGGCCGGCGTGGATCGCGTCGGTCGCATCTCCATCAGCGTGACCGGGATGGCGCGGCGGGCGATCTGCCACGCTGCCTCGGTGCCGGCGAGACCGCCGCCGACGACCAGCACACGGCCTGCGTCGGCAGCCCTAGCGGCGGCAGTATCGGCCATCGTCCAGCCTCCGTACCGCTCCCTCGAGCTCGAGCTGAAGCAGTTCCGCGAGCACCTCCTGGACCTCACGCCCCGAGCGGCGCGCCAGCTCGTCGGCGGTCGCGGACTCGCCCGCCGTCAGCAGCTGCCTGGCCCCGCCCGCATCATCGCGTTTGTGCTCCAGCGAAGCCGGCGACAGCCCGAGTGCCCGCAGCACGTCGGCCGTCTCGAGCACGGGCTGAGCCCCTGAGCGCAGGAGCGCGTTCGGTCCCACCGACAGCGGGGAGAAGATCCCGCCCGGCACCGCCAGTACCTCCCGCCCCTCCTCCAGTGCGAGCCGCGCCGTCACCAGAGCCCCGGATCTGACCCCGGCCTCTACCACGACCACCGCTCGCGCGATTCCGGCCAGGATGCGGTTGCGCTCGGGGAAGTGGCCTGGTCGCGGCGGGGTGCCGGGCGGGTACTCGGTGAGCAGGATGCCGTTGACGGCGATCGCCTCGGCCAGCGCGCCGTGCTCGGGAGGGTAGACCCGATCCGGTCCGCTTCCCCACACCGCGAGCGTGAGCCCGGATGCCTCGAGGGCACCCTGATGGGCGGCCGCATCCACCCCGCGTGCCATGCCCGAGGCCACGACCAGCTGCGCCCGGGCCAGCTCCTCCCCCAGCATCCGCGCCACCTGGCAGCCATAGGGCGTGGCGCGGCGCGAGCCGACTACCGCCACCACCCTATCCGACAACGCCTCCGCCAGCGGTTGCCCACGCACGAACAGCCCGAGCGGCGGATCGCTCACGTGGCGCAACGGCTGCGGGTAGTCGGGCTCTCCCGGGACCGCCCACCGCCAGCCCAAGTCGAGCGCCCGCTCGAGGGCGCGCGGCGCCGCGTCCCGAGCCAGGCCGCGGGCAGCGGCCGCCGCTGCTGGCGCGCTCCGCTCCACCACTTCCAGGATCTCGGCGTTGGCCGGCAGCTCGGCCAGCAATCGTCGTCCCCGACTGCCACATCCCGCGAGCAGGAGCGCGAGGCGGTCGAGAGACCCTGGGGAAGATTGACGCACGTCACAATGTTAGCCGCAACCGCCCAGGCTGGCCTCTCGCTTCAGGGTATACTTGTCGCGTGGAATTCCGAGTCCTGGGCAGCTTCGGAGGGGACAGCCCCACGTGTCGGATGACGTCCTTTCTGATCGACGGCGTCGTCGCCGTTGATGCTGGGGCCATCACGCGCGCCCTGACCATTTCCGAGCAGCACGCCATTCGCCACGTGCTCATCACCCACACTCACATGGACCATACGGCGACCCTGCCCTTCCTCATCGAGAACAGCTTCGGCAACAGTGACGAGGCCGTCACCATCTACTCCTCCTCGGGCGCCTTGAGGACGGTCCGCCGTCACCTCTTCAACAACGACACCTGGCCCGACTTCACTCGCATCCCCAACCGCGTCTACCCGTCGATCCGCTTTGTCGAGATCGAGCCCGAGCGCCCGCTCATCATCCCTGATCTGCGCCACGGGGACCTCGAGGTCACTCCCATCCACGTCAACCACATCGTGCCCACCACTGGCCTCCTCCTCCGTCAAGGCTCGTCGAGCGTGCTCTACACCTCGGACACAGGCGCGACCGAGCGCGTCTGGGAGGTGGCCAACGCCACCCACGACTTGGCCGCCTGTATCACCGAGTGCTCGTTCCCGAACCGGCTCCAGCACGTGGCCGACGTGAGCCTCCACTTCAGCCCTCAGGGACTGGCCAACGAGCTCAAGAAGCTGACACGAGATGTGCCAGTGTACCTCTACCACTTCAAGCCGCCCTACGTAGAAGAGCTACGCAGGGAACTCAAGGCGAGCCCCATGACTCATCATGTGGAAGAACTCGAGCAGGATCGCGTTTACGAGTTCTAGGCCCGCAGGTGATCGGCCAGGGTCCGCACCCGGCGCAGAGTCTCCTCCTCGAACCAGCAGTCGACGAACACCGACCGCAGCTCCTTGGCGTCGCGGGCCATGTCCGCCCATACCTCGCCGAGCAGGAAGCGCTTGGCCTCGACATAGGCGTGACGGGGTCGCGCTGCCGCCGCCCCGAGCTCCTGTTCGACCGCCATCGCCATTCGCTCTGGGGCCGCCACGCGGTCCACAAGGCCAATCTCGCGCGCGCGCTGCGCGGTCTGGCCGTCACAGCGAAAGACGAGCTCGGTGACCACGTCAGGCGCCAAACGAGCACGCAACATCCGCACGCAGTCGGCCGGTACCGGCACTCCGAGGTTGACTTCGGAGAGACCGATGCGGGGTCGCCCCGCGGCCATCACCCGCACGTCGCAGGCCAGGGCCAGCAGGCAACCTCCGGCAATGGCGTGGCCGGCCACGGCTGCTACCGTCGGGCCCGGGTAGGAGAAAAGCTCAAGGATGGTGGCCGAGAATCGACTGAGCACGAGCTCGACCTCGTTACGGTTGGCCGTCGAGAGACGCTTCAAGTCCCACCCGGGCGAGAACAAGGTGGGATGAGCCGAGGCCAACAGCAGTGGCGGCGCCCCACGCTCGCGGTGCTTGGCGACGACCAACCGCAGGGCATCCAGGAGTGGGAGGTCGAGCGCGTTCGCGCCACCGTCCATGACCAGACGGACCGCCGCCCTCTCCTCTGTCTCGCGAACCATGACCCTAGACATCCTCAGCCTCCCCCATGCCCACCACCAGCCTGTGCAGCCGGTCGTCACCCGCCAGCTCGGGGTGAAACGTCGAAGCCACGACCCTTCCCTGGCGTACGATGGCGGGCTCCCCGTCGCACCGTCCCAGCACTTCGACCGTGTCACCAGTGCGCGTGATCTTCGGCGCCCGAATGAACACCCCGCTCATCTCCGTCGGGTGACCCAGCTCCGACTCCAAGCTCACCACTGCCACCTTCGAGTGTACCTGTCTTCCGTAAGCGTTCCGAGCCACGTCTACGTCCAGCAGGGCGAGAGACGGTTGCCACGGCTCGACCCCCGAGGCGAGCAGGATCAGCCCGGCGCACGTGCCGAGCAGCGGCATGCCGATGCTGGCGCGTTGCTGGATCCGCGCCGCCAACCCCTCGGCCTGCATGAGCGCGAGCATGGTGGTGGACTCACCCCCGGGAATGACCAGCGCCTGGACAATCTCCAGCTCGCGCGCAGTGCGAACCTCGACCACCTCGTCGACCAGCGTTGCCAGGACATCGGCGTGGGCTGCCCAGTCTCCTTGAAGTGCGAGCACGCCGCAGCGCATCACCATCCCCGTCTAGAGAGCATCTCCTCGGGGGTGAGCTTGCCGACGTCGAGGCCCGCCATGGCCTCGCCGAGGCCTCGTGAGAGCTCCACCAGTCGCGCCGGGTCCTGCCAGTGGGTCACTGCCTGGACGATGGCGTGGGCACGGTTCGCGGGCTGTGAGGACTTGAAGATGCCCGAGCCCACAAACACCGCCTCGGCGCCCAGCACCATGCACAGTGCCGCGTCGGCCGGGGTCGCCACCCCGCCGGCGGCGAAGTTGGGCACCGGCAGCTTGCCCTCACGAGCCACCCAGTGCACCAGCTCGAACGGGGCCTGAAGGCGCTTGGCCTCGGCCATCAACTCGTCCTCGCGCAGCACCGTCAAGGTACGGATTTCGCGCCGCACGGCACGCAGGTGACGCACTGCCTCGACGATGTTGCCCGAGCCAGCCTCACCCTTGGTGCGGATCAGGGCGGCTCCCTCGCCGATGCGGCGCAACGCCTCGCCGAGGTTGCGGCAGCCACACACGAAGGGCACTGTGAATGGCACCTTGTAGACGTGATTCTCCTCGTCGGCCGGGGTGAGAACCTCGCTCTCGTCAATGAAGTCGACCTCGAGGGCCTCGAGCATCTTCGCCTCGGTCACGTGTCCGATCCGGCACTTGGCCATGACCGGGATCGACACCCTCTCCTGGATCGCCTGGATCTTCTCGACCGCGGCCATACGCGCGACGCCACCCTGAGCCCGGATGTCGGCCGGAACCCGTTCCAGCGCCATGACCGCGACCGCGCCTGCCTCCTCGGCGATCCGTGCCTGGTCGGCGTCGGTCACGTCCATGATCACGCCGCCCTTGAGCATCTCCGCCAGGCCGACCTTGACCCGAAACTGGGAGTCCTGAATCTCCATCCCTCCTCCTTTCCCCCCCTCTGCGTTCATTCCTGCGCGGCCTGCCCGAAGATACTGGCAGGCATTAGTATTCTACACACTACGCCCGGCTCCCAGAGCCCTCGCGCGCGATCCTCAGGCGCAGCAGTCCGACCAGGTTCACCGTTCCGTGACTGAGCGCGCATGCGGGGTAGCCGGCGTGCACGAAGACCAGCCCGAGCCCGAGGCCGAGGGCGAAGGCCATCACCGGCCAGAACCACAGCCTGCGGTCCGGAACCAGGTGCAGCAGGGCGAACACCCCGGCCGCCAACCACAGCCCGGCTACGGGCTGCAACAGGGCACGCACCAGCGCCTCTTCTGCAAGCCCCGAGAGCACAGCAACCACCATCGCCTCCGGCCCGCTCCAGCCGCCCACCAGCTCGCGCTGCCACTGCTCGAGGCGCTCCAGAGCGGGCAGCCGACGCAGGAGCCACAGCCCCCCGGCCAGGGCGAGGCCAGATCCAATGCCCAGCCCGAGCCAGACCACGGCCGGACGCGTCGAGGACAGAGCGGGCAGTGGGCCTCCCGGGCGGAAGGCCAGCCCGAGCACCGCGACCAGGCCCACCAATCCCTCCTGGTGCACGACTGCGAGCGGCAACACCGGCGTGGGATCGAGTCTCATACCGTCCCAGGTCCTCGGGAGGGCGTGAACCTCACCGGCACCTATTCTTCGTTGCTGTCGTCCCCTTCGAGCGCGACGTCGCCGTTGTCACCGTTGCCTTCGTTGTCGTCCCGCTCCACCAGCTTGGCGACCGAGACCACGCGGTCGTTCTCCTCCAGGCGGATCACCCGCACTCCCTGGGTCACGCGACCGCTGCGCCGGATTTCAGACACGGCCGTGCGGATGAGCATGCCGCCTTCGGTGACCATCAGCACCTGGTCGTCCTCGTGCACGTGGCGCATCCCCGCCAGGGCGCCGGTCTTGGCGGTCAGTCGAATCAGCTTGAGGCCCAGGCCTCCCCGCTTCTGGGCCCGGAACTCAGTCAGCGGCGTCCGCTTGCCGAGGCCGAGCTCGGTCAAAGCCAGGATGTCTCCGCCGTCGTCTGGGTCGAAGGTCGCAGCCTCCACCACCGAATCGCCCTTCCGCAGCCGGACTCCGGCGACGCCGCCTGCAACCCGGCCCATGGGGCGCACCTCGCTCTCCTCGAAGCGAATGGCCATGCCCTGGTGAGTTCCCAGGAAGACGTGGCCGCGACCGTCGGTCAGGTGCACCGTGAGCAGGCTGTCATCTTCGCCGATGGTGACCGCGCGCAGACCGTTGGAGCGAATGTTGGCGTAGTCGCTGAGCCGCGTGCGCTTGACCTTCCCGCGAAGAGTCGCGAAGAGCAGGAAACGCTCACCCTCGTCTTCGAACTGACGCACCGCGAGGAGAGCAGCCACGTTCTCACCCTCCTCCAGGTTGAGGAGGTTGACGAGCGCTCGACCGCGCGCTGACGGACCCGCCTCGGGGACCTCGAACACCTTCTTGGCAAAGACCTTGCCCGAGCTGGTGAAGAACAGCAGCGTGGCGTGGGTCGAGGCCACGAGGAGCTGCGTCACCACGTCCTCTTCTTTGGTGGCCATGCCGCGCCGACCGCGGCCCCCGCGCCGTTGCGAACGATAGGTCGCGAGAGCTGAGCGCTTGACGTAGCCGCCGCGGCTGACGGTCAGGACCATTTCCTCCTCGGCGATCAGGTCCTCGATCGAGAGATCGGTGGTGTCGGTGATGATCTGGGTGCGGCGTTGGTCGCCGAAGCGGTCCCTGATCTCCTCCAGCTCGGAGACGATGATGTCCTCGACCATGCGGGCCGAGCCCAGCACGTCGCGGAGGTGAGCGATCAGCGCCATCACCTCGCGGTGCTCCTCGACGACCTTGTCCCGCTCCAAGCCGGTCAGCCTCTGCAACCGCATGTCGAGGATGGCCTGGGCCTGGATCTCGCTGAGGTCGAGCCGCGCCATGAGCTGGGTACGGGCAGCGGCTGGGTCGGCGGCTTGGCGGATGAGCGCGATGACCTCGTCGAGGCGGTCGAGCGCTCGCACCAGGCCTTCCAGGATGTGCGCGCGATCCTCGGCCCGCGCCAGCTCGAAGCGCGTCCGTCGGACCACGACCTCCTTGCGATGGTCGAGAAAGTGCTGGAGCAGGTCACGGAGGGCGAAGACCCGCGGCTGGTTGTCGAGGATTGCGAGCAGGATGATGCCAAAGGTGCTCTGCATCGAGGTAAGCTTGTAGAGGTTGTTGAGCACCACCTCGGGCACCGCGTCACGCTTGAGCTCGACGACCAGCCGGATCCCGTCGCGGTCCGACTCGTCACGCAGATCGGCGATCCCCTCCAGCGACTTCTTCTGGACCAGGGCCGCAATATGTTCGACGAGCCTCGCCTTGTTGACCTGATAGGGCAGCTCGCGCACGATGATCGCCGCTCGGTGCCCCTTCTCCACCGGCTCGATGTCGGCCCGGGCGCGCATCTGGATGATGCCGCGACCAGTACGGTAGGCGTCCACGATCCCCTTGCGCCCGTGGATGAAGGCGGCGGTGGGGAAATCCGGGCCGGGCACGATCTCGAGCAGCTCGTCGGTGCTCAGCGTCGGATTACGGATGAGCGCGACACAGGCGGCGACGATCTCACGGAGGTTGTGGGGCGGGATGTTCGTGGCCATGCCCACCGCGATGCCCGAGGAACCGTTGACGAGGAGGTTGGGAAAGCGCGCCGGCAGCACCACCGGCTCGAGCAGCGACCCGTCGTAGGTCGGGCTCCACTCCACGGTCTCCTTGTCGATGTCATCGCCCAGCATGTGCTCGGCGAGACGGGTCAGGCGGATCTCGGTGTAGCGCATGGCCGCCGGAGCGTCGCCGTCCACCGAGCCGAAGTTGCCCTGCCCGTCGATCAGCACGTGGCGCATGGAGAAGTCCTGAGCCATGCGCACCGCCGTGTCGTAGATGGCGGCGTCGCCGTGGGGGTGGTACTTGCCCATCACATCGCCGACGATCCGGGCCGACTTCTTGTACGCCTTGGCGGCGGTGTTGCCACCCTCCCACATGCCGTAGAGGATCCTTCGGTGGACCGGCTTGAGCCCGTCGCGCACATCGGGCAACGCTCGTCCGATGATGACTGACATGGCGTAGTCGAGGTACGAGCTCTTGAGCTCGTCCTCGATGGCGACCGGGACTCGATCGCCCTCGGAGTACAGTCTCTGTTCGCTCATGTTCTCAGATATCCAGGTTGCGGACCTCGAGTGCGTTCCTCTCGATGAACTCTCGCCGCGGCTCAACCGCGTCACCCATTAAGATCGTGAAGAGGTTGTCGGCCTCCGCCGCATCCTCGATCGTTACCTGCAGAAGCCGACGCGACTCGGGGTCCATGGTTGTCTTCCACAGCTGAGTCGGGTTCATTTCGCCCAGCCCTTTGTAGCGCTGGATGTTGAGCCCCTTTCTCGCGACCTCGTACACGTGCTGGACCAGCTCGGCGAGGCTGGCCAGGGTCCGCCGCTCCCCGTTGCGCTCAAGGTGGTAGGGGCCAACCCGGAAGGGCGCGATGCGCCGCAGCTCACGCTTGGCGCGACGAAAGTGTCCGCTCTGCGCCAGAACCTGGCCCAGGCGCAGCTCCCAGCTGCGCCCGTTGACGCCGACCTCGCATACCACTTCGGACACACCGTGCTCCTCGTCGAACTCGACGCGGGCCCGGTAGCCGAGATCCTCGAGCTCGCTGGCAAGCTGTTCCGAGTAGCCCTCGCGCTCCGGCGTTTCCTCCCACTGGTCATCGAGATCGAGGGCCGCCAAGACGATCTCCGACGGCCACCCGCGGCGCTGCAGGCGGTCCATGGTGTCGAGCCACTCTTCGGCGTCGAGGACCGCGGCGCGCAGCTCCTTGCCCGCGAGCTCGAGGCCGTTGGAGCCGACGACGAGTCGGAACTCGTCCTCGACCCGGTCGAGCAGGTAACGCGACAGCTCGCTCTCGTCCTTGAGGTAGACGTCGCTCTTCTTGTGCGCAACCTTGTAAAGGGGCGGCTGGGCGATGAAGAGATGACCCCGCTGCACCAGCTCGTTCATCTGACGGTAGAAAAAGGTCAGCAGCAGGGTGCGGATGTGGGCCCCGTCCACGTCCGCGTCGGTCATGATGATGATCTTGTGGTAGCGCACCTTCTGGGGTTCGAACTCGTCCTTGCCGATTCCAGTGCCCAGGCACTGGATCAGGGCCTGGATCTCCTCGGACGACAGCATCTTGTCGAACCGCGCCTTCTCCACGTTGAGGATCTTGCCCCGCAGCGGAAGGATGGCCTGAAAGCGCCGATCCCTGCCCTGCTTTGCTGAACCGCCGGCCGAGTCGCCCTCGACCAGGAACAGCTCGGCGTGTTGCGGGTCCTTCTCCGAGCAGTCGGCGAGCTTGCCGGGCAGGGCGGATGTCTCGAGAGCGGTTTTGCGCCGGGTCAGCTCGCGCGCCTTGCGCGCCGCCTCCCGCGCCCTCGCCGCGTCCAGGCACTTGGAGGTAATGCGCTTGGCGATCGCCGGGTTTTCCTCGAAGAAGGTCGCCAGTCGCTCGTTGATGACCGACTCGACCCAGCCCTTGGCTTCCGAGGACACGAGCTTGTCCTTGGTCTGGCTGGAGAACCGCGGCTCGTGCACCTTCAAGGCCACGATCGCGGTCAATCCCTCGCGCACATCCTCGCCCGACAGGTTCTCCTTCATGCCCTTGAGCAGGTTCTGCGCTTGGGCGTAGGCGTTGATGGTCCGAGTGAGAGCCGAGCGAAAGCCCGAGATGTGGGTTCCGCCGTCACGGTTGAACACCGTGTTCGTGAAGGCGAGCACGTTCTCGGCGTAGCCGTCGTGCCAGTGCAGGGCGACCTCGACCTCCTCGCCACTCTCATTACGCTCGTGGAGATAGATCGGGCGCTCGTGGAGGCTGGTCTTGGAACGATTGAGGTAGCTCGCGAACTCCGACAGACCGCCGTGGAAGCAGAAGCTCTGCTCGCGCTCTGAGCCCTCGTCGTAGAAGTCGACCTTGAGGCCGGAGCAGAGGAAGGCCAGCTCGCGCAAGTGGTTGACGAGCATGTCGGGGTGAAATTCGCGGACCGTGAAGATTTCGGGATCGGGCTTGAAGCTGATGATGGTTCCGGTCCGCCGGGTCTTGCCGATGGCGTGCAGCGCCCCGCTCGGATTGCCGCGCTCGAAGCGCTGCTCCCACACCGTGCCATCGCGGTGGATCTCCATGCGCAGCCACTCGGAGAGGAAGTTGACCACGCTCACACCCACGCCGTGCAGGCCGCCCGAGACCTTGTACGAGTTGCTGTCGAACTTGCCGCCGGCGTGCAGCTCGGTCATGATGACCTCGGCCGCCGGTCGCCCGGTCTCGCGGTGGGTGTCCACCGGTATCCCCCGTCCGTTGTCAGACACGGTCACCGTCTGGTCGGCGTGGACGGTGACCAGGATCCGGTCACAGTACCCGGCCTGGGCCTCGTCGACCGAGTTGTCGACAACCTCCCACACCATGTGGTGGAGGCCTGCAATGTCGTCGATATCACCGATGTACATGCCCGGGCGCTTGCGCACCGCTTCGCGCCCCTTGAGAACCTTGATGTTCTCCGCTGTGTAGGACTCACTCATGCAATTTCTCCGCCGGACACGGCGTGAATGCAGCTCCCCTGACGCATCCAGAGCTCGACCGTGGGTGACAGTGTTCGCGTCACCAGCTCGCCGTGGGCAGTAGACAGGAAAACCTGACGCTCGACGCCGATCAACGCAGCCAGACGACCCATCGTTTCCGGGTCGAGCTGCGAGTCCACGTCATCAATGATCACCGGAAGGCGGGCGCCGCGCTCCTTCTCCACCTCCTGGAGCGCCGCCATGCGCAACGCCGAGGCCACCACCTTGAGCTGTCCCGAGCTCAGCAGGTGCCGCACTGAACACCCTTCCGTGCGCAGGGCGAGGTCGTGGCGGTGAGGACCCTCCGCGGTGAAACCGAGACCGCGGTCACGGCTCCGCGTGGCCGCCAACCGCCGCGAGAGACGTCGCACCAATTCTTCCTCGTCACCCTCACCCTCGCACCATGGCTCGCAGCGATAGCTCAGCGAGATGGGCGGGAAGGTGACTCCGCGCAACCGCTCGTAAAGCGTTTCGAAGGATCCGGCGAGACGCTGCGCAGTACGCCGGCGAAAAGCGACCACCTTGGCCGAGACTCGAGCCAGCGCGTCCTCCCACACCTCGTCCTGGTCGTCTGCCCCGTTTCTGAGTGCGGCGTTGCGCTGGCTCAAGGCGCGCCGAAATCGGCGCAGGTGCTCGTACACCTCGGCATCGAGAAGGAAGGCGAGGCGATCCAGAAATGCCCTTCGCAGCGGCGGTTCACCAACCGCGAGCTCGCCGTCGGCAGGGCTCATGGCGAAGATCGGAAAGACCTGCAAGTACTGGGCCGCGCTCACATCCGTGCCATTCACCGCCAGCTCCCTCCGCAGGGGCGGCCCGACCTCGACCAGCTGCCTCAGCAGCGTCCTGCGGTGGGCGATCCTGATCTCTCCCTCGAGGCAAAACGAACCTGCCCCATGGCGCACGACGCGGCGCATGGACCGGGTTCGAAACGAACGCAGGTTACCCAGCACTGCTATTGCCTCTAACAGCGACGTCTTGCCCTCGCCGTTTCCACCCACGATCAGGTTCGTACCTTCCAACCAGTGAATGGAACCCGAGGCGAGGTTACGAAAGCTCGAACACCTCAGGCTGACCAGCTTCACTCACGTCAGATCCTCATCGGCATGAGAACGTAGATGTACTCCTCGAGGCGAGGGTCGTCATCGACCGGAACTACCACACACTGCGTGTTGCCGTCTCGCAGCTGAAGCTCCACTTGCTCGCAGTCGAGGACCTGCAGAACATCCGTCATGTAGACGGCGTTGAGGGATATCTCCACGCTCTGCCCTTGATAGCTCACCGACAGCGTCTCCTCTGCGCTGCCACGATCGTAGCCAATGGATATCAGGGTCAGCTCGCTCTCGGGACCAAAACGAAAACGCACACCACGCGCCTTCTCGTGAGCCATCAAGCTCACCCTCCGCAGGGAGGCGAGAAGCTCTTTGCGGTCGACCCTGGCCCGACACGGGTTGTCGCGAACGATCACCCGCTCGTACTGCGGAAAACGCAATTCGACAATACGCGACACTAGCGTTCGTCCGCCAATGTGAAAGCCAAGATGGTTGTCGGCGGCAGAAATTGCCACGCGCTCGGCAGAAAAGCGAGCGATCTCAGCCAGAAGCTTGCGCGGAAAGAGCTGCTGCTCAAAAGGCGGCTGACCCTCTGGTCCGTTGGCCCTCACCACGGCCAGACGATGACCGTCGGTGGCCGCAACCTCGATCTCGCCCGGCAGGAGCTTGACCAACGCCCCGTTGAGCTGAAACTTGGGGTCGTCCTTGGTAATCGCGAACGCCACCCGCTCTAACATCAGCTGAAAGAGGTCGAGGGGCAGCGCGTACTCCCCGGCTGGTGGTACCTCCGGAATGGTCGGGTACTCTGCCGGGTCCGCTACCGACATCCGCGAGCGAAACCTCCCACTCACGATCTCGACCGCGTCGCCATCAAGGCGCAGGGTGAAGTCTTCCGCCGGCAAGCTCCGCACAAGGTTCTGAAAAACCTTGCTCTCGAGCGTCAGACGTCCACCCCCCTGAGCCTCTGCCGGACACTCGGTCATGATGGTCATGTCGAGGTCGGTGGCCACCATCCGAATGTGGTCTTCGAAGGTCTCGGTGAGGATGCTCGAGAGAATGGGAATCGTGGTCCTGTACTCGACCACGCCCTGGAGGATTGCCAGCTCCTGCAAAACCAAATTTCGTTGTAGTTTCAGTTCCATCAACAACCCCTTCGAGGAGTAACTAAGTATCTCACAAATAAAAGTATATCATATATCATCGTCGTCGTCGAGAGGTTCGGGTCTGTGCATTGTCACGGATCCTGTTGAAGGGCAAGGGGCTGGCGGGGAGGGTTGGTGTTGAGAAACTTGTGAAACGCCTGTGGAAGGCTGTGCAACTGGGCGGGAGAGGGCGGTGGGTTGTGGAAAAGGAGGCTAGTTTTCCACAACTTTCCGGGCAATCTGGGAGGATTAGGTGAAGTGCTCGCGAAACGACGTGAGGGTGGCGTCGAAGTCAGGGTTGGACTGACGCATCTTCTGAACGCTGTCCACGGCGTACATGACGGTCGAGTGGTGCTTGGAGAAGGTTTTCCCAATCTCGGGAAAGCTGAGGTCGAGCATTTCGCGAATCATGTACATGGCGACCTGGCGAGGCAGGGCGATGGAACGGCGATTGGAGCGTCCCTTGAGGTCAGCGACGCGAATTCCATAGTGGTGGGCGACGAAGCGGATAATGTCGGAGGGATTGAGGGAGCGTTCTTCGGGGAGCAGTTCTGAGAGGGCAGTTCGCACAACCTCGACGGTGAGAGGCGGGTTGGTGAGCTGGGCAAACGCGATGGTGCGGTTGAGGCAACCCTCGAGCTCTCGCACGTCCTTCTGAACGCGACGCGCGATGAACAGAACCACGTCCTCGGGCAGCTCCCAACCGACGGCCCTCGCCTTCTCGCGCAGGATGGCACAACGCGTCTCGAGGTCCGGGGGTTGGATGTCGACCATGAGCCCCTGGAACAGGCGCGATCGGAGGCGGTCCTCGAGACCGGGAATGTCCGCTGGTTTGGCGTCAGAGGTGAAGACAACCTGGCGACCGGTCGCTTGCAGGGTGTTGAAGGTATTGAAGAACTCCTCCTGGGTTCGTTCCTTGCCAGCGATGAACTGGATGTCGTCGAGGAGGAGCACGTCCACGGCGCGGAAAGTCTGGCGAAAGACGTCGATGCGCTTGCGACGGATGCAGTTGATGAACTCGTTGACGAACTGCTCGGTCGTCAGGTAGAGACACTTGGTGGTCTTCGCGCTTGTGGTGACGTGATGGCCAATGGCGTGCAGGAGGTGGGTTTTGCCGAGGCCAGAGCCGCCGTAGATGTAGAGCGGATTGTGGTAGGCCGGTCCGGGTCGCTCGGCGACAGCTTCGGCAGCGGCGCACGCGAACTGATTGGACGGTCCGACCACGAAGCGTGCAAAGGTGAATCCCGGGTGGAGGGGGTGAACGGCGAGCTCCTCGACGGGTCGCTTGCTCGACTTGGCGGAGGTGTTAGTCGCGGTGGCGAGGGCGACCTTGAAGGTGGCGCCGTAGTGGCTGCGGGCGACGGTCTCGATGTCGCGCAGGAGGTGGTCCCGCACCCAGTCTACGACCATGGAGTTGTCGGAGGTGAGGGTCAGGCACTCGCGCTCGGAGCGGACCGCGTGCAGAGGTTCGATCCAGGTGGAGTACTCCTCCTCGCCGAGCATCTGTCGAAGGTGCGGTTGCAGCGCAAGCCAGCGTTTCATGGCAGTACGGAAGAATACCATGAATGGCGTCAATCCCTTGACACTCAGGTTGTCGTAGGGTACCGTGAGCAGCCTTGTGACGAGCCCTTGGGCTCGAGCGAACGACGGAAGTGGTGAGCGATGAAACGGACCTATCAGCCCAACAATCGGCGCCGGAAGAAGACCCACGGCTTTCGCATCCGGATGCGCACCAAGAACGGCCGCAAGGTCCTCAGCGCCCGCCGTCGCAAGGGTCGCAAGCGCATCGGCGTCTGAACCAGCACGCATTGCCTCGCTGCGCTCGGTTGCGGCATCGCAACGAATACCGCAACGTATACGACAACGGGCTCTGTGCACGCGGTCGGCACATGGCAGTCTTCGCCCTGGAGCGGCCCGGGGAGCCCAGTCGACTCGGAGTCACGGCGTCGCGCAAAGTCGGGAGTGCAGTCACCAGGTCGCGCTGTCGGCGGAGGCTGCGCGAGCTGTTTAGGGTTCATCGGGCAGAGCTTCGAGGAGTCACGCTCGATGTCGTGATCAACGCGCGAAGGAGCTGCGCAGACGCACCGTGGGCCGATCTTCAGGGCGACTACCTGCAGTGCCTGAGGGCGCTCCGCTCTCAGCTCGCGGAGCGCTGCGGATGCTCTCCTTGTACAAGCGCTGGATCTCCCCCCTTCTCCCTCCCGCCTGTCGGTTCCGGCCCACCTGCTCCGAGTACGCCTACGAGGCCATCATTCGCTACGGGCTCGCCAAGGGGACGTGGTTGGGATTGAAACGACTTCTGAGGTGCCATCCGTTGCACAGGGGTGGCGACGATCCTGTACCCTAGGGAGCGCGGGAGCAGCATGGAGAAGCGTCTTCTTGTCGCCTTCTTGATCTCGGCCGCCATAGTTGCGCTGTGGTCGCTGGTGTTCTCCCCTTCCCGACGGCCGCAGGTGCCAGAGGCAGTGGTCGCGCATGAGACTCCAGCCACCGCGGAGATGCCGCCTGGGGCTGAAGCGGAGTCGCGACCCGCCCCCCCCGAGGTCGTGGTCGACGAGGCCGTTGCCGCCCAGAGCGAGGAGAGGCTCGTCCTCACCAACGACGTGGTGGAGATCGGTCTCAGCAACCGTGGCGCGGTGGTGACGTCGCTGATTCTGAAGGACTTCAGCGGCGACGACGGCCAGGCCCTGAATCTGGTGCAGAGCCTCGACGAGGAATGGCGCGCGTTACCCCTGCAGCTGGTGACTGGGGAAACGGTCGATAGCCGCCTGTACGCAGTGGAGAGGATCGAGGGAGGTTACACCTTTCTCTGGGCAGACGGGCGCGGCAATGGCGTCCGCAAGGAGCTCCGCCTGTCGGCTGACGGTTACGGGCTAGAGTTCAGGCTCGAGGCCCGGGGCGAGCTGGAAGATGCGTGGCTGAGCGTTGGCTCTGGCATGCGCGACACCAGTGAGATGGAGCGCGCGAACCGGTTCTCGACTTGGGGTGACGCGGCCGTGTTGGTCGGCGCGGACCTCGAGAAGTACCGCCGCGAGAAGCTCAAGGAGACCGTCGAGTTGGCGGGCGAGGGGGTGGTGTACGCGGGGTTCTCGGACACCTATTTCTTGAGCCTGGTGAGGCCCCGGAACGCCGTGGCCGGGATTAGGATCGTGCCGCGTGAGCACGCGGAGGTCGATGCCAAAGGCGAGGCGAAGAAGGTCAAGGTATTGCAGATCTTGGTGGCGCCCAAGGGGGGCCGCCTAGAGGCCGAGCTTCTCGTCTGCCCCAAGCAGTACGATCTCCTGCACCGGCTGGGCGGGGGCGTCGAGAAAACCCTCGACTTCGGCTTCTTCCACCCCATCTCAGTGTTCTTCCTCAAGACCCTGCAATGGACCTACGGCATGGTCGGCAACTATGGTCTTGCCATCGTGCTCCTCACGTTCGGTATCCGGCTGCTGCTGTTTCCCTTGATGCACAAGTCGACGGTGTCGATGCGCAAGATGCAGAAGCTGCAGCCCAAGGTGAAAGCCCTGCAGGAGAAGTACCGCAAGAACAAGAGTGATCCGCAGGTGCGGGCCAAGATGAACCAAGAGATGATGGAGCTGTATCGAGTCGAGGGCGTCAACCCCATGGGAGGGTGCCTGCCGATGCTGGTGCAGCTGCCCATCCTGTGGGCGCTCTACACGCTGTTTGCCCACGCCATCGAGCTTCGTCATGCGCCCTTTGTGTTCTGGATTCACGACCTTTCGGCGCGGGACCCCTACTACATCACCCCGATTCTGATGACCGCCACGATGTGGCTGCAGCAGAAGATGGCGCCCCAGGTAGGGGACCCACAGCAGCAGCGCATCTTCCGCCTCATGCCGTTCATCTTCGGCTTCATGTTCCTCGGTTTCCCGTCGGGTCTCGTGCTGTACTGGCTGACCAACAACGTGATCACCATCGTCCAGCAGGAGGTCACGTTCAAGCTCATGGGTGAGCGGCGGGGCAAGGGGGGACGAGAATGAACGCGGGTGGCAAGTTCAGCGGAGCAACTCTCGATGAGGCGCTGACCCACGCCTGCAGCGAGCTGCGGGCGCGGGTCGGCGAGCTCCACTACGAGGTTGTTGATGGTGAGCCGGGAGAGGGCGTCGCGATCCACGCCGAGATCGACCCGGTGGCCGTGGTGGGACTGTTCCTCTCCGAGACCTTCAGAGCGGGCCACCTCGATCTCAGGGTCCAGCTGGGAGAAGACGAGGGCGTGCTGCGCGGCGAGCTAGTCGGCGACGACCTGCGCATCCTCACGAACTCCGGCGGTCGAGGCCTGGATGCGCTTCAGTACCTCTGCAACCGAGTTCTACAGCGACGGACCCACGACAATCCCCCGGTCCACCTCGACGTCGGCGGGTTCAAGGCGCGGCGGGCGCGCCAGCTCCAAGAGCGCGCTATGGCGGCGGCGGACGAGGCGCTGCGCCGGCGCGGCCCGGTTTATCTCGGGCCGCTGACACCTGCGGCCCGACGCGAGATCCACCTCGCCCTGGCCGACGATCCGGGGGTCGAGACCGAGTCGGACGGTGAAGGTTTTCTCAAACGGGTTATCGTGCGACCTCGTTGACGGGTCCGACACCATCGTGGCCAGGGCCACGGCCCCCGGCCGAGGCGCCCTGGCCGTGGTTCGCCTGAGCGGCCAGGGAGTGGCCGGGGTGACTCGAGCAGTGTGCCGGCACGTGGACTTCGAAAGGCCGCGCGAGAGCCAGCTCGTGGAGGTCCACGGTCGCGGTGGTGAGGCGCTCGACCGGGCGGTCGTCACCGTCTACCGAGGGCCGCGAAGCTACACCGGCGAAGACATGCTCGAGATGGTCGTCCATGGGTCGCCCTTCGTGGTGCGGGCCCTGATCGACAGCTGCGTTGCCGCCGGAGCGCGCGAGGCCGCGCCGGGTGAGTTCACGCGCCGAGCCGTGGCCAACGGCAAGCTGGATCTGCTGCAGGCCGAGGCGATTGCGGACCTGGTCCAGGCAGAGACAGAGTCACAGGCGCGAAACGCGCGGCGTCAGCTGGGCGGGGAGCTGTCGACTCAGGTGGGCCAACTGCGCGGCGACATGGTGGAGCTGCTGGCTGCGCTCGAGGGCAGCCTGGAGTTCGCCGAGGAGAGGATTGGGGAGGCGCCGGAGGAGCTGAGAGCGAGGCGCGATCGCTGCCTGGCCGGGATCGAGGATCTGCTGACAACAGCCGTGGTAGGCGAGCGCCTTCGGAATGGGGTGCGGGTCGTGATCGGAGGTCCACCAAATTCTGGTAAGTCTACCCTCTTCAATTACTTACTCAATGAAGAGCGGGCGATCGTCTCGCCCCAGGAAGGGACGACGCGGGACCTTGTGGGGGCCGCAGTCGAGCTTGGTGGAGCGGTGGTCGAGCTGGTCGACACGGCCGGCCTGCGTGACGAGACCATGGACAAGCTTGAGGCCGAGGGGGTGCGGCGGGCGCGGGCGGCGCTGGCGACCGCGGACGTGGCCGTGGTGCTGTGGCCGAGCGACAGCCCGCTCGCGCCGAG
>Ga0316620_10000082_pt1 | contig 37691 bp, 35 predicted proteins | sample OWC_Aug_M1_C1_D5_FD_207651 | JGI IMG/M metagenome (GOLD analysis project Ga0316620, IMG submission 207651) | Wetland soil microbial communities from Old Woman Creek delta, Ohio, United States - OWC_Aug_M1_C1_D5_B | ecosystem: Environmental > Terrestrial > Soil > Wetlands | place: USA: Ohio...
CGTACAGGCGATTGGCCTCGTTACGGTAGCGGTTCATGGCGTACTCGATTTTCTCCGGCGCGTAGCCGAGGAAGTGGTGCGCCTGCCCCAGCATCGGGCCGATATGGCCCATCTGGAACATCACCCATTGCATCACCTGCCACCGTTCGCCCAGATCGTCGGGGAGGAACTTGCCGGTCTTGGACGCGAGATAGAAGAGCATCGCGCCCGACTCCGCGAGCGCGAACGGTTTGCCGCCCGGACCTTCGGTGTCGATCATCGCCGGCATCTTGTTGTTGGGCGAGATCTTGAGGAACTCGGGCTTGAACTGGTCCCCGGCGCCGATGTCGACTGGATGCACCCGGTAGGGCAGCCCGGTCTCCTCGAGCATGATGTGGATTTTGTGGCCGTTCGGAGTCGGCCAGGTGTAGAGCTCAATCATCGTTGTAGATCACCGTTGTGCCTGCGATTTTGTCGTGAAAGCCCTGCTTGCGGCGGCTGATGCCGATCCAGATGAAGCCGAGGAACAGCGGCAGCGCCGAAACCAGGTATGCGAAATAGCGTACTAGCAGCCGGGCGGTCGACGGCCTCTCGCCCGACTTGGCGTCGACGATCTTCGCGCCGACCGCCATCTTGCCCGGCGTGGCGCCATAGACCCGCCAGAATGCGACCACCGCGACCGCCGGGACGACGTACTCGATGACGAAGTCCCAGAACCCCGCGCTCGCGCCGCCCTCCAGCATGGCGAAATACCTTTGCCGGTAGATCGCCAGCAGGATCGGCGTGGTCACCACGAACAGGATCAGGAAATCGATCGCCGCGGCGAGCAGCCGCCTCCAGAATCCTACGTATTCGGCTTCCGGCACGCTGCTAGGCAAGCTTCACCAGCTGCTTGCCGAAGTTCTGCCCCTTGAGCATGCCGATGAACGCCTTGGGCGCGTTCTCGATGCCCTCGGCGACCGATTCGCGGCATTTGAGCCTGCCCTCGGCCATGTAGCCGGCGAGCGCGCGGATCCCCTCCGGGTAGCGGCTCTTCCAGTCGAAGACGATCATGCCCTGCATCTTGATGCGGTTCACCAGCACCGAGCCGAGGTTCTTGTGGCAGAAGAGCTCGTTGTGCTCGGCGATGCGGCCGCAGACGACGATGCGCGAGAACAGGTTCATGATGCGCAGCATGGTTTCCAGGACTTCGCCGGCGACGTTGTCGAAGTACACGTCGACGCCCTTGGGACAGGCCTCCTTCAGGTCGCGATAGACGTTGCCTGCCTTGTAGTCGACGCAGGCGTCGAACCCCAGCTCCTTGACCACGTAGTCGCATTTCTGCTTGCCGCCGGCAATGCCCACGGCGCGGCAGCCGGCGATCTTCGCCAGCTGGCCGACCACGCTGCCCACCGCGCCCGAGGCCGCCGACACCACGACCGTCTCGCCTGCCTTGGGCGCGCCGATGTCCTTCATCCCGAAGTACGCCGTAAGGCCCGGCATGCCGAGCGCGCCGAGGTAATACGACAGCGGCGCGCGCCCGGCGTCGACCTTGTCGAGCTCCTCGCCCTTCATGCAGCTGTAGAGCTGCCAGCCGGCCGCGAGCACCTTGTCGCCCTGCTTGAATCCCGGGTGCCGCGATTCCAGCACCTCGCCCGCGGTCTGCCCGACCATCACCTCGCCGATGCCGACCGGCGGCACGTACGACTTGACGTCGTTCATGCGCCCGCGCATGTACGGATCGAGCGACAGCCACAGGTTCCTCACCAGGACTTCGCCCTCCTTCGGGCGCGGCGCCTCCGATTCGGCGAGCTTGAAGTTGTCCTCGCTGACGCCGCCCGCGGGGCGGCTGGCGAGCGTCCAGGCCTTGTTCACCGGCATCGCCTAGCTCCGGTCGAGCGCGGCGAAGCGCGCCAGGTGATGCTCGGCATCGCCGAACAGCTGCGCGATCATCGTCAGGCGGCGGAAGGTGTGGCTCACTTTCAGCTCCTCGGTCATGCCCATGCCGCCGTGCAGCTGGATCGACTCCTGGCTGACCTGGCGGCAGGCGTCGGCGATCTTTACCTTGGACGCCGACACCATGCGCGCGCGCTCGCGCGCATCCTTTTCGCCGTCCACCTTGGCGCAGGCGAGGCAGGCCATCGAGCGCGCCTGCTCCGCGGCGATCACCATGTCGACCATGCGGTGCTGCAGCGCCTGGAAGGTGCCGATCGGCACGCCGAACTGCTTGCGCGTCTTCAGGTACTCGAGCGTCGCGTCGTTCGCGTGCTTCATCGCGCCCACGGCCTCCGCGCACAGCAAAGCGGTGGCAAAATCGACCACCTCCTCGATGAGCGGCCAGGCTTGGCCTTCCGTGCCGAGCAGCGCGTCGGCGCCGACCTCGACGCCCTTCAGCGTCACGTCCGCGGCGCGCATTTCGTCGAGCGTCACGTAAGGCCTGAGGTTCAGGCCGGCGGCCTTGCGATCGACGAGGAACAGGCTGATGCCGCGGGGCTCGGAAGTCCCGCCGGAGGTGCGCGCCGACACGACCAGCTTGTCGGCGAGCGGCGCGCCGAGCACGACGCGCTTCTCGCCGTCGAGCACCCACACTTTGCCGGCTTTCTTGGCCGTGGTCGCGGCGTGCGCGAGGTCGTAGCGGGCCCCGGCCTCGGTATGGGCGAACGCCATCTTCAGCCGGCCCTCGATCACCGCCGGCAGGACGGCGCGCTTCTGCGCGTCGCTGCCGCCGCGCGCGACCAGCTGCGCTGCAAGGCCGATCGTGGCGACGAAAGGCTCCACCACCAGCCCCTCGCCGATCGCTTCCATCGCGCTCATCAGATCGATCGCGCCGCCGCCGAAGCCCCCGTACTCGGGCGCAAACGGGATGCCGAGCAATCCCATCTCGGCGAACGTCCGCCACACGTCGTCGCTCGCGCCCTCGGGGGAGGCGACGATTTTCTTGCGCTTGTCGAAGTCGTAGTCCTTGGCGATGAAGCGCCGGATCGAATCCGCGAGCAGCTGCTGCTCTTCGTTGTAATCGAAGTGCATGGCTAGAGACCCAGAGTCATCTTGGAGATGATGTTGCGCTGGATCTCATTCGAGCCCGCGTAGATCGTGGTCTTCCTCATGTTGCAGTAACGCGGCGCGAGCGCCGCGGTGAAGAAGTCGAAGCCGTCACCGCCGTTGGAGGGCTTGAACGGCTGCGCAAGCGGGCCGACCGCCTGCATCATCAGCTCGGAGAGCGCCTGTTGGATCTCCGTGCCCTTGATCTTGAGCATCGACACGTCGGCGCCCGGCGGCTGTCCGGTGCGCCGCATCTGGTCGAGAAACCTCAGGTTGGTGATCTCCAGCGCGGTGAGCTCGATCTCCACGCGCGAGAGCTTGTCGCGAAAGCGCACGTCGTCGATCAGCGGCCGGCCGTTGCTGGTCTGCCGTGCCGCGAACTCCTTGAGCTTCGTCAGCTCGCGCTTGGACGCGCCGATGCGCCCCGTGTTCATGCGCTCGTGGCCGAGCAGGTATTTCGCCACGGTCCAGCCCTTGCCTTCCTCGAACACGAGGTTTTCCAGCGGCACCTTGACGTCGTCGAAGAACACCTCGTTCACTTCGTGGCCACCGTCGAGGAGAACGAGCGGCCTCACCGTGATACCCGGCGTCTTCATGTCGATCAGCAGGAACGAGATGCCCTCCTGGCGCTTGGCGGTGCCGCTGTCGCTGCGCACCAGGCAGAAGATCCAGTCAGCGTAGTGCGCGAGCGTGGTCCAGATCTTCTGCCCGTTGACCACGTAGTGATCGCCCTGGCGCACCGCCTTGGTCTTGAGCGAGGCGAGGTCCGACCCGGAGCCGGGCTCCGAATAGCCCTGGCACCAGAAATCGTCGCCGTTGTAGATGCGCGGCAGGAAGCGCTTCTTCTGCGCCTCGGCGCCGAACTTGAGCAGCACCGGCGCGCACATCGAGAGCCCGAACGGGATGAGCGGCGGCGTGCCCGCGTAGCCACACTCCTCCTCGAAGATGTAGCGCTGCACCACGTTCCAGCCGGTGCCGCCCCATTCCTTCGGCCAGGACGGCGCGACCCAGCCCTTCTTGGCGAGGATGCGGTGCCAGCCGAGCAGGTCCTCGCGCGTGAGCTCCTGGTACTCGGCGACCTTGCGCCGCAGGTCGTCAGGCAGGTTGGCGTTGAGCCAAGCCCGCACCTCGTCACGAAACGCCAGCTCTTCGGGGGAGTAGTTGAGATCCATGACGGTCTCCTTGGGGGCGACAAGTCTAGCGCAGTGCTCAGACGATCGTCACGCCACCGTCGGCGATGATCACCTGCCCGGTGATGAACGATGCCGCCTCGGAGGCGAGGAACACGGCGATGCCGCCGATCTCGCGCGCCTCGCCCAGCCGCCTGAGCGGCGTGAGCGCCTCGCGCTCCTTGCGGCGCTTGTCGTCTTCCCATAAAGCCCGTGCGAAGTCGGTCTTGATGAGCCCGGGGGCGATGGCGTTCACGCGCACGTTCCTCGGCCCCCACTCCGCGGCGAGGTTCCTGACAAGCGCGTGGTCGGCCGCCTTCGACATGCCGTAGGCGCCGATCACCGTGTTGGCGAGGATGCCGCCGATCGAGCCGATGGTGATGAAGCTGCCGCCGCCTCGCTCGGCCATGCCCGGCAGGGTCATGTTGGCGAGCCACAGCACGCTTTTCACGTTGTTGGCGAAGATCTTGTCGAACGTGTCGTCGGGCAGCTGGGCGAGCGGGCCGTAGTACGGGTTCGCGGCCGCGTTGGCCACCGCGATGTCGATCCCCCCCCAGGTCGCGAGCGTGCGGTCGACCAGGGCCCGCAACTCCTCCTTGCGCGACACATTGCAGGGCTGGGCGATCACCGGCCAGCCCTGCTGCTCGAATTCCGCCCGCACTGCCTCGCAGGCCTCGGCCTTGCGGCTGGAGACCACCACCTTGGCGCCGGCGCGCGCCATTTCCTCGGCGATCGATTTGCCGATGCCGCGCGTCGATCCGGTAATGAAAGCCACCTTGCCGCTCAGGTCGAACATGGATCGGGCCATGGCCTGGACTCCCCGTGTTTTGATATGCGAAATATGATATGACTAAGTTGACAGTGGATTGGTCGGCGAACGAATATCGAAACGCGAAACAGTCCGCCGTATCCCCCAAAAGAAACGAGGAGACCAACAAATGGGCGCGCCAGAGGCCAATGCCCCCCTATCCCCTGCGGGAGTGACCTACAGCTACGAGCACGAGGGTGACCGCCAGTTCGCCACGACCCTGGCACGCGGCCTCGAGGTGCTGCGCTGCTTCACGCCGCTCGAGCCGATGCTCGGCAACAAGGAAATCTCGGTGCGCACCGGACTGCCCAAGCCCACGGTGTCGCGCCTCACCTACACGCTCACCAAGCTCGGCTATCTGCGCCACAACATGCGGCTGGGCAAGTACCAGCTCGGCTCGGCCGTGCTTTCGATCGGCTACCCGCTGCTCGCTTCGATGAGCGTGCGCCAGGTTGCCCGCCCGCTCATGAAGGAGCTCGCAGACTACTGCGGCGGCTCGGTGTCGATGGGCATCCGGGACCGGCTCAACATGGTCTACGTCGAGTCCTCGCGCAACGGCAACTCGCTCACGATGCTGCCCGATATCGGCACCGCGGTGCCGATCGCCCAGGCGGCGATCGGCCGCGCCTTCCTCGCCGCCTGCACGCCCGCCGAGCGCGAGGCGGTGCTCAACCAGATCAAGGTCAAGGAGCCGGAAATGCACCGCAAGTTCCGGCCTGCGATGGACAAGAGCCTCGAGGACATCCGCAGCCGGGGATTCTGCGTCTCGGTCGGCGAGCTGCGCCGCGAGGTATCGGCGGTCGCGGTGCCGATGCGCCGCACGGTCGACGGCGAGATCATCGCCTTCAACTGCGGCGTGCCGTCGTTCGCGCTGAAAAAAGGTCAGCTGGAGGACGACATCGGGCCGCGCCTGGTCGCCATGGTGCGCAATGTCGAGGCGGCCCTGGGGATTCATTGAGGTGGCCGCCGAAGCCGACATCGGCATCGCGCGCAAGGCGCGTGTCCTGTCGCTCGTCATCGACAACCCCGCGCAGCGCAACGCACTGCGGCCGGAATTCTCGCAGGCGCTCGCGCGCGAACTGCGGCTCGCCTCGGACGACGACGCGATCGGCGCGGTGGTGATCTCGGGAGCGGGGCCGCACTTCTGCGCCGGCGGCGACCTCGGCACGCTCTACGAAACGCGCCGCACCCAGCCCCGGCAGCACCACTACGACCGCATCAGCAAGCTGAACGAGCTGGTGCGCGCGCTGCGCCAGTGCGCGAAGCCCGTCATCGCCGCGGTCGAGGGCCACGCCGCGGGCGCCGGCTTCTCGATCGCGCTCTCCTGCGACCTGATCGTCGCCGCCGAGGACGCGCAGTTCACCATGGCCTACGTCAAGGTCGGCCTCAATCCCGACGGCAACGGCAGCTACTCGCTCGCGCGCGCGCTGCCGCCCCAGATCGCGGCGGAACTCGCGATGACCGGCACGGCGGTCGCCGCATCGCGGCTCGCCGCGCTGGGCGTGGTCAACCGCATCGCGCCGAAGGGCAAAGCGGTCGACGAAGCGCTCGACTGGGCCGGGCAGCTCGCTTCGGGCGCGACGCAGGCGATCGGCCGCATCAAGCGGCTGCTCAACGAGGCGCACACCAACGACTACAGCCGGCACCTCGAGCGCGAGCGGGAGTCATTCGTCGAGGCGCTGCACGGCCCGGAAGCGGCCGAAGGCATCGGCGCGTTCCTGGAGAAGCGCCACGCGAAGTTCCATGGCTGAGGCGGCATGAAGCTCGGTGACAAGGTGTGCGTCGTAACGGGTGCCGCGAGCGGCATCGGAAGCGCGCTCGCGGCGCGCTTCGCCGCGGAGGGCGCGCGCGCGGTCGTGGCGGCCGACCTGCGTGTACCGCAGGGCGGAGGCGTCGCGTGCGACGTGTCGCGCGAGGGAGACGTGAAGCGGCTGGTCGATCACGTGATCTCGCAGTACGGCAGGATCGATCTGTTCTGCTCCAACGCCGGAATCATCGAGCGCGCGGGGCTGGATGCGCCGCTCGAGGCCTGGCAGCGAACGATGGACGTCAACTTCATGGCGCACCTGTACGCCGCGCGCGCCGTGATCCCGCACATGCTGGCGCAGGGCGGCGGCTACCTGGTGAATACCGCTTCCGCCGCCGGCCTGCTGATGCAGGTCGATTCGGCGACCTATACGGTATCCAAGCACGCCGCGGTGGCGTTCGCTGAGTGGCTGTCGGTGAACTACCACGAGCGCGGCATCCGGGTGTCCTGCCTCTGCCCGCAGGGCGTGCGCACGCCGATGCTGCTCGGGCCCAAGGGCGACAGGAAGTCGTTCCTGCTCGAAGGCTCGGTGAGCGCCGAGCACGTCGCCGAGTGCGTAGTGCGCGCGATCGAATCGGAGACCTTCCTCGTGCTGCCGCACCCGGAGGTCGCCGAGTACGAGCGGCGCAAGACCGCGGACCGCGACCGCTGGCTCGCGGGCATGCGCAAGCTGAAAGCGCGCATCGACTCCGATCCGAATCTGCGCGGCGACGACTGATAACATCGGCCCCTCCGGCATGACTTGAAGGAGGTGGCCGATGAAAGACCTGCTGCGGTACTACCACGAGCTCGACGCCGACGTGAAGCTCGCGATCACGCAGGGGCTGCGCATTCTCATCATCCTGGTGCTCGCGGGCGTGCTGGAGGCGATCGCCGCGCGGCTGATTCGCGTCTTCCGCAAGTTCATGGAGCGCCGCGACCCAAGCCAGCAGAACCGCATCCAGACGCTGGGACGCGTGTTCCGCTACGTCGCCGCGGTGGTCATCTGGCTGGTCGCCGGCACCCTGGTGCTCGGCGAGCTGGGCATCTCGGTCGCGCCGGTGCTCGCCACGGCCGGCGTCGCCGGCATCGCCATCGGCTTCGGCGCGCAGAGCCTGATCAAGGATTACTTCAACGGCTTTTTCCTCCTGCTCGAGGACCAGCTGCGGCAAGGCGACGTGGTCGACATCGGCGGCCAGAGCGGCGCGGTGGAGGAAGTCACGCTGCGCTACGTTCGCCTGCGCAACTTCGACGGCCACGTCATCTTCGTGCCGAATGGCGAGATCAAGATCGTGAAGAACATGACGCGCGACTTCGCGCAGGCGGTGATCGAGGTCGGCGTCGCCTACCGCGAGGAGCTCGACGAGGCGCTCGATGTCATGCGTCGCGTCGGCGAGGAAATGCGCGAAGACCCGGTCTTCGGCCCCAAGATCGCCGACGACGCCGAGATCATCGGCGTGGAGAAATGGGCCGACTCGGCGGTGACCATCCGCTGCCGCCTGAAGGTGATCCCGCCGATCGAGCAGTGGAACGTGCGGCGCGAGTTCCTCAAGCGGCTGAAGAAAGCCTACGACGAGCGCGGCATCGAGATTCCGTTCCCGCACGTCACGGTGTACCCGGGGCAGCTCAAGGACGGCAGTGCGCCCGCGCTGCGGGTCAGCGGCTTGCTGCCCACGCAGTGAAGATCTCGTGGATGCGGCGCACGCCGTCAGTGAGCGCCGCGGGCCCGGGCTGCAGGATGTCGGCCGACTTGATCTCGTAGAGCGCGCCTTCGCGTACCGCTGGAATCGCGTCCCAGCCCGGTCGCGCGGCGACGCGCTCGGGGCGGAACTTCTTGCCGCACCAGGAGCCAAGGATGACGTCCGGTCGTTGCGCGATCACCATGGAGCCATCTTTGATGGTCCTTCCGCTCGCCGCCTGCGACCGTGAAAGCTCGTCGAACACGTCCTCGCCGCCCGCGATCCCGATCAGCTCGCTCACCCAGCGGATGGCGCTGATCATCGGCTCGTCCCACTCCTCGAAGTAGACCCTGGGGCGCCGCGGAAACTTGTCTGCGGCGAGGCGGATCGTTTCAAGCCCGGTTTCGAGTTCATCGATGAGTTTCCTTCCCTTGTCCGCCGCTCCGACCATCGCCGAGAGGGTCAGGATCATCGACAGGATCTCGTCGACCGAGCGCTGGTTGAAGACGACGACGTTCAGCCCGGCCTTCACCAGCTCGCGCGCGATGTCGGCCTGCAGGTCGGAGAAGCCGAGCACCAGGTCGGGCTTGAGAGCGAGAATCCGGTCGGTTTTCGCAGAGAGAAACGCCGACACCCTGGGCTTGTCGCGCCGCGCCTGAGGCGGGCGCACGGTGTAGCCCGAAATGCCGACGATGCGCCGCTCCTCGCCGAGCAGATACAGCGTCTCGGTGGTCTCTTCGGTCAGGCAGACGATGCGTTCCGGGTAACGCGCGCGCACGCGCGGCAGGATATCATCGTGACCATGGGACCACTCAGCGGAATCCGCGTCATCGAGTTCGAGGCGATCGGCCCCGGGCCGTTCGCCGGGATGCTGCTCGCCGACATGGGCGCCGACGTGCTGCTCGTCGACCGCCCGGCCGCGACCGACCTCGGCCTGAAGCGCGAGCGCTGGAACGACGTCATGATGCGCGGGCGGCGCTCGGTGACTCTGGATCTGAAGTCGCCCAAAGGAGTGCAGGCAGCGCTCGAGCTGATCGGGCGCGCGGACGCGCTGATCGAGGGCTTCCGCCCCGGCGTCATGGAGCGCTTGGGCCTCGGCCCCGATGCCGCGCTGGCGCGCAATCCGAAACTGGTCTACGGGCGCATGACCGGCTGGGGCCAGGACGGTCCGCTCGCGCCGCGCGCCGGGCACGACATCAACTACATCGCGCTCGCCGGCGTGCTGCATGCGTTCGGCCACAAGGACGAGCGCCCGGTGCCGCCGCTCAACCTCGTGGGAGACTTCGGCGGCGGAGGCATGCAGCTCGGCTTCGGCATCTGCTGTGCCCTGGTCGACGCCCTGCGCTCGGGCAAAGGACAGGTGGTCGACGCCGCGATGGTCGAAGGCGCGTCGCTGCTCGCCGCGATGTTCTCCGGCATGCTCGCCGCCAACCGCTGGAGCGAGGCGCGCGGCGAGAACGTGCTCGATTCCGGGGCGCCCTGGTACGACGTCTACGAGACCAAGGATGGAAAGTACGTCTCGATTGGCGCGATCGAAGCGAGGTTCTTCGACGAGCTGATTCAGCGCCTCGGGCTAAACGAGGTTCCGCCTCAGCACGATCGTTCGCGCTGGCCCGAGCTACGGGCGCTATTCACCCAAATATTCAAATCGAAAACCCGCGATGAGTGGTGCAAGGCGTTCGAGGGCTCCGACGCCTGCTTTGCGCCGGTGCTCAGCTTCAGCGAGGCGCGGCGCGACCCGCACAACGTCGCGCGCCGCGCCTACATCGAGGTCGCCGGCGTCGCGCAACCGGCGCCCGCCCCGCGCTTCTCGCGCACGCCGGGCGAGGTGCGGCGGCCGCCGCCCGAGCGCGGGCAGGGCGGCCGCGAGGCGCTCGCCGACTGGGGCTTCGACGACGCGGCGATCGGACGCCTCGCGGCGCTTGGGCTCGGCTTCTCGCCCCGCTGACGCGGGCGCTACTTGTGCATCGGCTTGTTCATCGGCGCCGAGCCGCCCATGGTGCCGACGTCGAGCTGCACTTCCACCTCGCCCGCCTTCTCGAAGCGCAGCTTCACCGGCACTTTCTCGCCGGTCTTGAACGGTGCCTTCACGCCGATGAACATGAGGTGAGCGCCACCCGGCTTGAGCCTGAGCTCACCTCCGGCCGGCACCTCGAGCGATGGCACTTGCTGCATCCGCATCACGCCGCCTTCCATCGACATGATGTGCAGCTCGACATGGTCGGCGGCGGGCGATGAGGCGCTCACCAGCTTGTCGGGCGCCGCGCCGCGGTTCCTGATCGAGGCGAAGCCGCCGGCGACGCTCGCGCCCGGTGGCGTCGCGCGGGTCCAGGGTGCGTCGATTTCCAGGTTGTCCTTCTTCTGCGCCCAAGCGGTGCCCGCAACAAGCGCGGCGCTGAGGGCGATCCAATACATGCGTTTCATGTTTTCTCCGTAAATGAAGGGTCCAGGCGAAGCGCGTCGGCGCTCCGCCGGAAAGACTGAAAGGAATCTCAGGCCGCGGCGGGGGGCGCGCGCGCGCCGGCGGTCAAGCGCGGCGCGTGCGAACGCAGCAGCGGCACGTGCGGGGCTGCCGCTTCGTGAGTCGCGATGCCGAGCAGGCCCGCGGGCGCCGCAAGTGCCTGCTGCGGCGCTGCGGCGGAAAGGAACTGGGCGCAGATCGCGCATTGCGCCTCGTGTCGAGGCCCGGGCGTCTCGTCGCCGGGTGCGCTGCGCGCCCCCAGCGCGGTGCAGATCTCGGCCGGCCCGCCGCCGAGCGCCTCGCGCAGCGGGTGACCCGCGTGCAGGCTCCAGCCCGCGCCCCACGCCGCAAGCGCGAGCAGCGCGACCGCAAGCGCCGGTCTATTTCTTCGCGCGAGCGTTCTCATCCTCCTGAAGCTTACGCCAGAAAATCTTGCCGGTGGCGGTCTTCGGCAGCTCCTCGACGAACTCGACGATGCGCGGCACCTTGAACGCGGCCATGTGCTCGTGCGCCCAGCCGGAGATGTCCTCCGCCTTGACCCGGCCGCGCGCGGCGGGCTTGAGCACCACCACGGCCTTCACCGTCTCGCCGCGGTACGGGTCGAGCGCGCCGATGATGCATGCTTCCTGGATGTCCGGATGAGCGTAGAGCATGGCCTCCACCTCGGCCGGCCAGACCTTGAAGCCCGAGGCATTGATCATGCGCTTCAGGCGATCGGTGATGAAGAAATACCCCTCCTCATCGTAGTAGCCGAGGTCGCCGGAGCGGAAGAACCGCTTGCCGTCGTGCTCGATGAACGCCTCGGTGGTCGCCTTTTCCTGCCGCCAGTAGCCCTTGAACACCTGCGGGCCGTCGATCACGATCTCACCCACCTCTTTCGGGCCGCATTCGCGCAGGCTCTCCGGATCGAGCACGCGCGCATCGGTAGAGAAGATCGGCACGCCCGCGCACTGGCGCTTGGGCCGCTGCGGCGGGTTGCTGTGGCTCGGCGCCATGGTCTCGGTGAGCCCGTAGCCTTCGATGAACTCCAGCCCGAGCGTCTCGTGCAGCTTCTTCGCGAGCCCCTCGGGCATCGCCGCGCCGCCGCCGCCGAGCGTGGTGAGCGAGGACAGGTCGTACTTCGAGAGGTTCGGGTTGGCGAGAAAGTCCACCACCATGGTGGTGATCGCGGTGAAGCTCGTCACCCTCGCGCGCTCGATCTGCATCGCGGCGCATTCGCGGTCCCAGCGCGACATGACCACGCTGGTGGCGCCAGCCTGGATCGGCGTGTTCATGCCGGCCTGCATGCCGGTGACGTGGAACATCGGCAGCACCGCCAGCGTCACTGCGCCGCTGGTGGCGCCGCGCCAGTGGCAGCCCGCGGTCGAGGTCGACAGCACGGTCGCGTGGGTGTGCATGCAGCCCTTGGGCTTGCCCGTGGTGCCCGAGGTGTAGGGCATCACCGCGAGGTCGTCGGGGCCGGCGAGCGGCTCGCCCGGCGCGAGCCGCGCCGCGAGCGCTTCGCGCCACGGGATGACCCCGCCGTAGGCCGGCACCGCTGCGCCCGCGCGCACGAAATCCGGCAGCGGCAGGTCGGTGTCCGCGGGGAGATACTCGGAATGCGCGCCGATCAATGCGTGCTCGAGCGCGCTGGTGCCGATGAGCGGCGCGATGCGGTCCCATAGTTCCTGGGTCGAGACGAGGACCCGCGCCCCGGCGTCCTCGACGTAATGGCGCAGTTCCTCGGTGCGATTCATCGGGTTGACGGGGACGACCACCGCATCGGCGCGCAGGATGGCGTAGTAACCGATGACGAAATGCGGCCCATTCTGGCAATAGAGCAGCACGCGGTCGCCCTTCGCGACGCCGCAGCGCTGCTGCAGGAACCCGGCGATCGCGTCGACATCGCGCTTGAGCTCGCCGTAGGTGATGCGCCTGCCGTAGTAGTCGATCGCGGCACTGTCGCCGTAGCGCCTCGCGCTCACCTCGAGGTTGTAGCAAATCGTGGTGCGCGGCACGCGCAGGGTGCGCGGCAAGCCGGGCGGCCAATGGGGGAAGTGGCGGGTAAACATCTTCTCAGAGCGCGTACTTCGCGACCGCCTTGTCGTTCCAGCGCATACCGAGGCCCGGCCGCTCCGGAATCAGGACCTGGCCGTCCTTCAGGCGGGCGGGCTCCTCGAGCACCGCGTCGGCCCAGTCCACGTACTCGAGCCAGTGGCAGGTCGGCGTCACCGCCAGGAGATGACAACTCACCTCCGGGAAGAGGTGGCTCGACATCTCCAGGCCCGCGGCTTGCGCGAGCGACGCGGCGCGCATCCAGCCGGTGACCCCGCCGATCCTCTGCGCGTCGGGCATGACGAAGTCGCAGGCGCCGGCGGCGAGGGCCTGCGCCATCTGCTCCGGGCCCATGAAGTTCTCGCCGATCTGGATCGGAGTGGCAACCTCGCGCGCGATGCGCGCGTTGCCGGCGAAATCGTCCGCCCGCACCGGCTCTTCGATCCAGTAAACGCCCCCCTCCTCGTCGATCATGCGCCCGCGCCGCAGGGCCTCGTTCACCGTGAGGCCCTGGTTGAAATCCACCATCAGGGTAATCTTGGTGCCGATCGCCTTCTTTACTACGCGGATCGCTTCCAGGTCGTCGGCTGCATCCGGGCGGCCAAGGCGCAGCTTCACCGCGGTGAACCCCTCGCCGACCAGTTCGATCGCCTCGCGCACAAGTGCCTTCAGCGGCATGATTCCCAGGCCTTTGGAGTTGTAGGCGCGCACCGGCCGTGGCGCTCCGCCCAGCACGCGTACCAGCGGCTGGCCGAGCGCCTGGCCGAGCGCGTCCCAGGCCGCCATGTCGATCGCGGACATCGCGAACAGCACGATGTTGTGCACGCCGAGCAGCGTGTGCTTCGCGCGCAGCTTCTTCTCGATCTCGAACGGCGCCAGCGCGTCGCCCTTCAGCATCTCGCCCATCGCCTCGACCAGCTTGGCGAGCGGCGCCAGGTTCTGCGGCCCGATGCCGAACAGGTACGAGCGACCGGTGATGCCGCCGTCGGTCTGCAGGTCGACCAGCAGCAGCGGTGCGACCTTGATCGCGCCGCTCGCGGTCGCGAGAGGGCGCTTCATCGGCGCGCCCACCGCGCGCACCCGAACGTCGCGCAGCGCAAGCTTGTTCGCTTTCAAGATCTCCCCCTATCGCCCCTTGAACTTCGGAGGGCGCTTCTCCATGAAGGCGCGTCGGCCCTCGACGTAATCCTCGCTTTCCATGCAGCGCGCGATGAGCGCCTGCCCACGTGCAAAGTCACCGCTGGGCGCGATCAACGCATTGATCAGCGTCTTCGAGGCGGCCATCGACAGCGGCGCGTTGCCCGCAAGCTGCCGCGCCATGCCGGCGACGTAGCCGTCGAGCTCGGCATCGGCCAGAACCCGGTTGAGCAGCCCCATGGCGAGCGCTTCCCCGGCGTCGTAGCGCCTGCCGCTTAGCATGATCTCGCGTGCCGCAGAATGGCCCACGCTCGCCACCAGCCGATTGGTGCCGTGCACGCCATAGCCGATCCCCAGGCGCGCCGCCGGTATGGCGAAGCTGGCCGACGCCGCGCCGTAGCGCAGGTCGCAGGCAAGCGCGATCTCGAGCCCGCCGCCGATGCAGAAACCGTGGATCAGCGCGATCACCGGTTTCGCGGAATCCTCGATCGCGTGCTGCGCGGCGTCGACGATGCGGTCGTACTCTCCTATGGCGCCGCTGCCGGAACGGCGCTTCTCGAACTCGGAAATGTCGGCCCCGGCGGCAAAGGCCTTCGTTCCCGCGCCGCGCAGCACGATGCAGCGCACCTCCGGATCGGCATCGAACTCGGCCATCGCCCGCGGGATCGCGCGCCACATGTCGCCCGTGATCGCGTTGCGCCGCGCGGGGTTGTCGAACAGCATGCGGCCGATCGGTCCGTCACGCTCGACGCGCAGTCTGGGCTCTTCCATCTCGCCTCCTCAGATCACGTTTGCCGCGCGCAGCGCGTCGATTTCGGCCGCACCGTATCCGAGCTCGCCCAGGATCTCGGCGTTGTGCTCGCCCGCGGCTCCGATCGCGCGCTTCATCCGCGCCGGCGTGCGCGACAGCTTCATCGCCGGCCCCACCAGCTTCAGCTCGCCGCCCTCCGGCCTTGGCACCGGCACCGCCATCTGCAGGTGCTCGACCTGCGGATCGGCGAACACCTGGTCCATCTTGTAGATCGGCCCGCAGGGCACGCCCGCGTCGTTCAGCAGCTCGATCAGCTGCTCGGAGCTGTGCCGCTGCGTGAGCTCGGCGAGCACCTTGGCGAGCGGCGCGCGGTTCTTCGAGCGCAGTTCCCCGGTGGCGTACTCGGCCTGCGTCGCGAGCCCGGGCGCGCCGAGCGCCTCGCACAGGCGGGTCCAGATGACCTTGCCGGCCGCTGCGATGTTCACGTAGCCGTCCGAGGTCGGATACACGCCGGTCGGAATCGACGTCGGGTGGTCGTTGCCCGCCTGCCGCGCGACGTGGCCTTCGACCAGCCAGCGCGCCGCCTGGAAGTCCATCATCGTCACCATCGCCGACAGGAGCGAGCTCTGCACCCACTGCCCCTTGCCCGATCGATTGCGCTCCTCGAGCGCGATCAGGATGCCGAGCGCCGCGAACAGACCCGCGGTCAGGTCGGCGACCGGGATCCCGGCGCGCACCGGTCCCTGCCCGGGCAGCCCCGTGACCCACATCAGCCCGCCCATGCCCTGCGCAATCTGGTCGAAGCCGGCGCGGTCACGGTACGGCCCGTCCTGGCCGAAGCCGGAGATGCTCGCGTACACCAGCCGCGGGTTCTCGCGCGCCAGCGACTGGTAGTCGATGCCGAGGCGATGCTTCACGTCCGGGCGGTAATTCTCGACCACCACGTCGGCGGTCTTCACCAGGCGCTTGAGCACCTCGACGCCGCGCGCTTCCTTGAGGTTGAGTGTGAGCGAGCGCTTGTTGCGGTGCAGGTTCTGGAAGTCGGAGCCCTGGCGCGGCCCGAAGCCGTCCTCGCCGTCGGTCGCCGGCATCTCGATCTTGATCACGTCGGCGCCCCAGTCCGCGAACTGCTTGACGCAGGTCGGCCCGGCGCGCACGCGCGTCAGGTCGATCACCCGCAGGTGCGACAGCGCGTCAGCCGAAGGCACGCCCGGCCTCCGTCTGGTGGAAGAAGTCCTCGACCAGCCGGTTGAACAGCGCCGGTTCTTCCAGGTTGATCATGTGTCCGGTCTTCGGCACCACCGCGAGCGCCGCGCCCGGCACGGTGCGCTTGATGAGCAGAGAGGGCTCGATCGTCGACGGGTCCTCGTCGCCGGCGATCACCAATAGCGGCGCCTTGATTCGCGCCATCTCGGCGGTCAGATCGTACAGCGACGGCCGCCGCGCCTGATAGCCGAGCATCGTGTTCGCCGAGCCCTGCGCCGAGTGCTCTGATAGGTTGCGCTGGAACTCGGCGAAGCCGCGCGGATCCTTCACCTTCATGGTCACGCGGGTCGCGTTCTCCCCGTAGGTCGCCGCGAAGTGCGCCATGCCGCGCTCGAGCATCAGCTTGGCGTTGGCGCGCGAATCGGCCTGGAAGCGCGCGTACTCGTCCTTGTGCGCGCCGCTGCCGACCCCGGCAGTAACCAGCGACAGCGCCCGTTCACTGTAGGCCATGCCGAAGTGCAGGGTGGCAAAAGCGCCCATCGACAGGCCGACCACGTGCGCGCGCGCGAGGCCGAGCGCGTCGAGCACGCAGCGCACGTCGTCCCGCTCGCGCTGCTGCGAGTAGCGCTCGAAATTCTCCGGCACCTCGGAGGGCGGGTAGCCCCGCGCGTTGTAGGTGATGCAGCGGTAGCGGCGCGAGAAATGCCGCACCTGAGGCTCCCAGCTGCGGCAGTCTCCGGCGAACTCGTGCACGAACACGATCGGCGTGCCCGAGCCGGTCTCCTCGTAGTAAAGCTTGACGCCGTCGTCGGTGGTCAGGGTCGGCATAATCGGGGGTCCTGGCGAATTCCGGTTTCGCTGTTGTGGTTGTGTCCGGCCGGGGAAGGGGCAAGACTAACCAAAAAACCGCGCGGAAGGGAGTGGCGTTTTATGGATCTCAAGCTGAAGGGCAAGCGCGCGCTGGTCACCGGCGCGTCCAAGGGCATCGGCAAGGCCTGCGCCGAGGTGCTCGAAGGCGAAGGCTGCGAGGTGCTGATCGCGGCGCGCAACCCGGCGCCGGGCCCGCGCGCGAAGGCGATCGATCTCTCTCTGCGCGGCGCGCCCGAGGCGCTCGCGGCCTGGGCGGGCGAAATCGATATCCTGGTCAACAACGCCGGCGCGATTCCTGGCGGCGACCTGCAAAAGGTGGACGAGGAAACCTGGCGCCGAGCCTGGGATCTGAAGGTGTTCGGTTACATCAACCTGACGCGCCAGGTCTACGCCACGATGAAGAGGCGCGGACGCGGCGTGATCCTGAACATCATCGGCAGCGCCGGCGAGAAGATGGACGCGGCCTATATCGCGGGCAGCACGGCCAACGCCGGCCTCATGGCCTTCACACGGGCGCTCGGCGGCGCGGCGCCTGCCGACGGGCTGCGCGTGCTCGGCATCAACCCGGGCCCGGTGTCGACCGATCGCCTGGTGAGCCTGTACAAGCAGCGCGCCGAGACGCTGCTCGGCGATGCGTCGCGCTACCAGGAGCTCTTCACCGGCATGGCCTTCGGCCGGCCCGCGACGCCCGAGGAGATTGCCTGGGCGGTGGCGTTCCTCGTTTCGGAGCGCGCGGCCTACACCTCGGGGTGCATACTGACGATCGACGGCGGCCTCACTAGCCGTCCGCATTGACGTTTTCCGACTGGAAGCCATGAAAGCAGTGATCTGCAAGCAGTTCGGCCCGCCCGAGAACCTGGTGGTGGCGGATGTTCCATCGCCCAGACCCGGGCCGGGAGAAGTCGTGGTGTCGGTGAAGGCGGCGAGCGTCAACTTCCCCGACGTGCTCATCATCCAGAACAAGTACCAGGTCAAGGCGACGCCGCCATTCACGCCGGGCTCGGAATTCGCTGGCGTGGTGAAGGAGGTCGGCGAAGGCGTCACGCACGCCAAGCCCGGCGACCGCGTGCTCGGCGCCGGCGCCTTCGGCGGTTTCGCCGAGGAGTGCCTGGTACCGGCCAGTGCACGCCTGGTACCCATCCCGCACGAAATGGACTTTCCGACCGCCGCGTCGTTCCTGCTCACCTACGGCACCTCGCACCACGCCCTGTGCAACCGCGCCGATGCGAGCGCCGGCGAGACCCTGCTGGTGCTCGGCGCCGCAGGGGGCGTGGGCCTCGCGGCGGTCGAGATCGGCAAGATCCTCGGCCTGCGCGTCATCGCCGCCGCCTCGAGCCGTGAAAAGCTCGCCGTGTGCCGGGCGCATGGCGCGGACGAGGCGATCGATTATTCCGCGGAGGACCTGCGCGAGCGCATCAAGGCGCTCACCGGCGGCAAGGGCGTGGACCTGATCTACGACCCTGTCGGCGGGCCCTACACCGAGGCCGCTCTGAGGTCTTCCGCCTGGCGCGCGCGGCTGCTGGTGATCGGCTTCGCTGCCGGTGACATCCCGAAGATCCCGCTCAACCTGCCGCTGCTGATGGAGCGCTCGATCGTCGGCGTTTACTGGGGCGAGTGGACCAAGCGTGCCCCGGGCGAGTTCGCCGCCGCGGTCAGGCAGCTCGGCGCGTGGTTCGCGGAGGGCAAGCTGCGGCCGCACATCTCGGCCACCTACCCGCTGGCCGACGCGGCGCGCGCGATCAGGGACATGGCCGAGCGTCGGGTGATGGGCAAGGTGGTGCTGCTCACGGATGCCTGAAGCGCGCGTGCTGGTGGTAGGCGCCGGAGCGATCGGGGCGTTCTACGGCGGCATCCTGGCGCGCGCCGGCTGCGAGGTGGCGGTGGTGGCGCGCTCCGATTACGACGCGGTAAGCGCGGCCGGCTATCGCATCGAGAGCCCTCTGGGCGACCTTTCCTTCCGTCCGGCGCAGACGCTGCGCTCGGCGGCGCAATACCGGGGAGAGCCCGACTACGTGCTGGTCGCGCTCAAGCTGGTGCGCGGCGTGGACCGGGTCGCGCTCCTTCGCTCCGCGCTCTCCGCCACGAGCGCGATCCTGCTGGTACAGAACGGCATCGGCATCGAACAGGAAGTGGCCGAGGCGTTTCCGCGGCACGAGCTGCTTTCCGGCGTGGCCTATGCGGCGGTGAGCCGCGAAGCGCCCGGTCGCGTGCGCCACCAGTCGCAGTTCACGCGGCTGGTGCTCGGCCGCTACCCGCGCGGGGCGTCGCAGAAGGCCGAACACTTCGCCGCGCTCATGAAGAGCGGCGGCTCGAGCTGCGTGGTGACCGAGGACATCGTCGGCGCTCGCTGGCAGAAATGCGCCTGGAACACGGTGTTCAATCCGATCTCGGCGCTCGGCGGCGGCCTCGGCACGCGCGACATCCTGTCGGGCGAAGAGCAGACGGCGTTCGTCAAGGCCGCGATCACCGAGGTGTGCGCGGTCGCCGCCGCCGACGGCCATCCGCTCGCCGCGGACACCGCCGATAAGCAGATCGAGGGAACCCTGCGCCTGCCCAACTACGTCTCCAGCATGGGGCAGGACTGGATTGCCGGCCGGCCGATGGAAACGGAGGCGCTGGTCGGAAATGCGGTGCGCATCGGGCGCCGGCTGGGCGTCGCCGCGCCGCGGCTCGAAACGCTCTACGCGCTGCTGCGAATGGCAGAGTCGAAGTCCGGCGTGGCGTGATCGAGATCCTGCAGGCGACGGCCAGCCCCTGGCAGCTCGGCTGGTGCGCGCTGGTGATCGTCGCGGCCTACACGCTGCGCGGCGCCACGGGCTTCGGCGCCGGGGTGGTGGCCATCCCGCTGCTGGTGCTCGCGCTGCCGCTGCACGTGGTGATCCCGGTGATCACCACGCTCGGCATCCTCGCTTCCTTCGGGCAGACGGTGCGCGAGTTCCGGCACGTCGACTGGCGCGGGGTGCGCGGCCTGCTGCTGCCGACGCTCGTCGGGGCCGGAGCCGGCCTGTGGCTGTTCCAGAGGCTGCATCCGGAGATGCTGCGCGGCGCGCTTGCCCTGTTCATCATCGGCTATGCGCTGTGGAACCTTGCGCCCGGGAGAATTGAGCTGCGCGCGCCCCGCGTCTGGCTCGCACCGGTCGCCGGTGCGAGCGGCGGCCTGGTCAGCACGCTGTTCGGCGGCATGGCAGGGCCCATGTTCGTCGTCTACCTGAACGCGCTGCGGCTGGACAAGACCCGCTTTCGCGCCACGATTTCCGCCATTCTGTTCCTGCTCGCCCTGCTGCGCGCGGGCGGCTACGGCAGCCTCGGCTTCTACGACGCCAAGGCGCTCACGCTGCTCGTGGCGCTCGTGCCGGTGATGGTGCTCGGCATGGTGTTCGGCGAGCGGGTGCATCACGGGCTCGACGAGCACTTGTTCAAGCGCATCGTCGCGGCGCTGCTCGTCGCGTGCGGCGTCGCGCTGCTGCTAAAGTGACGCGGCACGCAGATCGATCCCACCCATGAGCATCCTTTCACGCCTGTTCAGGTTGCGCCTGCGGCTGTCCGAGCGCTTCCGGCCCTCCGAGACCCACACCATGCTGCTCTGGGCGGCGCTGGTCGGGTTCGTCGGCGCACTCGCAACGATCGCGTTTCGGGAGGGGATCCGCGGTCTCGAATGGCTCGCTACCGGTCACACCGGCGGCCTGGTCGAGATCGCGGAGATCCTGCCGTGGTACCTGCGCGTCGCCTTTCCGGCGATCGGCGGCGTGCTCGCCGGACTGCTGCTGCAGCTCAGTCGCAGGTGGGCCTATGAAGGAGTGTCGTCCGACTACATGGAGGCGATCGCGATCGGCGACGGCCGCATTCCCGTGCGCCAGGCCCTGACGCGCAGCGCGTCGTCACTGTTCTCGGTCGCCTCGGGAGGCTCGATCGGCCGCGAGGGCTCGATGGTCCACCTCGCCGCCATGTGCGCCTCCCTCACCGGGCGTATCGCGAAGTTCGGCCCCGCTCGGCTGCGCCTGCTCGTCGCCTGCGGCGCGGCCGCGGGCATCACCTCGGCCTACAGCGCGCCCATCGCCGGAGCCCTGTTCGTGTCGGAGATCGTCCTCGGCTCGATCGCGATGGAGAGCTTCGGCCCCCTGGTGGTGGCTTCGGTCGTCGCCAACATCACGATGCGCGAGCTCACCGGCTACGCGCCGCCTTACCAGATGCCGGCGTTCCCGGCGATATTCGGCACCGAGGTGCTGGCGTTCGTCGCGCTGGGTCTGCTCGCCGGCGCTGCCGCGCCACAGTTCATGCGGGTGCTCGACGGCACCAAGGCCGCGTTCGGGCGCCTGGACTGGCCGCTGCCCGCCCGGCTCGGGCTGGGCGGGCTGATCGTGGGCCTGATCTCGGCGCGCGTGCCCGAGGTCTGGGGCAATGGCTACAGCGTGGTGAATTCACTTCTGCACCACGATTGGCTGTGGGCCACGGTATTGCTGGTGCTCGTCTCGAAGATCGTCACCACCGCCGCGACGACCGGCTCGGGAGCGATCGGCGGCGTGTTCACCCCGACGCTGTTCGTCGGCGCGTCGCTCGGACTGCTCTTCGGTCAGGGCGTGCACGCGTTGTGGCCGCACGCCACCTCGGTGCCCTTCGCATACGCGATCGTGGGCATGGGAGCGTTCCTCGCGGGAGCCACCCACGCGCCGCTGATGGCCATCCTGATGATCTTCGAGATGACCCTGAGCTACCAGGTCGTGCTGCCGCTGATGCTCGCCTGCGTTGCGGCTTACTTCGCTGCCCGTGCTTCGCGCGAGAAATCCATGTACGAGGTCACGATCCGGAGCAACCAGGAGGAGCGCGCGCTATCGCGCTGGAAGGGCTTGCAGATCTCCGAGCTGATCAAGCCTGCCACTCCGACGGTGCTCGCCTCGGCAACGTTCGCAGAGGTCGAGCGCGCCTTCCTCGAGCATCCCGTGCGCTACGTCTACGTCGTCGACGAGGCGGGTCGCTTTGCCGGCGTCGTGTCGTTGCACGAGATCAAGAAGTCCCTGGTTTCGCGCGAGGTCGCGCCGCCCAGGGTGGAGGAGATCATGCGGCGCGAGTTCACGCTCCTCACGCCGGACACCGCGCTCGGGGACGCGCTGCAGGCGTTCCTGACGCAGGGCACGGAGCGCCTGCCGGTGGTGGCGAGCGCGGAGGACCGGACGCTGCTCGGGGTGGTATCGAAGTCGGACCTGCTGCTCGAGATCCACCAGCTCGCCGCCTGAGCGCCTCCGGCTTCCTCAGCCCCGCGCGCGCGGGCGCGTCGCGTCTCCCTCGCCGAGCGGTCTTTGCATCAGCACGCTGTCCACCCAGCGCCCGAGCTTGTAGCCGGTCGAGCGCAGCGTTCCGACGGGCAGGAAGCCGTGTCGCGCGTGCAGCGCGATCGAGGCCGCATGACCGCTGTCGCCGATCACGGCCACCAGCTGCCGGTAGTCAAGCGCCTCGCAACGGCGAACCAGCTCGCCGAGCAGGAGACTGCCGATCCCGCGGCCCACGGCGTCGTGCCGGACGTAGACTGAATCCTCGAGCGTGTAACGGTAAGCCGAGCGCGTCCGGTACGGCGCGCAGTAGCCGTAGCCGGCAGGCGTGCCGGCGAGGACGACCACCAGATAGGGCAGCCCGCCGCCGGTCACCTCCGCGTAGCGGCGACGCATCTCCTCGACCGTGGGCGGCACCTCCTCGAACGTGGCGAGTCCGTTCAGGACGTGGTGCGCGTAGATCGACTGGATCGCGGCGATATCGCCCGGCCCGGCGGCGCGCAGCTGCAGGCGGTCCTCGGCCAAGGCCTCAGCTCTTGTAGTCCGGGGACTCGCGATCGAGGATGCGCTTGAGCGCCTCGAAATGCGCGCCCGCGTACTTCGGGGTGTCGGCGAGGATCATGCGGTAGGTCTCGGCGGCGACCTCCGGGCGCACCGCCCGCAGCTTCAGGCCGGTCGCCCGCGCCAGCACCTGCACCCGCGCCGCCCTCTCGAGGTAGTAGAGGGAATCGAAAGCCTCGGCAACCGACCCGCCCACGACGATCACGCCGTGGTTGGCGAGGAACATGACGCGCTTCGAGCCGAGAGCGCGCGCAAGGCGGTCGCCCTCGCCCTCGTCCACCACCAGGCCGTTGTAGTCATCGTAGTAGGCGATGTCGCCATGAAATCGAAGCGCGTTTTGCTCGACCATCTCGAGGCGGCCGGGCTCCGTGAGCGTGATCGCGGTCGCATGGGGCATGTGGGTGTGGAGCACGCACGCGGCTCGCGGATTGGCGAGGTGAATGCGCGAGTGAATGGTAAAGGCGGTCTTCTCGACCTCGCCCTCGCCGTCGAGCACGTTGCCCGCGGCGTCGAGCGCCAGCAGGTTGGAAGCGCTCACCTCGCTCCAGTGCAGGCCGTATCGGTTCAGCAGGAAGCGACGGCCGTCCGGCAGCATCAGGCTGAAATGGTTGCACACGCCCTCGTGCAGATCGAGCCGCACCGCGAGCCGGAACGCCGCGGCGAGGTCGATTCGCCCCTGGCGTTCTGCGGCCGAATCCTGGTTCAGTTCGCGTACCGTACCCATTATTCCCTCCTATGCGGTGCCCGGCTCGATTATAGTTTCTGCCGGCCGCTATGACCCACGGAGCCCGCTCGATGCACCGCTTCATCCTTGCCGTTGCGCTCCCGCTCGCCGTCAGCGCGTGCTCGAAGGTCGACCAGGAACACTACTCGAAGATCGAGAACGGCATGACCGAGGAGCAGGTCTACGGCATCCTGGGCAAGCCCACCGAGACATCGAGCCGCGACTTCCTCGGCGTCACGACCACCTCGGCGAAGTGGACCTCCGGCGACGCGGTCATCTCCATCCAGTTCGTCGACGGCAAGGTGCTCCTGCGAAGCTTCGACAAGCCGAGCGGGAGATAGCCGGCCCGACTCCGGCCGGGCCTCGACGGATGGGCGCGCTCCAGTCGATTCTGCGCAACTACCGAGTCGTGCTCGCGCGACGCGACAACCGGCTCGGCATCAAGCTCTGGGAGCGCGGAGACCTCGAGGCGGCGCAGACGGCCCTGCGTCGGGCGACGCGCCGCCATCCGGAGTACGCCTCCGCGCTCAGCAACCTCGGCATGGTGCTGATCGAGTGTGGCCAGCAAGAGGAGGGCCTGGCGCTGCTCAGGCGCGCAGTCGAGGTCGATCCGCGCCACGCCGGCGCGCTCAACAACCTCGGCGTCGCGATGATCCTGGGCAACAATCCGGTCGCCGCCGTGCAGCATCTGCAAGCGGCGATCGATGCCGACCCGCAGCTCTCCGAGGCACACGCCAACCTGCTGGGCCCGCTGATGGAGATCTGCGCCTGGCCGGCGCTCGACCTAAAGGTGAAGGAGATCCTGGCGCTCGCCGAGCGCTCGCCGCCGGAGGTGTGGGCCGAGCGCGTGCGTCCGTTCGACCTGCTCGCCCTCCCGGTGCCGCGCGAGCTTCAGCGCGCTGCAGGGCGGCACCATGCGGCGAAGCTCGCGCGCGGCGTTAGCGGCGCCCGCGCTGCGCCAGCGCCGCCCGCGGCAAACCGCCTGCGCATCGGCTACGTATCGTCAGATTTTCGCAACCACGCAACCACTCACCTGTGCGTCGGGCTTTTCGGGCGCCACGACCGCTCTCGCTTCGAGGTGACGGCGTACTCCTTCGGCCCGGGCGACGGCAGCGTGTATCGCAGGCGCATCGAAGCGGAAAGCGAGCACTTCGTCGATATTTCGGCGCTCTCGCTGGAGGAAGCCGTGCAGCGCATCGCGCGCGACGGGATCCACATCCTCGTCGACATGAAGGGATACACCGGCGGCGGGCGACCGGAGATCTTCGCTCGTCGCCCGGCGCCGATCCAGATCAACTACCTCGGCTACCCCGAATCGATGCAGGCTCCGTTCATGGACTACATCGTGGGCGACCGGGTGGTGATTCCGGAGGCCGACGCCGGCGACTGGTACTCCGAGGCGGTCGCCTGGTTTCCCGGGGCCTACCAGATCAACGACCGCGAGCAGGCGATCGACGAGCGCACGCCCTCGCGTGCCGAGCAAGGGCTGCCCGAGCGGGGATTCGTGTACTGCTGCTTCAACAACAACTACAAAGTCGAACCAAGAATCTTCTCGAGCTGGATGCGAATCCTGCGGGAGGTGCCGGACTCCGTGCTGTGGCTATACCGCAGCAACGTCCCGGCGAAATACGCCCTGTGGAAAGCCGCCGAGAGGCACGGAGTGGAGCGGCGACGCCTCGTCTTCGCCTCGAGCCTGCCCAAACCTCAGCACCTCGCGCGGCTGCGGCTCGCCGACCTGTTTCTCGACACCCACTACTACAACGCGCATACCACCACCACCGATGCGCTGTGGGCGGGGGTACCGGTGCTCACCTGGCCCGGGGAGACGTTCGCCTCGCGCGTCGCCGCGAGCCTGCTGACCGCGGTGGGACTGCCCGATTTGATCGCCCCCAGCCAGCAGGCTTATGAGCGGCGCGCCATCGCGCTCGCGGCCGAGCCACAGGCGCTGGCGGCGCTGCGCAGCCGCCTGGCGGTAAACCGCCTCAGCACGCCGCTATTCGACACGGGCGCGCACGTGAGGCACCTGGAAAGCGCGTTCGAGACGATGTGGGCGACCCGGACCCGCGGCGAACGGCCGCGGTCGTTCCAAGTCGCCCCCTAGCGTCAGCTGCCGCCGGCGGTGGCCTCCGCCGCGGGCGTCTCCGCGCTCGCCGGGATCTCCGGCAGGATCGGCTCCGCAGCCTGCTGCTTGCGCATGTTGTGATAGGCCATTCCGGTGCCCGCCGGGATGAGGCGACCGACGATCACGTTCTCCTTCAGGCCGCGCAGGCCGTCGCGCTTGCCCATGATCGCCGCCTCGGTGAGCACGCGCGTGGTCTCCTGGAACGAAGCCGCCGAGATGAACGAATCGGTCGACAGCGAAGCCTTGGTGATGCCGAGCAACATGTACGAGTAGACCGCCGGTTTCTTGCCTTCCTTTTCGGCCTTCTCGTTTTCCTCCAGCACCTCCGCGCGCTCCGCCTGCTCGCCCTGGATGAAGGTGGTCTCGCCCGGATCCTCGATCTGCACCCGGCGCAACATCTGCCGCACGATCACCTCGATGTGCTTGTCGTTGATCTTGACGCCCTGCAGACGGTACACGTCCTGCACTTCGTCGATGATGTAGCGTGCGAGTGCCTCCACGCCCAACAGGCGCAGCAGGTCGTGCGGGTCGACCGAACCGTCGACGATCATTTCGCCCTTGTTGACCACTTGGCCGTCGTGCACCAGCACGTGCTTGTCTTTCGGGATCAGCTCCTCGTGCTGCGCGCCTTCCAGATCGGTGATCACCAGGCGCTGCTTGCCCTTCGTGTCCTTGCCGAACGACACGGTGCCCGTGTGCTCCGCGAGGGTCGCCTTGTCCTTCGGCGCACGCGCCTCGAACAGCTCGGCCACGCGCGGCAGACCGCCCGTGATGTCGCGCGTCTTCGAGACCTCCTGCGGGATGCGGGCCAGCACCTCGCCGACCTGGACCTGCTGGCCGTCGCGCACCGCGATCACCGCGCCCACGGGGAAGCTGATGTTCACCGCATGGTCAGTGCCGGCGATCCGCACCTCGTCGCCCGCCTCGTTCAGCAGCTTGACCGACGGGCGCATGCCCTTCGCGGTCTGGCTGCCGCGGCGCTTGGAATCGATCACCACCAGCGTCGAGAGCCCGGTCACGTCGTCGATCTGCTTGGCGACGGTGACGTTCTCCTCGACGTTCTCGAATTTCACCGTTCCGGCGTATTCGGTGATGATCGGGCGGTGGTGGGGATCCCAGCTCGCGAGAATCTTGCCGGCACGCGCCGCATCGCCGTCCACGACCTGCAGCGTGGCGCCGTAAGGCACCTTGTGGCGCTCGCGCTCGCGGCCGTTGTCGTCGGCGATGATCACCTCGCCCGAGCGCGAGATCACCACCTTGTCGCCCTTGGCGCTGGTGACGTAGCGCATGGTCGGCGTGAAGCGCGCCGCGCCGGCGGACTTCGCCTCAACCTGACTCGCCACCGCAGTCCGCGAAGCGGCGCCCCCGATATGGAAAGTCCGCATCGTCAGCTGCGTGCCCGGCTCACCGATCGACTGCGCCGCGATCACGCCGATCGCCTCGCCGACGTTCACCAGCGAGCCGCGTCCCAGATCACGGCCGTAGCACTTGGCGCAAACGCCCCAGCGCGTGTCGCAACTGAGCGCCGTGCGCACCTTCACCTCGTCGATGCCGAGGTTGTCGATCGTATCGACCGCGTCCTCGTCGAGCAGGCTCCCCGCCGCGAAGAGCAGGTCCTGCGTCTCCGGGTGGGCCAGGTCGGTCGCCAGCACGCGTCCGAGGATCCGCTCCTTGAGCGCCTCGACCACCTCGCCGCCCTCGACCAGCGCCTTCATCGCGACGCCGTTCTGCGTGCCGCAGTCGTCTTCGGTCACCACCAGGTCCTGCGTGACGTCGACCAGCCGCCGCGTGAGGTAGCCGGAGTTGGCGGTCTTGAGCGCCGTATCGGCCAGGCCCTTGCGCGCGCCGTGCGTCGAGATGAAGTACTGCAGCACGTTCAGGCCTTCGCGGAAGTTCGCCGTGATCGGAGTCTCGATGATCGAGCCGTCCGGCTTCGCCATCAGCCCGCGCATGCCGGCGAGCTGCCGGATCTGCGCGGCCGAGCCGCGCGCACCCGAGTCGGCCATCATGTAGATCGAGTTGAAAGCCTCCTGGCGCACCTTCTTGCCGTTGCGGTCGACCGCTTCCTCGGTGCCGAGTTGCTCCATCATCACCTTGCCGACCTGCTCGCCGCAGCGCGACCAGATGTCGACCACCTTGTTGTAGCGCTCGCCGACGGTGACCAGGCCCGAGGTGTACTGACTTTCGATCTCCTTCACCTCGTTTTCTGCAGCCTGGATCATCTCGTGCTTCTGCGGCGGGATGCGCATGTCGTGCACGCCGAACGAGATCCCGGCGCGGGTGGCCATGGTGAAGCCGGCGTTCATGAGCTTGTCGGCGAAAATCACCGTCTCGCGCAGGCCACAGCGGCGGAACGCGGCGTTGATCAGCCGCGAAATCTCCTTCTTCTTGAGCGGCTTGTTCAGCAGCACGAACGGCAGCCCCGGCGGCAGGATCTCCGAGAGCAGCGCGCGGCCGACGGTGGTCTCGTGGCGCGTGATCTTCTCGCTCTTCTCGCCCTCTTCGCTCACTTCGACTTCCTTGATCCGCACCCAGACACGCGCGTGCAGGTCGACCTGGCGCGAATCGTAGGCGCGATGCACCTCGGCGAGGTCGGCGAAGGACATGCCCTCGCCCTTCGCGTTGATGAACTCGCGCGTGGCGTAGTACAGCCCGAGCACGATGTCCTGCGAAGGCACGATGATCGGTTCGCCGTTGGCGGGTGAAAGCACGTTGTTCGAGGCGAGCATCAGCGTGCGCGCTTCCATCTGCGCCTCGAGCGACAGCGGGACGTGCACCGCCATCTGGTCACCGTCGAAGTCGGCGTTGAATGCCGCACATACCAGCGGGTGCAGCTGGATCGCCTTGCCCTCGATCAGCACCGGCTCGAAGGCCTGGATGCCGAGGCGGTGCAGCGTGGGTGCGCGGTTCAGCAGCACCGGGTGCTCGCGGATGACCTCTTCCAGGATGTCCCACACCTCGGGCACTTCCTGCTCCACGAGTCGCTTCGCCGCCTTGATGGTGGTGGCGAGCCCCAGCAGCTCGAGCTTGTTGAAGATGAACGGCTTGAAGAGCTCGAGCGCCATCTTCTTCGGCAGGCCGCACTGGTGCAGCTTCAGCTGCGGGCCGACCACGATGACCGAGCGCCCGGAATAGTCGACGCGCTTGCCGAGCAGGTTCTGGCGGAAGCGCCCGCCCTTGCCCTTGATCATGTCCGCCAGCGACTTCAGCGGGCGCTTGTTGGCGCCGGTCATCGCCTTGCCGCGGCGACCGTTGTCGAGCAGCGAATCGACCGCTTCCTGCAGCATCCTCTTCTCGTTGCGCACGATGATCTCGGGCGCCTTGAGCTCGAGCAGCCGCTTCAGGCGGTTGTTCCGGTTGATGACTCGCCGGTAGAGGTCGTTCAGGTCGGAGGTGGCGAAACGCCCGCCGTCCAGCGGAACCAGGGGGCGCAGCTCGGGCGGCAGCACCGGCAGCACCTCCATCACCATCCAGTCGGGCTTGATGTTGGAGTTCTTGAAGCCCTCCAGCACCTTCAGCCGCTTGGCGATCTTCTTGATCTTGGCGTCCGACGAGGTCGCCTCGAGGTCCTTGCGCAGGGTCTCGATGTCGCGGTTGATGTCGATGGAACGCAGCAGCGCGCGGATGCCTTCCGCACCCATGCTGGCGGAGAAATCGTCGCCGAATTCCTCGACCTTGGCGAGGTAGTCGTCCTCGGTGAGCAGCTGGCAGCGCTTGAGCGGCGTAAGCCCCGGGTCGGTCACCACGTAGGCCTCGAAATAGAGCACGCGCTCGATGTCGCGCAGCGTCATGTCGAGCACCAGCCCCAGGCGCGAGGGCAGAGACTTGAGGAACCAGATGTGCGCAGTCGGGCTCGCGAGCTCGATGTGGCCCATCCGCTCGCGGCGCACCTTGGCGAGCGTCACCTCGACACCGCACTTTTCGCAGATCACGCCGCGATGCTTGAGGCGCTTGTACTTGCCGCACACGCACTCGTAATCCTTGATCGGCCCGAAGATGCGCGCGCAGAACAGACCGTCCCGCTCCGGCTTGAAGGTGCGGTAATTGATGGTCTCGGGCTTCTTCACCTCGCCGTAGGACCACGAGCGGATCTTCTCGGGCGAAGCGAGCCCGATCTTGATCGCGTCGAATTCCTCGGCCTGCTGTACCTGCTTGAAGAGCTCCAGTAGCGCTTTCATTAGTACCTCTCCAGGTCGATATCAATGCCCAGCGAGCGGATTTCCTTCACCAGAACGTTGAAGGACTCGGGCATGCCTGCGTCGATCTTGTGGTCACCCTTGACGATGTTCTCGTACACCTTGGTGCGGCCGTTGATGTCGTCGGACTTGACGGTCAGCATCTCCTGCAGCGTGTAGGCGGCGCCATACGCCTCCAGCGCCCAGACCTCCATCTCGCCGAAACGCTGGCCGCCGAACTGCGCCTTGCCGCCGAGCGGCTGCTGCGTTACCAGGCTGTACGGTCCGGTCGAGCGCGCGTGCATCTTGTCGTCGACCAGGTGGTGCAGCTTCAGTACGTGCATGTAGCCAACCGTCACCTGGCGGTCGAAGGCCTCGCCGGTGCGCCCGTCGTACAGCGTCACCTGGCCGGAGACCGGCAGGCCCGCCAACTCGAGCATGGCGTTGATCTCGGCTTCGGTGGCGCCGTCGAACACCGGGGTGGCGAACGGCACGCCTTCCTTGAGATTGCGCGCGAGCTGCATCGTCTCCTCGTCGGAGAGCTGCTTGATGTGGTCCTCGCGGCCGGCCGAGTGGTAGACCTTCGACAAGGTCTCCTTCAGCTCCGCGGCCTGGGACTGGCGGTTCAGCATCTCGCCGATCTTCAGGCCGAGACCCTTGGCCGCCCAGCCCAGGTGCGTCTCGAGGATCTGCCCCACGTTCATGCGCGAGGGCACGCCGAGCGGGTTCAGCACCACGTCGACCGTTGTTCCGTCTGCCATATGCGGCATGTCTTCCACCGGCACGATCTTCGAGATCACGCCCTTGTTGCCGTGGCGGCCCGCCATCTTGTCGCCCGGCTGCAGGCGACGCTTGACCGCAACGTACACCTTGACCATCTTGAGCACGCCGGGCGGCAGCTCGTCGCCCTGGGTGAGCTTCTTCCTCTTCGCCTCGAACATGGCGTCGAACTCGCGGCGCTTCTGCGAAAGCGAGTCCTTCAGGCCCTCGAGTTGCGCCGCAGCCTCCTCGTTCGCAAGCCTGATGTCGAACCAGTCATAACGCTCGATGGTCTCAAGGTAGCTCTTGCCGACCTTGGTGCCCTTGGCGAGCTTCTTCGGTCCGCCGTTGGCGACCTTGCCGGTAAGCAGCCGCTCGAGCCGCTCGAAGGTATCGGACTCGACGATGCGCATCTGGTCCGCGAGGTCGGTCTTGTAGCGGCGCAGCTCGTCTTCGATGATCTGCTGGCTGCGCTTGTCGCGCTCGATCCCCTCGCGCGTGAATACCTGAACGTCGATCACCGTGCCCGAAATGCCCGAGGGCACCCTGAGGCTCGTATCTTTCACGTCCGAAGCCTTCTCGCCGAAGATCGCGCGCAGCAGCTTCTCCTCGGGCGTCAGCTGGGTCTCGCCCTTGGGCGTGACCTTTCCGACCAGCACGTCGCCAGCCTCGACCTCGGCACCGATGTATACGATGCCCGACTCGTCAAGGCGCGAGAGCTGCCCTTCCGAGAGGTTCGAGATATCGCGCGTAATTTCCTCCGGCCCGAGCTTGGTGTCGCGCGCGACGACCGTGAGCTCCTCGATATGGATCGATGTGAAGCGGTCGTCGGCCACCACGCGCTCCGAAATCAGGATCGAGTCCTCGAAGTTGAACCCGTTCCACGGCATGAACGCGACCAGCATGTTCTGGCCGAGAGCCAGCTCGCCCAGGTCGGTGGAGGCGCCGTCCGCGACGACGTCGGCCTTGGCGATACGCTCGCCCTGTCTGACGATCGGGCGCTGGTTGATGTTCGTGTTCTGGTTAGAGCGCGTGTACTTGGTCAGCTTGTAGATGTCCACGCCCACGTCGCCCGGGACCGTCTCGTCGTCGTTCACCCGCACCACGATGCGGTTGGCGTCGACGTGGTCGACCACGCCACCCCGCAGCGCGATGACGCAGGTGCCCGAGTCGATCGCCGCGGTGCGCTCGACGCCCGTGCCGACCAGCGGCTTCTCGGGGCGCAGGCAGGGCACGGCCTGGCGCTGCATGTTGGAGCCCATAAGGGCGCGGTTTGCGTCGTCGTGCTCGAGGAAGGGAATGAGCGAAGCGGCCACCGAAACGATCTGTGCCGGCGCGATGTCCATGTACTGCACTTCCTCGGCCGATTTCAGCTCGAACTCGTTCTTCCAGCGGCACGACACCAGCGTGTCGGTTAGCTTGCCGTTCTTGTCGATCTGCGCGTTGGCCTGCGCGATGACGTAGTTGCCTTCCTCGATCGCCGAGAGGAACTCGATCTCGTTCGTCACCTTTGTGTTCACCACCTTGCGGTACGGCGTTTCCAGGAAGCCATAACGGTTGGTGCGCGCGTACAGCGCCAGTGAATTGATGAGACCGATGTTCGGGCCCTCGGGTGTCTCGATCGGGCAGACGCGACCGTAGTGCGTCGGATGCACGTCCCGTACCTCGAAGCCCGCCCGCTCGCGCGTCAGCCCGCCTGGTCCGAGCGCCGACACGCGTCGCTTGTGGGTGATCTCGGACAACGGGTTGGTCTGGTCCATGAACTGGGACAGCTGCGAGGAGCCGAAGAACTCCTTGATCGCTGCCGAGATCGGCTTCGCGTTGATCAGGTCGTGCGGCATCAGGTTGTCGCTTTCCGCCTGCGACAGCCGCTCCTTGACGGCGCGCTCCACCCGCACCAGGCCGGCGCGGAACTGGTTTTCCGCCAGCTCGCCGACCGAGCGTACGCGCCGGTTGCCCAGGTGGTCGATGTCGTCGATTTCGCCGCGGCCATTGCGCAGCTCGACCAGGATGCGGATCACCTCGACGATGTCGCGCGGGCTGAGGGTCATGCGCTGCTCGACCTTGGCCTCGAGCTTCTGGCGGTCAATGCCCTTGGACTTCAGCTCCTGGTACATCTTGTCGACGACCGCCTGCGCCTGTTCCTCGGTGGCCACGTTCTCGATGCTCACCTTGCCGAGCGAGAGCTCAGGCGCGTTGCGGAAATACGCGCGCAGCTCCTCCTCCGCGTCCTTGGCGAGAGCGACGTTCTTGAAGCGCACCTGCCAGCTCGTTTCGCTCGGCGCGTTGATGCGTCGGTTGAACTTCATGCGCCCGACCGCCGAGAGATCGTAGCGCTCCTCGCCGAAGAAGAGCCCGTTGAACAGCGCCTCGACCGCATCCTCCGTGGGAGGCTCTCCGGGACGCATCATCCGGTAGATCGCGATGCGCGCCGCATTGCGGTCGGCGGTTTCGTCCGCGCGCAGGGTCTGCGAAACGTAGGGGCCCTGGTCCAGATCGTTGGTGAACAGTGTGCGCACCTTGCCGATGCGCGCCTCGCGCAGCTTGGCGAGCAGCGTCTCGGTGATCTCGTCGTTCGCGTTGGCGACGATCTCGCCGGTGTCCGAATTGACCACGTCGTGCGCCAGGGTGCGGCCGATGATGAATTCGTCCGGGGCGGTGATCTTCTTGATTCCGGCCGCTTCCATGTCGCGGATATGCTTGACGGTGATGCGCTTGTTCTGCGCCACGATCAGCTTGCCGGACTTGTCGTTGATGTCGAAGCGCGCGACTTCGCCGCGCAGACGCTCGGGGACCACTTCGAACAGCACGTGGTTCGGCTCGATGTTGAAGCTGTCGAAGTCGAAGAACTCCTCGAGGATCTGCTCGGGCGTGTAGCCGAGCGCCTTCAGCAGAATGGTCACCGGCATCTTGCGGCGCCGGTCGACGCGGAAATAGGCGATGTCCTTCGCGTCGAACTCGAAGTCGAGCCAGGAGCCGCGGTAGGGGATGACGCGCGCCGAGAACAGAAGCTTGCCGGAGCTGTGAGTCTTGCCGCGGTCGTGCTCGAAGAACACGCCCGGCGAGCGATGCAGCTGCGACACGATCACACGCTCCGTGCCGTTGATCACGAACGAGCCGGTGGTGGTCATGAGCGGGATCTCGCCCATGTAGACCTCCTGCTCCTTGACTTCCTTGGTGGTCGGCTTGGGTGCTTCCTTGTCCATGATGACGAGGCGCACCTTTGCGCGCAGCGGGCTCGCGTACGTCAATCCGCGCTGCTGGCATTCCTTGACGTCGAACGGCGGTTCGCCGAGCGCGAAGCTCACGAATTCGAGGCGCGCGTTCCCGGAATGGCTGGAGATCGGGAAGATCGACGTGAACGCCGCCTGCAGGCCCTCGTTCTTGCGCCTCTCGGGCGAGACGTGTGCCTGCAGGAACGCAGTGTAGGACTCCAGCTGCGTCGCGATCAGGAACGGTACATCGAGAACGCTTGCGCGCTTCGCGAAGCTCTTGCGGATGCGTTTACGTTCGGTCAGGGAATAGGTCATGGAAGCTCCGGGCTAGAAGCGGCTGGCTCAAGGACAAAGGTAAGGCGCCGCGCGGCGACTTGCCTTTGTCCTCGGACCGGGGGGTGTCTAGGACACCCCCCGGTGACCGAAGTTCATTACTTGATCTCGACCTTCGCTCCGGCGTCGGTCAGCTTCTTGGCGACCGCGTCCGCATCGGCCTTGGAGATTCCCTCCTTGACCGGCTTGGGCGCGCCGTCGACGAGGTCCTTGGCCTCCTTCAGTCCCAGGCTGGTGACTTCGCGCACCGCCTTGATGACGTTGACCTTGTTGTCGCCTACCGCAGTGAGAACGACCGCAAACTCGGTCTTCTCCTCCGCCGCCGCGGCGGCGCCGGCACCGCCGGCCGCCGGCGCCGCCACGGCAACCGCCGCCGCGGCCGACACGCCGAACTTTTCTTCCATGTCCTTGATGAGCTGCGAGAGCTCCAGGACGCTCATGCTCGAGATTGCTTCCAGAATCTGTGCTCGTTCCATGTTCAATGCTCCGAAAAAAGAATCTGTGGGTTTCCTGAATTTGGGCTGGATCAGGCCGCGGCCTTCTCCCGCTGGTCACGTACTGCGGCAAGGGTGCGCACGAATTTGCCTGGCACCTCGTTCACGGTGCGCACGAACTTCGCGATCGGCGCCTGCAGAGTACCGACCAGCCTGGCGAGCAGTTCCTCGCGGCTCGGCATCGAAGCGAGCGCCTTGACGTCCTTGGGGGACATCACGACGTTCGGCATCGCACCGCCCTTGATGACGAACAGCTCGTTATCCTTGGCGAACTCCGACAGCACCTTGGCGCCGGCCACCGGATCCCGCGAGATGCCATACAACAGCGGACCGGTCATCTGCTCGGTCAGCTTCTCGAACGACGTGCCCTTCACGGCGCGCCGCGCGAGCGTGTTCTTCAGCACACGCAGGTATACGCCCGACTTCCTCGCCCTGGACCGCAGATCGGTCACGCGCGTGACGTCAAGCCCGCGGTATTCCGCGAGGATGATCGCCTGGGCGTTCGCAAGCTGCGCGGTGATTTCAGCGACCACCGACTGCTTCTGCTCCAGATTAAGACTCAAGGTCTACCTCCTTACGTTGATCAAACGGGCCTCCCTCGCGGGACGCCCCCCTATGGCGACCTTGAATCAGGAACCTCACGATTCCTTCTTCGGGTGCGCCGTCTGCGTAGGGTGACTGCATTCGATTAAGCCTGCGGCTCGCGCCTTCGGCCCCTACGGTCTTTGACAGCAACCGGCCGCTCCTGCGAACGTCCGGCAGCCCAAAGCCCTCAAAAATCCTCTTAATGCTGCCCCTGCTGCTGTGCCGAAAACGAGGCCGGGTCCACCTTTACGCCGACCCCCATCGTGCTCGACACCGACAACTTCCGCAGGTAAATGCCCTTCGTGTTCGACGGCTTGGCGCGGTTGAGCGCCTCCACCAGCGCCGCCAGGTTGTCGCGCAGCTGTTCGGCCGAGAACGACGCGCGTCCGATCCGGCACTGCACCACCCCCGCCTTGTCGGCCCGAAACTGCACCTGCCCGCCCTTCGCGTTCTTCACCGCCGCGGCGACGTCCGGCGTCACCGTGCCGACCTTCGGGTTCGGCATGAGACCGCGCGGACCCAGGATCTGGCCGAGCTGGCCGACCACGCGCATCGCCTCCGGAGCCGCGATCACGACGTCGAAATCGAGCTTGCCCGCCTTGATCGATTCGGCCAGGTCATCGAAGCCGACGACGTCCGCCCCGGCGGCCGTCGCCGCCTGCGCCTTGTCCCCCTGGGCGAATACCGCGACGCGAACCTTCTTCCCGGTTCCCGCCGGCAGCACGACCGAGCCGCGCACGGTCTGGTCGGATTTCTTGGCGTCGATTCCCAGGTTCACCGCGACGTCGACCGACTCGTCGAACTTGGCGGTGGCCGTTTCCTTGACGAGCTTGAACGCATCGATCACCGGGTAAACCGCCGTCGGGTTGACCTTGCCGGCGAACGCCTTCCTGCGCTTGGTGATGGCCATTTACATGCCCTCCACGATGATGCCCATGGAACGCGCGCTGCCCGCCACCGTGCGCATCGCGGCTTCGAGGTCCGCTGCCGTAAGGTCGGGCATTTTCGACTTGGCGATCTCCTCGCACTGCTTGCGCGTAATCTTGCCCACCTTGTCGGTATGCGGCTTCTGGCTGCCTTTATCGACGCCGGCCGCCTTCTTGATCAGCACGGTCGTCGGCGGCGTCTTGATGATGAAGGTAAAGCTCTTGTCCGCGTAGGCCGTGATCACCACCGGCAGCGGCAGTCCGGGTTCCATCTTCTGGGTCTGCGCGTTGAACGCCTTGCAGAACTCCATGATGTTGAGCCCGCGCTGTCCGAGCGCGGGGCCGATGGGTGGCGAGGGATTCGCCTTGCCCGCCGGCACTTGCAGCTTGACGAAGCCGACTACTTTCTTGGCCATTTGAGGCTCCTATCGGGTTCAAGCGGCTTTGGCCGAAGCGGCCGCGGCCTCCCCATTACGTTGCAAACGCGGTCAGGCCTTCTCGACCTGGCCGAACTCGAGCTCGACCGGGGTCGAGCGTCCAAAAATCGTGACCCCCACCCGCAGGCGGGACTTCTCGTAATTCACGTCCTCCACCGTTCCCTGGAAATCCGTGAACGGCCCCTCCTTCACGCGCACCATCTCGCCGACCTCGAACAGCACTTTGGGCTTGGGTTTTTCCACGCCTTCGCGCATCTGCTGCATGATCGCCGCGACCTCCTTCTCGGAGATCGGCGCGGGTTTGGTCGCCGTGCCACCGACGAATCCGGTGACCTTGTTGGTGTTCTTCACCAGGTGCCAGGTGTCGTCGTTCATCTCCATCTCGACCAGCACGTAGCCCGGGAAAAACTTGCGCTCGGACATGTGCTTCTGGCCGCCCTTCATCTCGACGACCTCCTCCACGGGCACCAGGATGCGACCGAACTTGTCTTGCATGCCGGCGCGCGCAATGCGGTCTTCGAGCGCGCGCTGCACCGACTTCTCGAAGCCGGAATAGGCGTGCACCACGTACCACCGTTTAGCCATGTCGCTCTGCTCGATTCTTGCCACTTAAGTCTTCGTCCATCCGAGGATCAGGTCGTAGAGCGCCCACTCGAGGCCCTTGTCCGTGATCCATAGAAAAACCGCCATCGCCACCGCGAAGGCGAACACGGCCGCCGTCGTCTGCATCGTTTCCTTGCGCGTCGGCCAGACCACTTTCTTCACCTCGGCGATCGCTTCGCGCGAGAACGCGATGAATTGCCGCCCCGGTTCCGTGAAGGAGCCGATTACGGCGCCGATCACGATACCGCCGAACACCGAAAGGACGCGCAGCACCAGTGCATTCTCGGAGAGCCAGTAATAGCCCCAGAACCCGAGCACAACGATCAGCGCTGCAATCGCCAGTTTTATCTTGTCGAGCATCCTGTCAGCCGTATCAGTGGGATTTGGCAGGCCAAGAGGGAATCGAACCCCCAACCTTCGGTTTTGGAGACCGACGCTCTGCCAGTTGAGCTATTGGCCTGTGGAATCCTTACTCGATGACCTTAGCGACGACGCCGGCGCCGACGGTTTTGCCGCCCTCGCGGATGGCAAAGCGCAAGCCCTGCTCCATGGCAATGGGCGCAATCAGCGTCACCGTCATCTTGATGTTGTC